>Ga0208373_1000693_pt1 | contig 53995 bp, 58 predicted proteins | sample RifOxyC2_FD_184036 | JGI IMG/M metagenome (GOLD analysis project Ga0208373, IMG submission 184036) | Soil microbial communities from Rifle, Colorado - Rifle Oxygen_injection C2 (SPAdes) | ecosystem: Environmental > Terrestrial > Deep subsurface > Rock core/Sediment | place: Rifle, Colorado...
AATCCGAATTCGTTTGGAAAAATGAGGGGAAATCAGTGGGACGCGCTTCGCGCGTCCCACCATTTGGCTTTGAAAAAGCCGTTAAGTTCTGTTTTGGTGCCCAAGGTGGGAATCGAACCCACACGACCTTATGGTCACGAAATTTTAAGTCTCGCGCGGCTACCAATTACGCCACTTGGGCAAACTTTAATATTTTAATTTTCAAAATACAGAACTGGAGGCCTGGGGCGGAATTGAACCGCCGTATAAGAGTTTTGCAGACTCTTGCCTTACCACTTGGCGACCAGGCCATTATTATATCCTACTTTTCCCGGAGCAGTTCGTCAATTCTTTGTCTATTTTTTTCTCCTTGATCTATTTGCACGTCAATAAAAGGGATAATTTTTATTTTCATATTTTTCTTCAAATACTCGCGCAATTCTTTGCGTTTCCGTTTTGCGAAATCCAAAGCATTGGCTTCTTTCTCTTCGGGAAATACCGTTATGAATATGGTGGCGCGTTTTAGGTCGGGAGAGACAGCACAGGAAATGACAGTAAGGAGAGAAGTATGATTGCTTTCGCGCTCCAAAAACTTCGCCGCCAGTTCTTTTATAAGATCCGCTATTTTTTCATTTCTGCGTGACATTGAATGATTCTATTACGTCGCCTTGAGCGATCTCTATTTTTGATTCAACCATCATTCCGAATTCCGCTCCCTCTTCCACTTCTCTGACTTTCATTTTATTTTTTTCCAGATTTACTATTTTACCGCGGCCAATTTCAAATTCTCTGCGGACGATTTTCACTATGCTATTTAGGACAACTCGCCCTTCCGCAATCTTTCCCCCTACTATCTGCCGTTCTTTGGTCCGGCTGAAAGTTTTTAAGATTTTGGCCCGGCCAGTTGTCTCCACCGTTTCAACTTTTGGCCTTCTATTTTCCATTTCAGAAGAGAGCCATTCGGTTATTTTATAAATGACATCAAAAAGGGAAATTGGTATGCCTCGCTTATCAGCCAATTCCATAGCGCTCCTGTCTACTTTTACGTTAAAACCGATGACTATTATATTTTCTCCGCCGCTTATTTTTTTTATATCCGATTCCGAAATAGGTCCCACTCCTTTCTGAATAATTCTGAATTCCGCGCTTGGATCTTTTATTTTATTTATTTCTTTTTCAATGGCTTCTATTGAGCCTGCTATGTCCGCTTTTAATATAATTGGAATTATTTTTTTGCCATCCCCGACCCCTTCCTTGGTAAGGAGAGGGGTTGATATTTCTCCCCCTTGATAAGGGGGAGTGCCTGCGGGGCGAGGGGGTAATTCTTTCATATATCTTTCTGCCTCCTTTTTGTTTTTAAAAGATTTGAATTCCGCTCCAATTCTGGGCATACTGTCAAAACCGATAAGCCGGATAGGAGAGGAGAAAGTCGCTTCCTCTATCGTTTTTCCCAGGAAATCTTCCATAATATTTACGGAACAAAAGCAATTTTCAATCATCACTACCATCCCTTTCCTTAGAGACCCATCCTTGACAATAAGGGTAGCCTGGATTCCGCGTTTAGGGTCAAGGTTTGTCTCAATCACCCAGCCGGAGGCGTTTTTTTTAGAATTGCCTTTGAGTTCTTCCATTTCAGCTAGAATGCCGATTAACGACAGCAAGTCGTCTACGCCCTTTCCGGTTTTTGCCGAGATTTCAGCAGAGGGTATCTTGCCGCCGTAATTTTCAAGATATATCTCATTTTCCGCTAGTTCTGTTCTTGTTTTTTCAATGTTCGCTCCTGGTTTGTCTATCTTATTTATGGCTACGATACAAGGAATTTTGTTTGTCACCAAAGTTTTCCAGGCTTCAATAGTCTGGGGCTTTACTCCGTCTTCCGCCGAAACGATCAGAACGGCGATGTCCGCGATCTGCGCCCCTCGTTCGCGCATTCTTGAAAAAGATTCATGTCCGGGAGTATCAAGAAAAGTTATTTTTCTAGACGCGGATCCATCCAGCGTCGGGATTTCAACCTCGTAGGCGGAAATGCGCTGAGTTATTCCTCCGGCTTCACCGGAAACGATATTTGTTTTCCTTATATAATCAAGGAGGGTAGATTTGCCATGGTCAATATGACCCATAATTACCACTACCGGCGGTTTTATCTGCAGGTCTGTGGCCGAAGGCCCTGCTATTGTGTTTTCTTCGTTTTTTTTATCCATTTTTGTGTAAAACTCTTTCTTGGCATACTTTTTATAAACCGCGCATATTCGCCTGCTGGCGAATTGCTATGCTCGGCTACCCGCCTGCGCAATGCTTTCTAAAAAGTACGCCTGCGACGAGTTCCTTGATTTAAATCCTTAGACTTTAGCTTTTTCCAATACCTCCTTTTCCTCCGTGGTCAGTTCGTATTCCGATTTCCCGTTTTTTATGGGTTTGGCGAACATACTCATTCGCTCTCGAGAGTATAAGCTTGAAAGTACTACGCCGTCCCTGTCTTCATTCAACATTCCGATGGCAAAACTTTGATTGCTCCCTTGGTCAGCGAATGGATTAAAGCGTATGGTTTCAAGACCCCTGATGCTTTTCCTCAACTTCTTGTTTATTTCAACCACTTCTTTTCCAATTTTTTCTTCCGCCCATTTCAACTTTGAAATATTGTCTTCCATCATTGCTATGACTTCCTCCAGGTCCTTCGCTTTCTTGCCAGCAAAAATTTTTTTTAGGCGCTTTTCTGTCCTGATCATCCAAATAACACTGATAAGAGCGATGAGTCCCAAGGAAATTAAAAAAATGATTTCAAGTTTTGTATTCATCCCGTACGAAACCCTACCATTATTTTTATGGTAGAATTATTATATTATAACCAGATCCCGTGATTTCGTACGGGATTCATGCACTTTCAATATATACTATTTTTATGCCTAAATCAAATTTGTTTCGTGATATCAGGACGGGAAAATTCAAAAAAATTTATTTGGATTATGCGGCTTCGGTGGAGGCAAATCCAAGTTCAATACATGCAGTGGGACTGGAAGCAAAAAAAGAACTTGAAAATGCGCGGGTAGAGGTGGCCAATGTTTTAGGAGCCAGATCGGAAGAAATAATATTTACCAGCGGGGGAACCGAGAGCAATAATCTTGCCATTCAGGGAATAGTAAATGCTTGGGAGCTCGGCTCCCAAAAGGGAGCCGAGCTCCCAAAATTGCCGCATATTATTACCACTAATATAGAGCATCCTTCTGTCTTGGAAACTTGCAAAATGTTTCAAAAGAGAAAACAGGCGGAAATATCAATAGTACCAGTTGAAGAAAATGGAATTATAGATCCTAAAAAAATAAAAAAAAAGATAAAAGCAAATACAGTACTTGTTTCAGTAATGTATGCAAACAATGAAATAGGTACCATACAGCCTATCCGAGAAATTGCGAGAGAGATCAAGCACTATAGGAAAGTTTCAGGGAAGGACAGTCCTTCGGTTGCCGAAGGACTGTCCTTCCCCATTTTCCATACAGATGCCGTGCAGGCAGCAAATTATTTGGATATTAATGTCCAAAAACTCGGAGTAGATTTACTTTCTTTATCTGGTTCCAAAATACAAAAAGCGGGAAGAGTTGGAATACTTTATAAAAAAAAATCTACGCCGTTGGCTGCAATATTCGGCGGCGGGCACCAAGAGCAGGGATTGCGTCCGGGAACGGAAAATCTGCCGGAAATTTTGAAATTTTCCAAAGCGTTTAATTCAGTACAGAAAAATAAAGAAAAAGAATCAAAACGTTTAACTCAGCTTCAAAATCATTTTATTAAAAAAATTAGAAAAGTGTCAAAGGTGGGCTTAGGCACGGAAATAATCATAAACGGAGATTTGGAAAATCGATTACCAAGCAATATAAATATTACTTTTCCTAAAATTCCAAGCGACCTTTTGGTGATTGAACTTTCAGCCAAGGGCGTAATGGTATCACCTAAGAGCGCCTGTAAAAGTTTGGATAGCGGGGGTTCGTATGTCATACAGGCCATACATCCGGAATTAGATCCCGCCGTTGGCGGGGTGCGCTTTTCTTTCGGCCAAGGCACAACCAAGGCGGATATTGATTATACAATTAAGGTTTTGAAACAAATTTTGCTAAAACTGAAAAAGTGGTATAATTGATGTCGTATGGATATCAAAGATTTAAATAAACCGCAGCTCATATTATTTGCCCTGTTGCTTTCTTTTGTCACTTCCATAGCCACAGGCATCACCACTGTCACCCTGATGCAACAGGCGCCTTCTTCGGTTACTGTGCCGATTAATCGGGTAATTAGGCAAACAGTTGAAAAAATAGTGCCAGTTGAGGGGAAAAATACGGTGCAGACTATTGTCATAAAAGAAGAGGATTTGGTGGTGGATGCCATCGCTAAAAATAAATCCGCTGTTTTTTCCATAACCAAAGAGGGGTTGGATATAGATGGAAAAAATGCTGAAGTTTCGGCTGGGCGGGGGTTTGCCATCTCTAATGAAGGAATAATCGTGGCTGACAGTTCCCTAGTCCCAGAGAGCCAGGTCTATTACGTCCAAAATGAAAGTGGAAAATTCAGGGCAAACTTCGTCTCTTCAGATAAAGCCGGTTTCTCTTTCCTCAAAGTAGGGGCGCCATTGGATGAAAAGAGTAAAATTTCTTTTACGGTGCCGGATTTTGGGGATTTGAGTAGTATGAAAATCGGACAAAAAGTTTTGGTTTTAGGCAATACCATCTCGTCTTTTATTTTTGAAGGTAGCGAGAACATGAAAATGAATATTGCCAAATCAGATGGAGGAGGACTAGTGCTTGATTTGGACGGGGAAGCGTTGGGCATAGCTTTGTCCGGAGTTACCGCCTCTTTCGCTTCAATTGATTCCATTCTTGAAGCTTTGAAGATAAAAATTGAGGTATCAGCACCGTAAATAATTTTATGAGTTTTAACTTTTAAATTCATTATATGCCGCCACTTTATAAATTCACAACTAAATCAAAGGACGCCATTAAAAAAGCCCACGAGCTTGCCATTGAACGCGGACAGAATCGTGTTTCTTCTCTGCACTTGCTGGCCGCCCTGCTGTTGCAAGAAGAAAGCATGGTGAACTCCATATTGGACAGGCTGGAAATAGACATCGTGTTTTTGACCGATTCTGTTTTAGAATCAATTGAGTCGCCGGAATCTCGCACCACCCTTTCTCCTTCTTACCAAATTTACCTGAATCCGGATTTGGCCCAAGTGATAGAACATTCGGTGAAACTAGCGGAGTATATGAAAGATGATTTTGTTTCAACCGAGCATCTTTTTGTCGCTATGCTTGAAATTACAGGAGAGGCTCGCGAAATTTTAGCTCGATTCAAAATTCTTAAAGATCCAGTGATGAAAGTGCTGGAAGAACTCCGCAGCCAGAATATTACCGATGTGACGGAGCCGAAAAGATTTAAACTGCTTTTGCGATATACCCGTAATTTGACTAAGCTGGCGAAGGAAGATAAACTGGACCCGGTCATCGGACGGGATAATGAGATAATACGCATTATCCAAATACTTTCCCGCAGGACTAAAAATAATCCGATTTTGATAGGCGAGGCCGGTACCGGAAAGACGGCGGTAGTGGAGGGCTTAGCTGAACGCATCGCAAAAAACAATGTACCCGAATCATTGAAAGATAAAGAACTTGTTTCTCTTGATTTGGGATCCTTGATTGCCGGTACAAAATATCGCGGGGAGTTTGAGGAGAGATTAAAGGGCATTATGAAGGAGATTGAACGAGCTGACGGAAAAGTGATTTTGTTTATTGATGAAATTCACACTATTGTCGGAGCCGGAGGTTCGGATGGCACCATGGACGCATCAAATATGCTGAAGCCTGCTTTATCCCGCGGAGAGCTGAGGGCCATAGGCGCCACCACTTTGAAAGAATATCAAAAATATATTGAAAAGGATCCCGCTTTGGCTCGCCGCTTTCAGCCGGTTTATATTGATGAACCTGGGGTAGAGGATACCATTACCATCCTTCGGGGATTAAAAGAGAAATATGAACTTTTCCACGGGGTGCGAATCACGGACGATGCGATAATCTCGGCGGTAAATCTTTCCACTCGTTATGTTACCAACAGATTTTTGCCGGACAAAGCGGTGGATCTCATTGACGAGGCCTCTTCCTCTTTGAAAATTGCCCTTGAAAACAAGCCGCCGATTCTGGAAGATGCTCACAGGAAGATAATGCGCTTGGAAATTGAAAAAGAAGCGCTCAAAAAAGAAATTGAAAATGATGCGAAAGATGTTAAAAACAAAGATACCAAAAACAGAATAAAAGAAATAGACAAAGAAATAGCAAATCTGCACGAAAAGACAAAGGAGCTTGAATTGAAATGGCAAAACGAAAAGGAGACAGTGGCGGAAATTCGGGCTATAAAAAAAGAACTGGAAGCAATGCGCCTTTTGGCTGAAGATGCTGAGATGAAAGCTGACTTGGCCAAGGCTGCGGAAATACGTTATGGAAAAATTCCCAGCTTTAAAAAAGAGCTTGAAATAAAACTTTTACGCCTGAAAAAACTTCAGAAATCGCGTAAAATTTTAAAAGAGGAAGTAACCGCTGAGGATATAGCGGAAGTAGTGTCGCGCTGGACCGGCATTCCACTGACTAAAATGCTGGAGGAAGATCGCGCCAAATTGCAGAGGATGGAAGCAGAATTAAAAAAGAGGGTCATAGGCCAGGATGAAGCCATCAAGCGCGTTTCAGATGTCATTCGCCGTTCCCGTGCCGGAATTTCGGACCCGAACAGACCGAGCGGCTCCTTTATCTTTTTGGGTCCGACCGGGGTGGGTAAAACTGAACTGACTAAAGCCCTGACTCAATTTACGTTCAATGACGAAAACGCCCTGATCCGAGTGGATATGTCCGAGTATATGGAAAGGCATTCTATTTCAAAACTTGTCGGTTCTCCTCCGGGATATGTCGGTTATGAAGAAGCGGGACAGCTGACCGAATCTGTCAGGCACAGGCCGTATTCCGTGGTGCTTTTTGATGAAATTGAAAAGGCTCACCCGGAGGTGTTTAACATGCTGTTGCAAGTTATTGACGAAGGAAGATTGACAGACGGGAAGGGTAGAATAGTAAATTTCAAAAACGCCGTTATTATTCTCACTTCTAATATCGGTTCGCAGTTTATAGAAAAAATGGAATCAATCGGGTTTTCCAATAATTCCGACAAGCAAGATTATGGAAATATGAAAGAAAAAGTGATGGAAGCGATGAAAGATTATTTCCGGCCGGAATTCATAAATCGCCTGGACGAGATTATCGTTTTTGATATTTTGTCCGAAGAAGCCATCAAGGAAATAGTGAACCTAAAAATAAAGATAGTGGAAGACAGGCTCCAAGCTAAAGAGATAGGTTTTAGAATGTCCAATGAAGCATTCGCTTATTTGGCTAAAGAAGGATATAACCCGCATTACGGAGCTAGACCATTAAATCGCTTGATTCAAAACAAGATTTTAAATCCGGTTGCCTCCTGTATCATTTCTAATAATGCGAAGAAGGGTGATACAGTGTATGTTTCGGTCAAAAACAACGAACTGGTGATTGAAGCCAAAAAGGGTCACAGTAGAGGGGGACAGACAGGCGGAATAAAAAGTCCGATCCGAATGCATTCCAATTCTTCCGCCAAAGCGTAAAAAATCACTAGGGATATCCCTAGTGATTTTTTGTTGTGCGCCGGGTAGGATTCGAACCTACGTAGCCCGAAGGCGATTGATTTACAGTCAATTGCGATTGACCACTCCGCCACCGACGCATTCCCTACAAAATAACACAAAATATATTTTTTTGCATCTCCATATCAAACCCCTGATGTTTGACGTTTACATATATCAGCCATGGCGTATATGTGTTTTGTAGGAGTTCAACATTAAAAGACTTTTGTTTGACAAAGCCGTTTAGACTTGATATATTAGTTTCAAATCTGTAAAATTGTCAAACTTTAATTTAGGAGAAATACAATGAAATATATATTATTGTTTTTGAATGGTATTATTTTGGGCTATGCCTTTTTGGCTAGTCAAATGGACTCAGCATTAAGTAGAGGAGATTTGATAAATAACCCGATATTATATGTAATTTTATTGGGAATTTCTATAGTTTTTTTATTTTCTCTGAATGGGGGATTTGAGATTAAACCAACAGGAACTGTTATTATAGGTTTCCTCTCAGCAATACTCTTGGTATTATTTTTGTTTGGAGAATTTCCTATTTTCAACAAAGATAAAATTCCTCATATAGTGGTATCTGTTATTACGGGCCTTTATATCCTTCTAAAATCCTTAGTGATTTTAGTGAAAGGTATAATTTCGGAAAGGAGGAGAATTAAACTCCTCTACAAGAATAATTTTTCTGTGTAGTCAAACCGCCTTTTGCAGACGAAAAAACCGTCTTTGCAGGAGACGGTTTTTTCTTTATCATTTCACAAGAATATGTTATTATATAAAAAAGCCTGACGGCTTTTTTATTATGGATTTCATTAGAAATTATTTATGGAAATTAGGAACATAGCAATCATCGCCCATGTGGACCACGGCAAAACGACCCTGACGGACGCTTTGATGAAACAAAACGGTGGGTTGCAGGATGAAAATATATCAATGGATTCTAACGTTCTGGAAAAAGAACGAGGTATTACTATTTACTCAAAAAATACTTCTATAACTTATAAAGGTACAAAAATAAATATTGTGGATACTCCAGGGCATGCGGATTTCGGCTCGGAGGTGGAGCGCGTTCTTCGCGCTGTTGACTCGGTTTTATTGTTAGTTGACAGCGTGGAAGGACCAATGCCTCAGACTAGATTTGTTCTTAAAAAGTCTCTTGAACTTGGCATTAAGCCAATAGTGGTGATAAATAAAATTGACAAGCCAGCATCGGATCCACACCGAGTACACGAAGAAGTTTTAGAGTTATTTTTTGAACTTGGAGCAAACGATGAACAAGCAGACTTTCAGACTGTTTATGCTATGGGGCGCGAGGGTAAAGCATATAAAAATTTAGGAGATGATTCTTCTGATCTTTCTCCGCTACTAGATGTGATTTTAGAGAATGTTTTACCTGCTTCTCTAAATGAAGATAAGAAAATGTCTGCCCAAGTCTTTAACTTGGGTTATGACAATTTTTTGGGCCGTTTAGCTGTTGCTCGGATTTATTCAGGCAAGATGTTTTCTCCCAGTCAGGTTTTTATAAAAAATGAAAAAGGGAGCAGGGCTGGAAAAATAACAAAACTTTTTACTTTTGATGGAATAAATAGAAAAGAAGTTGCTGAAGTATCGTCTGGAGATATAGTGCTTTTAGCTGGGATACCAGACATTTATATCGGAGAAACTATCTGTGAAGATGAGAGTGTAGAGCAGTTACCTCATATAGCGATAGATGAGCCTACGCTTTCCCTCAACTTTTTGGTCAACGATTCGCCTTTTGCAGGCAGGGAAGGTAAGTTTGTCACCTCAAGGCAACTAAAAGAGAGATTAGAAAAAGAGCTTGAAATAAATGTGGGACTTCGTGTGGAGTTTTCCCCGATGCTTGCGGTTAGGGTCCCAACACAAAATTTTTTGGCGTCGGGGTTTAAAGTTTACGGGAGAGGAGAACTTCATATTGCCATACTGCTTGAGAATATGCGAAGGGAAGGATTTGAGATGCAAGTATCTGAACCAGAAGTAATTATAAAGGAAGAAAACAGCATAAAAACGGAACCTTATGAGGAGTTGGTGATAGATGTGCCGATGGAATACTCGGGTACTGTGATAGAAAAAATAGGCAAGCGAAAGGGTATCATAAAAAATATGTTGGAAAAACAAAACATTGCCAGAATTGTTTTTGATATACCGACGCGGGGACTCTTGGGTTACCGAAGCGAGTTTATAATAGATACCAAAGGAGAAGGCATAATGTCTTCACGAGTGACAGATTTTGGGGAATACGCAGGAGAAATAAAAAAACGAGAATACGGCTCTATGGTTTCTATGGTTTCCGGCAAGGCAGTAGCTTTCTCTATTGCAAATTTGCAAGAACGTGGTATAATGTATATTGAGCATGGGACAGAGGTATATGAGGGAATGGTAATCGGTAATGTCTTAAAGGGGGGAGATATGTCGGTAAATCCGACAAAAGGAAAACAGCTTACCAATATGAGAGCATCAGGTACCGATGAAGCATTATCATTAAGCCCTCCTTTTGTTTTGAATATAGAGCGCGGCCTGGAAGTGATGAGTGAAGATGAATATCTGGAAATTACTCCGAAGTCGGTAAGAATCCGCAAAAAATATTTAACCGAGCTTGATAGGGTTAAGATGCAAAGGAATAAGAAAGTTAGTTTGCCTTAATTTTGATGAAATGCTTGACACCAGCTTGGCAAGGTGTATAATATAAAACATAGGATTTAACACTTTATCGTTCGGGAATTTTTTTACAAATATATGCCAACAATATCTTTTAAGCCAAAGCAAGTTACCAAAAAAATAACCTCTCATCTCCAAGATCGCACTCGCGATGTGGTGATGAATCGTTTTGGCTTGACGGCAGAAGCAAAAAGAAAAACTCTTGAAGAAATCGGCAAGAAATATAGTATTACCAGGGAACGTGTTCGCCAGATTGAGAATGCGGCTTTGGCCTTGATCAAAAAATCAGAGAACTTCAAGGCGGAACAGGCAATTTTTGAAGAACTTAAGCAGTTGATCCATTCTTTAGGGTCAATTGTTTCCGAGCATGATCTTTTGTCTCATATTTCAAAGGATAAAAATACCCAAAACCATATTAATTTTTATTTAACCCTCGGTGATTTTTTCAAGAAGCACCATGAAGATGACCACTTTAAAACTCGCTGGAGTGTGGATGATGAATTAGCAGATAAAGTGCATGATTCTCTTAAAAAACTTTACGAAAGCCTGAGCGACGAAGATTTGGTATCTGAAACAAAGATGATCAAAAAATTTTTTGATCATATGAAAGACATTGCCGAGCAGTATAAAAACGAGGAAATAGCCAAAAGGTGGCTGAACATATCTAAAACTCTTTCCAAGAATCCATTTGGTGAATGGGGCAGATCAAGCTCTCCGAACGTGCATACCCGCGGGGTGAAGGATTACGCCTTTTTAGTGATGAGAAAACACGGTTCACCTATGCATTTCAGGGAAGTAGCGGATTCTATTTCCAAGACTTTCAACCGAAAAACGCATTACGCTACTTGTCACAACGAATTGATAAAAGACCCCAGGTTTGTTCTGGTCGGCCGCGGACTTTATGCTTTGGCCGAATGGGGATATAAGACTGGAATTGCCAGAGAAGTGATACGGGACATTTTAAAAAGAGAAGGCCCGCTTTCCAAGGATGATGTGGTGGAAAGAGTGATGAAAGAAAGATATTTCAAAAAAAATACTATTTTAGTGAATTTAGCAAATACCAAATATTTTAAAAAAGACAAAAATGGGCTTTATACTTTGGCTAATATAACCGCCTAGATCCCCTTTGTCAGGGGGATTTTTATTTCGCCTCCCCTGACAAGGGGAGGTTGGGAGGGGTTGTATTTTGTGCTTTATTTATTTTACTTTTTATACTAAAATATAGGCAATGGATAAATTCGCATCGGCAGTAAAAGAATTCTGGCTTTTGCTTTTAGTCGTGATTCTCGGCTATTTTGTTTTAAAATTTGATGTAGCGGCTTTTTGGGTCTACAAAATATTTTTAGGGCTTTTGCCTTTGGCGGGCACCATCGCGCTTGCCTATCTCGCTCACTTTTTTTGGCTTCATTATGTACAGCATAATTTTATTGCCGGCATTACTTGGGTTTTACTTGAAATAGTTCCCCCCAGAGATGTTCTCAGGTCTCCTAAGGCTATGGAGCTTTTTATGACCAACGCTCTGTATCATATGAGCCGGAAAAGCGGGCTGGAAACTTACTGGCAGGGGGCGGTTTGGTTTTGGTTTTCTCTTGAGATAGTGTCTATTGACGGGCAAGTTCACTTTTTCATACGTACTCCTTCGCGCGTTAAGACGTTGATAGAAACCCAAATGTACGCCCAGTTTCCCCAGGCGCAGGTAAAAGAAGTGGAAGATTACACTTTGGCAGTTGATGAAATTACCCCCGAGAGCGATTGGAGATTATGGGGATGCGAGTTTAAATTGACGAAACCGGATGTTTATCCGATTAAAACTTACATTGATTTCGGTTTGGATAAAGACCCAGAAGAGGAATATAAAGTTGACCCTGTCTCTCCAGTGGTAGAACTTTTCGGTTCAATGGGCAAAGGAGAACAAATGTGGATGCAGATAGTTGTTACACCCTCAAAGAAAAAATATCACACGCCGGGAACTTGGTTTAAAACTCATGACTGGATAGCGGAAGGAGAGAAAGTTATAAGAAAAATTTTAGCGGAATTTACTCGTTATCACGCTCCAGGAGTGCCGGGAGCTGAACCTACAAAAGAAATTCGCGCTCCGGATTTTATGAAGCCTATGCTGGAAGGAGCTGGCAGAAAAATGTTGAAAGTCGGTTTTGATACCGGAGTCAGAATATGCTACGTCGCCAAAAAAGAAGCTTTTAGTATGAGCAACAGAAGAAACATTCGTCTGATTTTTCGCCAGTATGCCGCTCCTTTTGTGAATGAGCTTACCCGTATAAATTCAACTCAGGCAGACGCTTTCAGTTCAAATTTTATCGCCGGATTTTTCCCGCTTTCCGCCAAGAAAATAATGCGCTTAGCGAACAGGATGCTTCAAGAATATAGAGAACGGGAGTTTTTTCATCCGCCGATGCGCCACAGAATAAGACTTCCTTGGCCGCTTTCTCCTCTCATCTTTCCGAACTTTTTTCATCATCACATTAATGTTATGAATACCGAAGAGCTGGCGACTTTGTGGCATTTCCCTGGCCAGATATTGAAAGTCCCTACTCTTGAACGCATAGAATCAAAAGAAGCCTCTCCGCCTCCTAATCTGCCGACGTAGTATTTGCCTATGGATTTATCAAATAACAATGAACTTGGACATCCGATATCCAAGTTGGATAAGAAATTTATTTTTTACGCTGTCGGCGCAATTATTTTTCTTCTTCTTGGATATTTTTTCTTTTTGAGCACTCCCAAAGATTTTCCCGAGGGTGTGATGATAGACATAAAAGAAGGTTCAAGCCTGCGATCCATTTCTTTTAATTTAGAGCAGAATAATATCATTCGTTCAAGAACAGCCCTTGAAACTTTCATAGTAATCTTCGGGGGCGAAAAACGTGTGGCTTCCGGAAACTATCTGTTTGAGAGAAAAATGCCGGTTTTTGAAGTAGCCAGGCGTTTATCGGAAGATGAACGGCATTTGACTTTGGTGAAAGTGACCATTCCGGAAGGTTTCAATCTTTCCGATATTTCAAAACTTTTTACCTCAAAATTACCTGATTTTAACGAAAATAAGTTTTTATCGGAAGCGGAAGGCAAAGAAGGGCATCTTTTTCCAGATACTTATTTTTTCTTCATTACCGACGACGAAGAAACCGTGTTGAAATCTATGAATAATAATTTTAAAAAGAAAATTGTGTCCCTTCAGTCTGAAATTACCTTGTCTGGCAAGACTGAGGAAGAAATTATGATTATGGCCTCCCTGATTGAGGAAGAATCAAAAGGGGATAATGATAGAGAGTTTATTTCCGGGATTTTATGGAAAAGAATTGCGCTTGGCATACCCCTTCAGGTAGATGCGGAGCCCGACACTTATAAAGAGAAAGGGTTGCCCGAAAATCCTATTTCCAATCCAGGAATGAAGGCCATAGAAGCCGCAATATATCCGAAATCTTCCAGTTATTTATATTATCTGCACGATAAAGATGGAAACATTCATTACGCAAAGACTTTTGCGGAACATAAACTTAATAAATTTAAGTATTTAAAAAACTAGAACCTAGCAACTAGAACCTAGAACCTAAAACCTAATTTTATGAGAAAACATAATTTAGCATTTATAGATATGGAGACCACTGGCCTGAATGTGGCCATTCACGAGGTTATTGAAATTGGTTGTGTCATCACAACACCCAGGCTGAAAATAATTGAAAAATTTGAATTAAAAATAAGGCCGGAACATATAGAAAATGCCGATGCTGTGTCTCTGAAAATTAATCATTACAAAGAAGAAAATTGGATATCCGCTTATTCACTAGAAGAAGCCATAAAAATTTTTTCCAGAAAAGTTAAAGATTGCATTATGGTGGGACAAAACGTATGTTTTGATTCAGGATTTTTAGAATACGCTTTTACCAAAACCAAAGTAAAAAATACCATGCATTACCATAAACTTGATACCATTTCCATTGCTTGGGCTAAATTGCACAAAAAACCGAATATTTCCCATTTTTCTTTGCGTGAATTATGCAAGTATTTTGATATAAAAAACGAAAATCCCCACAGTGCTCTTTCAGATGCTTGCGCCACCCATGAACTTTACAAAAAATTAATGAAAATGTAGAGAGAAATTCTATCATGTTAAAAGGTAAAAAAGTCTTTGTCGGTCTTTCGGGCGGTGTTGATTCTGCCGTAAGTGCCGCTATGCTAAAAGAACAGGGATATGAAGTCATTGGAGTTTTTATACATACTTGGCATCCAAATTTTTTAGAATGCAACGAAGAAGCGGAGCGTCGAGACGCTATGCGCGCGGCGGCGCATTTAGATATTCCATTTTTGACTTTTGACTTTGAGAAAGAGTACAAGAAAGAGGTTGCGGACTATATGATATCTGAATATAAAGCAGGAAGGACCCCGAATCCGGATGTAATATGCAATAAAGAAATAAAATTTGGTGCCTTTCTCAAAAAAGCTCTTTCTATGGGCGCGGATTATGTGGCGACAGGACATTATGCAAAAAACATAAAGCAGCAGCTTTTTCACGGCTCGCACTCCAACCTGGAAACAATAAAAGAGCGTATCGTTGCGTATGCCGAAAAAAGCTCTGCTTTATGTTTTTTAGGAAAAGGTATAGATCCCTCAAAAGATCAAAGTTATTTTCTTTGGACCCTAAAGCAAGAACAGTTGAAAAAGATTTTATTTCCTATTGGCCACCTTAAAAAAACCGAAGTCCGGAAGCTGGCTAAAAAGTTTAACCTGCCAGTGGCGGAGAAGAAAGATAGCCAAGGAATTTGTTTTTTAGGGGCGGTAGATTTAAAAGAATTTTTGAAACATTATATAAAAGAGAAAAGGGGGAAAATTGTAAATGAAAAAGGCGAAGAAATCGGATATCACAATGGAATTGTTTTTCACACGCTAGGGGAGAGACATGGTTTTACAATTACTAAAAAAAGTCCAAGTGATGGAGCCTATTATGTGGTTGGCAAAGATGTGAAAAAAAATATTTTATATGTATCGCAAGACAAAAATTTTAAACACAAAAACCTAAAAAATTTCGGCGCCTTCGCCCTCGGGGACATAAGGACAGGGGACCAACACGACGCTGAAAATCTTTCAGGTTTTTGCTTATATTTAAAAAATACCAATTGGATTTCCGAAATCCCAAAACCGAACAAGATTTATACGGCTCAAATCCGTTATCACGGAGAATTTTTGCCCTGTAAAATAAAATGTGCAACATCCGGTCTTGCGCAAATGATTTTTAAAAAACCGGTTTTAATTGCTCCCGGTCAGTCTTGTGTCGTGTATAATGAGGATGTTTGCCTGGGCGGAGGGGTTGTTATATAATATAAGAATGGAACAATTTTTTACACAAAATAGTGAAATCATTTTAAGACTAACCATCGCAGTAGTATTGGGTATGTTTATCGGAGCGGAGCGTCTCTTGGTGCATAAGGAGGCTGGAATGAAAACTCATGCCCTGGTTTCAATGGGGGCAGCTGTTTTTATATTATTTTCCGAAGCGATGGTTGAAAAATATATGAATTTGCCGGGATTTAACCCCGCGATGGTTGCTTCTAATATTGTTGTCGGAATCGGATTTTTAGGCGCCGGAATAATTATGTTTCGTGATTCCCAACTTATGGGTCTTACTACGGCTGGGGGCTTGTGGGTAACAGCTGGTATCGGCATGGCTTGCGGTTTTGGACTTTTTAATTTGGCATTTATTTCAACCGCGCTGGTACTTTTTATTTTTGTTGTTATGAATATCTTTGAAAAACCGATCAGGAAAATTTCTGATGAAAGTTTTAACAACAAAGGGGAGTAAAACAGTTTTCCCATATGAAATCAAGTGAAATTAGATCAAGATTTTTAAAATTTTTTGAAGCCCGCGGACACAAAATAATTCCACCTTCTTCCTTGATACCTGAGAATGACCCCTCAGTGTTCTTTACCACTGCCGGAATGCAGCAATTTAAAAAATATTATACGAATCCGGAATCGGCTGAAAAAGAGTTAAAAGGCAAAAATATAACGACGGTTCAAAAATGTATTCGTACTGGGGATATAGATGAAGTGGGTGATGGCATTCATTTGACATTTTTTGAAATGCTGGGCAATTTTTCCTTTGGCGGATACGGGCGCCGGGAAGCAATAAAATATGCGCATGAATTTATCACTAAAGAAATGAACTTAGAAATTTCTTATGTAACAGTTTTTAAAGGTCTTGGTGCTGTTGAAAAAGACAAAGAATCAGAAGAAATTTGGCGGTCTCTTGGGGTGACAGACATACGAGAAGAAGGGATGGAAGATGTTTTTTGGGGCCCGACCGGGGATTTGGGTCCTTGTGGTCCGACAACGGAAATTTTTTGCAAAAATGCGGACGGTGAGGACGTTGAAATTTGGAATATAGTTTTTAATGAATATTTCTCTAATGTAAGCCATGAGGAACTTCTCAAGGGACCCACTAATAAAAAAGATTATCTTCAAAAACTTCCAGTTTTGGGTATTGATACCGGTATGGGATTTGAACGCCTAGTTTCCATAGTACAGAAAAAGAAAAGCGTATACGAGACGGATTTATTTAACAGTGAAAAGACAAGAGAGGAACGAATAGTAGCAGATCACATAAAGGCATCCCTTTTTATTATTTCAGATGGCGTGATTCCTTCAAATACCGGCAGGGGCTATATCCTCAGGCGGTTAATTCGCCGAGCAGTCAGATTTTCCAAAGAATCACTGTGGAGAATAATCAAAGAAGATAAAGAAATTTACACAGGGATCTATACACTTAATGACGAGGGAGAAATTCAGAAAGAGGAAAGCAAGTTCAGAGAAACTTTAGATCGCGGCTTGAAAGAATTTAAAAAAGGAACAGATCCGTTTGTTTTGGCCACTACTTATGGTTTCCCGATTGAGCTTACAGAAGAATTGGCGAAAGAAAAGGGACAGACAGTTAATCTTGAAGATTTCAATAAAAAAATGAAAGAACATCAAGAACTTTCCCGCACCTCTTTGGCTGGCATGTTCAAGGGTGGACTGGCAGACCATAATGAAAAAACTGTCAAGCTTCATACCGCCCATCATTTGCTTCTGGCTGGATTGCAAGCGGTGGTTGGTAAAAATATTAAACAAAAAGGAAGCAATATTACCGAAGAGCGCCTCCGTATGGATTTTCTTTGCGACCACAGGCTGACTGAAGAGGAAAAGAAAGAAGTGGAAAATTTTGTCAATGAAAAAATCAAGGATGGATTGAATGTAATTCGTCGTGAAATGCCGCTTTCCGAAGCGGAAAAAATAGGCGCGGAAATGGAATTTGGGGCAAAATATCCTGACGTTGTAAGTGTGTATTTTATCGGCGGAAGAAGAACGGACCTTAAAGGAATCCAAGGTCCGTCCTTGGGGAGCCGAAAAGATTTTATTAGTGTTGAATTTTGCGGAGGCCCGCATGTGAAGAATACAGCAGAACTGTATTCTTCATCCCAAGCGCAGTCCAGGAATAATGGACCGTTTAGGATTTTAAAAGAAGAGGCTGTCTCTGCTGGCGTTAGGCGCATAAAAGCTGTACTTTTGTGATACTATATTATATATATGGGAATTTTTTCTAAACCCAAAAAAGAGAAAGAATTAGCGTTAGTTTTTGATATCGGGTCTTCTTCTGTCGGAGGTGCGGTTTTTGAAGTAGAAAAATTGGGAGTTCCGGAAATAATTTTATCTGTCCGCGAACCGATAATTCTTGAAGAGAAAATTAATATTGACAGATTTTTATTTTTAACCATAAAATCGCTTGAAACTGTGGCCAGCAGGGTATGCATGGCGGGTATCGGGAAACCATCAAGGATTTTTTGTGTTCTTTCTTCGCCCTGGTATGCGTCCCAGACTAGGACAATCAAACTTGAAAAGAACGCCCCGTTTTTATTTACTCCCAAGTTGGCTGACGATTTAATTCAGAAAGAAATGAGCCTTTTTAGAGAAGAACATTCGACGGAACTTTCGCGCTCTAATAATAGAATTCGGCCGATAGAATTTAAAAATATGAAAATTATGCTGAACGGCTATAATACCTCCAATCCATCCGATAAAAAAGCTAAAAAGCTTGAGATGGTTGTCTTTATTTCAATGAGCGGAGATCAAATACTAAAAAAAATAGAAGAAACGATCTCTAGGCATTTTCATTCTGAAGATATAAAATTTTCTTCTTTTGGAATGGCTTCTTTCGCTGTGGCGCGGGACATTTTCGTGCATCAAGAGAATTTTCTTTTGGTTGATATCGGTGGAGAATTAACGGATATATCCATGATAAAGAAAGATATATTGGGTGATTCTATTTCATATCCTCTAGGATATAATTTTATGATCCGCAGGGTGGCGAAGGATTTGGATTGTTCTTTAGATGAAGCAAAGTCGCTTCTTTCTCTTTATAAAGATGGACATGCAGCAGAGTCCACCGAAAATAAACTTGAGCCGATCATCAGCGAATTAAAGGCCGAGTGGCTTAAGGGATTTCAAGAATCTTTACCTAATCTTTCAGATGATATTTCTGTTCCGGCCACTATTTTTATAACCGTAGATCAAGATTTAGCGGATTTTTTTTCAAAAATAATTAAAACCGAGCAGTTTAACCAGTACACCTTGACAGAATCAGAATTTAAAATTATTTTTCTCAGTGTTCAAACCCTGCACGGTATCGCGATCTTTAAGGATGATATCCTTCGAGATCCTTTTCTCATCATTGAATCCATTTATATTAATCGTTTTATGTGTTAAAATGCGACTATGTCAAGAAATCTGCTTCAAGATATGGTGAGGGTCAAATCTCCTGTCGCAAGGAGGGAAACTCAAAGTAATCCATATGAAACAAAACAAAACAAAAAAGGAAAAGAATCAAAATATAGGATTTATTTTGTCGCTCTGATTTCCGTGGTATTCCTTCTTTTCGCCCTTTCCTTTTTGTTTTCCGGGGCAAAAATCGTTATAACGCCTAAAATCAGAGAAATACCCTTGAATAGTGAAAATTTGTCTGCTGCCAAAGATCCTAATATTCCCGGCTTGTCTTTTGATTTGGTGGTTATTTCCGGAGAAGAAAACAAAACAATACAGGGCGGCGAAGAAAAAGAAGTGGAAATATCGGCCAAAGGAGTTGTTTTGATTTATAACTCTTATAGCTCCTCTTCTCAGGTGCTTGACATAAATACGCGGTTAGAGGGATCTAATGGGAAAATTTACAAAACGGATAAAAAGATAACCGTTCCCGGAATGACAAAGGATGACAAAGCGGGGAGCGTGGAGGTGGGTATTTATGGAGCAGATACAGGTGAAGAATACAATAGTACTCCGCTTGATTTTAAAATTTTTGGCTTTAAAAATACCCCTAAGTATTCAAAATTTTATGGCAGATCAAAAGGGGAGATAACAGGCGGATTCAAAGGAAAGTCTCCTATCGTTTCTTCATTAGAAAAAACATCCGCAGTAAGCGAGCTGAAGGCTGTTTTAGAAACCAAACTTTTAAAGAAGGTGACAGACCAGATTCCAAGCGGATTCATTTTATTTAAGGATGCCGTATTTTTGGATATAGATGATAAGAATATTAATTTTAGTCCCGATAAAGACAATAAAGTTCTGATAAGCATCAAGGGCACGCTTTATGGATTTCTTTTTGACGAAAAAGAACTGACAAAAAAAATAGCTCAAGATATTATTGAAAAGTATGACGGGAATGAAGTTTATATGCCCAATATCAGAAATTTGATTTTTTCTCTGAACGATAAAGAAAATATCTCTTCTGCGGATGTAAAGAACATAAATTTTGCCTTGTCCGGTACTCCCAAAATTATCTGGAAGGTGGATGAAGTGAAATTTATTTCCGATATTTTAGGCCAGAAAAAAATAAATTTCAACGCAATATTGTCGCAATACCCCAGCATAGATTCCGCCCAGTTGACCATCCGTCCTTTCTGGAAAAGTTCTTTTCCAGAAAAGAGCGATAGTATCCAAATCATTGTTAATTATCCTAAATAAATTTAGTGGGGAAAGGTCTTTCCTTGAGGAGGAGCGAAGCGACGGGAAAAAGAGAGACCTTAAAGAGCTAAAGATTTATGCAAAGTGAAACAAAACAATGTCAGAATTGCAAGCAAGACTTTACTATTGAGTCCGACGATTTCGGCTTTTACAAAAAAATAAAAGTTCCTACTCCGACCTTTTGCCCGGAATGCCGCGCTCAGAGAAGATTTATGTGGCGCAATGAACATACTCTTTATAAACGCCTTTGTGATAAATGCGGGCAGTCTTTCATAGCGCTCTACCCGCAAGAGATAAAGATTATTAATTTTAAATTTTTAATGGGATGAAAAATAAATTTGTAAAAATTGCTGCGGTGCAGAATGCAGTATCAAATAATTTACAAGATAATCTAGAAAAGGCCATAAAATTAGTAGAACAGGCAGCTAAAAAAGGAGCTCAGATTATTTGTTTACAAGAACTTTATAAAACTCCATATTTTCCGCAGTACAAAAATGTCAAAAAAGATGACTATTCTGAAACTATTCCAGGAGAATCCACGAAATTATTTTCTAAAATAGCCCAAAAATATAAAGTGGTGATTATTATTCCTATTTTTGAAAAAAATAAATCTGGCAAATATCATAATTCTGCTGTGGTTATAAATGCAGACGGTAAATTAATGCCAACATACAGGAAAATTCATATACCTCAAGATCCTCTTTTTTATGAAAAAAATTATTTTAAAGAAGGGGACACAGGATATAGAATTTACAAAACAAGATATGCCACATTTGCTGTCTTAATTTGTTATGACCAATGGTTTCCTGAGGCAGCGCGAGCTGTAAAACTGGCTGGAGCTGATATTATTTTTTATCCGACTGCTATCGGTAACGTAAAAGGAGTAAAAGAGACAGAAGGTGATTGGCATGACACATGGGAAACAATAATGCGTAGTCACGCTATAGCTAATAGTTTGCATGTTGTAGCTGTAAATCGTGTTGGAAAAGAGGATAGGCTAATTTTCTGGGGACGGTCTTTTATTTGTGATGCTTTTGGAAAAATAATAAAAAGAGGTTCCAAAAATCGTGATGAAATAATAACTTCAAAAATTGACTTAGAGAGTAATAGAATTATCGAAAATGAATGGGGTTTTATGAGAAATCGTCGCACAGATACGTATAAGGGTCTTCTAATCTGAAAATGCCTGATCATCAATCAACAAATAAAAATAGTCTCCGTATACCCGCAGAGTGGGAAGAGCATTGCGCTACTTGGCTTGCTTGGCCGAATGATGACGATTATTTTGGAAATCGGATAAAAAATGTTGAAAAAATATATTTGAAAATAATTCAGTTTTTGCATCGGGACGAGCTCATAAAATTAATAGTTTTAAATGGAAAGGAGGAAGAGAGAGTAAAAATATTATTGGGTGATTTAAAAGTTGATTTGTCAAAAATTATTTTCTACCAGATAGAATATGTAGATGTGTGGATTCGCGACTACGGCCCCACTTTTATAAAAGATAATAATAAAATAAGCTGGATTAAATGGCAGTATGATTATTATGGAGGAAAATTCCCGGAATTATCAAAAGACAATAACGTTTTTTTAAATTTGAAAGAAAAAATTGATTTTAAGATGCATGAAGTGGAAGTTGCTATGGAAGGAGGGGCGATAGAAGCCAATGGCTTAGGAACATTACTAACCACGGAAGAATGTCTTCTGGAAAATCGGAATCATGGAAAATCCAAAAAAGAAAACGATTCGCTTTTATTAAAATTAACCGGGGCCATTAACATAATTTGGCTGAATAAAGGATTAGTAAATGACCATACAAACGGGCATATTGATGAAATAGCTCGTTTTGTCGGTCCCGCTAAGATTCTTTGTGTTTACGAAAATAATACCGCAGACGAAAACTATGAAAGATTATCGGAAAACTATAAAATTTTGGAGAACTCTTTGGATCAAGATGGAAACAAGTTTGAAATAATTAAATTGCCAATGCCTCATATACACTACCAAAAAAGCAAAAAGCACAACAACGAGAAAGCGCCGGTATCTTATGCGAACTTTTACATAGGCAATAAAACGGTTTTGGTTCCCTCCTTCAACGATGAAAATGACCAAAGAGCGATCTCCGTAATTAAGTCTTGTTTTCCTGATAGAGAAATTGTTAGTATAGATTGTCAGGATCTTATTTATGGTGGGGGAGCGTTGCACTGTATTACCCAACAGGAACCGAAATTATAAATTTTAAAATATATGAGTATCAAAACAGCTGAATTTTGTAGTCCTGGACACCCAGATAAAATATGTGATTTTATTGCGGACTCTATTTTAGATGCTTACTTAGCGGAAGATAAAAATAGCCGAGTAGCGGTAGAGGTAATGGGAGGGCATAATTTAATTACAGTTAATGGCGAGGTGACGAGTCAGGTACATCCGGATTTGGAATCAATAGTGAAAAAAATTGTCGGAGAAAATTATAAAATTATTATTAATTTGTCAAAACAAAGTCCCAGCATTGCCCACGGAGTTGATATAGGCGGAGCCGGGGATCAGGGAATAATGAAAGGATACGCTACCGCTGAAACTGAAAATATGATGCCAAAAGAATATGAATTGGCCAGAAATTTGTGCCAAAAAATTTATGAAAAATATCCCTATGATGGAAAAACGCAGGTTACCTTAAATGGCGATAGCGTTCAGGCAGTGGTAGTAAGTTTTCAAAATACAAAAAATATCGACTTATTACCTCTAGTAAAAAATATAATTGAAGCAGACTTGACCGCCAAAGCTTCAGCATCGGCGGTAGAGTATCTGATCAATCCAGCAGGTGAGTGGATGTTGGGTAGTTTTGATGCAGACACAGGTTTATCTGGCAGAAAAATAGTTATAGATAATTATGGACCACAGATATCAATTGGTGGAGGATCTTTTTCCGGCAAAGATTATACCAAAGTAGATAGAAGTGGAGCGTATATTGCTCGAAAAATAGCAGTGGATTTTATAAAAAATGGCAAAGCAAAAGAGGTATTTGTAAAACTTGCTTATGTTATTGGTAAACCAGAGCCGGTGATGGCGGTGGCTGTTTTAGATGGGAAAGAAATTTCAATAGAAGGATATGATTTAACTCCCAAAGGAATTAAGAAAATGTTGAATCTAGAAAATGTGAAATTTGCTGAGACTGCAAAATGGGGCCATTTTGGCCGGGGATTTAATTGGGATAAATAATTAGATTTTACTCACTTTATAACTATTTCCAGTGTCTTTGATTTCATAACCCAGAGAATTTATTTTTTCTCGCAATTCGTCGGATTTTTTGAAATTTTTATTTTTACGGGCCTCTTCGCGTTCTTCTGCCAGCTTAGTGATTTTTGACGGGATTTTTTCTTTCTTTAAATTTTCAAAACCGAGACCCAAAACTTTGTCAAAATCCAAAACAGTCGCTTTTTTGTTGGCACCAGGAATACTTTCATCTTTTATCAAATCCCACAGGAGAGATAATGCTCTTGGGGTGTCCAGGTCGTTTTCTAGGTATTCTTTGAATTTTTTTTGGTATTTAACATCCACTTTTCCCTTTGCTTCTCCGAGGTTAATATAAAGATTGTAAAGTCGCTTTAAGGCTATGTCCGCGCCTTCTAGGGCCTCCCAGACGAAGTTCACTCTTGTCCTGTAATTTGCCATCAAAAGCCAGAATCTGTAAGAAATAGGGTTGATGTCTTTTTCTGTTATATTTCTCAAGGTATAGAAATTATTGAATGATTTTGCCATTTTTTTATTATCAACCAAAACCCATTCGTTGTGCATCCAATATCGGACAAATCGCTTTTCTGTTGCGCCCTCGGATTGGGCTATTTCATTTTCATGGTGGGGAAATATCAGATCCACTCCGCCAGTATGAATATCAATTTGTTCCCCCAAATTTTTCATAGACATAGCCGAACATTCTATATGCCAGCCTGGTCGCCCCTTGCCTAGTTTATTTTCCCAAAAAACATTTCCATCTTTTTCATCCCACGCTTTCCACAGAGCGAAATCCTGCGCATTGTCTTTGTTATACTCGTCTGTCCTTATTCTGCCGGATGCGTTTTCTTTTTGTCTTTCTAAAACAAGACGGGAAAGCTTGCCGTAATTTTTAAATTTTCCGATATCATAGTAAATACTGTTATCCGCGCTTTTGTAAGCCAGCCCTTTTTTCATCAATTTTTTTATAATGTTTGCCATCTCGTTTATGTAGTCTGTAGCTTTTGTGAACTTATTTGGATTTAAGATATTAAGAGATTTTATATCTTTCAGAAATTCTTTGGTGTAAAATTCCGTGAATTCTTTGAGTGTTTTCCCTTCTTTTTGCGAATTAAAAATCGTTTTATCATCCACATCAGTTAAATTCATTATGTGTTTTACCTTAAAACCTTCATACAGCAAAACTCTTTTTAAGGTATCTGCTAAAATATAAGCGCGATAATTCCCGATATGCGGATAATTGTAAACAGTCGGCCCGCAAGTGTACATTCGCACCTCCTTTTTTTTAATAGGCGCGAATTTTTCTTTTTTTCTGCTCAGGGTATTGTAGAATCTTAACGGCATTTGATTTAGTAAAGTATTTTAATTAGGAAGCCATATTTTGCTTGAATTCGTTTCTGTATATGGAAATAAGAGTGTAAAGCAGACTGATAGTCAAAGGTCCAACCAAGATGCCGACCGGCCCCAAAAGGGAAATTCCGCCCAAGACGGAAAATAATATCAGTAGCGGAGGCAGATTTATTCTATTGCCTACAATGATTGGACTCAATAAATTATCAATCATCCCTACAACCGCCACCGCCCAGCATAAAAGCCCGACAGCTTCTATGGTTTGTCCGGTAAGCAGCAGAAATATTATAGCTGGTACGGAAACAAGAGCCGTTCCGATGGTAGGGATAAAAGCGGTAATCATAGTTACCAATCCCCAAAGCGCGGGATTGGGCACTCCGAAGAATGACAAGCCCAAAGCCATCAATATTCCCTGAATCAGAGCGATAAGAAGATATCCTTTGACTATGGCGTTTACCGCCCGAGAAAGTTTATTTATTATTTTCTGATCGTCAGCATCCGAAAGTGGGCTTAAGATCACCAGCGCTTTTCTCCAGCGTCTTCCATCTTTTAAAAAATAGAAAATAGACAAAAGGACAAGAACGGAAGAAAAAACAGTAGATAGAGTAGAAGTGAAGATACTGGCCATATTATCCGAAATGAAAGAAATAAAACTTGAAATTTTTTCATACAAATTGAAAGAAATTCCTTCCGGCAATATTCCGTTTATTGAGTTATTTATTGAATCTATAAATGAAAGAGAGTGCACATTGGTGATAATCGTTTGATAGGCATTTTGGCTTTGATTAAATACCATGATACCTATCCCGAAAAGGGGAGCTCCGATTATAGCTACAAAAAAAAGCACCGTAAGAAGCGCTGACAGCCAATTGGGCAATTTTTTATTAAGCCGTTCATGAATAGGATAAAGCACTATGGAAAAAGAAATACCGAGCACAAGCACTATCCAAAAAGGACGGAAAATGAAAAAAGAAAAAATAAAAGTTGCGAATAGGAAAATAAAAAAGAAATATCTCTCAATAATTTTTGTTTGCATATTTATGATTATAGCAGGAATTTGCTTTTTTGCAAAATCTAGTATAATATAAAGAATGTGAATCCCATTAGAGATTAATGTCTAATTGGATTCACATTTAACTTAATATGACAAAAGAAAATAAGAATATCTCTAAGGGGATGAAATTTGCAGTCATACAAACAGGGGGAAAGCAGTATAAAGTCTCAAAAGATGATGTGCTTTCTGTTGAAAAAATTACCGGGAAATATAAAACCGGGGATAAAATTTCTTTTGACAAGGTTCTTTTGGTGGATGACGGCAAAAACACCACTATAGGCATGCCTTATATAAAGGATGCAAAAGTGGATGCGGAAATTACTGGAATTGGCCGTGCCAGAAAAATTTTAGTGGTAAAATATAAACAGAAATCTCGCTATCTCCGTCGCAACGGCCACCGCCAGCCATTCTTCAAAGTGAAGATTCTCGCTATACAATAATCCTGTCGTTCGCAAACGACAGGATTATTGTCTGTTTTTTAATGCGTTTTTGAGCGTGTCGTTGTCTGAATACTCCAGTTCGGTGCCGGTGGAGAGGCCTCTACCTAGAGAGGAGATTTTAATGTTTGAAGATTTCGCTATATCTCTAAGCTGGTTGCGAATATAGAAATCGGTATGATTGCCTTGTGGATTTAAAGAGAAAGCCAAAATTATTTCTTTGATCTCTTTTGTATTTTGTATTTTTTTTATCAATTCATTGATCCTCACTCTTTTGTTTGTATTTTTTTCAACAATAGGTACCAGTCCTCCCAAGATAAAATATTTACCGTTATAAACTTGGCTTTTATTGATGCTTTCCAAATCGGAATCTTTTTCAATAACCATCAAAATAGAAGGGTCAATATTTTTATCTCTGCAAATTTCACATAGACTTTCTTTTCCAGCGAGAGATATAAAAAACCTAAAACATTCAGAACATTGCGCAGTATCTTTTTTCAATTCTTCAATCAAAGCGCATAAATTTTCGGAGTAGTCTCCGTTTTTAGACATCAAAAAATAAACAAAACGTTTCGCTTGCCTTTCTCCAATGCCGGGAAATTCTTTAAAAATTTCGGTTAATTTTTCTATCGTATTCATATTTTAAAACTCATCCAGTTCTCCGCTTGCTTTGGATTCGGAAAACTCGCTTAAACTGCTTTTTTCAAGATTCAAAAAAGTGGTGGTTTTCTCATCAAAGTAAAGCTCTACTCTGCCGGTAGGGCCGTTGCGGTGCTTTTCAATCAGCAATTCGGCGACATTTGTTTTTTCGGATTCGTCTTTTCCCTTATCTTCTCTATGAATAAATATTACCACATCCGCATCTTGTTCTATGGATCCCGAGTCTCGAAGGTCTGAAAGCCGTGGTTTGCCACCGCGGGACTCTATGGCGCGAGAAAGCTGAGAAAGAGCAAGCACCGGCACATTAAGTTCTTTGGCCAGACTTTTTAACGATCTTGAAATTTCTGTCACCTGATTGACCATTGAATCATAATTTTTGGAAGTGGTCATCAGTTGCAGATAGTCCACGACCACTAGATCAAGGCCTTTTTCGGCTTTTAGTCTGCGAGCCAGGGCTTTCATTCTCACTATGGAGTTGCCTGGCTGGTCGTCAATATAAATTTTGGCTTTTGCCAGTTTGTCCAAGGAATCGCGAAGCTGGGAAAATTCCCTGTCGGATGACAAATGCCCAGTGCGCAGATTCCAGGCATTTACCCGCGATTGGGCCGAGAGCATCCTGTCCACCAGCTGCTGGGAGGACATTTCAAGGGAAAATATCAATACCGATTTATCGTACATTACCGAAGTCATACGGGCGATGTCCAAGGCTAGGGTAGTTTTTCCGATGGATGGCCTAGCGGCAAGAATAACCAAATCTGATTTTTGCAAACCGGAAAGGGCATTATCTAAATCCCTAAAACCGGTTGGTAGTCCTCTGAGCATTTCTTTATGCTCGTGCAATTTTTCAAGCCGTTCCCAAGCTTCCGGCAGAGCATCTTTCAAGTTTATGAATTTTTGGCTCTTGGGAGAGGAAATGACGCTGAAAATTTTTTTTTCTGCCATGTCCAGTATGTTTTCCATATGTTCGTCACTTTCCTCAAAACCGAGTTCGGACACGTAATCGGCTGCCTCTATCAGGCTTCTCAAGATATATTTTTTCTGCACAATTTCGGCGTAATGTTTTACATTAACGGAAGAGGGAACAATGTTCACTATTTCCGCCAGGTATTGATTGCCCCCGATTCTTTCAAGCGATTTTTGCTCATTCAATTTTGTGGAAAGGGACAGCATATCTATCGGCTCGTTTCTTAAAGATAAATCAAGCATTGCCCCAAAAATTATTTTATGTTTTTCGGCATAAAAAGAATCCGGGCTTATAATATCTTCTATTTCGTGCATGGCGTCTTTGCGAAGCATCACAGACCCTAGCACCGCTTGTTCCGACTCTATACTTTGAGGTGGAATGCGAAGATTGTTTTTCTTTTCTTTTGCCATCCCGATATTAAAATTTTAACTGATAATCTTTATCTTTATGCCCCGTAATCAAAAATTTAGCACGGGGCAGGTTAGAGACATTCTAGCACAGTCGAAAAATAGTTAAAGCCAGAAAATGAGTAAGTATGTTATTAAAATGTGGACAAATATGATATCATATTAAATATGTCCGAGAAAGTACTATTATCAGGTGTTAAACCCACAGGAGCGCCTCATATTGGCAATTACTTCGGCGCCATAAAACAGTTTGTGGATTTGCAGAAAGATTATGACGGCTATGTTTTTATAGCCGATTACCACGCGTTGAATTTTATTCAAAATAAGGAAGAAATGGAAAAGAATATAGTAGGAATTCTACTTGATTATCTGGCTATTGGCCTAAATCCTGAAAAACTTATAATATTTAAACAGTCTGATATTTCCGAACATACCGAACTTGCCTGGATTTTTGATACTTTTACCACTGTGCCATACCTGAAGCGCGCCCATGCCTTCAAAGACGCGGAAGCTAAGGATAAAGAAATATCCGTGGGGACATTTAATTATCCCATGCTGATGGCGGCGGATATACTTCTTTACAGTCCGGATGTGGTGCCTGTCGGAGCTGACCAAAAACAGCACGTGGAGATAGCGCGGGATACGGCAGAAAAATTTAACCGCATTTTTGGCGACACTTTCAAAATTCCGGAACCGGTGATAATGAAAGATATGGCAATTGTTCCCGGCACGGACGGCAGAAAAATGAGCAAGAGTTATGATAATACTATTCCGCTTTTTGCCGAATACAAAGAAATAAAAAAATGCGTGATGGGCATAGTTACAGACTCGGATGAGGGAATACCAAAAAATGTTTATGCCATACACAATCTGCTCCGCTCGGCGGCGGAACTTTTGCCTGTTTATAAAAACAAGATTGGCAAATACAAAGAACTGAAAGAACTGTTGGTTGAAGATATGGAGAAATTTATAAAACCTTTACGAGAAAAGCGAAAAGTGTTTGCTGAGGATATTCCGGGAGCTCTGAAAATCCTAAAGGCGGGCGGTGAAAAAGCCAAAAAAATAGCGTCAAAAAAGATGGAAGAAGTGCGGGGGAAAATAGGGGTCAGCCTCTGATGAGAATTTTCCCGCACAAAAGTAAGTGTGCGGGTTTTTCACATATTTTCTTGCTTAGTATAAAATGTGTGCTAGTATAGGTAATACTGGATATGAAAGATGTTAGAAATATAAAAATCAATGGTTTTTTCCGAGTCGTCCTTATTAAAAAGGAGCCGTTTGTTTTTGTATAGAAATCAATTTACGAAATATAAAAACAAAGCTGGCTCCGACATAAAATCGAAGCCAGTTTTATTTTTACAAAATTTGAGTTTGATATATGCGCTTATAATCTTTTATAAACACATACACCAGCCTCAAATAAATAATTGTTTTGAGGTGTGGATAGTTCACAAAAATAGGTAGGAGAGTATAATGCAAAATCAAGACGATTCTGAACTAAAACCGAAATCAGGGGATGAAGATGATAAGGAGGAGGAGGAGACAGAATTAAGTGAAATAGAAAAAGATAAGTCTATCCCAAATGAAGGAAGGAGGGGTAAACTTGTGTTTGAAACGAATTATATTGCGCCTTCTAAACCTGTAATATAACAAAAGATTTTTCGTCCCTACAAAGGACAATCTATAAACGGCGGGAGATTACGATTTTCCGCTGTTTTTTTTATTTAATTTTTTATGGTAAAGTATATCTATAAGGGAAATAAGATTTTTGTTTAATATTTTGTGTTATGATATACTCGTTTTTATGAGAGATAGAATTTTATCCAGAGACATAAAAAACCATATTGGTAAAGAAATTTTGATGCAGGGATGGCTCCATAAGAAACGTCTGCTTGGCGGCATGATGTTTGTGGTCTTAAGAGACAGAAGCGGAGTCTCGCAGATTTTAGTGGAGGCGAAAGAAGAATCGGAAAAACTGGAAGGGCTTCAGATCGGCACTGTTTTTGGGATTATCGGAACTGTGGCTGAAGAACCGCGTGCCCCCGGAGGAATTGAAATTCATGATCCTAAAATCACGGTTATCTTGCCGGTCACAGAAACATCGCCGATAGAAATAGACAAACCGCTGAGCCATAAATCAGACAACTTAGACACCCTTTTTGAGTACAGAGTTTTAGGAGTGCGCAATATAAATGAGGGCAAAGTGTTCAGAATTAGAAGCGAATTAAACCGTTATCTAAGAGAATTTCTAAATCAGAATGAATTTGTGGAAATACAGACCCCGAAAATTTTAGCCGGAGCAACCGAAGGGGGAGCGGAAGTTTTTAAGTTTGATTATTTCGGCAAAGAGGCGACCCTGGCCCAAAGCCCCCAATTTTACAAGCAAATTATGGTGGGTGCTTTTGAAAGGGTTTTTGAAATAGGTCCTACTTTCCGGGCGGAGCCGAGCACCACTTCCAGGCATTTAAGCGAAATTACTATGCTTGATATTGAAATGGGATTTATAGAATCACACGATGATGTTTTAAAAATGACGGAAAATCTTCTTTACAATGTTCTGACAAAAATTTACGGAGAGCATGTGGAAGAATTAAAAAGTTTAAACGCTCCGGAATTGGTATTGAAACCGTCTTTCCCGAGATATACCTTGAAACAAGTACACGAAATGTATGCCAAAGCTACGGGTATAAATACGGTTGGAGAAAAAGATATGCGTCCGGAAGAGGAAAAATGGATTTGCGATTATTCAAAGAAAGAAAACGGCTGCGAAGCTGTTTTTGTCACCGAATTTCCGGTTGAGGGCATGAAGTTTTATCATATGATCAATCCGCAAGATACTACTACCGTGCTCTGGGCGGATCTTCTTTTCAGAGGACTGGAAATTGCCACTTGTCCGATGCGCGAGCATCGTTATCAAAATCTGGTGGCCCAAATGAAAAAGGCCGGGTTGAACCCCGAACACCCGGGATATAAATATTACCTGCAAGCTTTTAAGTTCGGCCTGCCTCCTCATGGTGGATTTGGCTTCGGCATTGACCGCTTCTTGGAAAAAATTTTAGGCCTTGGCAATGTAAAAGAGGCCACTCTTTTTCCCAGGGACATAAACAGATTGACGCCTTAGATTTTTTAAATGATGAAATATATAGTAAGAGGGCGAGTGGTAAGGGGAGGCGGATATGGCCGGAAAATCGGTTTTCCGACCATAAATTTGAGCAGAAACGGTTTTGTCAGGATGAGAAAAAGGCCTCCACTTGGAATCTACGCTGGAGCGGTTTGCTTTGAAGTGGACCTGTCCGCCGGAGCGAAAACGAGGGCGGGAATAATAATCGGTCCTCTTGATAAGGCAGGTTTGCCCAAAATAGAAGCGCACTTGATTGGTTTCAAAGGGAATCTTTATGGCAGAAAAATAACTCTTGAAATAAATAAATTTCTAAGAAAGTTTAAAAAATTTAAAACTGAGAAAGAATTAATAACACACATAAAAAAAGATTTAAAAAGATGTTGAAACAATACACCGGCCCTATGTTCATAATATTTGCCGCCATTTTATGGGCATTTGATGGAGTTATTCGGAGATATTTATATTCGCTTCCTCCTATTACTATCATTTTCTTTGAGCATTTGATCGGTCTTGTAATTTTGCTTCCCTTTGCTTATAAATATATTTTAAAAACGCGATTTACCGGAAAAGAATTTTTCTTAGTTGTTTTAATATCTATTTTGAGTGGACTTCTAGGGACGCTTTGGTTCACCACCGCCCTTCTGAAAGTGCATTTTATTTCTTTCTCCGTAATATTTCTCTTACAAAAACTCCAGCCTATTTTCGCCATCGGCACCGCTAGAATTTTCCTGAAAGAAAAAGTGGATAAACGCTATATTATCTGGGCAGTGGTTGCTCTTATTTCGGCTTATTTTGTAACGTTTAAAAATGGTCTTGTGAATTTAGAGACAGGCGAAGGCACTGTCATTGCCGCTTTATACGCGCTCGGTGCCGCTTTTGCCTGGGGTTCGTCCACTACTTTTTCCAAAATGCTTTTAAATAAAGTCAGTTCTCAAGCCAGCACTTTCTATCGATTTTTATTTACCGTTCTGATAGTTCTGCCTGTGATATTCTTGTTTGGCTACGGTTCTAGTTTGGCCGCGCCGACCCTTCCTCAATTCGGACTTTTTGCCCTAATTGCCGTTTCTACCGGCATGGTCGCTCTGCTAATATATTACAGGGGTCTCGCAAAGACTCCGGTACATATTTCCACTATTTTAGAACTCACTTTTCCTTTTATGGCTATTTTGATAGATATGATAATGTATCACACAATACTGTCTCTGACTCAATGGATTGCCACTTGCCTACTTGTTTTTGCAATTTATAAAATAGCCAGATTGCGCGAAAAAACAGCATAATAAGAACATAAAAATCAATATATAAATTATTTTTTATGTTCTTAATTTGTGCTAGAATGTGTTTATGAATGATTTATTAAATAAAAAATGTGTCCCGTGCGAAGGGGGAACAGTACCCCTTTCTAAGAGCGAGACAGAAAAATATTTAGCGCAAGCCTCTGATTGGGTATTAGATGAAAAAGGAAAAACAATTTCCAAAGAATATAAGTTTAAGGATTTTATTGGAGCCATAAATTTTGTAGACAAGATTTCTGAAATTGCCGAAGCGGAGGGGCACCATCCCGACATCCATATTTTTTATAGCAAAGTATTAATAGAGCTTTCTACACATGCTATCAAAGGACTCTCTGAGAATGATTTTATTCTAGCTGCCAAGATAGACGCAAGTAGTTAGTTTGTTTTTGAATTTCTTGTAAAAAAGTGTATAGTGTAAAGATGAAGATAATCTTTAAAGATAGGGTAAAAACAGCCGGAAAAGAGGCGCTTTTTGTGTCTGTTGGAGCTAAAAATAAGGATGAAATTGTAAAAGAAAATGGAGTAAAAACGCTCTACTTAAAAAGTGACGAAAAAATGAGTTTGAGAAAGCTTTTTTTACTTGTGCGAAAAATGATTATTTTAGCGAAAGGGGTGAAAGCGGAAAAAATCGCTTTTGATTTTTCAGATTTTAAATTTAAAGGCTTGAAAGTTAATGACACAGAACTTGCGGAAATCATCGGTACTCAGCTTGATTTCGCGAATTACGAATTTTTGGAATACAAGACTCCTCCACCTGAAGGTTTTTCGGAAGTTAAAGAAGTTATAATAACAAACACAACAAAAAAAATTCAAAATGCTATTTTGAAAGGTGCTGTTATAGCGGAAGAAGTGAATAAAACACGTTCTCTTTCAAACACTCCAGGCGGAGATATGACGCCTCAAATATTAGCAAGTAAAGCAAAAGAGGCAGTAAAGGGTTTGCCAGTGAAAGTCACAGTGCTTGGAGAAAAAGAAATGGAAAAACAAAATATGAAGGCGATTCTTTCTGTCGGTCACGGTTCAGATGAAGAATCAAAATTTATCATAATGGAATATTTTGGGGCTTCGCCTGTCAGTAGTAAGGATAAGAAAAAAGACAAGCCCATAATACTTGTCGGCAAAGGTGTGACTTTTGATACAGGTGGAATAAACTTAAAGCCTTCAAACAGTTTGTTTGGTATGAATATGGATATGTCAGGAGGCGCGGCAGTAATACATACTCTGGCGCTGGTGGCGAAGATGAAACTAAAAAAGAATGTCATCGGCTTGATTCCTTCGGTTGAAAATATGGCCTCTGGGAAAAGTTATCGTCCGGGAGATGTCATTCGCTCTATGTCCGGTAAGACTATTGAGGTTTTAAATACCGACGCCGAAGGGCGGGTGATTTTAGCGGATGCGCTGACTTATGCTCAAAAATATAATCCCGCAGTAGTAATAGATGTCGCTACTTTGACCGGCGCGGCCATAGTCGCTCTGGGTGAACGGGCTTCAGCTGTTTTTACAGATGATGACAGATTGGCGAAAACCCTGGAAGATCTGGGAGAGAAAACAGGAGATTATGTCTGGCGGCTGCCAATGTGGGAAGAATATGAAAATGAGGTAAAAGGGACTCTGGGGGATTGGACGAATATTCATAACAAAGATTCCCGTTATGGCGGAGCGATTTATGCAGCTATTTTCTTGTATCAATTCATAAAAAGGAAAGCTGAAGGCGGTAAAGCTCTTAAATGGGCACACATAGATATAGCTCCTCGTATGACCGCTATGGCAAGTGAAAACCTCGCAGCCGGCGCTGTAGGCGTTCCCGTGCGGCTTTTATATAGGTTTATTGAAGATTATAAGTAATTATTATTAACATACCCGCTCAAAATGTGGGGTAAATAAAAAAATATTATGGAACAAAGCAGAATAGGAGGAGAAGGAGATGAAAAAATGAAAATAGCATTAGGATATAACAAAACAAATCTTTATAGAAAAAAGATAGAAAATATGGAAATTGAGATAGAATCTTCTGATTTAATTACAATAGAAAAAATACCTCCTTCTTCTAGTTTTAAATTAATACGCGAAAATGTTGATTTTGACGGGAAAAATGTAAGTATATATCGTTTGGGTAATGAAATATATTTGTATATGCATATAAAAGAACAAAAAGCTGAAAAATAAAAAACAAATGCAATATATACACCTGAAAGTTATGACTGGAACGAGAAAAGAATCTTTCAGACAAAAATCTGAGGACCATTTTGAAGTTTCGGTTCGCGAAAAAGCAGAGCACAATTTGGCCAACAAACGAGTATTAGAACTTGTCTCCCTTCATTTCAAAATACCCGCTTCCAAAATCCGCATAATCAACGGCCACCGCAATCCGAGTAAGCTTTTGGTAGTGGAGGATTAGGTGGTATAATATATCATAGATAAACTAAAGTAGGTGAAAAAGATATAATAATAAAAAGAAGTTTCACTTAAAATATTAAAAATGTTATTATTATATTATTAAATTAGATTAATCAATTTTTTAAAATTTATTGGATTTATATAAAAAATATACAAAATAAAAACACCTTTGTTTAAATTCCAAAAGTGTTTTTACTTCTTATTTTGTTGTTTACGTTTATCCTCTTGGAGGAAATGTATCGCTTCCATAAGAATTTCTCCAACCTATTTCACCATCTGAATTTTGAACAATAAGTTCAGCTTTTTTGTTCATTGCTATTTCTCTCGCTAATTCAACGGCTTCTGCTTTTGTTTCAACAATTGCAGTAGCTCTATCGGCTCCAGCGCTCTTTACTTTCCATCCGTCTTCATTAGGGCTGACCCATACTTGTTTTGGTATCATAATATTTTAAATTATTATAATAATTTACCAGTTCGACTAGTCTGATACCCTTATTTTAAGCTTTATATTATAGCTGTCAAGTTATCAACAGTTTTTGCTTGACTTCTTTACATAGTTTCCATATACTTGGTCTATGACCAAGTATATGGAAAAAATTAAAGAGTTGCGTATTAAAAATAATTTAAGTCAAGAAAAAATTGCACAAGCTATAGGAGTATCTCGTCCTACTTATACATCTATTGAATCTGGGAAACAAGAGCTTAGTTTAGAAGAAGCAAAAAAACTTGCTACTCTTTTCGGTATCAGCGTTGATGAATTATTATCTGGAAGTATTCCTAATATACAAAAATATAAACACATGATACTTACATTTCTGCGTATGAATATCTCTAAAGATGGTAAAATTCCAAAAACAAAACTTGCTAAATTACTTTATTTGGCTGATTTTGCTTGGTTTTATAATTCTCTTGAAAGTATGAGTGGAATGCAATATAGAAAAATTATTTATGGTCCAGTACCTGATACATTTTTTCGTGTGTTAGATGAACTTGAAGAAGACGGAAAGATTATTGTTGATCGTAAGAATGAAAATGGCAAAGAATGTTTTTTAGTTAGTGAATCAGAGAGCAATAAAAATGAAAAAATTCAAACAATTTCCACTGAAGAAAAATCTCTAATGAAAAAGATTGCTGAGAAATGGAAAGACAAGAAAACCCAAGAAGTTGTTAACTTTACACATAATCAATTACCATATTCTTTGTGTAGAGATAACGAACTTATTCCTTACGAACTTATTACTCAAGTAGACCCAGGCCTGGTATATTAATTTTATGGAGAGTAATTATTCTGTAAGAATTGAAGGTTTTGCAGAAAAGCACTTCATAAAGAGTTTTGAGAAAAAATATAAAAAACACTGGGATATTACTTTGCGGGCTATAGTTTTTGAGCTTGAACGTATTGATAACCTTTTACTAACCGATAGGGCAGAAACAATAACCGATGCTGATGTTGTAAAAATAATAAAAACTAAATTTAGAATAGTAAACTCAAAAGAATCAGCAAAAACGTCTGGGAATAGATGTATTGTAGCTTGGCACAAAAAAGACAAATTTGTAGCTGTTTTACTGGTTTATGGTAAAACTGATTTATCTAGTAGTAACAAAGAAACAGATAAATGGAAAAAAATAATCAAAAATAACTATCCAGAATATAAAAATATGCTATAATTATTAAGTATTATTAACCCCGACGTAAAGTCGGAGTCCCAACCCAAAATGAAAATTAAGGCGTCGGGATTAATCAAGCCGCCTACGCTATAGCTATGGCGAGCCAAGCAAAAAATCATATGGAACTAAAAGCTTTGTGTATGAAGTGTAGAGATGCGAATAAGAAGCCAACCATGCAGACCATGACAAACCCTGTCGCTTCGAAGAACGAGAAGGGGCGATATTCAGCCAAGGGTACTTGTGCTAAATGCGGAGGAAACATGTTTAAGTTTCTTTCTCAGGCAGACGCAGAAGCGTTGAAGTAATTATTAGTTTAACCAAAAATCATATGGCAAAAGGAGATGGGCATAGAAAAGAAAAAAAGAAACCCAAAAAAGCTAAAAAATAGCACGTTATCTTTTTCTCAAAAAGTTTATGAGATTGTAAAGAAAATTCCGAAAGGAAAAGTTTTGACGTACAAGGAAGTAGCGAAAAGAGCAGGGAATGTAAAAGCCAGTAGAGCGGTAGGGAATGTTTTGAATAAAAATTACAATCCTAGAATACCCTGTTATAGGGTCATTTGTTCCGATGGCAAACTCGGCGGGTATAATCGTGGAGCAAAAAAGAAAAAAGAGGTATTGGAAAAAGAAGGTTTTAATTTATCTAAAAAAGATATATAATATATGAGTGAATCCTACGGAAACCGAAACATATCAGATCAAGACAGACGCCTTTGAAGGACCATTTCACTTTTTACTTTCTTTGATAGAAGAAAGGAAGTTTTTTATTAATGACCTGTCTTTGGCGCAGGTGACCGAGGATTATCTGAATTATGTAAAAAAATTAGAAAAATTAAATCCGTCAGAGATATCTAGTTTTATCGTAGTGGCAGCTACCCTTATTTTAATAAAATCAAAATCTCTTCTGCCTAGTCTAGATCTTACCGATGAGGAAGAAACTGATATTCACAGCCTGGAAGAAAGATTAAAGTTATATGAACTTTACACCAAGCTCGGAAATAATGTCAAAAAAATGTTTGGCAAAAAAATGATTTTTGCGCCTTTGGAAAGAAAGAATAAAGTATTGGTTTTTTTGCCGGATGACTTAATTACAAAAGAAAATATGATGACTTTTGCCCAAAATGCGCTGGGTAAAATTCCAAAGAAAGTTTTTTTGCCGGAAGTAGAAGTCAAAAAGGTAATAAGCATAGAAGAAATGATTTCCAGATTAACCGAAAGAATTGAAAAAGTTCTGCAACTGAATTTCAAAGATTTTTCGGGGGTGGCAAAGACGCGGGAAGAGAAGGTGATTGTGATTGTGGGTTTTCTTGCTATGCTGGAACTTGTCAGGCAGGGTATATTGCACGCTATACAGGAAAATGATTTTGGAGATATTTTCATTAGAAAAAATAATGAATAAATAAATTATGGACATAGAACAAAAGATAGAAGCGACACTTTTTTTCAAAGGAGAACCGACATCAAGAAAAAAGCTTGCGGAATTTTTAGGCGTGGGACAGGCGGAAATAAATGAAGCCTTGGAAAAATTGAAAGAAAATTTAAATGGTAGAGGAATAGTATTGCAAGAGAAGGAAAATGATGTTATGCTCGGTACTTCTCCAGAGCTATCGGATTTAATTGAAAAATTGCAAAAAGAAGAGCTAAATAAAGAACTCTCCAAGGCCAGTTTGGAGACATTGTCCATTATTCTTTATAAAAATGGAGTAAGCAGAGCGGAAATTGATTATATTCGCGGGGTAAATTCCAGTTTTACTTTGCGAGCCCTTTCCATTAGGGGGCTGATAGAAAGAAATACCGACCCGAAGGACAGTAGGCGATATATTTATAAACCTACTTTTGAGCTACTTTCTTATATGGGTATAAAATCTGCCCAAGAATTGCCAGATTATCATTTGGTAAATGGTTCTATTGAATCAGTGGCCCAAAATTTGTCGGAAGAGTTAAAAAATGGAACCAGCGCCTAGAAAGAATATTTTTTTATTTATAATTTTGATTATCCTCGCCTTAGAGGCAGTTTTATTTTCTGTCGGAAATGAAAAATTGAATCTTGCTTTTTTAAAAGAAGAAAATAGATTAATGGAAGTACAAAGCGCACTGGCCGGCATCCCGATTCAGGCGAAGGCTTTTTCTATCTATGACCGGACCTTAAACAGAAAAATTTATGGTAGGAACGACGAAATAGCCTTGCCTATCGCTTCCTTAACGAAAATTATGACTGTTGCCATTGCCTTGAATAATCACGAAGCGGATGATATTGTGTTGGTCCGTTCGGATGCAATAAAACAGGAAGGAGATTACGGATTTTTTGTTGATGAAAAATTTAAAACAAAAGATCTGGCTGAGTTTACTTTAGTGGGTTCCGCCAACGATGGGGCTTACGCTCTGGCTGAAGACGATGGCGATTTCTTGGAAAAAATGAACAATAAGGCGCAAAAAATCGGAACGGAGAGCGCTTTATTTTTAAACTTTACGGGGTTGGATATAGATGGAAATAAAGCAGGTGCTTATGCTTCCGCTCAAGACATGAACCTTATAGCTATATATGCGTTAGAGAGGTACCAAGATGTTTTTGGCGCGACCGTGTTGCCTGAATTAAGGACAAGATCTGAATCTGGTTTTTTTCACAGCGTAAAGAATACGAATATTATTTTGGATAAAATTCCCGGTATTCTGTTTTCTAAAACGGGTATCACTCCGCTGGCCAAGGGGAATCTAACTGTAATATACAAAAATAAATATGAGCATATTATTGCCATTACTATTCTGGGTTCAACTCCGGAAGGCAGATTTTCCGATGCGGGAAAGATTATAGATACACTGGCAGAAATTTATTAACATAAAATATTGACTTACTATTATAAGTTTAATATAATAAGCAGATTTAATGAGCGACCCGAGAAATGAAAAAGTTTTAACAACCAGAGGGATAGTTATCGAGTCTTTGCCTTCTACTTTATTTAGAGTAAAGACGGATGATGCTAAAGAAATTTTGGCGTATCTCTCCGGAAAAATGCGCATGCATAGGATTAAAGTCTTGATTGGAGATTCGGTTGAAGTGGTATTGGATTCCTATGGCGGGAAGGGGAGAATAATTAAGAGGTTGTAATTTTTTTAAGGATGGTGTATCATAGTGATTATAGTTTCTAAAAAGTTATAAACATTGAAAAATAAGGGTCTTTCCCTTGTTTTTGTCTTGTTTTAGCATAATCTGTTTCTGTTTCTGTTTTTATTTTTATGCGAGTTAAATCAACTGTAAAGAAAATATGCGATAATTGCAAAATGGTGAAACGCGCCAGGCATTTGCGAGTGATTTGTTCTAACCCAAAACACAAACAGAAGCAATAATTTATGAGTCCGGTAGTAGAAAATAGCATTATATAAAATATAGAAATTAAAAATTATGAAGAATATCAATATTATAAATTTAATAAAAGAAACGACATATGCTTTGTAAAAGCAATGCTATTTCTCACTAACGGGATGAAGAATATTTGGCATAACAGTACCAGACGAAAAAAGACTTGAGATTGGTTTGACTTGCCTTTACGGTATCGGCGTTTCAACCGCTCTAAAAATTTTAAAGCAAGTTGGTGTTAATGTTGGGAAAAAAGCGAAAGATCTAACACCAGACGAAGAGAATAAAATTCGCGCCATTATTGAAGGAATGAAAATAGAAGGAAATTTGAAAAGAGAAATTTCTGGAAATATTAAAAGATTAAAAGACGTAAAAGCTTACAGGGGAATAAGACATGCCAAAAAGTTGCCAGTCAGAGGGCAAAGGACAAAAACAAATTCTAGGACGGTCAGAGGCAACGTCAGGAAAACAATGTCATCAGGTAAAAGGAAAGAGAGTAAAACATAATTTATTTATGGGAAAAACAAAAATTGCAATAGAATCAGTAAAAGAGGTAAAAAAAGATATTGTGCAACCGGACGGTCGGGGGAAAACAATTTCAGCAAAGATACCAAAGAAAAAGATAACTTCCGGTATTTTGTATGTTGATGCCACTTTTAACAATACCAAGGTGCTCTTTGGGGATAAGCTGGGCAATACATTGTTTTGGTCAAGCGCTGGATCTTTAGGTTTCAAAGGAGCGAAAAAAGGAACTCCGTTCGCCGCTTCCAAGGTGGGCGATTTGATTGGCGGTAAAGCTTCCGTTATTGGAGTAAAAGACTCGGAGGTGGTAGTGCGAGGCGTCGGATCTGGGCGCGAACCTGCAATCAGGGCATTTATGGCTCATGGCATAGAAATAGTTTCTATTAAAGATGCTACTCCAGTGCCTCATAACGGACCGAAACCGAAGAAACCAAGAAGGGTATAAATGAAATTTCATGATATCAAAGCCAAAATTTAAAATAGGAAGAAGATTAGGAGCTGGGGTGTATGACAAATGCCAGACTTCTAAGTTTTCTGTTTCTTCCGGCAAATTTTCGGGTCCCGGCGGACGTCGTCCAAAAGCCCTATCTGAATATGGGACGCAACTTATAGAAAAACAAAAAATTCGTTTTTCTTATGGCATTACAGAACGCCAGCTTTCAAATTATGTAAAGAAGGCTTCTCATATCAAAGGGGCCGGGGTGGCAGACAAATTTTACGAAGAACTTGAATCCCGTTTGGATAATGTCGTTTATAGAATGGGGCTCAGCGCCAGCAGGCGCGCCGCCAGGCAAATGGTTTCCCACGGACATTTTATGGTAAATGATAAAAGGGTGACCATTCCGTCATATAAAGTCAAGCCCGAGGATATTATCAAGGTTCGCGAGGGATCCAAAGGTAAAAAGATTTTTGATAACGTGGCCGAAAGACTCAAGGACTACAATTCCCCGACTTGGGTTTCCTTTAACCCGGAAAAAATGGAGGGAAAAATTCTAGCTAAACCGAAGAATTCAGAGACCTTTCTTGATTTGAACGCCGTGCTTGAGTTTTATAGTCGTTGATTTTATTGGATTTATTCCCTCCGAGCCTGCCTGTCGGCAGATAAAACGGAGAAATATTATTAGAATTTAAAAACAATTTTTTTCGCCCATCGGGCGCATAAATATAAAAATATGTCCGAATATAAAATAATTTTGCCTTCCCAGCCTCGTATTGTTTTGGAAGAAGGAAATAAAGGAGTTTTTGAAATAGACGGCTTGTATCCCGGGTATGGCCATACCTTAGGGAACAGCTTGAGGAGAATCATACTTTCTTCCTTGCCGGGTTCCAGTATCACCTCCATTAAGATAGATGGGATTTCTCATGAGTTTTCAACTATGGATGGCATTAGAGAAGATGTTATTGTTATGATTTTGAATCTGAAGAAAGTCCGTTTTAAAATGATGTCTGATGAGCCTCAGACTGTAAATCTCTCAGTCAAGGGTCCAAAGGAAGTTACGGCCAAGGACATAAAAACCGGTGGACAAGTTGAAATTTTAAATCCGGATCTTCATATTGTTGAAATTACAGGCAAGATAAGTCTGAATATTGAAATGAAAATTGAAAAGGGTTTGGGTTTTATTCCGAAAGAAATTTTGCAAAAAGAAAAAGTTGATATCGGTACTATTGCCGTTGACGCTATTTTTACTCCGATTCGTCGGGTGGCCTATGATGTTGAAAATATGCGAGTCGGAGACAATACGAATTATAACCGCTTAAGAATTTCCCTTGAAACAGACGGCACTTTGACGCCCCGTGAAGCATTTTTGCGTTCCATTGAAATAATGATTAATCAACTGAAGGCTATCATTAATCTGAAAGAACCGGAGGAAGAAACAAAAGTAAGAGAAAAAACACCAAAAAGTGAAGAGAAGAATTTTGGAAACGAAGCTATGCTGGATGAGGCGGAGGAAGCGAAGAAAATGGATGATTTTATTGATATTCTAAAAACTCGTACCGATAGTCTTAATCTTTCTACCAGGACCTTGAATGCTCTTACTGCCGCTAATATAAGAACCTTAGGAGGCCTAGCCAGAAAAAAGCGGGGAGATTTACTTGAAGTTGAAGGTATCGGAGAGAAGGGGATTACGGAAATTAAAAAAGTGCTTGGTAAATTTGGACTTAATTTGAAAGAATAATAATTTGTCCCGTTAAAAATTCAACAAACGGGACAGAAAAATAAAAATTATTAATTAAAATTTTTAACGGAGATCGGCATCATAATTCTAAAAGAAAATTCGGCAGAGGCAAAGACCAGAGAAAGGCGCTATTAAGCTCTTTGGCGCTTAATTTGATTGTGCGTGGAAAAATAAAAACAACCGAGCCTAAGGCGAAAGAGTTGCGCCCGTTTGTTGAAAAATTGATAACTAGAGCAAAAAAGGACAATGTGGCCACCCGCAGGATTGTTATTTCTAAACTTTCTAATCGTAGGAAAGAGGCCAAGAAGCTTTTTGAAGTTATTGCTCCTAAGTATCTGGATAAAAGTGGTGGTTATACCAGAATTTTAAAATTAGGAACTCGAAAATCAGATGGAGCTAGGATGGCTCAAATAGAATTTATATAACTGCAATCAGTAAATTACAAGCATGAAAAACAATACATCTAAAAAAATAGGAGCCAAGCTAGTGGATGCAAACGGAAGAACTTTAGGCAGGGTGGCGAGCGAAACAGCTATACTTTTGATGGGTAAAACCAAGTCTTCATATGAAAGGCATGTTTATTCGGGTTTTCCCGTGAAAGTCATCAATGCTTCAAAAATTCGCATTACCGCTAAAAAATTGGAGGGAATTTATCATGCAAGATATTCGGGATACAGAGGCGGACTGCGCATTCTAAAAGGTGTGGAAACGGCAGGAAAAAAGGGCTTAAAAGAATTAGTAAAGCTTGCGGTGTATCGTATGCTTCCAGGGAACAAATTAAGAAGAGAAATGATGAAAAATTTAGAAGTTGAAGATTAAAACATACTTATCCCGTTAAGAATTCAACGGGCGTAATAAAGAGAAAAAGATTATTATTTAAAATTTTTAATGGGATGGAAAAGAAAACAATGGAAGAAAAATATATTGAAGCGGTAGGAAGAAGAAAAACTTCTACCGCTAGAGTGCGTATTTGGCAGGTGGCGAAGTCCAGTTTTACCGTTAATGGCAAGGATGCCAAAGACTATTTTAAAACAGAAGAGGAACGCCGTCTAATTCAGGACCCGATAGTTAGGGGTTTTTCCGCTAGCAACCAGGAAAAGGCTAATTTCAAGTGGAAAGTGGAAGCGCGGGTGTCTGGCGGGGGAACCCATTCTCAAGCAGAAGCGGTTCGGCATGGTCTGGCCAGAGCTCTGGTCCTATCTGATGCGGGGTTGCGTTCCAAAATGAAAACTTTAGGATATTTAAAACGCGACTCAAGAGCAAAAGAACGCAGAAAATTCGGTCTAAAAAAGGCGCGAAAAGCGCCGAAATGGAGCAAGAGATAACCCTCTAAATCCCCCTTGTCAGGGGGATTTACTTTTTCTCCCTTGATAAGGGGAGGGACTAGGAAGGAGGGGTTTGAAATAAACTAAGAAAAAAGTATAATATAAAAATATGGATGAGAATAAAAAGGAGGAAAAAGATGGAAGCTCTGGGCAAAAAGATGCAAATGAATCCGAAGTTCTAGAATTTGAATTTAATCAAGACGGTGAAGAAGATTTAAAGAAGACCTTAAAAAAACTCAGGGCTGATTTGAAAGCCTGCAAGGTCGAGAAAGAAGAATATTTGACCGGTTGGCAAAAAGAACGGGCGGATTTTGCGAATTACCGGAAACAAGAAGATGACAGAAGAGTAAATTTTTCTGAATCAGTACGAGAACGCATTCTGGCGAGATTTTTGACCGTCTTAGATAGTTTTAATATGGCTTTTTCAAATAAGGAATCTTGGAACAAGGTTGATGAAAACTGGCGCAAGGGGATGGAATATATTTATATCCAGTTGAATACGATATTTGAAGAGTATGACGTGAAAGAAATAGGAAGAGTAGGAGAGGATTTTGATCCCAGCCTCCATCAATCTATGGAAATAACCCAAACTGACAAGAAAGAGGATAATCACAAAGTCTCTGCGGTTGTCCAAAAAGGGTATAAATTAGGCGATAGAGTGATTAGAGTCGCCCGGGTAAATGTTTTCGAATACAAAGATGTCAAGGACCGTCCTTGACATCGCATCAGTATATGCAAAAAGAAATAAAAATCTGCGAGCATTGTAAAAATAAATTTACCATTTCCGATGGAGAACTTTCTTTATATGAAAAAGTTGGTATTGAATTACCGACTATTTGTTTTTTTTGTCGTATTAAACAGCATTTATCTTTTTGGATGTTTGGAAAATTTCGCAAAGGCAAATCTGATCTTTCAGGAGAGAGTTTAATTACTGTTTTACCAGAAAAAAATAGATATCCAATTTATACTTCTACTGAATGGTATAGTGATAAGTGGGATGCTATGGATTATAGACAGGATTACGATGAAAATAAACCGTTTTTTGAACAACTGCAAGAACTTCAAGAAAAAGTTCCTCATCCACATCAAAATGGGGTAAAAAATACCAATTGTGATTGGTGTGATGATGTTTGGAATTCAAAAAATTGTTATTTAGCACGTTCAATGGAAGAATGCGAAGATTTATACTATTCATATAGAAATGTAAAAGTTAAAAATTCTATTGATGCGACAATTTGTTTCAATTGTGAAAAAAGTTATAATATTTCAGACTGTCATCATTCTTATAAACTTTTTTATTCCAAACATTCTCGTGATTGTGTGGATTCTTACTTTTTATATGATTGTCGTAATTGCCAAAGCTGTTTTATGTGCTGGAATTTACGAGGTAAGTCGTATTGTATAGAAAATATTCAATATGAAAGAGAAGAATATTTGGAAAAAATGAAATCGTTTAATCTGGGCTCTCATCAGTCTATTCAAAATCATAGAAAACATTTTGAAGAAATAATTAAAAAAGAAATAATTCATAGACCAAACTTTAATTTAAAAACATATAATTCTAACGGAGATTATTTATTAAATTGCAAAAATTGTCATAATTGCAATACAATATCAGATTCAGAAGATTGTTTTAATTGTATTAGGGGTTTATATGATAAATCAAATATTGATGCAAATGGTTGTTGGTATTTAGAATTATCAGGTAATTGTGCTGCTTGTTTGTATGGTTATGCAGAAAAATATTGTGTTTGGTCTTCTTCACGATATTCTGAATACTTAGATTTGTGTATTGAGTGTGAATATTGCTTTGGTTGCGTGGGTCTTAAGAAGAAGAAGTATTGCATACTAAATAAACAATATTCAAAAGAATTCTTCGACGAACTCAGGATAAAAATCATTAATGATATGAGGGCAAAAGGGGAATATGGTCAATTTTTGCCTTACTCCATGAGTGCTGGTCCTTTTAATTTTTCTACTAGTTTTACTTATTTCCTTGAAACTAAAAAAGAAGATATTTTAAAACTTGGTGGTTATTGGGAAGATATAAATGAAAGCAATATAGAAGGAATGCCAACGAGTGAATTGCCTGACGATATAAAAGATGTAGAAGATACTATCATAACGGAAGCTCTTATTTGTCCAGAAACTGGCTGGCGTTTTAATATTGCTCAAAATGAATTGATTTTTTATAAAGAAAATAATATTCCGCTTCCGCGATATCATTTTGATGTAAGGATAAAAAACAACTTGAGATATTTAACTATTTTGCAACCCTATCCGTATGTTTGTTGTTATTGTAAGAAAGATATTGAAGCGTATTATTTGCCTGAATGGGGGTACGATAAAATCGCCTGTGAAGAATGCTATAAACAAAATATAAATTAGAATACTTGATTTCAGCGATAGCAGAATTTGAGTATCGATAAAAATTCATAAAACGTTAATATACAGTATATTGTATGTTAAGAAATTAAAAAAAATGGAATATAAAAACGAAACAAAAAATTGTCAGAATTGTAAAAAAGACTTCGCTATTGAGCCGGAAGATTTTAATTTTTACGAAAAAATAAAAGTTCCACCACCAACGTGGTGTCCGGAATGTAGACTGATTGGGAGACTTCTCAATATTATGGAAAGAACTCTTTACAATGATATTTGTGATAATTGTGGTAAAAGAATAGTAAGTCACTTTTCTCCAGAAACTTCATATAGAGTTTTTTGTTCTTCTTGCTGGTGGGGTGATTCTTGGGAAGGAACAGAATATGGAAGAGAATATGATTTTTCGAAACCATTTTTTGAGCAATTTCATGAATTACGAAAAATTGTTCCTTGCCAAGCTGTTAATATGAAAAATTCTACAGACTGCAAATACTGTAGCGGAATTGATCGTTGTAAAAATTGTACTTATGTTTTTAGTGGCTTGCAATCAATTAATTGTTATTATTGTGTGACCCCAATTTTTGTTAAAGATTCTATTGATTCGGATTTTATAATTAATGGAGATCATATATATGAGACTTTTAGCTCAAATGGAGTTTATAATACTAAATTTACATATTTTTCAGATGAATGTTTGGATTCTGCCTTTCTTTTTAACTGCATAGGATGTTCAAATTGTTTTGGTTGTGTAAATTTGCGAAATCAAAAATATTGTATTTTTAATAAAAAATATTCTGAAGAAGAATATAAAAAAGAAATAATAAAGTGGGATACGGGAAGCTATAAAATTATGCAAGAAGCTCAGGAAAAATTTATGGAAATATATTACAAAATACCTAAACGGTTTGCAATTATCACTAATTCAACGAACGTAGTTGGTGATAATATTAAAAATACAAAAAATTGTAAAGTCTGTTTTTCCGTTTTTAATGGAGTGGAAAATTGTAAATATATTTTTTATAGTGGTTTTTTACTAAAAGATAGTCATGATGTGACTTTAGGAGGAGATACATCTGAACTACTTTATCAAACGACAGGAAGTACCCGATGTCAAAGGGCTTTTTTTACTAGAGCAAGTAGTAATTCGATTGATGTCGAATATTCTGAGAATGTCTATAATTGCTCAGACTGTTTTGGTTGTGCTAAATTGAGGCATAAAAAATATTGTATTTTAAATAAGCAATATACAGAAGAAGAATATAAAGAACTAATGCCAAAAATTAAACAACACATGATGGATATGCCTTACATAGATAGTAAAGGTAGAATATATAAATATGGAGAATATTTTCCAATCGAACATTCAATGTGGACATATAATGAGTCATTAATTCAGCAGTATTTTCCTCTCAAGAAAAAAGAAGCGATAGAACAAAATTTTTCTTGGCATAACCCTCCTGAAAGGGATTATAAAATAACTTTGAAAACAAAAGATTTACCCGACCATATAAATGATGTTTCAGATTCTATTTTGAATGAAGTAATAGAGTGTGAACATAATGGAAAAGAATGTAGTCAACAATGCTCCACTGCTTTTAGAATTTTACCGAATGAGTTGCAATTTTACAGACAAATGGATTTAGCCTTACCTAGACTGTGTCCAAATTGTAGGCATTATGAACGATTAAAGACGATTAATCCACCCAAACTCTGGCATAGAAAATGTATGTGCGGTGGTGTAGAATCAAGTAATAAAGAATATAAAAATACGATTGCCCATTCTCATGGAAGCGAGCCATGTCAGAATGAATTTGAAACTGCCATAAGTGATGAAAGAGAAGAAATAGTCTATTGTGAAAAGTGCTATCAGGCGGAATTTGTGTAATTTATACCTGTCCCGTACTAAATTTTTGAGTAAGTATTATAATGATAAAATGTAATTAGAAAGAGAAAAATTGATTAAGATTATTAATAAAAATTTTAAATTTTAGTACCGGGATGAAGAAATTAAAATCAAAATCAGAATATTTAAAATACGTTATTCCGATTGTCTGGCAAACGGTCAAATTTCGCATTAAAATCTGGTGGCATAATTTTAAAAATTAAAAAATCCTTAATATATCATATATAATAGGTTAAGAGATTATGGAATATAAAGAAGAAAAGAAAATACATTCGACAGGCTCAGTATCTGCGACCTGTCAAAATTGTAAAAATAGTTTTGTAATAGAAAAAGAAGACTTCAATTTCTACGAAAAAATCAAAGTCCCTCCGCCGACGTTTTGTCCGGAATGCCGGCTTATAAGACGGATGGCTTGGAGGAATGAACGAGCTCTTTTTCATACAAATTGCGATTCTTGCAAAAAGAGGATTTTTTCCGCATACCCCTCGGAAAGGCCTTATCCAGTTTTTTGCCATGACTGCTGGTTCGGCGATGCTTGGGACCCAATGGAATACGGCAAGGAATATGACTTCTCTAAAACGTTTTTTGCGCAATTCAAGGAGCTTTTTGACAAAGTTCCCCGACTTAATCTTTTCCACGTAAACCCTATAAATTCTCAATACTCAAATATCACTCGGGACTGCAAAAATGTTTATCTTTCCTATTCCATTGTGGAAGGAGAGGATGTATATTATTCAAAAAATGTTGATAGGTCAAGACAGATTTATGATAGTCTTACGTTGACTGATTGCGAGAAAAGCGCCCATATTGTCTATGGAATGAACAGTTACAACACTTTTTATTCGGTGATAATTCGGGATTGTATTGATTCAATGTTTTTATTTGACTGCAAAAATTGTTCGCATTGCTTTATGTCGGCAAATCTTCGAAATCAGCAGTATGTGTTTCGCGGGCAGAAATATTCAAAAGAAAAATATCAGTCACTGATTAATGAAATAAATATTGGCAGTTATAAAGAATTACAAAAACTAGTGGTTGAGTTTGAGAAAATGAAGTTGGAGGCAATCCATAAATATGCCGATATAATACAGGGGGTCAAATCCACGGGCGACGCTTTGGTAAATGTCAAAGACGCGAAAGAATGTTTTGAAGCATATGACATGGAGAATGTAAAATGGGTCTCCCGTAGCTTTTCTTTGCGGGACGCGTACGATTGCAATTACAGCGGGTTGCATTCTGAAATAGTGTATGAATATATTTCCGGCGGCAAAGGACAAATGCGAGTATTCTTTTCCGTAGCGGCTACCAATCCTTTGCAAGATTCGTATTACACCGGTTGGTGTGGAGGGTCAAATCTATTTGGATGTTTTGGCGTCAGAGACAAAAGCTACTGCATATTGAACAAGCAGTATGAAAAAGTTGAGTACGAGAAGATTCTTTCTAAAATCATTGAGCAAATGAAAACATTGCCTTATGAAGGAAAAAACGGAAGGAGATATGGTTTTGGAGAATTTTTCCCTATAGAACTTTCGCCTTTTGCGTACAATGAATCGCTGGCCCATGAATTTTCTCCTTTACCGGAGCAAAAAGTAAAAGAAAAAGGATATATATGGAAAGAAAGCGAAAAAAAAGACTATAAAATAACGATAAAATCCAGCGATTTACCAGATAACGTATCAGAAGTGGGTAATAATGTCTTAAAAGAGATAATAGGGTGCGAGCATGAAGGGAAATGTTCGCATCAATGCACCAAAGCTTTTATAATACATCCGGAAGAACTTGCTTATTACCGCAATACCGGACTTCCTCTTCCAAGACTTTGCCCGAATTGTCGTTATTATAAAAGACTGGAATATAGAAAGCCCTGGAAACTCTGGCATCGCTCTTGCATGTGTGACAAAAAAGGACATTTTCACGGAGAAAAACATTGCGAAGTGGAATTTGAGACCTCTTATGCTCCTGATAGACCTGAGATTGTATATTGTGAACGTTGCTACCAACAAGAGGTTTATTAGCCTTTGGCTAGTGTATTAACTACTTTAGTCAAATAAATTACTTTAGTTTAGTAAAGTAAATAAAGATATGGAATATCAAAGCGAAACTAAAAATTGTCAAAATCCCGAACGAAAGCAAAGCTTCGTACGAGGCAGGTTGCAAAAAGGATATGGAGTATAAACCACAAAACGTGATATGCCAAAACTGTAAGACTCAATTCACCATTGAGCCGGAAGATTTTAACTTCTATGAAAAAATTTCATCCGCCTCTGGCGGGAAAATTCCTCTGCCCACTTTTGCCCGGAATGCCAACTTGTAAGACGCCTATAATAGGGAAGTATACTAAATTCACAGTTGTAAATTAAAAGCTATAGCTTATAGTTTACAACTTGAACAATATTGGTTTGCTATTTTTTTACACTTTCAAGAAAAGCCCGGCTTGTTTCCGGGTCCAGTTTGTCTGTGACGATAATCATCAATTCTGTGCCAAGCCCCAAATCTTTTTTAATGTTTGTAAAAAGATGTTCATAAGGGAAAGGGGAGATCCAAACTGTATTTTTTATACAGGTAAAATTTGCTTTTTTCAAAAGATAGCGCAAAGCTTCACGCTCGTTTTTTCTGTCCTCGGGAATATCCAAGATTATGATTCTCCATAATCCGTCCCAGGTATTTGGCACAAGGACACCGCTTCCCTCAAGCTTGATGCAGTTTAGTTTATTTTTGCCTTTTTTCGTTAATTTTAGATAGCTTTTGTTGTCAGATTGAAGCACTTCAATACACCCTGATTCGGCCAAATTTTTTATTGAACGGGTTAAGGCATAGTTTTTTTTTGGGTCTTCTTCTTTTATTGAATCTACGGAAACAGCAGGTTTTTCAGCTAAAATCTTGAGTATTTTATTAGAATATCCTTTTTTACTTGACATGTATATAGCTTATCATATATACTGTTTTTATACAAATAATTCGTGGTCGCAAAATAATTGTTAAAAACATTATAAGTAATAATATATACATAAACATATGTCAAAGATAATAGGTATAGACTTAGGTACAACAAATTCAGCAGTTGCTTTCATTGAAGGAGGTGTGCCAAAAATTATTGAAAACGTAGAAGGCAACCGAACTACGCCTTCCGTCGTCGCTATAACGAAAAATGGGGATCGTATTGTCGGACTTCTGGCCAAGAGACAGGCGGTCACTAATCCGGAAAATACAATTTCTGAAATAAAACGATACATGGGGCATAGATTTGATGACCCTGGTGTGCAGAAAGATAAAACTTCCGCTCCGTTTAAAATTGAAGCAGGGGATGATAGCGGAGTAAAGGTTAAAATGTCTGATAAGTTTTATCGTCCAGAAGAGATTTCTGCGATGATACTACAGAAGATAAAGTCAGACGTTGAAGCAAAACTCGGAGAAAAAATAACAGAAGCAGTTATTACCGTCCCAGCATATTTTAACGATGCGCAAAGAAAAGCCACAAAAGATGCAGGACAAATAGCAGGTCTTGATGTGAAGCGTATTATCAATGAACCCACTGCAGCAGCGCTTGCTTATGGATTTAATAAAAAGAAAGATGAGAAAGTGGTTGTTTATGACTTCGGTGGGGGAACTTTTGATGTTTCGGTACTTGAAATTGGAGAAGATGTCATAGAAGTAAAATCTACGGATGGAGATTCACATATGGGTGGAGGAGATATTGACAGAAAAATTATTAATTGGATTGCGGATGAATACAAAAAAGAATCAGGAGTGGACGTAAGAAAAGATCCACTCGCGCATCAGAGATTAAAAGAAGCTGCGGAAAAAGCGAAGCACGAACTTTCTACTACCATGGAAGCGGAAATAAATATTCCTTTTATCACTTCTGATGCTGAAGGTCCAAAACATTTACTCTTAAAAATGTCTCGAGCTACTCTTGAATCTATCGCTAAAGAATATGTAGATCGTTCTATTGAAATAACAAAAAGAGCATTGGAAGCATCACCGTTTAAGATGGGTGAAATAAATGAAATTATAATGGTGGGTGGGCAGACTAGAATGCCGATGATTGTGGAGTCTGTAAAGAAGCTTTTCGGCAAGATGCCAAATATGTCTATTAATCCTGATGAAGTTGTAGCTCTCGGCGCAGCTGTGCAGGCTGGAGTTTTGGCAGGAGATGTACGTGATGTACTATTGCTTGATGTTATACCACTGTCTTTAGGTATTGAAACGTTAGGAGGGGTGGCTACGAAATTGATTGAAAAGAATACCACTATTCCGGCTTCAAAATCTCAGACGTTTTCCACCGCAGCAGACAATCAGACTTCTGTTGAAATACACATAGTCCAAGGAGAACGACCCATGGCAAGTGACAACAAATCACTAGGCAGGTTTATTTTAGATGGAATTCCACCAGCTCCTCGTGGCATACCTCAAGTAGAAGTCACCTTCGATATTGATGTGAATGGAATATTAAATGTTACAGCCAAAGATAAAGCTTCTGGTAAAGCTCAGTCAATTAAAATAGAAGCGAGTTCTGGATTAAAAAAGGAAGATATCAAAAAAATGCAAGCTGATGCTGAGCTTCATGCAGACGAAGATAAAAAGAAAAGAGAAACTGTTGATATAAAAAATACAGCCGAAATGATTATTTACACTGCAGAGAAAGCATTGAAAGATAACGAAGCAAAAATACCAGCGGACGTGAAAGATGCAGTGAATATAAAAATAACTGCCTTACGCGGAGTAAAAGACGGGACAGATGTAGATGCTATTAAAAAAGCTACCGAAGAATTATCTGCCGAAATGTCCAAAATTGGTGAAGCTATGAGCAAAACTGGAGCCGAAACTCCTCCTGCTTCAACTCCAGAAGAACAAAACTCTGAAGTTCACGATGCAGAATTTAAAGAAAGTGAGAAATCTGAAGGGGAAAATAAATAAACCTCACCTTTTACCCCTCTCCTTAATAAGGAGAAGAGTTGGGGAGAGGTGGATTTCTTGTTCGAGTTTATCAAAAAGACGGACGCCTGGCGTCCGTTTTTTTGATTTTGATTAGAAAAAAGCATATTATATAGTTATGCAATCAGAAACTAGAACCTGTCAAAACTGCAAGGGTGATTTCATAATAGAACCGGAAGATTTTAATTTTTACGAAAAAATAAAAGTTCCACCTCCGACCTTTTGTCCCGATTGTCGTAGACAAAGACGGTGGGCATGGCGCAACAATATGTCACTCTACAATCGCACTTGCGAATTATGCGGCAAGGGAGTCGTTTCTATTTACCACCCAGATTCAGGACTCACGATCTATTGCAATAAATGCTGGTGGAGCGATAAGTGGGACCCGTATAAATACGGTCAGGATTTTGACTTTTCGAGACCGTTTTTTCCACAATTTAAAGAATTGCTCAATAAAGTGCCCATGTTGG
>Ga0208373_1000694_pt1 | contig 53942 bp, 54 predicted proteins | sample RifOxyC2_FD_184036 | JGI IMG/M metagenome (GOLD analysis project Ga0208373, IMG submission 184036) | Soil microbial communities from Rifle, Colorado - Rifle Oxygen_injection C2 (SPAdes) | ecosystem: Environmental > Terrestrial > Deep subsurface > Rock core/Sediment | place: Rifle, Colorado...
TTTGAGTGTTGCTTTATTCGAGAAAACGCCCATTTTACAAGCATTAGCTGGAATTAGCTTCAAAAAGGAGAATGATGATTCGTGGGAACAGTTGAATTTACTGGCAACAACGTTGGGACACTAGTGAAAAGGTATATCCTTTTTTTAATATCTGAATATCTCTTATGCCACTCAGGGCATTTGCTATATCCTCAGCATTTGCTGTCTGTCTTCCTAATATTTGTCCTATCTCAAAAAGAGAAAACCCCTCATCCGCAAGAGAAAGCACAATTCTATACATCGTTTTTGTGCCACCTTCACCATCTGCATCACGACAAGCAGATGCTTCTTTTCTTATTTCACTAAAAATATTTGCAATATCAAAAAATCTTTTATTAGAGATACCTTCTTGCTGAGGAGTAGGAAAAGCCAAAGCTATTGCTTCTGCTAAAAATGATGCTCTAGCCGGATTAGATTCTAAAATTATCTCTCTGCTTATTTTTAATATTAATCCACCTAAAGTAAGTTCTCCGGGTATTTCATATTTTCTTCTTACAAATTGAGGATTTTTATTAAAGGCTCTGATAAATATACTTAATTTTCTCGCTGAACCATCTATATCATTGCATTTTAATCCAAGCCTAATAAAAAGAGATAACGTAATTTTCCTACTCTCTATTATTGGCGATCCTAATTTACGTGAATACATTATTTATTTCCCCCAAATATAAAGGTTATTTAATAATTTTATTTCGAATGAAACAAATTGAAATTTCATATTAAATATTGCAGATTATATTAATTATATAAGGAATCAAGAAGCTGAGGGATAGATTGTTCAAATTGTTTAAAAAGTTTTTTTGCCGGTTGTATTTGATCTTTTTTCATTGCTCTTGTTTTTCTTGATACAAGATTAATATTTTCCCATTCAACAACTTCTTGAAGCACTCTTTCTATTATATCTCTTCCTGGATTTGTAATCCTTTGAACAGCAAGATAAAGCCCAAAATCCCAATAAGGAACTCTTTTCTTTTCCGCTAAGAAGTTCAATTTATCTGTAACATATTTAAACTCATCTGCTTTAAATGGATATAATCTGTCAAGTTCAGGAATCCTTAAATTAGGAAATACAGGTGGGAACATCGCTAAAAACCAAGTAACTTCAAACCCAGCTTCTTGCATCCATTTAATAAAAACAGGATTTGCTATAAACTCTGTTGTTTCATTATGAGAAAAATGAGCATTCATTAATAGCATAGATCCTTTGTTTTGTAGATCCAAAATACCAGCTTTGACTTGATCTATGTACTTTCCAGCAAAACAACAGTCACAGGATAAAGAAGATAAAACAATATCCGCAGGTCTTATGCCAGATAGAAAATAATATTCATGAAAAACCCTCATATGGTTCTTTAATCTTTCAGATAAAAACTTTCCCGATTTTTCAGGCAAAAACTCAAATCTTTCTACCATTTTACCAGAAAACCTCTGTTGATCATGTTTTTCACTAGGATCAAACATATCAAAACTGTGTGAATCAGCAAATGGCAGAAATAAGTATGGTCTATTCATAAAGGTAGAAACAGTATTAATTCTCAAATTCGAAAAAGGAGCAGGTTTAGTGCGTGAGTCTCCAAGTGACAAGTTAACTATGGATCTAAAGACTCTTTCTACTTGCCCTGCATCATATAACATATTTCTATAGTCTCTTTTCAGAAAAGGTGCATTTCTTTCAGACAGGTGATCAATACTGAAATATTTGGCAGAACAAGAAGTATCTATATCAGGTTTCGACCTTTTTATTGCTTTACTTAGATTTCTCATTCTTATAGGATTTATTCTTGTCATTTCTTTCACTTATTATTTGCAAATTTTTAAATCGAATTCTTCATACAAAATTAATAATCTTGGGCGGGTTGCATGCTCCTACAGGGATATCGTAAAAAATGAGGTAAAATTGCACCCATCCTATGTAATCCCTAAGAAATCAGGAAAATATTACGGGAAGTTTTGAGGTGTATCCTTTTAAAAAATCTGCTATGGGCATTTTGCGCTTTCCTTCAAGCTGGACATCTATTATTGATAAGGAATCTTTTCCACAAGCGACAATTAATTGATCTTTTGTTTCTATGACTTCCCCTGGTTTCCTGACTTCTGATAAAGGGACAACTGCTGCTTCAAAAATTTTCAGCATCTTTTTATCTAGAAAAGTATAGGCGGAAGGCCAAGGAGTTAGAGCCCTTATTTGGTTATTTATCTCTTCTGCCGGTTTTGCCCAATTGATTTTTCCCATCTCTTTTGTAATTAACTTTGCGTATGTTGCCTTCAAATCATTTTGAGGAATCATTTTTGCAGTTCCATTTTTTATCTGTTTTATGGCTTCTAATAAAAGGGATGCCCCTTTTGCAAAAAGTTTGTCTAACAAAATTGCGGAAGTATCCTTTGGCTCGATCTCCAGTTTTTCCTGAAGAATTATATCTCCGGTATCAAGCCCCTCATCTAATTGCATAATTGTAATTCCCGTCTCTTTTTCTCCGTTTAATAAAGCATGTTGAATAGGGGCGGCGCCGCGGTATTTTGGGAGAAGTGAAGCATGTATGTTTATAGCGCCATATTTTGGAATATCTAGAATTTGTTTTGGCAAAATTTTTCCGTATGCTGCAACTATAATTAAATCAGGATTTAAAGACTTTATTTTTTTTATAAAAGTTTCGTCTTTAATCTTTTCTGGAGTTTCAACCGGTATTTTATTTTGGATTGCCAGTTCTTTGACGGGGGAGGGTGTAAGATGAAGCCCTCTGCCTTTTTTTCTGTCAGGCTGAGAAATGACATATATTATTTCTTCTTCCACGCCAATTAACGTTTTTAGGCAAACTGCTGCAGGAGTTGGTGTCCCAAAAAATATTATTTTCATCAAATGAACTTGTTTTTCCCCTCTTCTTCTTTTTTTGAAACTTCCCGTATTAACGTCTTGTCTTTTACTTTGTCAATAAAAACAATTCCTTCCAAATGATCTGTTTCATGTTGGATGACTGTAGCAAGAAAACCTTCGGCCTCAATTGTAATCGGATGGCCATTTTTATCCAGCCCCTTAACGGTGACTGCAGATGAACGCTCAACTGGAGCCACAATTCCGGGAAGGCATAGACACCCTTCTTCAAAAGTTTGCAATGTTTTATTTTTTTTGACTATTTTAGGGTTGACCAGAGCAAAAGCCCCTTGGCCTATATCAATAACTATCAAACGGATATTTTCTCCGATTTGAGGGGCGGCCAATCCTACGCCGGGTGCGGCATGCATTGTTTCAATCATATTGTCTATCAGTTTTTTAATGTTTGAATCGACCTTTTTGATTGACCTGCATTTTTTGCGCAGTATCGGATGCGGAAATGTAAGGATTTTTAATAAGCTCATACCTGTATTCTACGACAATTTTTGTAAGGGCACAAGATTTTGTGCCCTTACATATTTCTTAAGGCTATCGTTATTGTGCTACGAACGGGACTACGTCTGTAATAGTATATCCTTCAGCCTCTTTTTCTTCCGCGACATTATTTGTTATCAATTGTTCCACCATATAGGAGGTGTTGGTGTTTAAATCGTAAACATCATACATCAATTTACCATTTGCAGAATTGTAATTAAAATTAAATATTTCAACATTATCTTTATCGGAAGTCATATCTTCAGGGGCAGAAGGATTTGATAGAGTATGCTTAAATATTTTATAGTAACCCATTTTTGAAGCAAGATAAATTAAGTAATTTCCAAAACATTTTGCCCTGCTTATGGTTTTATAAGTTGAGTCTTGAGTGAATGCGGAAATTGCGGCTTCCCCGTCACTATTTACGATTTTATAAACCCTGTCACCTTTTGTTGCAGAGCTTCCGGTCCAAGAGTCAAGCTTCATTACGGCATATACCGATCCGTCATCCGCAAATAAAATTTGTTTTGCATTTCCAAAAGAAACCCCCTGAAGACCATTCTCCGACCTCCAAGTTGCCCAAGTTGTACCGGATATATTTGCAGAAACTAATGTATTTAAGGCTTCAACAATCCATTGTCCATTGGAAGGAGAGAAACCTTCAAAGGTTATACTATTAAGTGTATCAGTTGTAATATTTTGATATTTACTTCTTATATGCTCGCGAATAGATGCATCTGTAACGCCAGAAGCTAGTACAAGAGGGAGTTGTGGGGTAGACATATTTGTTTCCATTTCAAAAAACTTTTTCTGTTCTGTCCCGTTCCAATATCCCCAGGTAAGCTGATCCCCGATTGTTGAATATGTATCGTTATACATATTATTGTCATCATAAAGGGCGTTGACGGCGGTTGGAGTTCCCGATGAATTGAGTGACACCCTTATTATTCCTGAATATTTTTTCTCCTCATCTGTTACAGGATCTACAATCCTTAAATTTTGTCCAACAAGATAGACATCTCCATTTTTATCAAGATAATAAGTTCTTAGATAACCATATTCACCTCCACCGCTTGTGTCATTGTAAAAAATGTTGTTAACAGGACTACCGCTTGGCGCAATGCTTCGCAACCATTCTATGCTCCAGTTCCCTTTGTTTGATCCGTGGAAAAGAACAAACCCATCAGGCGCGACAAGAAAATCCCTTACAGCCATGTTTGAGCTTCCAATCTGGGAAATAGTTCCTGCAGTTGTCTTTTTCTTTAAAACCGAAGTTGCATCCATCCCGTCTCCCGAAGATGCCAAATAATAAAGATTGCCCGCATCGTCAAATTGGACGATTTTTGCCGGCAGTTCTGACTGGTTGCCTCCTCCGTTATACCATGAACCCATTCCGGAGATGCTTGAATCTACGACTTCAATTGAGCCATCGGTTTTTACTTTAAAGAAAGCAGCTCCCTCCGAATCCACGTATTTTGGCTTAATCGATGAAGCATCTGAAGAAGCCGTTGCGCCGCCGGAAGTTGTATCTGTCGGAGTTTTGTCCTCATCAGAATTCCCATTTGAGCTTCCTGTTGAATAATAAAGTTTGTTGGAAAACCCTACATATAATGAACCATCAGGGCCTTTTTCAATAACAGAAATTGAAGGGCGATAACCATAAGAAGAACTCAATATTTCTTTAAATGTCCCATCCGGAAGCAGCTTCAGCAATTCTGTAGCTGAAGAGCTTTTAGCGCGTATGCTATTTGCGGATGTTTGACTTGAAGCGGCACTTACTATTGCTTTCGCGCCGGAAACGTCAAACAAGCTTGAAAGTGTAACTGTGTTTGAATATGGATCTCCGCTGCCTCCTCCTCCGGAACCCGGATCATAGTAAGAACCGCCACCACCGCTACCTCCCTGTTGTCCGCAACCAAAGTAGAACAGCGTAAACGAAACAAGAAAAGCAATGGCTACAAGGGATCCAATGGCGATATGATGTTTTTTCACTCTTGACCACCTCTTGGCGGATATTATCGCTTTTAGTTGTAAAAAAATCAAGTGGCGATTTTAATTGTGTGTTACAATAATAGTTTATCATGCAGGAAAACATTATAGTTAAAGGGGCTCGCGAGCATAACCTAAAAAATGTCAATCTTGAAATACCTCGTAACAAACTTATAGTTTTTACGGGGCTTTCAGGTTCTGGGAAATCTTCTTTGGCATTTGATACCATTTATGCCGAAGGGCAAAGGCGGTATGTTGAATCCCTTTCCGCTTATGCAAGGCAATTCTTAGAGCAGATGCAAAAGCCTGATGTTGACAGCATAGAGGGTCTTTCTCCTGCGATTTCAATAGATCAAAAAGCGCCTTCACGCAATCCTCGGTCAACAGTAGGTACTGTTACAGAAAGTTATGATTATTTAAGATTGCTTTATGCCAGTATCGGAGAACCCCATTGTCCTCAGTGCGGCAGAAAAATAGAAAAACAGACGCCGGAACAAATTGTTGATCAAATTTTAACCCGTAAAGAAGGGGGAAAGATAATAATTTTATCTCCTGTTGTAAGAGGGAGAAAAGGGGAGCATAGAGAACTTTTTGAAAGTATTCAGAAAGACGGGTTTTTAAGGGCGAGAGTTAATAAAAAAATCATAGAAGTTTCATCTCCCCCCGTGCTAGATAAAAAAAAGAAGCATAACATAGATATTATTGTAGATAGGCTTATTTTAAATGTTTCAGGCCGTAAGAGATTGTCCGATTCTGTTGAAACGGCTCTTAGATTCGGCAATGGTACATTAATAGTGGTTTTTGGGGAAGGGAAAAAAGCAAAAGAAGAAATCTTTTCTGAAAAATTTTCCTGTCCGCATTGTAATATAAGTTTGGATGAAATAACGCCGCGCATATTTTCTTTTAATACGCCATATGGCGCCTGTCCTGAATGCGGCGGGCTTGGGGCAAAACTTGAATTTGATCCGGATCTTGTAATCCCCGATAAAAGCCTTTCTGTCAAAGACGGAGCAATTGCGGCATGGGGCGATTCTGCCAGCTATTACATGCAAAGGGTCGCCGCGATTGGCGATAAATTTGGCTTTGGGGTAGATACTCCGTTCAATAAACTTACTAAAAAACAAGTGGAGATTCTTTTGTATGGCAGTGATATCCCTGTTAAGTTTAAATATGAGATGCAGCGGGGCTACTGGGAGCATGAGGGAACGTTTGAAGGGATTATTTCCAATTTAAAACGCAGATTTTTTGAAACAAAGTCTGAAAATATGAGATTTTTCTTGCATAGATATATGAGTTCTTTTAAATGTCCTCTTTGTAAAGGTGCAAGATTAAAGCCTGAAAGTTTGGCTGTTAAAATTGGAAATAAATCAATTTCAGAAGTTACAGCCTTATCGATAAAAAAATTGATAGAGTTTATAGATAATCTACAACTTTCCGATCGCCAAAAAAATATTGCAAAACAGGTTATAAAAGAAATAAAAGCCCGGCTTGAATTTTTAAACAATGTGGGGCTTGATTATATTACTCTCAGCAGAGAATCCAGTACTTTATCAGGAGGAGAGGCTCAACGAACTCGCCTTGCAACTCAGGTTGGCTCCGGGTTGGTTGGCGTTTTATACATATTGGATGAGCCATCAATTGGGCTGCACCAAAGGGACAACAAACGCCTTATTGAAACATTAAAAAGACTTAGGGATTTGGGGAATACGATTATTGTTGTTGAACATGATGAAGATACCATGCGGGAGGCTGATTTTCTGGTAGATATTGGCCCTGGTGCCGGTGTCCATGGAGGAGAAATCATCGCGGTAGGTTCTGTTTCCAAAATTATTGAAACTAAAAGGTCTATAACAGGCAGGTATTTGAGCGGAAAAGAAAGAACAGAGATTCCAAGAGAAAGAAGAAAGCCATATGGAGAAAAAATTGTTATAAAAGGGGCTCGGCATCACAACTTAAAAAATATTGACGTTGAAATCCCTCTTGGAGTTTTTACATGTGTAACTGGTGTTTCTGGATCGGGGAAAAGCTCATTGATAAATGACATCCTTTATAATGCTTTGGCTAAAAGATTTTACAAGTCGATAGATAAGGCTGGAGAGCACGATGCCATTGAGGGGCTTCAATACTTAGACAAAGTAGTTATTATTGATCAGTCTCCCATAGGAAGAACTCCGAGGTCTAATTCTGCGACTTATACCGGAGTCTTTAACCATATAAGAGATTTGTTTGCTATGACACCTGAGGCAAAGGCAAGGGGATATCAGCCGGGAAGATTTTCTTTTAACGTAAAAGGAGGGCGTTGTGAAGCTTGCGGGGGTGAGGGATTAGTTAAAATAGAAATGCATTTTTTGCCGGATGTTTATGTTCCATGCGATGTTTGCAAAGGAAAACGTTACAACCGAGAAACCTTGGAGGTCCATTATAAAGGTAAAAATATTTTTGAAATTTTGGATTCTACTGTTGAAGAGTCATTGGAGTTGTTTGACAGTATTCCGCAGATTAAAAGAAAGCTTGAAACACTTCGTGATGTTGGGTTAAACTATATAAAGCTTGGCCAGGCGGCTACTACACTGTCCGGAGGTGAAGCTCAAAGGATAAAACTGGCAACAGAACTTGCAGCCAGATCAACGGGCAGGACTCTTTATCTTTTGGATGAGCCTACGACAGGGCTTCATTTTGACGATATAAAAAAGCTTCTGCATGTTTTGCATCGTTTAGTTGATAGCGGCAATACGCTGGTTATAATCGAACATAATCTTGATGTAATAAAAACAGCCGATTATGTAATTGACTTAGGGCCTGAGGGGGGAGATCACGGAGGTCAGGTTGTAGCGACAGGGACACCTGAAGAAATTGCAAAAGCCGAAAAAAGTTATACCGGCCGGTTTTTAAAAAAAGTTTTGAATTAACATAACGGAGGACAAAAATGGCTGCGTTAAGTTTTTTGATTTTTATAGGAATAATTTTGGCGAGTCTTACCATTCATGAGTTTTCTCATGCTAAAGCGGCAGACATTTTAGGGGATCCTACTCCTAGGATGGCGGGTCGTCTGACTTTAAATCCTATAGCCCATTTGGATCTTTTGGGGTTTCTGGCTTTGTTGCTGGTGCATGTGGGCTGGGCGAAGCCTGTTCCGATCAATCCTTATAATTTTCGTGACCCTAACCGCGGGATGATGATAACAGGGCTTGCGGGACCTATTTCAAATTTTATTTTAGCCTGGATATTGGCTGTAATTTTTAAATTTGTTCCGATTGACGCTCCTTTATGGGTAGAAATTATGCAGCTTGCCATTTGGATTAATCTCGCGCTTATGGTTTTTAACCTTCTTCCGATTCCGCCCCTTGATGGTTCTCGTATTTTTACACAATATTTTCCTGTTGAATGGCAGATGAATCTGGAAAGATACGGATTTTTTATATTGATAGGAGTAATCATTTTTCCACCTACGCAGGAGATTTTGTTTTTGATAATTAATTCTATTTATGGATTGCTGATGAAGATATAAAGAATTGTTTTCCTCTATTTTGCCAATTATAAAAAAATCAAAAAAATCATATGGGTGAAATTCCAAAAAAGAAAAAACGATAAATTATTTCTACACAAGAATTTATTAAAAAACTAAAATCTCTTTAAATTGAAAGCTATATCTTAAAATGGTATAATCCTATAAGTAATAGCCTATGTCTCTTTTTCAATGTATTTTCAAGGAGATTTTAATATCAAAAACAATAAAAACTTATTGGATTATTATTAAGGAGTGAATAAAGTGAAAACAGATATTAAAAAAGAAAGACTAATTGAATTATATGACAATCTTCCTCCCGTTAAAAAAGAGGAGGTTTTTGATTTTGTTGAGTGGCTTTGGATAAGCAAAGAAAGTAAGTTTATTGAACAAAAAAAACCTTCGGAATGGTTGAAAAAACTTTCTTTTTTGTTTTTTGATGTTAGAAAACAAACAAAAAAAAGTTCTTCTAAAAAAATTGATTTAGATATAACAGAAGCAATAAAAGAGACAAGAAAAAAACATGCTTAAGGTTGTCTTTGACACTAATGTTTTTTTAAGGGCATTAATTAATCCTCACGGTATAAATTCCCAGTTGATTCTATCTTCAGATAAGTATAAATTATTCCTTTCCATGGAAATAATCGATGAAATTCTTGATGTTTTATCTCGCTCATCGTTGAGAAAAAAATACAATCAAATTAAAGATGTCGATGTCCGAGAGATATTAAAAGTCATTTCTGATGCGGAAATAATTGAACCAAAGATGAAAATTGATATATGCAGGGATATTGATGACAATAAGTTTTTGGAATGCTCAGTTTCAGGGGCTGCCGATTATTTAGTCTCTGCTGATAAAGATTTGCTTGATTTGGTTGAATATAAGGGTGTCAAAATTATTTCTACACAAGAATTTATTAAAAAACTAAAATCTCTTTAAATTGAAAGCTATATTTTAAAATGGTATAATCCTATAAGTAATAGCCCATGTCTCTTTTTCAATATATTTTTAAGGAGATGATTATGCGTAAATTTGTTTTGCTCTTCTGCCTTTTAGTTCTTTCTTTGACTCTTGTTTCATGTGCCCCTTCAAAAGATGGAAATGATATTGTTACCGTTAGAATGTGGATGATGCCGAATTCCCTTGAACCTGTTATTGATATTAAAGAAGTTTTAACGCCTTTTGAAGAGGCCAACCCAAAAATTAAAGTCGAAGTTACTCTTCTTGACTGGGGCGCCGCATGGACCAAAATTACAACAGCTGCCACCTCTCAAGATACTCCTGATATCGTCCAATTGGGGTCAACATGGGTCGGCTCTATTTCCGGCATGGGCGCCTTGTGGGATATGAATGATAAAGTTGGAGAACTTGGCGGAGCAGCAGCTTTTGTCCCTGCCGCTTGGGCGACAAGCGGGATTATTGGCAGTGGGAAAGTAACTTCAATCCCATGGATCGTTGATGCCCGTGCCCTTTACTATCGTACAGATGTCTTAAAAGCTGCCGGGCTTACGCCAAAAGATCTTGCCACATGGGATTCTTTCAAGGCATCATTAACCAAAATAAAAGACGCAAAGCTTACTATTGAAGGGCTTGAAATAGCTCCGTTAGGAATGCCTGGCAAAAACGACTGGAATGTAGTCCATAACCTGTCTCCCTGGATTTGGGGTGCCGGCGGAGATTTTCTGTCAAAAGACATGAAAGCTTCTGTGTTGAATTCTACTCAAGCGTTAAAAGGAGTCTCTTTTTATATAAGCTTAGTTAAAGCCGGTCTTGTCCCTGCCGAATTTCTTGAATTGAATACAGCTCAAGTCAGTTCAAATTTCAACAATGGCTCTGTCGCGATGTATTTTGACGGTCCATATGAAGTAAGGACATTAACAACTCCTCCCGCGCAGGGTGGAGCGGCAGATTCCATTACAGCTAGGAATTTTGGAGTTCTTCCTTATCCAAAAGGGCCTGAAGGGCAATATACCTTTGTCGGAGGCAGTAATCTCGCGATTTTCAAAGCTTCAAAAAATAAAGAAGCCGCGTGGAAAGTTGTAAAATATTTAACGAGCGATCCAGGTGCTCAACTTGATTATACAAAAGCCTGCGGTTTTTTGCCTGCTTATAAAAAGGTTTTTGATAACCCTTATTTTTCTGTGAGTCCGGCGCGCAAAGTTTTTAAAGAAGCAATTATCTATGGTAAAACATATCCTTGCATTCCATCTTGGGGAATGTTAGAGCCTATTCTTACCCGTAGGTTTGGAATACTTTGGGACTATGTGACTGGAAGTGGTGAAAACGTTGACATGGGAGATATACAGAAACAACTCGATCTTGGAAAACGTGAGGTTGAATCTGTTTTAAACCAGGGGGAGTGATACAAGTGTACACTGTACACTGTAAACTTATTATATTATGTGCGGAATTTTTGCTTATATAGGAACCAAAGAGGCGATTCCCTTTCTTCTTGAAGGCTTAAAAAAGCTTGAATATAGAGGTTACGATTCTGCTGGCGTCGCGACACTTGATAATGGACGGATATTTTCATCAAAACACGCTGGCAAAATTGTAGAACTTGAAACCGAACTCCAAAAAAGGCCTATTGGCGGAAAAATCGGAATAGGTCACACAAGGTGGGCGACTCACGGCCGGCCTTCCGACGAAAACAGCCATCCTCATTGCGACTGCAAAGGAGAACTTGCGGTTGTCCATAACGGGATTATTGAAAACTATCTTCAAATAAGAAGAGATCTTGCTGAAGAAGGGCACCATTTTGCTTCAACAACCGATACCGAAGTGCTGGCTCACTTAATAGAAAAATTTCTAAAAAAAAGAGGAACCTCTTTGGAAGAAGCGATAAGGAGCACATTAAAAATTATAGAAGGATCATACGCTATTGCCGTAATTGCACAAAAAGAACCAAACAAGATAATTGCCGCGCGCAAGGGGAGTCCATTAATAATAGGGCTTAAAGAAGGAGAATTTTTTGTCTCTTCCGACATCCCTGCTATGTTAAAGTATACAAGCCAAATTATATATTTAAACGATTTGGAAATCGCCACAATTACAGGATACGATGTAAAAGTTCAATCTTTAAAAGGGGATAAAATCAAAAAAGAATCTGTCCTTATATCCTGGGATCCCGAATCTGCCGAAAAAGGCGGGTATTCCCACTTTATGCTAAAAGAGATACACGAACAGCCCAAAGCTATTCGCGATACAATTGCAGGCAGGGTTAAGATAGAATCTTCTTTTATACATTTTGACGAGCTCAACTTTACCGAAGAAGAAGCGCGGAAAATAAACCGTATTGTCTTTACCGCATGCGGAACTTCCTGGCATGCCGGCCTTGTGGGTGAATACCTTATGGAGCAGTATGTAAAAATTCCTACAGAAGTTGAATACGCTGCGGAATTTCGATACCGCCATCCGATAGTCGACGAAAATACGCTTGTTATCGCTATCTCCCAATCAGGAGAAACAGCAGACACTGTCGGAGCAATTTGGGAGGCAAAAGCTCAAGGTGCCAAGGTTATAAGTATTTGCAATGTTGTCGGATCTACAATCGCCCGTGAATCCCATGGAGTAATCTACACGTATGCGGGACCTGAAATCGGGGTTGCGTCTACAAAAGCCTTTACAACACAACTTACTATCATTTATCTTTTTGCTTTGTATCTTGCCAAGAAAAGAAAATCTATCCCGATTTCCGAAGTCAAAAAGATGATAGGCGACTTAATTGAAATTCCCGACAAAATGGAGCGAATTCTTTTAAAAGAAAAAGAGATTGAAAAGATAGCAAAAAAATATTATAAGTCAAATAATGCCTTATTCCTTGGCAGGGGAAAAGGATTTCCTGTTGCGTTGGAAGGAGCTTTAAAACTAAAAGAAATATCCTATGTCCACGCGGAAGGATATCCCGCGGCGGAAATGAAGCATGGGCCGATTGCTTTGATTGACAAGAATATGCCTGTAATTGTTTTAGCCCTTCAAGGCCGCAGGTATGAAAAAGTTTTGGGGAATATTGAAGAGGTTAAAGCCCGCGGCGGGATGGTAATTTCAATTGTTTCTGAAGGAGATAAAGATGCCACGGAAAAAGCGGATGATATTATTGCTGTTCCATCAACGACAGAGGCGTTGTCTTCAATCCTTTCTGTAATCCCTCTACAGCTTTTCGCCTATTATATAGCTGTCAAACGCGGCTGTCACGTCGATCAACCCCGCAATTTAGCAAAGTCTGTTACGGTTGAGTAAATTGACATTTGACATTGGATATTGGTCATTGGACATTGTATAATGCCCCCATGCAATTTGGAGTAACTTATTATCCTGATCAATGGCCGCGTGAAACGTGGGATAAAGAGTTTTCAAAAATAAAAGAGATAGGCTTTTCTGTTGTCCGTTTTGCTGAGATGGCGTGGGATCTAATTCAGCCAAAAGAAAATAAGTGGGACTTTAAATGGCTCGACCGAGCTTTAAGTCTTTGTGAAAAATATGACCTAAAAGTTTTGCTTGGAATTCCCGTAGCCCAGGCTCCACAATGGCTTGTTAAAAAACACCCCCAAGTGCTTCATGTCGGAAATGATGGATATATTCATCCAGAATTTGGCCCTCGCCCAAATGCTTGCCGTGATAATAAAATCTTACAAAAATATGCCGAGGAACTGACCCGCAAAATGGCGAAACGATATGCGAAACATCCAGCTCTTTACATGTGGCAAGTAGACAATGAGCCAAATTATCCGCCACTTGATTTAGCCGACAACAGCCGTGATTTTTGCCATTGCGAATCGACCAAAAAAGTCTTTGTAGAATGGGCAAAAAAGAAGTATAAGACAATTGAAAATCTCAATGAAAAATGGGGAACAAAATTTTGGGCGGGGACATTTTCTTGTTTTGATGAAATAACAACGCCGAGAGTTGGCATGTGGGATGCGGGAAATCCCCATATTTATCTTGATTGGATGAGGTTTAAGTCAGAGAATCTTTCAAAGTGGCTGAAAAAATTAAAAATGATTGTTAAGTATTATGATGATAAGCATAAAGTTGGAACAAATAATTTTACAAGTATTGTAAATAGGATAGTTGATCATACGGTTGTTGCAGATAAAATGGACTTTTTTGGTTGGGACATTTATCCAAAAGGGACGGAGAACTCATTGGAGTCACTTGCTCAAATTGCCGACTATTGGCGAGGCGTTTGCTCCTCATCCGGTGCGGAGTTTATTGTTTCAGAATTACAGGGAGGGCCGAATGTGAGATGGGGGAATGGGAAGTGGGTTGTGGGTAGTGAGATGAGGGAGTGGGTTGATCTTTTGATGAATCACGGGGCGCAAATGATCCTTTTCCACAATTGGAAACCGCCTCTTTTTGGATCAGAGACAGGCGGATTTGGCATCCTCCGCCCCGACGGCGAACCAACAGAAAGATATTTTGCGATAAAAGAGATAATTGATGACTGCAACCGAAGGGACGCGCGTAAGGACGCGATTAATCGCGTCCCCACAGACCAAGTGGTCCCCACAGACAACCAGATTGCTGTCTACTATTCCCGTCAATCGGACATACAAACCTTCCAGGAAGAAGGGTTGCAAAGGTCTGCTCCTCCCAGTTGGTTTTCTGGTCGTGGGGATTTGGGGTTGTTTTACGGGAATAATTCAATTGTCGGAGCATATCGGTTGGCATATGATAAAAACATACAAACCTCTTTTGTTTTTGATAAAGACATAGAAGAAGAAAATCTTAATTGTAAAATCTTATTATTGGCAAATCCTTATCTTTTAAGCAGAAAACAATTTGAAAACATTAAAAAATTTGTCGAAAACGGCGGCACTCTCATTTCCGAATGCCGCTTTGGGTTGAAAGATGAAAATGCTTATCTTTACGAAAAACCTTTGATTTCCGAGCTTTTGGGTGTGGAGCATTTTTATACAGAGATAGTAGGAGGGACTGTCAAGGTTGACGGGAAAAATATTTCGGGGTTTAGGGATGTTTTGAGCGTAAAAGATAAAGAGATAAAAATCCTCAAGAATTTTGAGGACGGACACCCCGCTCTTATGGAAAAAAAACTTGGAACAGGTAAAATTGTTTATGCCGCGTTCAGCTTGTTTTCAAACATTTTAAAATTCGGGAACCAGACTTTTATACAGATTTAATTATTGAATAAATTTCTTTTAGCCCCCCTTCGCAAAACAGCGTAAAAATGATATTATTTATTAAGGAAAGAGAGGAAAAGTTTAAATGAAATATGGTTATTTTGATATGGAGAGCAACGAATATGTGATAGAGAGGCCGGATACTCCAACACCTTGGATAAACTATATAGGCGGCGGACAGTATGGAGGGATAGTTTCCAACACGGGCGGCGGATATAGTTTTGATAGGGATCCAAAAAATAAAAGGGTTTTACGATATCGATATAATTCAATACCTGTTGATCAGCCTGGAAGATATATTTATTTAAGAGATGAGCAATTAGAAAAATTTTGGTCGGCTACCTGGCAGCCAACCATGACAACCCTTGACAGTTATGAGTGCAGGCATGGCATGGGATACACAAAAATCAAAACATTCCTGCATAACATAGAATCTGAAGTTACTTATTTTGTTCCCGGCGAAGAGGCTCTCGAGCTTTGGGTTATTAAGATAAAAAATAAAAGCGACAAATCAAGGAAATTAAAACTTTTTACTTATGCTGAGTTTAGTTTTTATGATGCGATAAAAGACCAGACAAATGTCGATTGGTGTCAGCAGATAAACCAGGCAAATTTTCATAATAATACAATTTTCTGGGCTCCTTTTATGAAAACTCTAGGGATTACGTTTTTTTCAGCCAATGCAAAAGTTCACAGTTTTGATACAGACAGAGAGCAATTTATCGGCAATTACAGAAGCCTTGCAAATCCTGTTGCTTTAACAAGTGGGAAGTGTTCAAATTCGGAAGTTTTACGCGGTAATGGAATAGGCTCTCTTTGTATAGAAATAAATTTAAAACCACAAGAGGAGAGAGAGGTTGTTTTTATTTTAGGAGTTGCAGAAAATCCTGAAAAAGCCCTCCCATTAATTGAAAAATACAGAAAAATTAAGACCGTTCATGAAAGTTTTGAAACCCTGAAAAAATACTGGTCAAGTTACATAAGTAATCTTCAGGTAAAAACTCCTGACAAAGAAGTAAATGAAATGCTCAATTTGTGGAATCAATATCAATGCAAATCAACCTTTAACTGGTCGCGCTTTGTTTCCCTTTATCAGTTGGGGGTAAATCGCGGAATGGGTTTTCGTGATACCGCGCAAGATACGCTTGGTGTTATGCATACAATTCCGCAAGAGGCAAAAGAGACAATAAAGAAACTCTTAAAAATTCAGTACAAAAAAGGATGCGCAGCACACCAGTTTTATCCATTAACAGGCGAAACTGATATTGGTGATGCGGCCGAAGGGACGAAAAAAACCGCAAAATGGTATAGCGACGACCATCTTTGGATTATCCTTTCAACTTGTTCATATCTAAAAGAGACCGGTGATTTTGATTTCTTGAAGGAAAAAATTACTTATCTCGACGGAGAAGGCATAGTTATGGAACATCTTCAAGCGGCAATCGATTTTTCTGATACACATGTCGGGAAACATGGTTTAGCTTTGGCTGGTTGGGCAGATTGGGACGATACATTAAACCTTGATACAGGGAAAGGTGAGGCCGAATCTGTTTGGACTTCGATGTTGCTTGGAGTAGCGCTCCTTGAAATGATAGAGCTGTGTCATGTTTTAGATAAGCCAAAACTTGTTGAAAAATATAAAAAGATGCATGAGAAATTTAAAAAAGCTGTAAACAAAGCTGGCTGGGACGGCAAGTGGTACTTAAGGGCATATACTGATGAGGGGAAAAAGGTTGGAGCATCAAAAAATGAAAAGGCAAAAATTTATCTTTTAGTCCAAAGCTGGGCTGTTATGGCCGGGTTTGCGGACAGCAAGAGAACTGTTTTAGCTCTTGATTCTGCCCATGAATATTTAAATACGAAATACGGATTGGTTTTGATATGGCCGGCTTATAATGGTTTTGATTGGAAGATTGGAGGAACTACTACATATCCTCCTGGGGCAAAAGAAAATGGAGGGATCTTTTTGCAGACTAATCCTTGGCAGGTTATTGCGCAGGCTTTGGCGGGAGACGGCGATCGGGCTTACCAATATGGGAGGCAAATTCTACCCTCGGCAAAAAATGAAATTGCCGATCTTTATGAAGTGGAGCCGTATGTTTACTGCCAAAATATTTTAGGCAAAGAGCATTCCCAATTTGGCTTGGGGCGCAACTCGTGGCTTACAGGGACTGCGGCATGGGCTTATGTCTCGTGGACGCAATATGTTTTGGGTGTTCGCGCGGAATACAATGGATTGCGGGTTGATCCATGCATACCCAAAAAGTGGAAAGGCTTTGAAATAAAGAAAAATTATCGCGGAGTAAATTATTACATAGTTGTAAGAAATCCAAAACATCTTTCTCGCGGTATTAAAGAAATAATTGTTGACGGAGAAAAAATAAAAGGAAATCTTATCCCTATTTTTGAAAGCGGAGATCATCATATTGAAGTGACATTGGGGTAAGGACATTGGAAATGGTATAATTATATATGAGGTGATTTTCCATGACTGAAGAATGGATTGTATGTGATAAAGATATCTTTTCCGGAAAACCTATAGTTAAAGGGACACGCATTTCTGTTGCTATTATTTTGCAGGCAATTGCATCTGGTATGACGATAGAGGAAATTCTAAAAGGGTATCCCAGTTTGACAAAAGAAGGATTGTTTGCCGCGTTAGAATTTGCGGCTTTCCAAATGGCAGGGGAAGAGGTAAAAATCCTGGAGAATGCTTAAGTGTTAAAAAGAAAAATTTGCTTGAGCCAAAAAGCATTTTGGTTGTTTTAAGCGAAGGGCGTTACAGAATTCACTATCCCAAATAAAAAAGCCTTTTTGTAATCTTTCCGCATTTTTCTCGATATTTAACTGGGATAGGAAAAACATGCGTATTTCAAAAATTTCTAAAATACTTGCTGGTGCCGGTTTTTTTGCAGTTGGAGTTCTTGTTTACAGGTCAACGACTTGCAATCTCTTTAATAATGGGTCGATTATGAGTTCTTCTCCGGCAACATTTTTTTCAGCTAAAAAGACCTCTTCGTTTTCTTTGGCTGATGTTACACCTTCTCCTCAAAATCCTTTATCTGGCATTCAAGCAGAAACCCCTTTTCCCGATACTATAAGGCTAAGGGAATTGACAGATCTTTCAAAAATTGATGTGTGGAAGAAAAGAACATCAGGACACCTTAAAGTATCTGCCACGTACGACAATTCTTTTTCTGTAAGTTGGGGTGGAAATGATTATCCCCGCCTTGAAATTCCTGTTATTCCTTTTAACCTGTGTGAAGGAGATGTCATTGTTATGGATGTTTTTATACAGGCGGATTATTTTTATGATGAGGGAGGAAAAGCGTTATGGATTGAGTGGGGAGAAAAGCCTTCTGTTGTATCCGGTGATGCTTGGATTTCAAAGAATAGGGACAAAGTTTTTGGACAATGGGTGCTTGATTTTGTTGAAGGCAGTGGAGTCGCAAGCGCCACCTTTGACAAAAAAGGGAAAGCCTGGTGGATATCTTATCCGTATGGTATTCCAATAGGGCCATTAAATACAACCTTGAAGTTAATAAGCACAAATGGCTGTAATGTTGTAAATTCTTTAAACTTTAAAGTCCCTTCTGCGGAAGGATTGGATCTCAACATTAATTTGAAATTAGAAAGAGAGGCAAAAACCACACCATAAATATGATGACACTAACCGCTCTTCACAATTTACTGCTAACTGAAATTTCTTAAATTTTATTAAGATACTATTTCAGGGGTAAATTTTATGATAAGTGCAAGCTTAATAACGCCTAGTGTGCCTACTAGATTTGGTCTAAAAACGGTTGTTTTGGCCGAATTTTATTGTTTATCTCCAACGTTAACGCGTAGTGCGGTGACATTGGTAAATAAATTTATGAGAAGACCTTTTGTCAAAAAAGCGTTTGAAGGTGTTTTTGGAAGAGAATATAGATCTTTTCAAACATTTGATAAAACGCGATGCTTTCTTAAGTTGCAAATGAGGTTGGATTTGTCCGAAGCGCTTACGGCGTGTGAAACAGCTGAAATTGATGGGATACCTGATGGTTTAACTGATAAGAAAGATATTATACAATTCAAAAGGTTTATTGGCGCCGTAAAATATTTTGCACAAAAGAACAATTTGCATCATTATTGTTTATTTGCTGTTTCATCTTCTTTTTTGCCTCTTTTTGGGGCAAAATTTGCCCATGTTGGTCTTTATGAATTGACAAACGGGTATCCTGCAGAGTTTCTTTTAGCAAATGTTGGAGTATTTGCGAGTTCCTTTTATTTCCTCATTAATAGAGTTGTCAAAAGTCATAATTTTATTCAAAGCGTGTCTTGGTTTATGTCGCAGGACTTGAATAGCTTAAATTCAAAGTCTGCATTGCTTCTTTCTCAAATCATAAGCAACATAAACGTGGTTAAAAAGCCCTAAAAATTTAATTGACCTTTTCCCTTGTTTTATGGTATAATTTCAAAGTTATGTACGCTATAATTGAAACAGGAAATAAGCAATATAAGGTTCAAAAAGGGGATGTTGTTGATATCGAGCTTTTGCCTCAAAAAGAGGGAGATATTAGTTTTGATAAAATTCTACTTATTTCCAACGAAAACAATATTGAAATTGGAACTCCTTATGTTTCAAGGGCCAAAGTTACAGGAAAAGTATTAAACTTATTTAAAGATGAAAAAGTTATCAATTATAAGTATAAATCAAAATCAAATTATCACCGTAAAAAAGGGCATCGCCAGAATTTAATGAAAGTTGAAATTATGGAGGTTTCTTTATAAATGGCACATAAAAAAGGGGGCGGCACCTCCAGAAACGGCCGCGATTCCAACGGACAAAGATTAGGGGTTAAAGCTTATGGCGGTCAAGTTGTAAAATCGGGGAATATAATCCTTCGTCAGCGCGGAACAAGGTATTTTGCGGGTAAAAATGTAGGCATGGGAAGCGACCATACTCTTTTTGCAACATCTGCTGGAATTGTAACTTTTGAATCAGGCCAAAAAGTTTCTGTTTTGCCCCAGTAATTAATCTGTGTTAAAATAACCACACAATGTCAAAAAGCGGTATTATTGTTATAAAAATTGGAACCTCTACTCTTACTTTGGATAATAAGTTAGACCTTCAAAATCTTCAAAGAATAGTCAAAGAGATTGCTTTATCAAAAAAGAAAGCCATCATTGTAACATCGGGAGCGATAGTTACAGGAGCTCAAAAACTTGGCCTTGCATCAAAGCCCAAAACAATCCCCGAAAAACAGGCGGCCGCTGCAATAGGGCAGTCCGTTTTAATGCGCCAGTATGAAAAGGCTTTTGAAAAGTTTGGGATTACAACAGCACAGGTATTGCTTACCCGTGATGCACTGACAGATAAAGAGCGATATCGCAATGTCCGCAACACCTTGACAACCCTTTTAAACGAAGGTGTAGTTCCGATTGTAAATGAAAACGATACAGTTTCCACGGAAGAGATAAAAGTGGGGGATAACGATACCTTATCAGCACTTGTCTCGGAATTGATATCAGCTGATATCTTAGTTCTTTTGACTGATGTTGATGGATTTTATATTAAGGACAAAAAAGTTGATGTGATAAAAAAAATAACAAAAGAGATTAGGTTTGCGGCTGGGCATTCTTTAACAGAGATAGGAACTGGGGGGATGATTACCAAAATAAATGCAGCCCAAATCTGCATGTCTTCGGGGATTTCGGTTTTTATAGCTAATGGAAGAGAACGAGGGGCAATAAACAGCATAATATCAGGGAAAAAAATCGGGACAAAATTTTGCCCGAAAAAATACAGGTGATTATAAAATGACAGAAATTTTTGAAAAATGCAAAAAAGCAAAAGAAGCAGCTTTAAAGCTTGGAAATATTTCAACACAGATAAAAAACAAAGCTTTGGATGCTATGGCGGATGCTTTGGGAAAGAATTCAAAAGATATAATACTGGCTAATAAAATTGACCTTCAAGAGGGAGAAAAAAAAGGGTTATCGTCCGCGCTCCTTGACAGGTTGATGATTAACGAAAAGCGGATTTTGGGAATTATTGACGCGTTGGACGTTGTAAAAAAGCTAAAAGATCCTATTGGAGAAATAATCAGTGAATGGACAAGACCCAACGGCTTGAGAATCCAAAAGAAGAGAGTTCCTCTTGGTGTTGTCGGAATAATTTATGAAGCACGGCCTAATGTGACAGTCGATTCGGCTTCTCTTTGTATGAAATCAGGGAATTCAACGGTTTTACGCGGAGGTTCCGATGCCATAAATTCAAATAAAATTCTTGCAAAAATCATAAGCGAAGCGGCTTATGGCGCGGGAATTCCGGAAGGGGCTATTGAATTAATTTCTGATACATCACGAGAATCGGCAGAAGAACTTATGGGGATGAGGGGGTATCTTGATGTTTTAATTCCGCGCGGAGGCAAAAATTTAATCCAGACAGTTGTCCAAAAAGCAAAAGTCCCGACTATTGAGACGGGGGAAGGGAACTGTCATGCTTATGTTGAAAAGACCGCCGACTTGAAAATGGCGGTTGATATTGTTTATAACGCAAAAGTTTCTCGTCCGTCTGTTTGCAATGCGATAGAGACTTTGCTAATCGATGAAGCAATTGCCGATAAATTTCTTCCTGTGATTTTTGCTAAATTACAAGAAGCTGGCGTTGAAATTCGAGGCGATAAAAAAGTTAAGGCTATCGATTCATCCGTAAAAGATGCGGTTGAAGAAGACTGGGCAACAGAATTTTTGTCTCTTATTTTGACAGTTAAAGTGGTTAAAGATTATAAAGAGGCAGTAGCCCATATCAATAAATACGGAACAAGACATTCTGAGATGATTGTTACAAAAGATAAACAGGCAGAAAACTACTTTTTGGCATATGTTGATGCTTCGTCTGTATATGTAAACGCATCTACCAGATTTACGGATGGCGGTGAGTTTGGGTTTGGTGCGGAAATAGGCGTTTCAACTCAAAAGCTTCATGCGAGAGGTCCGATGGGACTACCCGAGCTTACCTCATACAAGTATGTTGTGTATGGAGATGGGCAAGTTAGATAGGGTTTTCTAGCTGATTTGGGACTGCTTCTTTTTGAGCAGGTTGCGTTCCATCGGTTGGAAGAGTAACTTGAATTTGGCTTGTTAATTCTTTATGTTCAAACCCATTAAGTTTTATAATTTCAGCAAGAGCTATTTTCTGTATTTCCCTTCCTATTTCGGATTCCTTTGAGTAAAAACAATTTATAACTTTATCAAGAAAATCTACACGATCGTTTCCTTTTGAGAATAATTCTTTTGTGGTTCTGACGATATAGCATACTTCTTCTCTCATTAGCCTTTCTAGTGATTTGCCAGTATTCTCTGGGGTTTTTCTTGTTCGCATTTCTCTTATAAAATCATAAACAATTTTTAACCTATCTTCTTCTCCTTTACATGCTTGATAAAGAGCATTAATAGGATTGTAGCTTTCTTCTGATGATATATGAAAGACCTCTCTTGCCCCACCTGTGGCAACGCAAGGAGCGCTTGTTTGTGCCTGTCGTTGTGGTATTTCTATCTCGTAGCAAGAAGGACCTACATATCCAGGAACGTGGAAAGAGGCAGAAGAGACTCCTTCCATATAGTGATCACTAGGTTTACGCGGTGGTTGAGGTGTTTCATAAGAAGAACGATTTACAGACCCGGGAACATATAACGGACAAGGAGTACTAGGTCGTGATAAAGGGCTAAGACGCAGGCCTGTTAGATATGCACTCATTTGTGTTTCCCCCTTCTATATATTATTATCGGCTCTTTGGCTAAAAAATTTCACTTTTCTTCAGGGAGTCTTCAGGGAGACTACTTTTTGTTGATTATAACTATACTATTAATTTTAATAAAATCAAGCGCAAAAAGGAAAGATGTTGTATACTACAGGCATGATGAGGCAAAAAAGGGTTAAAAGGCTTGGTATTATGGGCGGCACTTTTGATCCTATTCACAAGGGGCATATCGCGCTTGCGAAAGCAGCCAAAAAAGAATTTGTGCTTGATGAAATAGTCTTTGTACCCTCCGGGCTTCCTCCGCATAAAAATGCGTCTGAAATTACAGATAAAGAAGATCGTTTTGAAATGGTAAAGCTGGCAATTAAAAAGTTTAAACGATTTTCTTCTTCAAGAATAGAAATGGACAGAAAAGGGATCTGTTACGCGGTTGATACTTTTAACGGACTAAGAAAAATTTACGGAGAAAACACAAAGCTTTTTTATATAATGGGGATGGACTCTATCCTGGAAATACTTGATTGGAAAAAACCGCTGGAGCTTTTTAAGTTGTGCGAGTTTATTGTGGGAACAAGGCCTGGTGCTAAAGCTAGGACTTTTAAACGGCTATTGAAATTTCCTCCTCTACAGAAAGAGGTTGATAAAATACATTTGATGGAATTAAAAGAAGATATTTCATCTTCTGAAATTAGAAAAAAATTAAAGGCGGGAAAGTCGGCCGTCAAAATTGTTCCCGGAGTTGTTTTGACCTATATTAAGGAGAAAGGATTATATAAATGAAAATTCCAAATGTTGAAAAAACTATATTGGATAACGGGTTGACTATTGTTACTGAAAACATTCAAAGTTTGCGTTCTGTCGCGTTGGGTCTTGTTGTTGGCGCGGGTTCCGGGGATGAGCTGCAAGGAGAAGAGGGGCTCACCCATTTTATAGAACATATGGCTTTTAAAGGGACTCCCAAAAGATCGGCGTTCCAAATTGCAAAAGAGCTTGATGCGGTTGGAGGAAAGCTTAACGCGTATACCAGTAAAGAGTATACGGTTTATTATTCCGTGGTTCTTGATCGGCACATTAATATAGCATCTGATGTTTTAACTGACATATTCTTAAATCCTTCCTTAAAAGAAGAAGATATACAAATGGAAAAAGGTGTTATTCTGGAAGAAATTAACATGTATGAAGATGCGCCCGATGATCTTATCCACGACCTTTTTATGCAGACAATCCTTCACGCCCATCCTATTGGAAAGTCGACTCTTGGTACAAAAAAAAGTGTTTCGGGTTTTTCTAGGGAGTCGTTTTTAAAATATCGGGACCGATTATACAAGCCAAACAATGTTATCGTTTCTGCTGCGGGGGATGTAAAGCATCTGGATGTTATAAAAATGGCCGAATCGGTTTTTGGCCAATTTAATGGGAAGAAAGAAGCTGTAAAATCTTTTATTCCTCAAATTAAGAGCGAAACAAAATTGCAAAATAAAAAGACAGAACAGGTTCATCTTTGTTTGGGGACAAAAGGGGTGTCGCAGATGGAGGATGATCGTTATGTTTTGTCCATATTGGATACAATTTTAGGCGGATCCATGAGCTCTTGGTTGTTTCAGGAGGTTCGCGAAAAAAGGGGGCTTGCTTATTCTATTTATTCCACTGCCCAGCCTTTTCGTGACTTTGGTGTTTTTTATGTTTACGCGGGGACGGAAAAGAAAAACGTAGATCAGGTTATATTTTTGATTCTTGAACAGTTTAAAAAAATGAAAAAAGAGGGGATATCGAGCGAAGAGCTTTCCCGTGCTAAGGAGCATTTGAAAGGGGGGCTTGTTTTGGGGCTTGAATCGAGTTCTGCAAGGATGAGTTATATTGCAAAATCGGAGTTTTTCCACAAAAGGGCGATCTCGGTTGAAGAGATATTTGAAAACATCGATAAAATTTCACAGAAAGATATAATTTCTTTGGCGGAAAAGATTTTTGATGAGGAATATTTAAATTTGGTGGTTTTGGGTGATGTGGAGAGTGTGCAGGGGATAAAAGTTTAACTTTGCCTGTTCCAAGGAAATTTAAGCCAAAAAAGAACTGTATCAACCCTATCTGGAATTTCATTGCAGCATAAAGCGACAGATATTTCCTCTGCAATGCTCCAAGTGCTGTGTTTGACTCGATCTTTCAGCGTTGACATAAAGGTTCCAAATAAGTTAACAGGAAAAACAAACCGTTTGTCTGTTTCAAAACCATAATCTCCCTGCTTAGCAAATATAACTTCATAAGTTAATGCCCTGTGAGAATCAGGAAGTCCAATTAATTGAAGAGGCCTATTACGTCCAAAAAAATCATTAGGCATATGTCCTGCTTGTTTTAGGAGTATTCCACAACTAACGACTTGCCGTCCAATCGTCGTTATATCCTCACCTACCGGATTACTTAGTTCTGCGAGTTGGCAGTCAGTTTTTATGAACTCGTCGAGAGCTTCCCGTTCTGTAACAACAGATGAAGCTCCTTCAGAAATATTTCCTAAGACAGTTGCCTTTAAAGGTGGGACATTAGTTCCTGATGTATTTCCAGACAAACATATATCTCCTCTTACTTTTACCCCTGGTGTTGTATAAGGCCTTGCAGTTATTTTCATTGAAAACATTTAATGTCCCTCCTATAAGATAGAAAAATTGTTGTATATCTTGAGCCGCACAATAATCTGTATGAATGATTATCTAAAGAAAAATACAAAAATTTCAAATTAAAATATTTTTTTATCCAAGCCCCTGACTTAATAAAGGCATTTCATAGTTTTTTTTTCAGTTTTAAGAGGGAGTTGTGATAGTTTGTCTTGTTATGTTAAGATAGTTATAAGGGGTGAAGCATGAAAGCGATTAAATATTTTACGAGCGTATTGCCGGATGGTAATATTCCTATCCCTAAATATGTAAGAAGAGAGATGCCTGTTAAAAAAGGGGAGGAGTTAGAAGTTATTCTCTCCTATATAACTATAAAAAACAAAGAAGATAGCATTAAATCTCTACAAAAAAGGATGCAAGAGGATTCAAAAGCAAAGGTAAAAAAACATTTAACCCTTAAAGAGATCAATGAAATGGTTCATGAAATAAGAAGAATTTAATGATTAATGTAGTTTTAGATACGAACGTTGTTTTGGCGGCCTATTTAACTCAAGGCGCCGCGTCAAAAATTGTAAAACTTTGGGCGGAAGGCAAATTTGAACTTTTAATTTCAGACGACATTGTAAAAGAATATTTACGTATACTTCTTGTAAAAAAGATTGAGCCTGAATTGGTTTCTGAGTTTAATCAACAGTTAACTCGCTTTGCTAGATTGATTTGCCCTTCAAAAGAGTTCAAGATAGTTAAGGATGACCCTGCAGATGATAAGTTTTTTGAATGTGCCATTGAAGGAACTGCTGATTTTATAGTTTCCAACGATAAACATTTACTAAATGTTAAAAAGTATAAAGCCGTAAAGGTTGTTTCTGTCCAAGATTTTTTGAAAAAGTTTGAGAGATAATTTTTTGATTCCAGCGGAAAAGATGCTGATAAAGGAGAAACAAAGTGAACATAAAAGTACAAGTAAAACGGTTGGAACATGGCAAAGATTTGCCGCTTCCAAAATATATGAGCGATCATGCGGCTGGGATGGATCTTTATGCTGCTGTTACCGAAGAGGTTATAATTGAATCTGGTGGGTGGAAACTTGTTCCAACAGGACTTGCAATCGCTCTACCTGAAGGGTATGAAGCTCAAGTGCGGCCGCGTTCCGGACTTGCTCTAAAACAGGGTGTTTCTGTCTTAAATACCCCGGGAACCGTTGACGCCGATTATCGCGGGGAGGTTGGAGTTATTCTTATGAACCACAGCAAGCAAAATTTAACAATCAAACGGGGCGATCGCATCGCACAGATGATTGTTAATAAAATAGAAAGAATTGAGTTTGAAGAAGTATCTGATCTTTCAGTTACGGATAGGGGTGCTGGAGGGTTTGGGCATACGGGGGAAAAATGATCAATATCCAATGTCTAATATTCAATAGTTATAGGTGCGAATTTGACAATAAAGATATCAGATGGACTCATGAATTCTACTGCAATGTAAGAAATAAAAAGAGGCTGGCTTGCTGCTTGAATAGTTATGGCGTGCGACTCTTCAAAAGAAGCATCATCTTCAAAAGTTAAAAAATTGCAGGAAGAATTAAAACCTCCAGGGGCTTGAACTTCTTCTCCGATTTCAATTGCATAAGCCGCTGCCGCCGATTTGAAGGATACTATTGTTTGCCAGCTTCTTAGGTTTGTACCAGAAAGATTAATATCTAGTCCTGCTTCAATATTGGGAGCAATATAAATTGTTGCTTGGTCTTTTACTTGCAGAGGAGAGTATGGCGCAAATATTAAAAAAGTATAATTATATTCCATCATGTCGCTGCATTCTATTGTTGTTGTATTTGACTTTTTATCAGTATTAACAAAGCATGTTCCTTGATCTTCATATTTTTTTTCAACGTAACAGTCAGTATTTTCTCCACAGTTTAGAGTAATCGGAGTTATTTCCGGCTTTGGTGTTTGCATTGGCGTAGGAGTTTCATCTATTTCTACTTCCCCGCACCCCAATAAGGAAATTGCAGTTGCGGGTAAAAATAGACGATTTGCAAGATGCTTCATGTAAAAAGGACGATTAGCTATAGGGCTCTTTTGAGCTCGGAGATTCACCGCATTTGTTGTCATCGGCTTATACTCCTTTGCCCAGTTACCCGGGCTTTGGTATAATGGTGTCGTGATATGGAATAAGAAATTTCAGTATATTATAAAAAGCAGAAAGTAGAAGGTGGAAAGCGGTTAGCGGAAAGCAAATATTTTTTAATAAGGGGAAATATATTATATGTCAAAAATAAAAGTTATAGTTAATGGAGCTCGCGGGAAAATGGGGATTGAAACTGTAAAAGCGGTTTCAAAAGAAAATGACTTAGAACTTGTTGCAGAACTTGATATGGGAGATGATCTTGTGAAAGCTATAAAAGATAAACAGGCTCAGGTTGTTGTCGACTTTACCCATCCAACAACTGCATTCTCAAATATTAAAAACATCCTGGAATCGGGCGCTCACGCTGTTGTTGGTACAACAGGGATTACAGCCGAGGACTTGAAAAAAATAGAAGATATTTGCGCGAAAACAAAAAAGAACTGTCTTGTAGCGCCAAATTTTGCAATAGGAGCCGTTCTTATGATGCAATTTTCAAAAGAGGCAGCGGCATACATGCAAGATGTTGAAATAATCGAGTTCCATCATCCCCAAAAAGCTGATAAACCGTCCGGAACAGCAATTAAAACAGCCAAAATGATTAAAGAAGTGATTGGTGAAGATAAAGAAGTTCCAATCCATGCGGTAAGGCTTCCTGGCCTTGTGGCACATCAAGAGGTCATATTTGGAGGGCTTTCCCAAACGCTAACGATTCGCCATGATACAATAAATAGAGAGTCTTTTATGCCGGGCGTAATTCTTGGCATACGCAAAATTGGGAGTCAAAACGGTTTGGTTTACGGATTGGAGAAAATCCTCTGATGTACAAACAACTTAAGAAACTCTTAAAAGAGACAGGGGCATTTAAAACAGGGGAGTTTACTTTGTCTTCTGGTAAGAAGAGTAATTTCTATATAGACTGCCGCAAAATAACTTTGCATCCTCAAGGTGCGAAGCTGATTGGCAAAATCATTCTCGAGAAGATAAAGGGTTTAAAAATTGATGCGGTTGGCGGGATGACGCTTGGTGCTGATCCTATAATTGGTGCGGTAATTACTCTTTCTGATATTCCGGGTTTTATAGTTCGCAAAAAAGAGAAGACACATGGAACAGGACAAAAGATAGAAGGGATTATCAATTCGGGATTTAATGTTTTAATTGTGGAGGATGTCTCAACAACAGGAGGGTCAGCTTTGCAGGCAATCGAGGCTGTGGAAGCTGTCGGGGCTAAAGTTGTGAAGATTATTTCTGTTGTGGATAGGGAAGAGGGCGCTAAAGAGGCTTTTAAGAATTATGATTTCGATCCGATTTTCAAAAAGTCAGAGCTTATCTAAACACTAATTATATTGAATATTTGTTAAAAGTTATAGGTTATTGGTTATCAGTTAAACGCCCGTGTAGCTCAGTTGGTAGAGCACGTCCTTGGTAAGGACGAGGTCACCGGTTCAATCCCGGTTGCGGGCTTATTTTTTTGCCAGTTTTCTGAGAGTGGCTGAGATTTTCATTTCTTCTTTGTGGTCAATTGCGGGAAATCCGGAAACGATCATATTTGTAGGAATGTCTTTGGTAACTCCTGCTCGAGCAGTGATAATTGTATTTTCTCCAACAGAAACGTGATCTTTAAACCCTGCCTGACCTCCTATAATCACATTATCTCCTATTGTAACGCTCCCAGCCATGCCTACAAAACTTGCCAAAGCGCAGTTCTTACCGATGATGCAGTTGTGGGCAATCTGGTTTAAATTATCTATTTTTGTGCCAGATTTTATGACGGTATTTCCTATTGTTGCGCGGGAGATGCAGACGTTTGAAAATATTTCAACATCATCCTCAATTAGAACTCCGCCTATTTGCGGTATTTTTATCCATGTGTTGTCTTTGTCTTTTTCAAAACCAAAACCGTCCACACCAAGTACCGAACCGCTATGTATTACACATCTGTTTCCGATTTTTACATTTTGGTAAATTGTTACATTTGGATATATTGTTGTACAATTTCCTATTTCAACATTTGGGCCTATGTAAACAAAAGAACCAATCGCAACATCTTTACCGATTCTGGCTGTTTTATCTATGACTGCTGTTTTGTGTATCCCGTTTTTAATTTCAGATGGCAGGGCAAACAATTGAAGAATTTTTGCCATAGCTAATCGGGGTTTTTTTGCTAAAATAGCCGATTTATTTGTTGTCTTTAAATCAAAAGAAGTTACTATAGCAGAAGCATCTGATTCAAGGGCTAAAATAAGCGATTGTTTATTGAAAGCAAAAACCAAACTTCCATTTTGGGCTGACTCAATTTCTGATACAGCGCTGATATTTAAAAAGGAATCACCTACAATAACTCCGTTAACTAATTTGGCAAGATCCCCTAGTTTAGGCATGCACTATTTGTTTAGTTCTTTAATTACCATGTCGGAAATATCCATTCCGCCAATAATTATGACCTGTTTGTCAAGAACCACATCTATGCCGACTTTTTGCGCGACTTTTTCAACTGCTTTTACAATATTGCCTTGAAGTTTTGTGGTAAGCTGTTCATTTAACTGCAAAAGTTCACTTCTTTGCGGTTCAAGTTTTTTCTCAAGCTCTTTTGTCATTTTGTCGAGCTCATCTTTGGTTTTTCCTTTATCTTCGGCCTCTTTTAATTTCTTTTGGCTCTCTTCAAACAGTTTTTTAAAAGATTCTTCCTTTTTTTGTAAATCTTTTTGGGCTTTAGCTGTTTCTTTGTAATTGGTAAAAACTTTTTGCACTTCTATATATCCTATTGATGATGTTTGTGCAAAAGCAAAAGAAGCAATAAACAATGAAAACAATAAACCGGCAGTCAACTTTTTTAACATAACTTTCCTCCTATATTTAATTGCAATAATTATATCATATTTTTTAAAAAAAGAAATTACAAAAATAGACAACTATCCAGCCTCACAAAACAGAAGAGAGCCCTCACCCAAATTGAAGATATAAGGAGCGGGCGATTAATCATAAAGAAAATTTAATGATTGCAGCTTGAGTGAGGGCTCTTCCCTTGCTTATAGTTTTTAATGCACTTATAATAAAAATATCTTGACAATATTGTCTTTTATATGTTATCATATTAAAAGTAATTTAAACATAAGAGCATTTTTCCTCTCAATACTAATATTATACACACGATTTTATACTTTCTACTTTGGAGCCCTGACATTTCAAGGACCCAATTCAAAAATGCGACAAAAGAAATTTATTCAAAATTTAGGGATTTAAAATTAGCATATCCAAATGACTCTATTAAAGGATATATTTTTATGTTTCAGCCTAGTTCTGGTGGAAATGTAAACAGGTATTCTCTTCAGACAATACCAAAAAAGGCTGAGATCCCTCAGATGCAGGTACAAACCTCTTCTAAATCTCAAAAAATTATTGGCGAATTAAAACCTGTTTCTTCTAATCCTGTCGCAGGAAAAAGAGCAGCAGCCATACAAGGGAATGCGCCTGTTGAAACTAAACATTGGGTAAATATTTTAGTTGATATTGTGGATGGCAACCATGATGTTTCGTTTAAAATAGTCCAATTTTTTATTCAATGGAATGATGAGCTTTATTCTGTCGGGATATTTGATTCTGTGATATCTGATTTTATTTATTCTTCATTTCCTGGAAATTATATAGAACAAAGTTGCTCTTTTTCGCCTAGCGAATTACAGGATTTTGCGAAAAAGATTGAAAATGAATCAATAACAGGCGGGGTTATCGATGTTTTGGAAATGTTGAAAAATCCGGACTCAGGAATGATTTATTATTCACCCGCGATTCCTGTTGGGATTAATAAATAAGCTATAGATGGTGAATTATCAAATTGCAGGGAAGTAATAGCCGTACGGATTGTTAGATTCTAAATCGTTAAAAACTTATTCATCATTGTATGTCCGTTTTTTATTAAGACCTTTGATTTTTTTAGCTCTTTTTCATTGAATTTTTTGATTCTGCTTTCCGCTTTTTTTGTGCTGTCATACAGGATAAAAGGAACAGGGTCGCTTGTGTGCGTCATGAATTTAATCGGGGTGGGATGGTCAGGCAGGACAAGCATTCTGAAATCTTTTTGAGATTTTTTCAGCTTATTTATAAGATATCCCACAATCTTTTCATCAAAATCAGAAATTGATTTTATTTTTCCTTTAACATCTCCCATGTGTCCGCATTCGTCGGGTGCTTCCACATGCACAAAGACAACATCATGTTTCTTTAGCATTTTCAACGCAGTATCGGCCTTCCCTTTATAATTGGTATCCAAAAATCCGGTTGCGCCTTTAATGTCGGGAGTCCCCATCCCCAAAATTTTTCCAAGTCCCTTTAAAAGATGAACAGCCGTTATTACCGCAGCTGATGCCCTGTATTTTTTCTTAAATGATTCCATCTGCGGAGCTTCACCCTGTCCCCATAACCAGATCATTGTTGCAGGTCTCTTTTTGTTTTTTATCCGATTAATGTTTACAGGATGCTCCAAAAGATGCATTATCGACTCTTTCATTAAAAACTTTATAAGATGTTCACCGGCTCCCTCAGGGAGAAATTCTTCAATTTTCCTACCTGTAATGTCATGAGGAGGAGCGCATGCGAGCTTTGCAAGTAAAGGGGTATAGGCGTTTGATGTCGGGCTTACAACCAAAAGATGCCTGTATGACAAGCCGGTGTAAAATTTAATACCTCTATTGCCAAGTTTTTTATTTAAGGTTCCTATTAATTTTTTTGCTTCTTTTGTCGTTATGTGGTCTGCAGTAAAACTATCCATCAAACCGTCTTTTACAGTGACAAGATTACAACGAAATGCAATATCGCCTTTTTTTAGCTTAACATTCAATGAGGCTGCTTCAAGAGGACCTCTCCCTGTGTAGCACGCTTTGGGGTCATAGCCAAAAATAGAAGTTGCGGCAACATCCGATCCGGGAGGCATCCCTTTTGGAATGTTGGAAACCCATCCGCAACGACCGTTTTGCGCCAAAAAATCCATATTAGGTGTTTTTGATGCTTCAAGAGGTGTTTTACCGTTAAGTTGTTTTAAAGGAAGGTCGCTCATGCCATCGCCTATTAAAATAAGATATTTCATGGCGTTAACCTCTTTACTTTATTTATGTTTTCTGCCGCTTTTGAGGTTATGCTCGTTATTTCTTCTGTATTAAAAGGGATTTTTATGTCTGTTTTTATTTTTGGAATTTTCCCTGAAATTGATTTTGTCAAAGTATCAGTAGCGGTTTTGGCTTGAGGAAGGGTAAATTCCATGACGTTTTTTGTAAATATGAATAATTGTGAGTGTTCTCTCTCTTTTTCAAGATTTTGAAGAAGAGGAAAAACTCCTACAACCATAAGTAATATTGAGCCGAGAAGCAATCCTCTTGCAAAGCCCAATATCATTCCTCCTACTTTATCAAACGGACCTAGAACTATTACAGTTATAATTTTTTTAATTACCCAGAAAACAAATTCGAAAACAGCGGTTAACGCCAGAAAGATGGTAAGAATGATAATTATCTTACTTAACTCATTATCCAAAAGCCCTATTTTGCTTAAAGCATTTGTTGCCTCTCCGGCAAAATTAGAGGCTACTGTTAAACTGAAATACATTGCAAGAATCGAAAGGATTGTACTTAACAGCCCCGCTCTTAATCCAATTATTAAAAATAAAAGTCCCAAGCATGAAAGGAATATATCTATTGAGTTCATGGCGATATTATAGAAAACCTGCAGCGAAGAAACAAGGAGCAAAAATAAAAAAGATTATTTTTAATTTAATTTTTTAAGCTTTTCTCTGACCTTTGGGTTTTTACACCCTATAATCTGTGCTGCCAGTATTGCAGCGTTTTTTCCGCCGTCGATAGCAACGCACGCGACAGGAACACCGGGAGGCATTTGGACTATTGAGAAAAGGGCATCGTGGCCTTGGAGTGCTTTTGATGATATTGGGATTCCTATTACCGGAAGAGTTGTGTGTGCTGCAACAACTCCAGGAAGTGCTGCCGCCATTCCTGCTGCCGCAATAATTACTTCGAATTTTTTCTCAGCTGATTTAGCGAAAGAGACAGCTTTTTCAGGTGTTCTGTGGGCAGAGGCGACAAGTATTTCATAATTAATTCCAAGTTCTGTAAGCTGATCCGTTGTCTTATCAATAATTGGCATATCTGATTGCGAACCGATAATTATTCCGACTTTTGGTTTTGACATGGTTTAATCCTTATCCTTAATTCTTATCCTCATTAGGGGGTAACTGTCATTATCTTTCTTGCCTGTTCAGGATATTTTGCCACAAATAAAAGCTCTTCTCTTGTAAGTGGCTTTTGCGTGTGAACATTGGCATAACGGACCAGTTCGAGTATTTTTGTGGCTTCTGCGTCATCTTTAAATTCTACTTCAAGATTGCCGTAAACGTTGCGAAATCCTTTAATCCCTGAATATTCTCCGGCTGTAATAAGCCTTCCTGTATCTACAGTTTCAGGTTCTCCGCGGCCAAGCTCTTCATAATCGTAAAGTTCATAATTTCTTCTGTTTTTAAGGGCTCCATCGGCATGTATTCCCGATTCATGCGCGAACGCATTGCGTCCGACACCTACTTGATTTATTGGGATTGGAATGCCAAAGGCATAAGAAGCATATTTTGCAAAAGCCCATATTTTGTCTAGTTTTATATTCTTCGGAAATAGGTTAGCATCTTTTAACCCATGGGCATATTTTAACGCAAGAAGAACAGACAAGAGATCTGCGTTTCCAGCGCGTTCACCGACACCGTTTATTGTTGTATTTATATACGCATCCTGTCCTCCTTCTATGGCACCCCTTGCGCCTTCAACAGAACAGGCGACAGCCATTCCCAAATCATTGTGGCAATGCAGCTCCAAAGGCATCTTTACATTTTCTGCCAGGGATTTGAGCCTTTCGTAAATGCTGTTCGGGCTGTCTGCTCCAAGTGTATCGCAATAACGAAGCCTTTTTGCCCCATGTTCCTTGCCCGCTTTTCCAAATTTTGCAAGAAAATCCAATTCTGAACGTGACGCGTCTTCGGCATTTATTGCGACTGATTCTGCTCCGAGTTCGTATGCTTTGTCGACTGCATCTGTCATGCTTTTAATTATTTTTTCATCGGCTATTTTCCCGCTGAATTTTAATTCCCACATCAAAGGAGATGTAGATATTGAAAGATTTAAATGCTTTATTTTAGGAACCAGTTTAAAAGAAAGTTCAACATCTTTTACTATTCCTCTTGCCCATCCTTCCAGTTTTATCATGGATAGTGAGCCTATTTCCGCAAGTTCAAGGTTTGCGTTAAGATAATTTGTTTCGTGATGGGTAAACGGAAATCCGAATTCGGATTGAAAAATCCCCATATCGTTGAGATACACGTTAATAAGGGTCTTTTCCAGTTTAGCAAGACCGATTTGGCTTGTTTGTACTCCGTCTCTGTTTGTTACATCTATAATATAAATTTGAGGCATATATTTTTCTCCCTTTTTAAAAATTATAACCGTTTTTTTGACTAAAGACAAGCTCGATGTTATACTCTTTTTTATGGAAAAAAGGCAAAATGTGGCAGCCATAATTTTAGCAGCCGGCAAAGGAATAAGGATGCAGTCTGACCTTCCAAAAGTTTTTCATAAATTAAAAGGAAAACCTCTTTTGCAGCATGTTATCGAAACTGTTCAAAAATCAGGGATTGATAAAATTTATATAGTTGTCGGCTACAAAAAAGAGATTATTGTCGATTATTTCAAAAATTGGCCTGTAAAATTTATAATTCAGGAAAATCAACTGGGAACAGGGGATGCGGTTAAGACCGCAAAACCTTATCTTTCCGATTTTGACGGCACTGTTTTGGTTTTGGCGGGAGATGTTCCATTGTTGTCTAAAGAGACTTTGCAAAAACTGCTTGGCTTCCATAATGAACATAAGGCAGCTGCAACTGATTTGACGGCAGAACTTCCCGACGCGGGGAATTATGGCCGTGTGATAAGAAATTCTGACGGGGAAATTATAAAAATTGTTGAGAAAAAAGATGCTTCAGAAGCCGAATTAAAAAGAAAAGAGATCAACACAGGAACTTTTTGTTTTAATTCCAAAGATCTTTTTGATTCTCTTTTGAAGGTTGAGCCGTTAAATGCCCAAAAAGAATATTATCTTACAGATACGATTGAAATATTAAAAAAAGCAAAACGGCCTGTTTTTGCCTTTTTAGCTTTCGATTATAGAGAAACACTGGGCATTAATACAAAAGAAGAACTTGCTGATCTGGAAAAGATGGTCAGCTGATTTTTTAACTGCATCATTGTTTGCATCTTCTGTCAAATAATTATAAAATAAACCAATGCCGCATAAACACGCGAAGGCATTAGATGTAATGTCCTGTGCAAAAAACTATAATTATTGGATTTTCCGGAAAATAAAACCATACATCGGCTCATCTGTTTTGGAAATAGGGTGTGGCATAGGCAATTTTACCGAGTTCTTGACAGATTTAGAAGGACTGACTTGTTTGGATATGATAGAAGAATGCATAACAAGATCCAAACTGAAATTCCATAAACATAACAATATCAAATATATTCACGGCGATTTTTTGGATAAAACAATTTTAAGCGAGGTCAGTGAAGCTGGATATGATACTATAATTTGTTTAAATGTTCTTGAGCACATAGAAAAAGACAGGGATGCTCTAAAAAAGATGTTTTCTCTTTTAAAAAAAGGGGGCAATTTAATACTTATTGTTCCTGCTCTTTGGCAGATTTATGGGTCACTAGATCAGTCGCTTGGTCATATTAAAAGGTATAACAAAAAACCTTTAAGCCAATTATTGGCTTGTGCAGGTTTTAAAAATACATATTTGGAATATTTTAATTCAATTGGGATTTTGGGCTGGTATATAAACGGAAGAATCTTAAAAAGAAAAGAGATGTCTTTGGCGCAGGCTTTAATTTATGATAAATTGTTCATACCTGTGATTGCAAAAATTGAATCATTTGTTTCCCCTCCATTTGGAATGTCTTTGCTCGCGATATCAAGAAAAGAGTAAATGCTTGCGCTTTATTGTACAATATCAGTTTTTAGAAATAAAAGTTTTTTTGGCAGGAGAAAAGTTCGTCTGTCTGAGCCCTGTTTTTCAGGGCGAGTTACGAACTTTTCGGATGACAACAAAAACTTTTATTTCTAACGTTTGGCGGTACTGACATTGTATGCTTTATTTTGTTGCTCAAAACAAGTATTTAATTTATAATTAGCCGCAAAACAATGTTAGACTTCTTAGATGATTTTTTTGCTGTTGAACAAATGACCGCGCGGATGGTTAATAACATCAATGGCGTTATTATCAACGATTTATCTTTGAATGTTTACGTATTTGGAATGATTTTTTTGGTTGTTGTCCTCTGGATATTTTTTGATTTCTATAAAAACAACTTTTTTAATTTTAAGGATTTGGGGCGAAAAACTTTAATTATTATATTTATTTTTTGGGCTCTAATGGAAATCCGAACATCACAAAACTATATCAGCTATGCCGAAAACGACTATAAAGCCTTTTTTGGAAAGACGCTGGATCAAAAAAGAGCCGAAACTCCGACCACAGGGCTTTACCAGTTTGTTCAACTGATAAAAGAGAAAACGCCGAAAGGGGCAAAGATAAAATTTTTCAGTTTAAATGATGACTTTGTAAAAATGAAACTAAAATATTATTTGGCTCCAACACATTTTAATCAGGTTGAATTGGAAGAGGCGGAGTATGTGGCCGGCTATGGAGTGAATTTTGCTCCAAGATATGTTTTAGGCTCAACTTCATATGGATGGGTGACTAAAAAATGATTTTATTTGCAGTTTTGTTTCCGCTATTTATAGGATATTTGATTATTTGTTTTATTTACAGGCAATCGATCTCTTTTTTGGAAAAAATTGCCCTTGGCTTTTTGGTGGGAACATCATTTATAACTGTCCAAATGTTTGCTTATTCCATTGTCGGGATAAAATTTTCTGTATTATCGATTATCCTTCCTTGGTGCTTGCTTCTTTCTTTAATTGGTTTTGCTGATAAGAAAGTTACTTTCGGCTTTAAGGATTACAAACAGATCGAAATTCTTCTTGTTTTTTTGATTTTGATAAAAGTTTTATATGTGTTTTTTGAAGCTTTGATAAAGCCGGTTGTGGGCTTTGACTCTCTTTGGAACTTTTCACTTAGGGCGAAAATCTTCTTTTTTGAAAAAACTGTTCCTTTATTTTCGACGCACCCTTATTTTCTTGGAGCCGGCATGAAAAGCTATCCCTTGCATTTGCCTTTGCTAGAGGCGTGGAATTATTTGTCGATGAATACCTGGGACGATGTTCAAATGAAAATAATATTTCCTGTATACTTTTGCGCGCTATTAATTATTTTTTATCAAGCTTTATTGCGTGAAAAAAGCAGGATCCAAAGCCTGTTTTTTGTTTTCTTGCTTTCTTCTCTTCCGCTGTTGGCATATCATGCGACTATTGAGTACGCGGACTTTGTTTTGGGGACATATTTTCTGGGAGCGGTTATTTATTTGTATGAATTTTTTAAGAGTCGTGATGTTAAGCATCTTTTTGTTTCTTCTCTGTTGGCGGCAAGCTGCGGTTGGATAAAAGAAGAAGGGCTTATCCTTTATCTTATATGTTTTCTTGTTTTTTTTGCATGCAATAGATTTAAGAGTTTTAAAAATATTGCAGTTTACTTGGCTCCTTTTTTTGTTTTTATATTTCCTTGGTTTGTTGCAAGAAGATTGCTGGGGCTGGAATTTGGAAATGATACTGTTTTTGAAATAGAAAAACTTTTTTATTTTCATCAGGAAACAATAGGCAAAATCCTTTATAAAATCTTTTTGACTGATAATTGGCACCTGTTTCCAATTGCAATGGTTGTACTTTTAATTTTTTATTTCAAAGATATTATGTCGACGAATAAAAAATATATTCTTGCCTGTTTTGCTTTGGTGTGGGGATTTTTTATGTATCTTTATTTGTTTACGTACAATGCAGGAATGGTCATGAGCGATATAATTTTAAGCAGAAATTGTCTGGTTTATTTCCCTGTAGGCCTATATCTGATAGGATTGACTTTTTCAATAACCAGAGAAAAACAGCCTGGAATAATTGATAATTCCCATCCCTCTTCCAAAAAACGCACAGAAAAATATGCAAAGTAGTTGACGAGATAAAAAGAGCGTAGTACAATCGCGCCATAGTGGAAGTTTTGTTGAACTTGAATCGGTTGATTTTAGCTTTTGCCTTGGTGACGAATGTCACCTTAGCTTTTTATGTTGTTTTTAACAATTATTCCAAGCGATTGAACCGCCTTCTTTCTTTTCTGATTTTATCTGTTGCTGTATGGGTTCTGAGCTCTTTTTTAATTTTATTTGCCGATAATGTAAGTTCTATATTATTTTTGAAGAGGTTAGGGCTAGCTTCTTTTTCCTTTATTGCTTTTTTATGGGTATACTTTACTTTTACCTTTCCAACACAGGAAGAGCAGCTGACTAAAACTGAAAAAAGTTTATTATTTGCGCCTGCTTTGTTGTTTGTAGTGTCGGCATTATTTACTCCTTGGCTGATAAAAGATTTTGTTGTAATTAATTCTTATCCTGCCTATCTTGGAAATACTTTGTTTGGGTTTATGTATCCGGCTTATATTTTTTATTTTATAATTTATTCTTTTTGGGGAATGGCAAATCTGGCTTTAAAATTTGCGGACAACAGGAGACCCGAAAAACTTCAGCTTTTATATGTACTTTTTGGGATAACCTTTGCTTTTATTTGCGGCCTATTAATGGAATTTATAATGCCTTTGGTTGGAATTTATGATTTTTACAGCATAGAGCCGTTATTTGCTTTAATAGCGGTCTTTTTTGCTGCTTATGCGGTAATTCACGCTCAATTTCTAAATATTGAAGATTTTCTAGTGAAGGGATTCGGTATTATTCTGGCTGTAGTTTTATTTCTTGGGACATTTTTTTCGGTTGTGACAACAAACTTTTATTTTTTGTTGACTTTTTACATTATTTGCATTGAAATTTTCCTAGCTGTTTCCATATTGTTTCGTGATTGGAGAGGTACTACAAACCGCGCATTTTCTCTTGTTGCGCTAAGTGCTGCGGCTTGGACTTTTTCCATATTTATGTATGGTGTCGCAGGGACGCCTTCGGATGCTTTGTTTTGGTCTCGTTTAGCTTTGTATTTTGCTTCTTTTATTCCTGTTTTTTTTGCTTGCTTTGTCAGGGTATTTCCTCGGGAAGAAAATATTAATGTTTGGGAGTGGACAGTCTTATTTGTTCCAGCCATTTCTCTGGCAGTACTTTCCTTTTCCCGGTTACTTATTGTTGATGTTGTAACTCAGCCTTGGGGTTATCAATTGGTTGTTGGTCTGTGGTTTATTTTATATGCTTTTTACTTTGTTTTTACAATGGCATATGCTTTTTATCTTCTTTTTAGAAAATACTTTGTTTCTTCGGGTGTTTTTCGTTTTCAGATTGGATGTCTCTTTTTTGGATTTTTTATTGGGTCATTATTTATTTGTTTTTCAAATATAATCCTGCCTATTTTTGGAAATTCTCATTTTGTTGGATTTGGTCCTTATTTTTCTCTTATTCCGATTATCTTTTTGATTTATGCAATTGGCCGATATAAATTTATGGGCTTGGAATTGGTGCTGCAAAAAGGAGCAAGTTATGCTCTTGTTACGTTTTTTATGTTTGGCTTTTATGTTTTAACCGGATCGATTGCGGAAACCTTTTTTAGACGGTCACTTGGGGGAAACGCGGTTTTAGTCGGTGGATTTTCCGCCGTTTTTATTGTTTTAGCTTATCAACCCTTGGCTGCGTGGTTTGTTCGTTTGAGTACCAGATTTTTTATTGTCTGCAGATATGATTACCATTCCACTTTGCGAAGAGTTTTTGCTGCAATTCAAGAAAAAAATGATTTCAACAGTTTATTTAATTTAATTGTTGGAATTGTTCTTGAAACCATGTGTACTTCCAGAATTTCTTTATTAATTCCAGATCAAAGTGGTGGGAATTATAAATCTGCCCCCATTGATTTAATTCGAGGCATCCGGTTTTATAAAAAAATGGAAATTCATGGCAATGGGACGCTTGCCAAATGGTTTGGAGAGTTGAAAAAGGTTTTATATCTTCAAGATTTAGAAGATAAAATTTCAAAAAACCAATCGTTTGCTAGGGAGTTTGGGAAGAGCAAAGATTTTTTTCTTGAGGTTAGAGACGAGATGAAGCAGCATGGGATGGAACTTTTTGTCCCTATAGCTTACAAGAGCGAGCTTAAAGGAATTTTAGCTTTAGGGCCTAAATTATCGGGAGATATTTATACCAGTTCCGACATTTCGCTGCTTACAACTGTTGCCAGCCACGTTGCTGCGGCATTGGAGAATATATCTCTTTCAAACGAAAATGCGGCGTTGAAAAAAAAGCTTTGAAATTTGTATCGCAAACTGTAAAAGAATGAATTGATAATGTATAATACTCAACATGTTTGATTATTTAATAAACCTTCAAAGTATTTTTTTGTTGCTTGCGTTTTTTTTAAACCTTGCTTTAAGTTTGGTCATTTATTTTAAAAACCGAAAGGATGAAGTTAATCGTTCTTTTTCTGCTATGCTTTTTGGGATTGCTTTTTGGACAGGGAGTCTATTTGCCTTTCTTTTGGTCAAAGATTTAAATTGGATTCTTTTTATCAGAAGAATAACTCCAATAGGGTCGTCGCTTTTAGTTGGCTATTTTTTGTATTTTTCTTTTTTGTTTCCCGATAAACATAATCCGTTGCCTCGATTGCAGAGATATTTAATGCTTGTTCCTGGTTATGTCTTTTCATTTTTTTCAATTTCAACCTCTTTTATGATTAAAAAAATTTTTATTATTGATTTGCATTATCCTTTCTTAGGAATGCCTGAATTTGGATTTTTATACAAGTTGTATGCCATTTATTTTGTTGCTTACTTTATTCTGGCGATTTCTGTTTTAATTTACAAGTATAAAAATGGTTCCGGCAAAGAACGTGTCCAGCTTTGGTATGTTCTTTTCGGAACTGCTTTTGCAGGTGGGGGCGGAATTTTATTAAGCTTATTGCTGCCTATTTTAGGAATACCATATTTTTTCACTGTAGGGCCTATTTTTAGTTTGCTTCTTGCGGGATTTATTTATTACGCGATTGTAAGACATAAGCTTTTAGGTGTTGATGTTTTTTTGTCACGGGGATTTTATGCCCTGATTGGACTAATGGTTGCAGCTGGGAGTATTTTAGTTGTTATTTCAGGGAATATGGCTTTTTTGCCGGTTTTTTTCCTAATACTAATACAAATAATTTTGGGATTTATTGTTTTATTCAAAGATGCCAGAAATGAAATTAATATTTCCTTTGCTTTTTTTACTTTTAATTTCAGCATATTAAGTTATTTTGCTTATATGGTTACAAAAGCAGAGTTATCAGGCGTGATTTTTTATAATAAATATATTTTTGTTGTTGCAGCCTTAGCTTTATCCTTTTTCATGTACTTTTCTTTTGTTTTTCCTGCCCCAAAAAAGAATTTTAACATCATTAAAAAAATATTGATTTTTATATTTCCAGCGATATTATTCTTTCTTGCTTTATTTGATTTGATAATTAAAGACGTAGTGTTGGATAAAGGTGTTGTTATTCTTGTTTTTGGACAAGCTTATCCGTTATTTGTTGTTTTTGCTTTATTTTACATGATTGCAAGTTTGCATAATTTTATAACTGGCCACAAAAATGCGAAAAGCATTGAAAAAAAACAAAGTCGCTATATGTTTTTAGGAATGGGGCTTACGTTTATTTTTTTAATAATTGCTAAATTGATTTTGCTGCGCTTAGGGTATGATTATTTTATCGTTTTTGGTTTATATTCTGTATTATTTTTTATGGCTTTTACTTCATATGCTATATACTCCATAATAAAACATCGCCTTATTGGTGTAGAAATTATCATCCAGAAAGGGATTATTTACAGCATAGTTTCATCTCTTATTATGGGGATTTATGCCTTTATAATATTAATGTCAGAACAGTTTTTTAAGAGTTTTTTGGGTTACACTTCAATTATTATTTCAACCTTCATTGCGTTGGGGTTTGCAATTGTTTTTCAGCCGCTGGTTAGATATTTGCACGTTTTAACAAATAAGTTTTTTCTTCATGGTAAATATGATTATCAGAAAAAACTTAGGCTTGTCAGCCAAAAAATTACTACCCAAATTCGTATGGAAGATATGGCAAAGTTAATGGCGACAACATTTATTGATGAGGTAAAGGTTGAACAGGCCGCTTTATTGTTTTTGGATAAGGAGAAACAGAGATTTTGTACGATACCCTTAAAAATTAAAGATAAATATAAAGAATATAGAGAGATGGAAATCAACCTTCATAGCCCTGTGCCTGATTGGCTTTTAGCTTCAAAAGACGCTCTTTTGCTGGATGAACTGCAAGATGAGATTTCAAAACAAAAAAAATATTACTATGAGGAAGGCCAGATGAAATTGAAAAGCCTTTTAACGGTCAAGGAAGAGCTTGATAAATTTGGAGGAACTCTTTGGGTCCCTGTGTTATTAAAAAATGATCTTGTTGGGATTATATTTTTGGGAGAAAAAAAATCAGGAGATAATTATACAGCTGAAGACATAGAGCTGTTAACGGTTCTTGCTGGACAAATTGCGATAGCTCTTGAAAATACGGCTATCTATGAAGAGGTTTTAAGTATTAAGAATTATATCCAGGATATATTAGATGCAATGACGTCGGGGGTTTTGACGGTAGATATTTTTGGCCGAATAATAACTTTTAACCCTATGGCAGAAAAAATTACAAAATTGTCTGCTGAGGAAATTATCGGTAGGAATTATAAAGAGGTATTTTCTTCAAAAAGCGCAATTTATCAGACAATAGAAGCTACGTTTCATAATAAATATTTTGTTGATTTTGAAACCAGTCTTGTTTCCAGCGAGAAAAACTTAATTCCTGTTTCTTTGAGCAATACCTTGCTTAGAGATTCTCAAGGCAAAAAAACAGGGGTTTTGCTTGTTATGGCCGATCTTATGGAACTTAAAGTTTTGAGGGATAAAGCTCGCCAGGCTGATAAAGTTACGGCGTTTGGCACTATGGCGGCTGGCATGGCTCATGAAATTAAAAATCCGCTTTCTTCCATGAAAGTTTTAGCTCAACTTTTGCCTACAAAATATGATGAAACAGAATTTAAGAATAAAATTATTGAGATAATGCCAAGAGAAATAAACAGAATTGACCGAATTGTTGAATCTCTTCTCGGTTTTGCGCGCGCGACTTCTCCTAAGTTTATAGCTATTAATTTAAATCAATTAATAGCTCAGAGTGTTGAACATTTTAACCATCAGGCTGAAAGCGCCAAGGTGAAAATTATACCTAATTATGGCCAAATCCCTCAAATAGAGGCTGATCCTGATCAGCTTATGCAGATTTTTGTGAATTTAATATTAAATGCTATTCAGTCAATGGCAAGTGGAGGAGAGCTGAAAATATCTACGAGTCAGGGGCGTAAGATTGAAAACATCCTTGAAAACGTTAAAGTTGAAATGGAGGATACGGGTCACGGAATTTCTGCTGATGGCTTAAATAAGCTGTTTGACCCATTTTTTACTACAAAATATGCGGGTACTGGCCTTGGTTTGACAATTGCTCATAGCATTGTAGATAGTCATGGTGGAACCATAGAGGTTCAGTCTGTTTTAGGAAAGGGATCGATTTTTACCATTTATTTACCGGTAAAGCAAGCTTTTAAACAATAAAGATGAGAGAACAGGGTCCTGTGAAAAAAATAATTTCAAGTAATCTGGCTCAGGTTGAAATCCAACGTCAAGGCGGTTGCGGAAAATGCAGCGCTTGTAAAATTTTAAATGACGGGACATTTGGACTTGAGACAGTAAATAACATTGGGGCAAAGGTTGGAGATATGGTTTTGCTTGAGATATCATCCAGCAATATTACCAAAGCTTCTGCTCTGGTTTATTTATTGCCGATAGCGTTGCTTTTGATTGGGTATTTTATGGGAGAAAGAACAGCAAAATATTTTGGTTTGGACAGTTTGTCCGAATTGTTGGGTGTTTTGGTGGCGATTATATTTTTGATGATGAGTTTTATTTTTGTTTATTTGTTTGATAAAAACATAAAAAAAGATATTATTCCAAAACCGGTGATATTAAGAGTTATTTCTTCATAGATAAAAAAATCAGGCAAGGATTTTTTTGCAATAAAAGAGCTACTTAAAAAGAGCAAGCCTGATTTGTACGCCCAAAAGAAGATATAGGCGTTTACGGCAGAGGGTCTAAAAATTTTGCTTGTTATGGATATTGAAACAAAGCATAAGACGGAACTTATAAACTTTATATCCGGGTTTTTGGATTAAAACCCAAAAGCGACGACTCGAATTGTCGCCTTTAAGAATATATTGTTAAACATCGTTTCCTTTTGCCGCTTTTTTTGTTAATCCAGAGTAAAAGGATCTCCGGTATCTGTTGTTACAAGGCCTATGTTTTCTCCTTCATGCCCTAATTGTTGAGAATCATTTCCTCCCCAAGAATAAAGATATGAGCCTGAACTTGCCAGACCCCAACTATCATAATTATAGCCGCAAATTTTGATGTGGTTGGGAAAGAAATCTTCTACTTCCGAAATTAACCAGCTTGCCTCCCCCCACACAACAATTTTATGGCTGGAAGTTAAAGCCGCTGTAGTGTCGGAGCTTGTTGACACTTCTATAAGAAACTCGTCTAAACGACCGGGCGTCATTCCGCAAGCTTGATCTGAACAGGAGGTTTCTGTCTGTATCCCTAACTGTCCATAATTATTTTTCCCCCATGCCCAGGGAATACCGTTGGAGTCCAAAACTATGGAATGGGATTTCCCTGACGCGGCATATAAAATGTGGCTACTGTAAAAATTGTATGGATAAAATATTTCTGAAGGCCGCGCCTGCTTCCTCCGCAATAAATTGGTTCCCAATTGTCCAAGATTATCCAAGCCGCATGAGAAAACAGTGCCGTCTGAAGAAATGACCAATGAAAAATAAAGCCCTCCTACCACCGCGACCGCCTTTATTTTTGGGGGTAAGACTATTCGAATTGGGGATGGTTCAGTGCCATCATTATCTGACGGTCGGCCTAATTCCCCATAAAGATTATGCCCCCAGACCCAAACATTTCCATTTTTGTCTACCGCAAGCGAATGAAGAGTGCCCGCGGCAATGGCAACCACAGGAAATGGTAAATTTACTTTTGTAGGGTTTGGATGTCTTCCCCCCACAGAACCCGTTCCCAGCTGGCCTGAATCATTGTTTCCCCATGCATAAACATTTCCGTCTTTTGTCAGAGCCAATATGTGTAAATCCCCGGCGGCTATGGCTGTAACAACCTCCGGGACTTCAACTTGTATTGCATAAGCAATCATTTCTTCTTCAGTGTGTTTCGGTCCCAATACTTGCTCTGTATTTGAACCCCAAACCCAAACTGTGCCATCTGTTTTTAGTGCAACTGAAAATCTACCACCACAGCCCAAAAAAGTTTGTCCTCTTGGTTCAACGGGTGAAGGAGTTATATCTTCCATGGGTTTTGGAGTAGGAAGATTTTCCAGCCATGGGCTTGGAGTTCTTTCAGCATTTTCAGTATTTGGTGTTTCTGTTGAGAAAGAGGGCTCTATCGTTGGAGTTAAATCAGGAATAGTCGTAGGAGTTTCTATTTTCTGAAAAGCATTGGAATAGTCATAACATCCATCGCATGCTTTTAAAAGCGGTGAGATTATAAATAACAAAAATATAAATTTTAACCCGGCAAATTTTGAAAAGATAAAAGAGTTAAGTGTTACTCTTCTTGCATATTGGCTTTTTTGAGGTAGAATTTTTGGTATTTCCATACTTTACCTAGTATCGTTAAATTTACTATGAATTTTCACTTTTTATTTAAAATGCACGAAAAAAGTAAGAGATTGGATGAAATTTATAGGTCTTTAGCCTGTTTTTTGCTATAATTATATTATAATGGAAAAAAATAAGATCAGCGATAAAGTTGTTTGGAAACCGGGAACAATGGTATACCCTGTTCCCGCGGTCATGGTTTCGTGCGGCGATAATACGGACAATTACAATATAATCACAATCGCGTGGACCGGAACTATTTGTTCTGAACCTCCGATGACATATGTTTCTATCCGACCGCACAGGCATTCTCACGGTCTTATAAAAAAGAGCGGAGAGTTTGTAATTAATTTGACGACTGCAAAACTCGCATATATTACCGATTTATGCGGGGTTAAATCGGGCAGAGATGTTAACAAATTTAAAGAATTTAAATTAACTCCTGTAAAAGGCGAGCATGTCAAAGCTCCTTTAATCAAGGAATGTCCGGTTAATATAGAGTGTAAAGTAACGGAAGTTAAAAAGCTTGGGACGCATGACATGTTTATGGCACGCGTCATGTGTATCCATGCTGACAAAAAATATATTAGAAAAGACGGCAAATTCGATCTGCGCAAAGCGGAACCCATTGCGTATTCACATGGGAATTATTACGCATTAGGCAAGTATTTAGGCTTCTATGGTTATTCGGTAGCCAAGAAGAGAAAGTAGAAAGTAGAGAATGGCAAGTGGTGCGGGTGGCTGTGTTATAAGTTATTAGTTATTAGTGATAAGTTATACGGGCGAGTGGCGGAACTGGCAGACGCACATGACTTAGGATCATGCGGGCTAATCCCCTTGGAGGTTCAAGTCCTCTCTCGCCCATAATAGCTTATAGCTTATAGCTTATAGTTTATGGCTTATGGGGAACATCTTATGGCTTGATTGTTTGTATGCTATAATATTTTTGAAAGCTATAGGCTATAAGCTATACATGCGGGAGTAGCTCAGTTGGTAGAGCGCAACCTTGCCAAGGTTGAGGTCGCGAGTTCGAGACTCGTCTCCCGCTTTTTTATCGCAGGCGCCCGTAGCTCAGCTGGATAGAGCGGCTGCCTTCGAAGCAGCGGGTCGCAGGTTCAACTCCTGTCGGGCGCTTGAATTCTACCTTTGAGCTATTTTTGCATATAACGGATTAATTTCGTTTTCATAACCGGCATCAAAATTAAGCAACTCATTTGTTAATTCTTTAACTGTATCTGTTTTTGACAGCAACTCTACCGCTTCGGCGCGGGTAAGCTTTTTATTCGGTTCAAAAGATTTGCCTCTTAGGTATTGAAGCATCCCTGCATCATAAGCACCGGCAATTATTTTTGCTGCCCAGTGGTTTGATGCAATGTCTTTAAATAATGTTTGAGAGTAGGTTTCCTGTTCAACCTTGCCAAACCTCGCGATCATTGTTAAGCCTTCCGCGCGGGTTATATTTTCTTTTGGCCTGAACGTCCTGTCAGGATAACCTTTTACAATGTTTGTTTTTACCGCTTTTTCAATAAAGCCCGCTGCCCAATGTTTTGCCGTAAAATCTTTAAATGATACGGAATTTGGCGTTGCTATCTCATTGCCGCTTTCTGTTCTTACAAGCAAGGTTGCCAATTCAGCCCTAGTAATATTCCCTTCAGGTTTGAAGGTTCCGTCTGGATATCCCTTGATTATGCCTAATGTTCCTATGTAACTTACAGGATCATAAACCCAATAGCTTGGCTTAACATCAGGAGAAGATATTAGCCGTAATGTCCTGAGCCTTTCTGTTTCTACAAGTTCGCCCTTTTTATTATAAGCTTGAACCCATAAAGTATTCTTTTTGAGGGAAAGAGGAACTTCTACGTCAAAAGATCTGTCTTGCCCGATGCTGATCCATGTGCCATTGATTTTTGCTGATCCGACATCAGGATGCATTTTACCTGTAACTGTTACTTTAAAATCATGAGTTATTGATGTTGGACTTGGACTTGTTATAATAATGTAATCTTTTACCTCTTTTGCCGGAGGAACAAGCCCATAATTTATTGAAAAGAAATGATTATCAACTCCGGGTGCGCCCGCAAACTGGTGATAAGCATAATCAAACCTGAAACCTTTAAAATCAACTCCAATTCCTGCCGTTAAATCATTGCTGATGTCACTTCCGACCATTGCCTGATCGATGCCGGCTCTTATTGAGAGTAAACTGATAGGGCTCCATTCAACTCCTAATTTATACAAAGCCGGTACACTTAGATTTGGCTGCATGTGTAAATCAAGAAGCGCTTTTAAACTTTGATTATTATATGAAGTTAATGCGTTTTCATCTCCAAGTATGTTTGAGCTTATCCCTACTTTTATAAGAGCAGGATAAGATTCTTCCCATCCGTTGGGGTACGTTAATTTTCCGCCAAGGGAAAAAGGAAGGGCGTTTTGAACAACTGCGCCGTAGGATAACCCTTTAATTGCTGTATTGCCTTTAAGCCCAAGATCGAGTTCTGTCCCGTTTCCTGCTGTATTGGAGAGGCCTCCTCCCGATAAACCAACACTGAATATTTTAAAATTAACTCCATAATCTATATCGTTCATCCAAGGGGTATTTATTACCAGACGTTTTAAAGGATAAAAAGAGAAAATTCCTTCCATTTTATTTGCATATGAAAGAATTAACGCGTTATTATAGTAGCCCATATTGCTTAATGCCGGATCTTGTATATAAATAGGATCTGACGGATCTGACAATTCTTCTACCTTTGTCGGCAGTGCTCCTCCCGTATTTGAACTTACAATACCAAGACCAAATTTCCCATATTGTGTCGGATAGATCCCGCTCAAACTGAAATAATTATATTCTTCAAGTAAGTTTCCAGACATACTGGCGATCTGCCAATATTTAATAGAAGCTAAACTTGCCGGATTGCTGTAAAGGCTGTTTGCATCTCCCTCCAATCCCATGCTGGCACTTCCCAAGCTTAAAACTCTCGCGCCGATGGCAATTCTTGTAGGGTCGGGAGCAACAGCCGCAAATACTGCGTAACTTAAAAAGAAAAGAACAAAAACGCTGGCCAGTAACCTCCTTATAGTTTTGTTTATTAATTTATTCATTTATTTTCCCCCTTAACATCCTTCTAAAAAGGACAGCACGCCCTGTTTTTAATTTGAGCGTGCTGCAAAAATTCATCTGATTTTTAAATGCCGGCAAAAACAGGAAAACGGCATTTTGCTCCATGCACTTGTACTATCGGGGGGAGGAGCTGAAAACTTGCATGGGGTTTATTGCCAGGGATTAGTTGATAGCTTATAATAGTAGGACTTTTGATGCGCTATTTAATAAAAGAAGTAAATTGCAATAAACGATTGGATGTTTTTGTCTCATCCTTGGGAATAGGCCTTTCGCGATCTTACGCCCATCATTTGATAAACGGCGGGAATATTTTAGCCAATAATAAAAAGGTAAAACCTTCATATAAAGTAAAACTTGGCGATGAGGTTGAAATCAACCTTCCTCCTTCCATTGAATTAAAAGCAATTCCTGAAAAAATCCCTTTAAAAGTTATTTATGAGGACAGCAATCTTATTGTCATAAACAAGCCGAGGGGGATGGTTGTTCATCCCGCGGCTGGAAATTATACAGGAACGCTTGTCAATGCCTTGTTGGCTCATTGTAAAGATTTGTCGGGAATTGGGGGTGTTTTACGTCCGGGGATTGTTCATCGACTGGATAAGGATACTTCAGGCCTTATAGTTGCGGCCAAAAATGACGAAGCTCATCAATCGTTGAGCAAGCAGTTTAAAGAGCATGCCGTCAAAAAGGTTTATGTCGCGCTGGCTTTTGGCTGGCCTAAAAAAGACAAGGAGACAATAGAAGAGCCAATTGGAAGGCATCCTGTGCATCGCAAAAAGATGGCAGTTGTAAAGAGTGAACAGTTTACAGTTAACAGTGTACAGGAAAAAAAAAGAAAGTTAAAAGCTAGAGAGGCGGTTACTCATTATAGTGTTATAGATAGATTTACTGATGAAGAAGGGAATAAGTATTCATTGCTTGAGCTTAATATTGAAACCGGCCGTACTCATCAGATCCGCGTCCATTTAAGTCATATAGGGCATTCGATCGTGGGAGATGCAGTTTATGGATTGGGGAAATGTCGAATGTCGAATGTCCAATGTCAAATTAAAGGTCAATTACTTCATGCGAAACTTTTGGGGTTTGTTCATCCGTCAACTGGTAAATATGTTGAATTTCGGGCAGAGATTCCTGATGACATGAAAAACGTTCTTGATCTACTCAAGCAAACAAAGAATATATAATTCGTTAAAATATTACAAATGACGAAAAAAATCCGAGCATGGAAGGAAAAAGAATTATCAACGATTCATCAATTCCTAAATTCAATCCGGAGAACTTGAAACTTGCATAGATTCCGGCGGCAATTAAAAGGCTGATCCCGCTTCCCTTGAGCAATCTTTTAATAAGGGACATAAAAATCATCTCCTATTTTATATCGTTTATATATTTTGGGAATTTCATTGAAAATGCTATACTTTTTAAAATGAACGATTTGCGGCATCCAATGTGCTTTCTACTGAAGAGAGAGGGACGGAGATGAAAAAAATACTGGTAATTGATATTGGGAACAGTTCAACAACTTTTGGTGTTTTTCATGGAAAGAAACTAAGAAGCCGATGGGTTGTTAAAACTTTGAAATTGGGGGAATATAATCTTAAAAGTTATGCTAATTATGATGTTATCGTTTCTTCTGTTGTTCCTTCAATTGATAAAGTTTTGAAAACAAAATTATCTCAAAGTGTTTTTGTAAAAGCCTCTGATTTTGATAAAAGCATGAGGATTAGGATTAGGAGAAAAGGAGAAGTCGGAGCCGATCGTGCTGTTAATGCTTATGCTGCAAGAGAAATATACGGGAAGCCCGCTATTGTTATAGATTTTGGCACGGCGACGACTTTTGATATTGTTTCGGGCAAAGGTGAATATCTTGGGGGTGCTATTGTTTCAGGGATTCAAATGACCTGCGATGCTTTGTCTGAAAAGACAGCAAAACTTCCTCACATTACAATCAAACCTCCAAAAAATTTAATAGGCGATTCAACTGTTGAGGCTATGAGATCTGGGATTTTGTACGGATATGTATCATTGGTTGAGGGCATGATTGCAAGATTCAAAAAGAAGATTGGTTCAAAAGCTATTGTTGTCGCAACAGGTGGTTATTCTAAACTAATAGCGAAATACGCGAAAGGGATAGATGTTGTGGATGTGGATTTGATCTTGAAGGGGTTGGTTGGTTTTTGGTTTTGGGAAGGCTTAAGATAAACCTATATGGCTTCATTGCCCAAATTTCCCCCGCATAATCAACTCCTATCCTTGGCAAACATTTGATTTTTGAACTTGAAATTTTAACTCCGCGATCTTCAAACCACAAACCTGTTTCAGGAGTTGCGTCTTTTCCATTGAATTGTTTATCAATCTTAAAATATTTAGTAAGCCTTGCCGGGCCGTTTACAGCCTCAACTCCTCTTAGTAATACAGCCGCAGGGTAATCTTTTTTATCCGTTACTATATTTACAAGCCAATGTATTCCATAAGTAAAATAAATATAAAAACATCCAGCCTCTCCAAACATGATCTGATTTCTATTGGTTTTTCCGCGATGCGCATGTGATGCTTTATCCAAAAATCCGTCATAAGCTTCAACTTCTGTAAGCATAGAGACGATCTCTTTACCTCTATAATGTCTTACAAGATATTTGCCCAATAACTCTTTTGCTACAATAAGCGTTTTGCGCGCAAAAAATGGTTTTGTTAAAATTTTTCTTTTCATATTACGGTAAAGTGAAATGTAGTATAATAGGAGGTATTTCAATAGAAACCTTTACTTTCAAAAAAGCACCGCTTGTGTAGGAGTTTTTCCTGCAAAAGTTTCATAAACATCTGGATCTTTTAAAACACAATGAAGACCGTGGTGTGTTTTAGCTTTAGCAATAATTTTACCTAAAATAGGTTCTTTGTATTTCCCTCTTTTTGTAACTTTAATACCCAGCCAAAAACCGCGAAATTTCTTTTTTAATTTTTTTATATTTTCTCCATCCATTAAATTCACCTCTTTATTTGAAATTTAAATATAATTTAAATTATATCATTAAAAAAGGGGTTTATCCTTTTTATCTCTTATCTTTGTATGAAGCAGCTCAAATTCTAAGAAGCATTCCAGCAATTAATAGCGCAGTTAATCTTGATACTGGTGGTGGAAATGTGGGAGGATATGCAGATGGAGAAAATTGGCAGTTTTTTTCGTCAGGACACACTGCTCGCTCTGTTTTTTATTACAAAAAGTTACCCTAGTTCTGTGACCGTGTAAAGAGTCCTCATTGCAATTCCAAAACTTTTTGCAGTAATTTTTTTATTAGATTTACCTGACCCTTAAACATTTTGATGCTTTCCCATTTTAAATCAAGATACCTATGCGCAAGACGGTTTCTTTGTACTGCAAGTTTTGAGAGTGATTCCTGTTCTTCTTTTGTAAAATTAAATAATTCCGCGGTTTTCATTAAAACTTCTTTATAGTTTTCAGTTGCAATGCCTTTTTCGGCTAATATTGTACCTCCAACTTCAAGTAAAGCTGTTAGAATGTTTTCTACGGTTTTTTCCATTAATTTTTGAATTTTAGAATCTTTATGATATTGTTCCCATGACTTGTTATTATATTCCACTTCAAACTCTTTAATTTCCTGCAAAATAAATTGTAATGAATCTGCAATCCTTCCTTTAGCGTAAGAAAATTCAACCATGAGAAACCTCCTTCAACACATTTCTGGCCGCTTGCAACTGAAATGATGTTCCAAAAAGTTCAAAATCATTCATTTGAAAAAGAGCTTCATTGAATAAGCTTATATATTGGTTTTTATCTTTTACGTACAAAGGGATACCTAAAATAATTGCGTTATAGTAAACCATAGGCTTTCTAAAATCATTATATATAGGCATAATATCGACTTCGGCATTAATATAAGAATTTATATCAACAGTGATTTGAGAGATAAAGTTTAAAATTTTTTCATCAGAATCAATATCTTTTGAAAAAACAATGGCAATGTCAACATCAGACTCTTCTTTTATAAACCCCGAGGCATATGAGCCAAAAAGAAAAGCCGCCTCTATACAATAACTTTCTGCGTTTTTTTTGAAATAATCTGTTAAAATTTCTATAAGTCTATCTTTTAGCATTAGATTTAAATTATACTCTTTTTGGCGGCTTTATTGCAATCCTTTCTATCTCTTATAGGGAATAGATAGAAGAAAGTGTAAAAGAAATTTATAAGTTGAAATCAGTTGCAAGTAGAGTAGCATTATAAAATGCTAATAAAATGCTAACAGAAGAATTGAAAGTTCGATAATTTAGCTATACAGCAATAAAAAGCCGTAGTTCAAAATAATAATTGACACGGCTTTTCTTTTTATGTATATTCCTTATGTATATATATATAATAATGAAGGAGA
>Ga0208373_1000697_pt1 | contig 53842 bp, 46 predicted proteins | sample RifOxyC2_FD_184036 | JGI IMG/M metagenome (GOLD analysis project Ga0208373, IMG submission 184036) | Soil microbial communities from Rifle, Colorado - Rifle Oxygen_injection C2 (SPAdes) | ecosystem: Environmental > Terrestrial > Deep subsurface > Rock core/Sediment | place: Rifle, Colorado...
CGTCCAGGCTCACGCTCTGACCGGCGCGGCATGCAGCCAGGCCAACACCACCACCACCGACAGCATCGGCCAGATCCACTTGCTGGTAGCAGCCGATTGCGGCCAGGTAGCCACCACGGCCCCCGGAGCAATCGGCCAGGCTCACGCTCTGACCGGCGCGGCATGCAGCCAGGCCAACACCACCACCACCGACAGCATCAGCCAGATCCACTTGCTGGTAGCAGCCGATTGCGGCCAGGTAGCCACCACGGCCCCCGGAGCAATCGTCCAGGCTCTCGTTCTGACCGGCGCGGCATGCAGCCAGGCTAACACTACCACCACCGACAGCATCGGCCAGATCCACTTGCTGGTAGCAGCCGATTGCGGCCAGGTAGCCACCACGGCCCCTGGAGCAATCGGCCAGGCTCACAACCTGACCGGCGCGGCATGTAGCCAAGCCAACACCACCACCACTGACAGCATCGGTCAGATCCACTTGCTGGTAGCAGCCGATTGCGCCCAGGTAGCCACCACGGCCCCCGGGGCAATCGGCCAGGCTCACGCTCTGACCGGCGCGGCATGCAGCCAGGCCAATACCACCACCACCGACAGCATCGGCCAGATCCACTTGCTGGTAGCAGCCGATTGCGCCCAGGTAGCCACCACGGCCCCCGGAGCAATCGTCCAGGCTCACAACCTGACCGGCGCGGCATGCAGCCAAACCAACATTGCCACCACCGACAGCATCGGCCAGATCCACTTGCTGGTAGCAGCCGATTGCGCCCAGGTAGCCACCACAGCCCCCGGAGCAATTACCTGGGCCTACGCCCTGGCAGGTACAGATTGCCGCCAGGCAAACACCTCTGGTGTCGGGATGATTGTCAGCGAGTACCGACCAGCCCGTATATTTACTGGCCGCCCGGCAACCTACAATTTAACAGCTCAAGATACGATTTTCCTGATTGACGGGAGACGCTAAATATATTGCGTGGAGGTGCGGTAATGGGAGATTTTTCAGGCAGCGAAAAGGTATATCTGCGTCCGGGGGCGGTTAAATACCCGCTGCTGATGGTGTTTCCACCGTGCTCGTCGCGAACGGCAAACGACGGCGCCATACCCTACGAAACCGCCATCACCGCAGCCAGTGTGGTGATAATTAACCAGGCCGGCGCCGACGTGACCGCAGCCTTGCTGGCTGCGCCGCCGACCATAGACGGTAACGAGGTGGCCCTGAGGCTGACTCATCACCCCGACGCCGTCGGTCGATGCTCAGTGCTGGTCTCTTTGACCCTCGACGGCGGAGTCGCCACTCTGCCGAAACAGTGGGGAGGTCTCCACGTTTTGTAGTCAAAAAAAAGGAGCGACCTGGGTGGTGTTAGAGCACCACCCAGGTCACCGAACCCACAGACTATTCCTGTGAGCCAGCCAAGGCTCCCCACCGCGTCGACACGGTCCGGGGAGAATATCACATCAAATCACGTTTGAAAAGTGAGAGGCTCACATAATGGCAAAACCCATTGTTCCTTGGATCGGCGGCAAGAGAAAACTTGCCGATACTATCATCCCTTTGTTCCCTTCTCACCAGTGCTACGTCGAGCCATTCTGTGGCGCGGCGGCCCTGTTTTTTCTCAAACAGCCCACGTCGGTTGAGGTGCTGAACGACGTCAACGGCGAGCTGGTCAATCTATATAGGGTGGTCAAACACCACCTCGAGGAGCTGTACCGGCAATTTAAGTGGGCACTGACCAGCCGGCAAAACTGGGAGTGGCTCCAGTCCACCCCCACCGTCACTCTCACCGACGTCCAACGGGCGGCGCGTTTCCTTTATCTGCAAAAGCTTGCCTTTGGCGGCAAGGTCGCCGGCCAATGCTTCGGCACCGCCACTACCAGCCGGCCCCGCTTTAACATCTTCACCCTCGAGGAGGATCTGGCCGAGGCCCACTACCGACTCGCAGGCACTACCATTGAGCACCTGCCATGGCAAGATGCGATCAGACGCTACGATCGGCCGCACACCCTTTTTTATTGTGATCCGCCCTATTGGCAAGTCGAGGGCTACGGAGTAGATTTCGGCTGGGAACAATACGAGGCCCTGGCCAGGACGGCCAAGGAAATCAAGGGCCAGATGATCATCTCAATAAACGACCACCCGGACATCAGACACCTATTTAAAGGATGGCCAGTGGTAGAAATCGCCCACAAGTACACAGTGGGCGGTGGAGGAAATCAGTCGGAGTGCATCGAACTGGTCTACGGCACCTGGCCCGGAGGAGTACCCAAGCGAAGAAGTGTGCACCCTGGTTTGTTCGGGTGAATGGTCAAATTATTATTATTTGAATTTTTCTGGGATCATTTGCAAAAATTTCTTATTTTGCGTGAGCGCTTACAGCCGTCGAGGAGAGATGGAGTGCTTTCCCGCCTTGAGCCGATCATCTTCCCCACGCAATAATGCCGCTTCACTCTGTGGAAAAGCGGCCATTGGCGGAAGACGTATACCTTATTTTCACAGAGGGGAGACGCCGCCGATACTATGGGGCCTTTTAATGGCCCCATATTTTTTAAAGATTGGCATCGGATTCGGTCAATCACCAAAGCGCTGGCCCCACGCTTGGCTGAAAAAAGCCCACCTACCGTCCAGCTCAATAGAACGACGTACTGTCACCCTGCTTGCGGCAGAGTGACGAAACGGGCTATTGGCGCACCTTGTGGCGGACCACGCAAAATGAACCAAGCCGGCTCAGCGCTGCGACTCACGCTAAATTGATGGCTACTCAGGCACACCTACGCAGAGCCGGAGGCGGTTCATTGTTTGAAGCCCGGAATGGGCAGAGGACCATGTGTGGACAAAATGAAGGGCGCAAAGAAAAAGGGCTTAGGGGAAAACCTCTAAGCCCTTGGTATTTTTGGTGCGCCCGACAGGATTCGAACCTGTGACCTACGGCTTAGAAGGCCGTTTTAAAAATAAAATAACTTGCTGATTTTTCATGATTAGATAAAATATAAAATAGTTTTTGGGACACATATGGGACATTGTAACATAAAAACAGGTTTTTCAACATGGCGGTTATCGAAAAAAGAGGCCCATATCAATGGCGCGTCAAGATACGCAAAAAAGGGTTTACCTCTCAAACTAAGACCTTCACCGACAAGAAAAACGCCGAGACCTGGGCTCGCAAAACTGAGTCAGAGATGGAACGCGGCATCTTCGTTTGCAGCAGTGCTGCAGAGCAAACAACTGTTGCCGAGATTCTCGAGCGCTACGAAAGGGAAATCTTCCCACGCTTGGCCGATGGCGGCAAAAGGGAGCGCTTCCGCCTGGTCCTCCTAAAAAAGCAACTTGGTCATCTCTCTGTGGCCGCTCTACGCAGTAACCATATTGCCACCTATCGTGATCAGCGGCAACAGAAAGTTTCCCCGCAAACCGTGAAGCATGAACTTGGCCTGCTTAACCGGGCTTTGAAATCCGCTCAGATTGATGGCGGCATCTATCTGCCCCACGGCCTGCCGACTGCCCAGATCCGCATGCCTAAGTTGCCATCCGGACGGGAGCGCCGGTTACATGAGGGGGAGGAGTATAGTCTTATTGAGGCTGCGGTCGCTTCCAAGGGGAAACGTATCGGCGATATCATCCTGTTTGCGCTGGAAACAGCCGCCCGGCGCGGCGAAATTGCCACGATGCGCTGGGAGCATATAAATCTCAAAAGACGCACCTGGCATATCTCCGAAACGAAGAATGACATCCCGCGGACAGTTCCCCTTTCCACAAAGGCGGTTGCCCTCCTGTCGGCTATCCCCCTTCGCCTTGACGGAACTGTCTGGGGAATACAGGAAGACAGCATCACCCAGGCCTTCGGTCGCGTATGTCAGCGAGCAGGAATTAAAAATATGCGTTTTCACGACCTCCGCCATGAAGCCACCAGCCGATTTTTTGAAAAGGGCCTGAATATCATGGAAGTTGCCGCGATCACCGGCCACAAAACCCTTGCCATGCTGAAGCGATACACCCATCTTCGGGCAGAAGACCTGGCTGAGAAACTGGGCTGACCTCTGTCATGGTCCTTTGCTACCTCATTCAATGTCGGCCAACGCTGGACAAAAGCTTGACAGCCGCCTATCATTTTCTTAAATCATTTATCTGACTACAATATAGTAGTGATAATTCCCGGGACGCGGTAAGTTCCCGGAATATTCCATTGATTTTTCCCCGCGCAAGATCAGGAGATGATGACGCCGTGACAAGCAAGATGGCCGCAGACAAAGATCCCCTGGTTCGGTTCGGTTTTGCGTTCCCGGACGGTGGCCCGCACCTTTCCCGAACGATCATGCTGTCTGAACTCAGCCAATTGCTGGAGTATGTTCCATCAGATTCCAACCCGCGGCCTGCCGATTACAGCCGGGCCATTGTCGAGGGAAATTGTCTCGGCAAGCGCACCGACAAGAATCGTTTGATCACCCGGCGCTATCTGCTGGAGCTGTACGCCCTCAATCCGGACTTGCTCCTTTTCAGGGCCTTGCTCTATTATTGGCAGCGCGATCCTGGTGGTCGGCCGCTGCTGGCCATGCTTTGCGCCTACGCCAGGGACAACCTGCTCAGGCGCAGCGCCGGATTTATTTTGCCTATGCCGCTTGGCGCGCCGGTAAACCGGCAACTCATGGAAAAATTCCTCGACGATCTTTATTCCGGCCGCTACAGCCCAGGGAAACTGGCTTCAAACGCCAAAAATCTCAACTCTTCGTGGACCCAATCAGGGCATCTCTCAGGAAGAACGAACAAGGTGCGCACCAAGGCCATGGCCACCCCGGGCAGCGTATCCTATGCCCTGTTGCTTGGCTTTTTGACCGGTGCGCGCGGCAGTTTTCTTTTCCAAACCGAATTTGCCAAGCTCCTTGATTGCTCGCCCGGTCACGCCATGGACCTGGCCCAAGAGGCCTCACAGAAAGGCTGGCTGGTCTGCAAAAGGGTGGGCGATGTCATTGAGGTGCTTTTCCCGAACCTGATCAACCAACAAGAGATGGAGTGGCTTCGTGAGCAGAGTTAAGCGTCTGGTCCAGTCTTACGGCAAATACATCGCCATCCCTTGGCGGGGTGATGCCGCCGCTCTCCAGCGGGTGATCTTCTGTGTCTACCACGAAGCAGAAGAATTGCGTTTGCGGGCAAAGGTGGATGAATTTGAAATTGTCACCCGGCAAGCCGGTCATGGCTGGTCGGTGTTCGATCTCACCGACACCTTTGCCACCTGGCTTTATTTCCAGCGTTACGCCAAAAGTTATTTTCAAAAACCGCATTTACTCGCACCCTTACTTCCCAAATATCTGGCCTTTGTTATGGATGAATTTGCGAGCTTTCTTCAAAAAAACCAAATACATGAAGACTCGGTGGTAGCCCTTGCCGGGGTGGGGTCACTCTTTGGTTTTCTGAAGGTCAAAGAGGTGGTTGATCAACTCGCGCCGCAGGTCAAGGGACGGCTTCTGGTCTTCTTTCCCGGCAGCTACGAGGACAACAACTACCGCCTGCTGGATGGTTATGACGGCTGGAACTACCTGGCCGTGCCCATTACCGCTGTCAAGGATTTCTGAGAAAAAGAGGGTATGATGAATAACCGTGACATCTATCAGAAAGATCCAGCCACCCGCAAACTGGTCAACGAGGGGGTGGCCAGCGTCAATGACGAAAATACCAGCCAGGCCCTGGCGGTGCTGCGCTACGAGCTCGAAACCTTCGTCTGCGACGGCCAGTACCAAAAGGGGCTGGCCCACATTCTGGAAACCTACCTGAGCAACATTGATCAGGCCCAGCAGCCGGCGGTGTGGATCAGCGGCTTTTACGGTTCCGGCAAGTCGCACCTAGTCAAAATGCTCCGGGCGCTGTGGATTGACACGATGTTTGAGGATGGCGCCACTGCCTGCGGCATCGCCGATCTTCCCGAAAATATCAATGACAGGCTCAAGGAACTCAGCACCCAGGCCAAAAGGCACGGTGGCCTCCATGCCGCTTCCGGCACCTTGGGCGCTGGCGCCAGCGGCAGTGTCCGTCTCGCTTTGCTACGGATCATTTTCAAATCGGTCGGCCTACCAGAACAGTATCCTGTAGCCCGGTTTGTCATGTGGCTGAAACATGAGGGCATCTACGAGCAAGTCCGGGGTCAGGTCGAACAAAGCGGCTTCGATTGGGATGAGGAGCTGGACAATTTCTATGTCGCGGAAGGCCTTCATGCCGCCTTGGTCCAGGTCAAGCCCCATCTGTTTACCTCTTCCGCCTCCTGCGTCGAAACCCTGAACAATCTGTATCCCTACGTCCAGGACGTGTCCCGTAGCGATATGACAGGCGCCATCAGGCACGCCCTGACCCGCTCCGGTAAATTCCCGCTCACTCTGATCGTTCTTGATGAGGTGCAACAGTTCATCGGCGGCAGTGTTGAGCGATCCATGGATGTCCAGGAGGCGGTGGAGGCCTGTGCTCAGGATTTCGGCGGCAAACTGCTCTTTATCGGCACCGGTCAGACTGCGGTAACCGGCACCGCCAACTTGGCCCGGCTCCAGGGGCGTTTCACTGTGCGGATCGAGCTCTCCGACGCGGATGTTGACACCGTGATTCGCAAGATTCTGCTGGCCAAAAAGCCGGAAGCCAAGGCCCCCATCGAGCAGATGATGCAGGCCAACCTCGGCGAAATCTCCCGGCATCTTGCCGGCACCACCATCGGGCACCGCCAGGACGACCTGCCTTATTTCCCCCAGGATTACCCTCTCCTGCCGGTGCGCAGGCGGTTCTGGGAAAATACCCTGCGGGTTTTGGATCAGACCGGCACCGACAGCCAGCTCCGCAACCAGCTCAGCATGGTCCATAAGGTGATCCAGACCAACCTGGACGCAGCCCTGGGCCAGGTGGTCCCCGCCGACTATCTCTACTTCGATTCCGCCGACAAGCTTCTTCAGTCCCGCATTCTTCCCCGCAAGGTCCATGAAAAGACCTTGAGCTGGAACAAGGGCAGCGAAGACGAAAGGCTCAAGGCTCGCGCCTGCGGCCTGGTCTTTTTGATCAACAAACTGGCCGGCAGCAACCATGAGATCGGCATCCGCGCCACCATAGATGCCCTGGCCGATCTGCTGGTGGAAAATCTGTCCACCGGTTCCGGTTCGCTCCGGGCCAAACTGCCCGGCCTGCTGGACAAATGCGAACTGCTGATGAAAGTCGGCGACGAGTACCGGATCCAAACCGAAGAGAGCGCGGCCTGGAACGATGAGTTTTTGAGCCAGCGGGCCAGCCTGTCCAACGAGGACCACCGGGTAGCCGCCGAACGCGATGACCGGATCCGCAAAAAATTCGGCGAGCTGGTGCGTCGGCTGACCATCACCCAGGGCAACGCCAGCGTCACCAGGGAGATATCCCCGCTCTTTGAAGCCCAATTGCCAGGTGATGCCAGCGAGCGGATTTATCTTTGGGTCCGGGACGGCTGGAGCAGCGACGAAAACTCGGTGCGGGCCGATGCCCGCCAGGTCGGCAACCAGTCCGCCACCATCTTCGCCTTCATCCCCAAGCGTTCCGCCGATGATCTGCGTTATTACCTGATCGAATACAAAGCGGCCAGCGCCACCCTCGATAAACGCGGGGTGCCCAATACCCCGGAAGGCACCGAGGCCCGGGCCGCCATGGAAACTACCAGGCAAACCGCCGAGAGTAAGATTAACGAGCTGCTGGCCGAGGCCTTTGCCGGATGCAGGGTTTTCCAGGGAGGCGGAAATGAAATTCTGGGCAACAATATCCAGGAGCAGGTGCTGGAGGCGGCAAACAACTCCCTGTCACGCCTCTATTTCCAGTTTGGCCCGGCCGATCACGGCGGCTGGTCAAAGGTCTATGAAAAAGCGCAAAAAGGGGCGCCCGATGCCTTAAAAGCGGTGGGCGACGATGGCGAACCGGCCAGGAACCCGGTGTGCAAGGGCATTCTCGCTTTCATTGCCGGGGGGAAGAAAGGGGCCGATATTCGCAACCAGTTTGAATCCGCGCCCTGTGGCTGGTCGCGGGATGCGGTGGATGGCGGCCTCCAGGTTCTGCTGGTGGCCGGGCTTGTTCGCGCCCAGGACGAACGCGGCAAGCTCCTGGACCCCAGAGAGCTGGAACGAAAAAACATCGGCAAGGTGATGTTCAAGGTGGAATCGGACATAGTCACCACCGCCCAGCGGATTCAGATCCGTAAACTCTTGCAGAAAGCCGGCCTGGCAAATGCCAAACAGGGCGAGGAATTGCTCCATGTCCCGCAATTTCTGCAAAGAATGCAGGAATTGGCCGATAAAGCGGGCGGCGACCCACCCAGTCCAGCGCGACCGGATACCGCCTTTCTCGATGAAATCCGCCTCACTGCCGGCAATGAGCAGCTGCTGGCCCTCTACAACCGGCGGGAAGAGCTTGCCCAATGCCACGACTCGTGGGCCGACCTTGCCGAGCGGATCGGCAAACGCTGGCCAAGCTGGACGGTGCTGAAACGCCTGCTGGCCCATGCCCGTGATCTGGATGATGCCGCAGTCATTATCGCCCAGGTCGCGACCATCGAACAGCAGTGCCAACTGCTGATGGAGCCGGACCCGCTTGTTCCCCTGATTGCCGCCCTTGCCCAGTTTCTGCGCGATCAACTGGGCTGCCTGGACCGAGAATATCAATTGCGTCACGAACAAGGCATGGAGCGGCTGCGGGCAGACAGTAACTGGCAGCAGCTTGAACCAGAAGAACGCAATCGCCTGTTGGCCGAACAGAAGCTGACCCTCTCAGATCGTCCAAATGTCGCTGTGCAGAGCACGACGGATGTGTTGGCTACCCTCGATGGCTGCGCCTTGTCCATGTTCGCCGACCGGGTGGCTGCCATGCCCGCTCGTTTCGACAATGTCGCTCGTGACGCAGCCGAACTTCTTGAGCCGGAAGCCCAGTTTATCCAGGTACCGCGCCGGACCCTTAAAACCAATGAAGACATCGATGGCTGGATCAAGGATGTGAAACAACAACTTATAGAGGCCTTGCAACAAGGGCCGGTAGTAATTCGCTGAGACCGTCGCCCATGAGAACGATACAACAAATCGAAAAACTTCTGGCTGGGCTGGATCATTGCATAGCCGATGAACTCGAAGACCAGGATCTGGACTTCAAGCAGTGGGACGGCAAAAGCCTGGATAAATCGGTCCAAGAGTTGATTCGCATGGCCGTGTGCATGGCCAATGGTGGCGGTGGGACCGTGGTTTTTGGGGTGGCTGATAAGATCAAGGGCCGCAAGCAGGCCGTGCTTGGCGTACCCGCCGAAGTGGATGTCAATCGCCTGAAAAAAGCGGTCTATGACCAGACCGATCCCAAGATCATGCCGGTGTTCGAGGAACTGCGGACCCCCGAAGGCACCGGACGAATCCTGCTCATGCAGATCCACCCCGGCATGCCCCCATACACCGACACTTCCGGGCGCGGCACCATCCGGATCGGCAAGGAGTGCCGGCCGCTCACCGGCACCCTGCGCCGCAAGATCGCGGTGGAGACCGGGGAGACCGATTTTTCCGCGGAGCTTGTACCAGGGGCCACCCAAGAGCTTCTTTCCCCTTCCGCCCTGGAAAAGTTGCGCGATCAGGCCCGAAAGGAAAGAGCGCCGGACGACCTGCTTCGTCTTTCTGATTACGAATTGCTGACAACCCTGGGCCTGCTGAAGGATGGGGCCTTGACCAGGGCTGGTTTGCTTATGGCCGGCAAGGAAGAGGCCCTGGAATCCAGAATGCAGGGCTATGTCTGGACCTGGTTGCGGATGGAATCGGATACCAACTACAGCAACCGGGTTGATGGCCGCTCAGCCTTGCCGGTCGCCCTGGAGCGTCTGGAAGAATTGATCAGCGCCGACAATCCTATCACCACCCTCGAACACGGCCTCTTTCACTTCGAGTACCGGGTTTACCCGGAGATAGCCGTCCGCGAAGCGCTTTTGAACGCTCTGTGTCATGCCGACTACCGAATTGCCGGTCCCATCATGGTCAAACAATATCCCAACCGCATTGAGATCAGCAATAATGGGGGGTTTATCGCCGGTATCACTCCGGCCAACATCCTGCATCATCAACCGGCTGCTCGTAATCCTCTTCTAGTGGAAGCATTGGCCCGCCTGCGGCTGGTGAACAGGAGCAATCTCGGAGTAAGTCGGATGTACGAGGCCCTGCTGATGGAAGGGAAGGAACCGCCGTCTATTCAGGAAATCGGCGAGTCGGTGACCGTGACCTTTTTGCGTCGGGACCTTTCCCCGGCCTTCCGTTTGTTTGTCGCAGAGGAAAGTAAGGCCGGTCGGATTCTTGGCGTCGATCGTTTGCTGATTCTTCAATATCTGTTGAAGCATTTTGAAATGGACACTACGACTGCGGCCAGACTCTGTCAGCAATCGGAAGAGCAGTTGCGCAACGTGCTTGCCGACATGGAAGGCCTGCATTACCTGGAGCGTGGAGGAACCGGCAAGGGAACCTACTGGACCTTGTCCCCGGATCTGCATAATCGTTTGCAGGAGAGCAGTAATTTGGAGCACAGCCGCCGAATTAACTGGGATGCGGCCAAAACCAGGGTTCTCAGCATTCTCATGGACCGTGCTCTGAGGGGGGATGCCGGATTATCCAATCGCGAAATCCGCCAGATTACCCATTACAGCCGGTATCAGGTGATTCGTCTCATGAAAGAATTGATGCGTGAAAACAGCGCTATTCAGCCACCTGGCCGGGGTAAGCACGCGGTCTACTTCTACAGGCAATCCCGCCAAACTGGTTGAATGTTGCCTGGAATGTTACCGCGCATTGTCTTGCAACATTAAATAGTGTTAATGTTGCGCATAATGTTGAAACATCATTGAGGCGCATATTGAGAAATCACCCCAAAGGCTTTTCTGGAGCAACTTTGGGTGGGGGAGGCCGCACCGCCATGGCCATTAAAAAAATATTCGATCTGCTTAGTCCATTTGTTCAAACAATAGTGGGGGCAACAAATTCAGAGTCTGTAGAGTTTGTGGGGAGTGGGTTTTTGTTGAGACAAAATGACACGATCAAACTCGTTACCGCTGCTCATGTGCTGGATCACCATGACGAAAACAAATCGCCATTGTTTTTAGCAACTACTACTGGTTGTGTGAGAGTGGAGGGGGATTCATGTAGCTCAGTAGCGGCACAGGGTACCGAGCGAAAAGGTGATAAAATTGATATGGCTGTGGTTATCCTCGGGACAGAAATTTGTTCGAAATTACAAGAAATATCATTTGTTACCCCTGATATGCTGGATTTGGACAATAACCACGACCCTACTCTTGGTTATTTTGCGATGGGTTTCCCCGTCAAAAAAAGTAACAAATTAATAGATAAAGCGAACAAGGTGTTAGAGCCGGAACTTTATGGATTTCATGTTGATGAGGCCGATAAAAGAATTTACCGAAAACTCGGGTTGAGTCAAGAAAGTCATCTCGTTTTAAATTTCGACAAGAAGAAGCTGCTTTCGGAAATTGGCTTACAAAGAACGGCACCTGACTTATATGGGCTTAGCGGAACCCCGATATGGGGAATGGTGCGGAAGAGCGCAACAGAGGTAAAGCCTATGATTGTGGCAATATTAATTGAGCACCATCAAGGAGCTTTTAAAGCAGTTGTAGGAACAAAACTCAGTGTAAAGCTATTTTAGGAGCAAGACTCAAGGGATAATGATGCTGCCACTCGATAAATCACTCCGAAACCGGCTCGAACGCACGATCAAGGAGGCCCGCGATGTAGCCGAAGCCGCAGCCTCGGCCTCCTTGGAGCAATTGGGCGTCGGCGAGGCCGCGCCCTTTGCCCATCTTTCGGCCGACGAGCGGGAACTGCGCCGCAAGCTGCGCGTCCACGGTCGGCAGTTGGGTGATTCCTTGAACGGCGGTAAGATCCAGACCATGGATCGGCTGATCGAAGAGGTGGCCTACGAGCACTGGCACCGGATGCTTTTTGCCCGCTTCTTGGCCGAGAACAACCTGCTGATGTACGATGGCGTCGCAGTTACCCTGGAAGAGTGTGCCGAACTGGCCGCTGACGAGGGCCTGCGCAATGAGTGGGAGTTGGCCGCCCGGCTTGCCACCGCCATGCTGCCCCAAATCTTTCGCCCCGAGGCGGTGGTCTTTAGCCTTCACTTCCCTCCCGAGCACCAGCAGCGGCTCGAACGGCTGGTGGCGGAGTTGCCGCCCGAGGTCTTCAGCGCCTCCGACTCCCTGGGCTGGGTGTACCAGTTCTGGCAGGCCAAGAGGAAGGAGGCGGTCAACGCCTCCGAGGTCAAGATCGGATCCCGCGAACTGCCCGCCGTTACCCAGCTTTTCACCGAACCCTACATGGTGGCCTTTCTGCTCGACAACTCCCTGGGGGCCTGGTGGGCGGCCCGGCGGTTGAGCGAAGCCGACTTGAAAAACGCGAAGAGCGAAGAAGAGCTGCGCCATAAAGCGGCGATCCCCGGCGTGCCGCTGGAGTATCTGCGTTTCCTTAAAGTCCCCTCTCCCCTGGCGGGAGAGGGTCAGGGTGAGGGGGAAGTCTGGCAACCTGCCGCCGGCACCTTCGCCAACTGGCCGAAAAACTTAAGCGAACTTAAAACCCTCGACCCCTGCTGCGGCTCGGGCCATTTCCTGGTGGCCGCCTTCCTGATGCTGGTGGCCATGCGCCGGGAATTGGAAAACCTCTCGGCCCGCGAGGCGGTGGATGCCGTGTTGCGCGACAACATCCACGGCCTGGAGCTGGACCGGCGCTGTGTGGAGCTGGCTGCCTTTGCCCTGGCCCTCACCGCCTGGCGCTACCCCAATAATCTCCCCTCGCCTTCTGAAGGAGGGGTTTCCCTCACCCCTCGCCCTTTGGGAGAGGGGCCGGGGGTGAGGGCAAATCCGATAGGCTACCGCCCGCTGCCGGAGTTGCACCTCGCCTGTTCGGGCCTGTCGGTGAGTGTGGCCAAGGAGGAGTGGAAGCAACTGGCCCTGGACAAGCACAACCTGCGCCTTGCTCTCGATTGGATGCACGATGCCTTCAAGGATGCCCCGGTGCTGGGCAGCCTCTTAAACCCGGCACGCACCGATGCCGCCCGGCTGGTCGAATGGCCGGAGCTGAGCGCCGCCCTGGAACAGGCCCTGAATCGGGAGCAGACCGCCGAGCAGCAGGAAGCGGCGGTGGTGGCCCAGGGCTTGACCAAGGCCGCCAGCCTGCTGGCGGGCCAATACCACTGGGTCATCACCAATGTCCCCTATCTGGCGCGGGGCAAACAGGAGGAGCGCTTGCGCGACTTCTGCGAGAAGCACTATCCTGCGGCCAAGAACGATCTGGCCACGGTTTTTCTCGACCGCTGCCTGGAGCTCTGTGTCAAGGGCGGCACCGCCAGTATCGTCCTGCCCCAGAATTGGCTTTTCCTGACCAGCTACAGGAAATTCCGCGAACAACTGCTGAAGAACGACACCTGGCACCTGATTGCCCGCTTGGGGCCAGGTGCCTTCGAGACTATCAGCGGCGAGGTGGTCAAGGCGATTCTAATCAGCCTGAGCCGGGGGGCCGCTTTTGGCGGCGGGAGCGGTCTTCATTGGACGGCAGGCAGTTCACGGGACACAAAACCCGGGCACATGATATCAGGAGTCGATGTATTTGAACCCCGCACAGCCCCTGAAAAGGCTTCCGGGCTGGTCACTGCCGAAATCAAGCAGGTGGAGCAGGCCAAGCAGCTGGAGAACCCGGATGCAAGGGTGGGGTTTTATGAACAAGATGAAGGGGCGCATATAAGTTCGGTAGCAGATTGTTACCAAGGCTTGGTTACAGGAGACATTGAACGGTTTACTAAAAAAATATGGGAAGTTTATGTAGAAAAAGACGTTTGGGTCCCTTTCCGCAGAAGCAATAATTCTACTCGCCTTTATGGGGATGTATCCCAAGTGTTACTTTGGGAAATCGGCAAGGGTCAATTACATTCATACGCTCAAGAAGCACGTGACCAATTGCATGACATGCATGAAAGTGGAAATCGGGCATGGGGACGTTATGGTGTTGCAATAAATCGTATGGGTGATTTGAACGCTGTTCCTTATTATGGTGAACATTTCGACAATAATGTGGCTGTCGTGTTCCCTTTAAAAGATGAAAGTATTGATTTAAGTTTGTTGAGTTTCCTTGAATCAAAAGAGTTTTCAATAGCGATTCGAGAGTTGGATCAGACTCTCAAAGTCACAAACAGAACTCTACTCAAAGTCCCCTTCGACCTCGGTCACTGGTCCAGGGTCGCCGCCGAGAAATACCCCCACGGCCTGCCAAAACCCTATTCCGACGATCCAACCCAATGGATCTTTCACGGCCATCCGGCCCAAAGTGACGAACCCTTGCAGGTGGCCGTCGCCCGCCTCCTCGGCTACCGCTGGCCGGCGGAGCAGGATACCGCCATGGAACTCTCCCCCGAGGCCCGCGCCTGGGTGCAAAAATCGGCAGAACTGCTCCCCCATGCCGACGATGACGGTATCGTCTGCCTCCCGCCGGTGCGCGGCGAAATGTCTGCTTGCGACCGGCTGGAAAACCTGCTGGCCGCAGCTTACGGCCCCGAGTGGTCAGCCGCCAAAAAATCCGAACTCCTGGCCCAGGCCGACCATGGTGGCAAGACCCTTGAAACCTGGCTGCGCGAAAAATTCTTCCCCCAGCACTGCAAGCTCTTCCAGCACCGCCCCTTCATCTGGCAGATCTGGGACGGCCTCCGCGACGGCTTCGCGGCCCTGATCAACTACCATAAGCTCGACCACAAACTCCTCGAAACCCTGATCTACACCTACCTGGGCGACTGGATCAGCCGCCAGAAACAGGACCAGGCAACGGGAGTCGATGGCGCCCAGGAAAAACTCGCCGCCGCCGAAAGCCTCAAGAAAAAACTGGAGCTGATCCTCGAAGGCGAGGCCCCCTACGACATCTTCATCCGCTGGAAACCCCTCGCCAAACAACCCATCGGCTGGCACCCCGACCTAAACGACGGCGTCCGCCTCAACATCCGCCCCTTCCTCACCGCCCCCGATGTCGCCAAAAAGGGCACCGGCATCCTCCGCGACAAACCCAACATCAAATGGGAAAAAGACCGAGGCAAAGACGTGGAGTCCGCCCCCTGGTACCACCTCTGGGGCGGCGACCGGATTAACGACCACCATTTGAGCCTGGAAGAGAAACGCACTTCTCCGGCGGCAAAGGAATGATATGAGGGCTTCCCCATATGATCGATAGACAACCAGCGAAAACTCTACCTACGATTGAGGGCTTTCTGCTCTTCCTAATCAATCCGTTTTTTCGATACTGGTGGGCTGCGCTTACCGGATGCGCGTCGATCCTCGCAGTGTACATCACTCCTTCGTCCGGCATTACTCTAAATGGCGCTACGATGATGTCTGTGACTTTCGTCGCTTTCGCGCTGGTTTTTCTCACCCTTTCGGTGCTCAACCAAGGCTGGCAACTGTATATGGGGCGATTGGTCGGGTTGCAAGTAACATCGTTTGAACGTAATCGCGATATGCCAGAGGGGTGGGTCTTTGTGCTTGTTGGAGGCATTGATCTTGCGGTTGGCACCGTAATCGATATTCACAAGAAGACTGGGGCGGCCGAAGTGCCGTTTTCGCTTGTTCGGATTGCTTCCCGAAATTCCCGCGGAGCGTACCAGGCTACCCCGATAGGTAAAATAAACCCAACCCACATTAAAGAACATTCCGCAGGAGGTCTCCGACCGGAAGACCTGATCGTCCGCACCTCAGTTGATCTGCAACGCATAAAGGAGGTAGTCAATGACCTCGGATAAGAAGGTCTTCATTAGCTATTCCAACAATGATAGGGATTTTGCAGATCGTTTAGCCAACGCATTAATGGCGCTGGGACAAGATATATGGTTTGCCAAGTGGGACATTCAGCCGGGCGACTCGATTATCAGCAAGATTTTCGAGGAGGGCCTCGCCAACGCCAAAGCCTTCGCCATTATACTCTCGAAGGAGAGTGTTCGCTCTAGCTGGGTGCGCGAAGAACTAAACCAAGCGACAATGTACCGTATCGAAAATTTAGTGCGGGTCATTCCGATCATCAAGGAGGATGTCGAAATTCCGATGGCGCTTCGCACCCTGCACTGGGTAGATATGCGGACAGATTTTGACAGCGGGGTGCGGACTATCTTCAATGTGTTGAATGGTGTATCGGAAAAACCACCACTCGGTGAGACTCCAGCCCACCTGAAGGCGATTGTGCAGCCAGTCGCCGGATTATCTCGGCTGGCTTCGACAGTGGGGCTTCACTTGCTTCGAGCGACAGATGTTGATGAGCCTTTCATGCGAGCAGTCCGAAACAAAGAACTTGCTGATGCACTTCATCTTACCCCCACTGAACTAAATGACGCGGTGGACGAATTAGAGTCACAGGGTCTTGCTGAAACAAACAAGGAACTCGGTCATCACCCGTTTGATTTCGGATCTGTCGAGCCTACCTATCTTCTTCATCACGCAATGAGTGGCTTCTTGGAGTACAAACCAGACAATGATGTAAAAGTTGTGATTAGTGCAATCGCTGCCTTGGACAGCGCGGAAGGTCCAGAACTTAAACAGCATACACAATTGAGTTCTGGACGCTTGAACAGGGCGGTTGAATACATCAAGGACCATGGGTACGCCGATGTCCTTCTTGCCTTGGGAACGGCACCCTATGGTTTTATGCTCGTCAGAGCGACAAGAGCAACACGGCAGGCTTCACTCGATTAGGGCTTGTTTCAAGCGCGGTGCAGGTAAAGGGTCAGAAGTAGGTTTATCCGGTCATCTGACCCGATAAGTGACCTTTTAACGCTCACTCTGCGTGAATAGGTGTAATTTCGAACGAATTCAAAGGGATGTTCAAAAAAATACGGTAAGGTGTGATAATGATTAAACATCTAAAAATGACCAATGTCGGACCGGCCCCAAAGATGGAGCTGGAATTTGGTAAACGGCTGAACCTGCTCACCGGCGACAACGGCCTGGGCAAGAGCTTTCTGCTGGATATTGCCTGGTGGGCTATGACTCGCAAATGGCCTGCTGAATTGAACCCGAAACTCACCTCCGGAAAGGTGGTCCTGCCCACTGACAAAAAGCAGGGAGCAGAAATTGATTTTTCGTTTTCTGCAGCGTCAAAAACGAAGGGCCATACCAGTACCTTTGAAGCAAGAAGCCAGAATTGGACAGCCCCGCCAGGCCGTCCGGCAATTCCAGGGTTGGTTTTTTACGCGTTGGCTGACGGCAGTTTTGCCGTTTGGGACCCCGCTCGCAACTACTGGAAATTGAAAAATAACGAAGAGGGAACCGAGCGCCCGCCGGCCTACGTTTTCAGTCCAAAGGAGGTATGGGACGGGCTGCAACGCGAAGATGGCACATGGCTTTGTAACGGCCTGATTCGAGATTGGGCAGGTTGGCAGAAGGAAAAAGGCAGGGCATTTGCTTCGCTGACCGCCGTGCTGGAGGTTGTGTCGCCGACTTCGGAAGAAAAACTCGTTCCGGGTGGCTTGACCCGCATCAGCTTGGATGATGTGCGAGACATGCCCACATTGAAAATGCCCTATGGACAGGAAGTGGCCGTGGTTCATGCCTCTTCGGGGATGCGCCGTATTATTTCCCTGGCCTATTTTCTGGTTTGGTGTTGGGAAGAGCACCTGAAGGCGAAAGAACTGTTGGGAGAGGAGCCGGAAACCAAAACAGTCTTTTTGGTGGATGAAGTGGAGTCGCATCTGCATCCGAAATGGCAGCGCACGGTGATTCCGGCCCTGATGAAGGTGATGGATCAATTGATGACATCGTCCGAGGTTCAACTCATTGTTGTGACCCATTCTCCGTTGATTATGGCTTCCGTCGAGCCATTTTTTGACGGGAAGTTGGATGCTTGGTTTGATCTTGATCTGGTCAATAATCAAGTCGTTCTCACCCCCAGGCAGTTTATCAGGCAGGGAGATGTGCGCGGTTGGTTGACCAGCGAGGCCTTTGACTTGAAGTCCGGCTATTCGATTGAAGCCGAAAAAGTGCTGGAAGACGCAACGCAGGCGTTAAGCAACGCGTCCTTTAGTAAGGATGACGCCAAGGCTTTGGAGCAGCGTCTGCGTGAAGTGTTGTCGGATACCGATCCTTTCTGGATGCGCTGGCGTTTCGTGGCGGAAAAGAAGGGGTGGTTGTCATGATTCATGTTGCTGCTCAGCCGGAGCCCGCATCGTTCGATGTGGAAGTTCGGCAGAAAGGCCTTGCCTGGTTGCAAAAGAAGAAAATTTCCCTTGATCAACCCTTGCCGCCTAAAACCACCTTGGAGCCCTATTGGCGGTACTGCCTTGATGAAATGCATTCAAGTTACAGCGGCTGTTGTGCCTATCTGTCGGTTTTTATTGAGCGGGTTACTGGCGGCGGATCGGTAGATCACTTCGTTGCCAAGTCCCAACGGGCGGAATTGGCTTACGAATGGAGTAACTACCGGCTCGCCTGCTCCCGAATGAACAGCCGCAAAAGGGATTATGACGATGTGCTTGATCCCTTTGAGGTGGAAAGCGGCTGGTTTCACCTGGAGCCAATCACCGGCCACATTTACCCAAACCCGGATTTGTCGGAGGAGCAAAAGGTTGCGGTTCTGGCAACCATAGTTCGACTTGGCTTGAACGATGACGGAAATAAGGAGATGCGTGCCCGCCACTACCAGGAATATCGAGAAGGCTACTACACCGCTGCCTTTCTTCAAAAACGATCCCCGTTTGTCTGGGCTGAAGCAAATCGGCAAGGGTTGTTATGAGAGTTTTCGAGCACACTCTGAAAGCCGTCCGCGATGCGGCGGTTTTCAATCCGGAGGTCCAGGTGGCGCCGGCCTGTGTCTTCTGGCCGGAATGCAAAGCCGGTAACATTGTTATTGCGCAGTAACTCTTGCAAGGATACTATGCAAAAAAAGTGTTACAGGAGGCGGCAATGTCCACACTGATCGAGCAACTTATCCAGTATCTTCGCGACACACTCAATGTTACCATCCCCGCTCGCCCATGGGAAAAAAGCAAGCATTTACCCTTCTTTCTGCAGGACGGTTATGCCTATTTTCAAGCAGAACTGTTTGGGCTCAATATATTGTTGATGCTGGATACCAGCGATGAAGAGCACTCTCCTGCCACTCTCCGAAAGCATATGGATCAGGTTAGGGAAAAATATGAAGGTGAAGTCGTTTACGCCCGAGATCGAGTAACCGCCTATAACCGCAAGCGGTTGATCGAACATAATGTGCCGTTCATAGTGCCCGGCAACCAGTTGTATTTACCCATGCTGGCCATTGACCTACGGGAACATTTTCGCCAAAAGCGCCGGAGCATAGATAAATTTAGCCCGGCCACCCAGGCCTTGGTCCTGTATTGGATATACAACAGCAATATGGGGCGGGAAAGAACAACCCCGACGGAAATGGCCAAGATTCTTGGCTATTCAAAAATGACCATGACCAGGGCTTTTAAAGAAGTGGACGCAGCCCTGGGTTCAGTGCCTACCAATGAACGACTCAACAATGACGTGAAATACGGTGTGACCGGCCAGGAACTTTGGCAAAAATTGCAACCATTCTGGCGTAGCCCCGTTAAGCACCGGCACTATCTGCTCAGAATGGACTTCGATCATGTATTTGCTCATTTTCGGGCAGGATTGACGGCCATGGCCAGTTATTCAATGCTGGCCGAGCCCAACCACGAAGTCTTTGCCGTGAGCCAAAATGAGTGGAAGGTCTCCTTGCAAAGACGCAACGTGGAGATTCTGGATAGGCCTGACTCACAAACAGTGGAGGTCGAAGTCTGGGGATACCCCCCGGATTTGTTTGCCCAAAATGATTTGGTGGACCGGCTCTCGTTGTATCTCTCCTTGCGAGATAGGAGCGATGAACGAATCGAGTTGGCGCTGGAAGAACTACTGGAGGGGATGAAATGGTAAGAGGTTTGGGGCGGTTCAGGGACCATTTTCAGAACTTTACCAGCCAATATGTCCTGATCGGAGGTGTTGCCTGTGACCTGGCCCTGGATGAAGCGGGGCTAAATTTTCGCGCCACGCAAGATCTCGACATAGTCTTGTGTATCGAGGCGCTCGACAGACCCTTTGTTGAAGTTTTTTGGGAGTTTATCCGTGCTGGCGAATATCAAATCCAGGAAAAGTCTACGGGCGAGAAACAGTTTTATCGCTTCAAAAAACCTAAAGTTGCAGGTTTTCCGGCTATGCTGGAGTTGTTCTCACGGGCGCCAAATGTCTTGAAGACAGAAGAGGGAGATGGTCATCTTACCCCTATTCCCGTTGAGGAAGAGGCCGCAAGTTTGTCCGCTATTCTCCTGGATGACGATTATTACGCCTGGATTCAAAAAGGCCAACAGTTACTGCGTGGAGTTTCTGTGGTGGACCCGAAACATATCATTCCGCTTAAGGCAAGAGCGTGGCTGGATCTACGCGCCAGGAAGGCGAGCGGCGAGCCCATTGACAGCAAGAAGATCAAAAAACACCGAAATGATGTCTTTCGGCTGTTCCCAGTTCTTACCCCGGAGCCCATCACCGATGTGCCAGAGTCAATCAAGGAAGATATGCGAATTTTCTTATTGGCGATGGGAGAGGAAGAGATCGATCTTGCTGCCTTGGAACTAGGTACGCGGACAAAGGGTGAAGTTTTAGACAACTTGACGACTATTTACGGGCTCTAATGACAATGGTTGCAGTAGGCGAAGAACAGCTTTATTCCTGCACCCCCAGACCGTGGCTTGGTGTTCACAATGGATAGGGGGTGAAGCATGAGAATGATGGAGCATCTCCTAAATGCTGTGCGAGAAGCAGCCGTCTTCAACCCGGAGGTCCAGGTGGCGCCGGCCTGCATCCTCTGGCCGGACCGGGATCGCCAGTGGGAGGCGGTGATTCCGCTCTTGCAGGCCGAGCTTCCGGAGCTGTTCATCCTCGGAGACTACGCCCCGGAAAGGCGGACTGGCCCGGCCATCTGGTTGCGTTGCGTCATTGCCGGCAAGACGGATGACCTCTCTCTGCCTAAGGGCCTGACGCCGATTCTTTATCTGCCGGGTGTCAGCCGCCAGGATCTGCGGGCCGTTGAAAGTTGCCCGGACCACTTGAAGCCGCTGGCGGAACTCCAGTATCGGGGGGTGATCTGGTCGCAGATCAACGCCAAGGACTGGACCATTCTTGCCTATCTCAAGTCGGACCAGGGCGGGCTGGGTCTGGATGCGGCCCAAGACAGCGAGGCCAAGAATGCCATGCAGTTGGCCCTGTACCGTTTGCTGGATGAAGACCTGAAGCTGCTTGCAGGCAAGCGGCTTGACAAGGATTTTTTCAATACCCTGCTCACCGGTGGCGATCCGACCCGTGATCTTCTGCTCTGGCTTGATCTGGGCGATGGCTTTCGGGGTGCTCGCTCCGAGAACGAATGGCAGGCCTTCGTTGAGGTGTGCAAATCGCAGCTTGCCTTTCATCCGGAAAAAGAAGGGGTTCTGACCGGGGCCGCCAAGCTGGCCGGCCAGGAAGGACCGTGGCGGGCGGTATGGCAGCGGTTCTGCGAGGCCCCTCATCGTTATCCGAATCTTCCGGCCCGGATTCGTCAATGCCAGGCCCCCAACGCCACCCTGTTCTGGCACTCGACTGATGGCCCTTTCTCCGGCTGGCCGCAATGGAATGATGACCAGGAGAAAAGCCTGCGCCGGGATCTTCTGGCCCTGGCCGAGCTGCCTGCCCACCAGGCCCGAAAAAAGCTGCTTGACCTGGAAGGACGCCATGGCCACCGGCGGCGGCTGGTTTGGGCCGAGTTGGGCGAGGCGCCGCTGGTACAAGCCATGGAGCATCTGGCCCGTCTGGCCGAGGTCACCGGCACAGGTCTTGCCGCCGGCACCTTGGATGATCTGGTAAGCGGTTTTAGTGCCAGGGGCTGGCAGGCCGATGACGCCCTTCTCCATGCCCTTGCCCGGCTTGAAGCCCCTGCCGATCTAGCGGTGATCAGCGGCGCGATCCGGGCCGCCTATCTCCCCTGGGCGGAAGAATCGGCCCGCTACCTGCAAAAAACCGTGTCCGCCACCGCCTATCCTGGTGGCAGCATCCTTTCGAGGCGAGCAACTCCGGTTGCGCCAGGTGAATGCCTCTTCTTCGTTGACGGCCTGCGTTTTGACCTGGCCAAACGACTTGAGAAGATGCTGGCGGAAAAGGGAAAAACGGTTGGCGAGCGGCCTTACTGGGTGCCTCTCCCCAGCGTCACCGGCACCGGCAAGCCGGCAATGGCCCCGGTCCTTTCTTCCTCTGAACTGGCGGAGGAAACGGTGGGCTACAACTTCGAGCCGCTGACCGCCTATCTGCTGCGGAAAATCATGGTAGAACAGGGTTGGCGGATTCTCGACCGGGCCGAGAACGGCGACGGACAGGGCAAGGCCTGGTGCGAGTTCGGCGATATTGACCACGAAGGCCACAGCCGAGGCGCGAAGATCGCCAGGCATCTTGACCCCCTCCTCATCGAGATCCGCGACCGGATCATTGCCCTGCTTGATGCCGGTTGGCAAAAGGTGCGGGTGGTAACCGATCATGGCTGGCTGTTGCTGCCCGACGGCCTGCCCAAGACGGAGCTGCCCGCCTGTCTGGTTGACAGCAAATGGGGCCGCTGTGCGGCAATCAAACAGGGGGCGGCCACCGATGAGCGCCTGTATCCCTGGTATTGGAATCCGGAGCAGTTGGTGGCCCTGGCCGACGGGATTTCCTGTTACCGGCAGGGGGAGGAATACGCCCACGGTGGCTTGAGTTTGCAGGAGTGTCTGGTTTTGGAGCTTACCGTCAGCCGGTCGGCCGAGGCTTGCGGCGCAGCAGGCGCGCTCGTCTTTACCGATATCGTTTGGAAGGGCTTGCGTTGCACGGTGGCGGTGACTGGCGATTGTAACGGCCTGTCGCTGGATATCCGCAGGCAGGCCGGAGACCCGGCCTTCAGCGTGGTGGTTGGGGTAAAGGAATTGAAGGGCAACGGCACCGCTTCGGTGGTTGTTGAGGACGAAGAGCTGGAAGGACAGCCCGCGGTCCTGGTTCTGTGCGCACCCGGTGGCGCACTTGCCGCTCAAGTTGCCACGGTTATTGGTGGAGAAAAAGAATGATAGCTCTGGATCAGATTGACAAAAAAGCAGCTTCTTCCCTGGATGGCTACCTGGTCAGAAAGGACTTGGTCCGGACCTTCAGCCGCCAGTTTCCGGTGCCGACCTATGTGGTCGAATTCCTCCTTGGTCGCTACTGCGCCAGCATCGCTCAGGATGAGATTGACGAGGGCCTGGCCATCGTCCAGCGCCAGCTCTCCGACCGCACGGTCAAGGCCGGAGAAGAAGAGCTGTTTAAGTCCCGGGCCAGGGAACAGGGGGAAGTCAAGATCATCGACCTGATCACCGCCCGTCTCGATGCCAAGACCGACTCCTATCTGGCCACCCTTCCCAGCCTGCGGTTGAACGATGCCCGGATCGAGGCCGAACTGGTCAGTCGCCATGAAAGGATGTTGACCGGCGGCTTCTACGCTGAAATCACTCTCGACTATGACCAGGTAATTGCCCAGGAGAAGAATGGCCGGCCTTTCGGGATAAAGGCCTTGCGCGAAATCCAGCTCTCCAAACGGGATGTGCTGGATCAACTCGCTGAGGCCCGTAAGAATTTCACCACCGAAGAATGGAAGGATTTTCTGTTGCGCTCCATCGGCATGGAGCCGGCCGGGCTGGCCGAGCGCCAGAAGAATGCCCTTTTTCTGAGGATGGTGCCCTTTGTCGAGCGCAACTACAATCTGGTTGAACTTGGCCCCCGAGGCACCGGCAAAAGCCATCTTTTCCAGCAGGTTTCTCCATACTCCCACCTGATTTCCGGCGGTAAGGCCACCGTGGCCAGGATGTTCGTCCACATGGGCACCGGTCGGCGGGGTCTGGTCTGCCAATATGATGTGGTCTGCTTCGATGAGGTTTCCGGGGTCTCCTTCGACCAGAAGGATGGGGTCAACATCATGAAAGGCTACATGGAGTCCGGCGAGTTCAGCCGGGGCAAGGAAAGCATCCGGGCCGACGGCAGCATCGTCCTGGTGGGCAACTTCGAAGTGGATGTGGAGCACCAGCAGCGGATCAGCCACCTGTTCGGCCCCCTGCCGCCAGAGATGCGGGACGATACCGCCTTTATGGACCGGATTCATGCCTTTTTGCCCGGCTGGGATGTCCCCAAGATCAGCAAGGAATTGCTGACCAGCCATTTTGGTCTGGTCAGTGATTTTCTTTCCGAGTGCTGGAGCCAATTGCGCAACCAGAGCCGGCTGAGTGTGCTGCAAAACCGGGTGTTTTATGGGGGGGCGCTTTCCGGCCGGGACACCAATGCGGTGAACAAGACGGTGAGTGGCCTGCTGAAACTGCTTTATCCCGGCAATGACGACCAGGTGCCGGAAGAGGACCTGGAGTGGGCGGTGCGGATCGCCCTGGAGGCCCGTCGCCGAGTCAAGGAGCAGCAGAAGCGGATCGGGGCCGCCGAGTTTCGCAACACCCATTTCAGCTATGTTATGGGGGCGGACGGGGTGGAGAAGTTCGTTGCCACTCCGGAACTGCAAAGCGAAAACAGCATTGGCAGCGATCCCCTGGAGCCCGGCCAAGTGTGGAGCATCAGCCCCGGCGGTGATGAAGAACATCCAGGCCTGTACCGGATTGAGGTCAATGAGGGAGCAGGGAGCGGGTTGAAAATTCTCAACAAACCGGTGCCACCCGCCTTTCGCGAATCCATGGGCTGCGCCGAGCAGAACCTGTATGCCCGGGCGCCGCAACTGGTAGGAGACAAAGAACCGCGTCAGCATGAGTTCACCGTGCAGTTGCGGGCCTTTGATGCTGCCAAGTCAGGGGCCAAGCTGGGGGTGGCCGCCCTGATCGCCCTGGGCACCGCGCTTCTCCGGAAAAGCGTGCGCGGCGGCCTGATCGTGGTGGGTGAAATCAACCTTGGCGGTTCCATCGAACCGGTTCACAATCCGGTGGCCCTGGCTGAAATTGCCGCCGAAAAAGGCGCCAGTGTCCTGCTGATGCCGGTAACCTGCCGCCGTCAGCTCATTGACTTATCCGATGATATGGCTACCAAAATCGATATCCAGTTCTACGCTGACGCCAGGGATGCCCTGCTCAAGGCGGTGGTTGAGTAAGGCCCCTCTCTGATTCCGTAGCAAGCATGCCTGCGGTGGCAAGCTCCAACCTTTTGATGTGTCTCTGGAGGCGGTTTACCTGCTTCATGTTTTGCAAGGCATCGTCCCAATTGATGCCGTCTCCAACAATTTCTGGGGACTCTACTACTTGGGCAATATAGCGTTTTTGGATTTTGTCCCAGGTGATGCTCACCGAAAGTTTTTCGAACTCGCTTGCGATGGACCATATTTTCTTCGGGGAAGTCGCTTCCCCGTACATCTCGGAGTAGGTCTCCGGGAAATCACGACACAGTGCCTTGTGGACCGCCGTTATTCCCTCATCTGGGGGCTTTTGCAGTGAGAGGGTGGCCTCTGTCGGATCGAATTTCCAGCTCAGGCACCATCGGCCAAAAGAATACCCTTTTTTTCTGAGCTCGTTTTGTAGGCGTACATCAATCTCATACCGGCGGTGATATTCGTCTTTGGGCATGTGGGGGATAAGGCCGGCATTTCGCAGCACCCCATGGACGAACTCCACCCGCCTGTGCCGGAAGATATTGGCGATTTCGATCACGCTCATTCCACCTGTAAACGCTTCCCGAATTTTGTCGTGGAAAACCTGTTCTAGCCCTTCGTCATACATGCTATGCTCTCCTTCTTAGTAGTATCCGCTATCCCGCTGGCCAGATGTCGGAGTCAACAGATGGATTGCCTTGCCGATGGCCAGATCCAGCATGAGGACTTCTTGGCCGTCGAGATAAACTTGGTTGGTAATGACGCCGTTTTCCTCAAGGCATATCTGAAGGAAATTTCTCTTATTTTTCTGGCGGGCGACAAAGTACAGAATCCGGTTGTCTTCGCACTCTGAGTTTCGCTCAATTTTTTTGACAAGATCAATTCTGCCGCCATCCTTGCCGGAGCGTCTCCAATAGCCCTGCATGAAATATGTCAGGGAAGCTTTTATGTAGGAAAGCTCCTGCATGTTTCCCCGGACGGGGAAATTCCAGAATCCCGCATAAATTGTGACGCGCCGCTCAAAGCGTGTCCTACCGCGACAATTAGCGTCCTTGTAATCGTGCCGTTCCATTTCGACCCCAATTTCAATCCTGATTCCGTCGAGCTCGAACTCAATCATTCCCTTCCACCTCGTGCCACAATTTCATCAGGTATGACGCCGAGACCTTGATCTTGCGGGACTTTAACAGGTAGGCGGCAATCGGCCGAAAGCCCATGCCCTCTTCTTTCAGCTCCTTTACCTCTCCCCAATAAGCAAGCACCTTTCTTCGCAGAACGGGAGTGCGCCCCCGCTGAAGCAGCTCTGCTGCCCTGGCGTGCCTCAGATGTGAAAAATCCTGATACTGTTCCTGCTGAGCGACCCGGTATCCCTTGCCCTTTATGGTATCCCAGCCGGCCCGGCGCGCCGCCGCGATAAAAGCGCAATACTTGTTGACCCTGCCGGACAGATCAGGCCGCTCCTTCTGGAGTTGAAAGGATTTTTTAACCCCATCCTGAAAGATGCCGATGACCTTTTCCTCAGGCAGGGAAGCCACCCAAGACAATAATCTTTTCCGCTCTTTGGCGGTGAGGCCGGTAATCGGGTTAAGCATGTCGTCCACGATCGGTTTATCCGCTGGTGTAGGTCAAGGTTTCCCGCATCCGGAAGTGTGCGGTTTCCAGAGAGGTTTGCTGGAGGGCCTGCTCATGAGACATCCCATGGCCAATACATTCAAGATACCGCTCCTGTGCGAAGTTATGCTTAAGGCCATGACTGCCGCGGCCGGGGGCGTATTGCCCGGTCTTCTTGGCTGCTTGGTTGATTGCCGCCACATAGGCGGCATAATCGCTTTCCAGCCGGCCATGGTCCTGGATGTATCTTTCCAGCCGGTTATAAGTTTCCAGGGAAATATAGTGCTCGGTCTCCTTCCCGCCCTTCTCCTTGACCGCGACGACCCCGGCTTGATTACCGGTGGCCGGGTCTCTGCCGATGCCGTGCAACCCTTTCTTGACAAGAGGATTTTGCAGCCGGCGGTTACTTGGCGCCCCGGCTCCCTCGGCCCGCAGGCCTCCTTCGTATTGCAACGAGGCCTGTAACTGGAAGGTCTGATCGGCAATATTTTCGATAAGCCGGACTGGATCCGGATATGCCCGGTTGCCGAAAACCTTGCTTGATTTATGCAGGCAGACTTTGCTCCGGGCATAGAATTCCTTTCGCAGATTTTCTGTTTCCAAGACGGCCACAGCAAGGCCATGTTTCTCTATGTAGTGATTGATCGAGTACTGGAGCTTGCCCATCGCGGCAAGCAGCGTTTCCATGGTCTGGCGTGATCTTTTCCGCAAGACATAGTGAGCAAGTTTTTCCGCGAGATAAGCGGCCATGTCCTCGGTCACCCCAGCGGTGTCCAGCAGGTTGACTCGTCCTTTTTCCTGCATGTAACGGACAAAACGGTGGGCTTCATATCTGTAGATTTTCCAGGAGCCGCAGGAGCGCAATCCAAGCAGGCTTTGTGCTTTCGTCTGCCGGAAATTTCTGATGCCCTGGAAAACGGCTTCGGCCTGCGAATGCAAAGACCGTGGCCATCTGTGTTGCCCCATAATTTACCCCTGACCTTTTTTGTCCAAAAAACTGGTTGAGATGACATGCTCTTTTTGCGGCATTCTCATGCCGAGCGGTTGCAGCTCCGCTCCTGTAGAGCTTCTTCATTTATGTGTGCCGAGCACCGAGGCTCCATATCGCATTCAGCACACAGGCCCAAAATTTTCGAACCGGTTAACGCCTTACCAGGGCATCAAAACTCAGGGGTATAATTCCTGGTACATTAAAAATAACCGATTACAGATACGATCACGCAAGGGAGGTGCCATTAACCTCGGGGTGAAAGGGCTAAATCTTCGGTTTGCCAGTCCCATGGGTGGTGTGTGGTGGGTCGGTCAACAAGGACACAACGCACTCAAGCGCACCTGTAGCAACGCTACATAAAAAATCTTATTTTTATTCATTGCCTGTTTTGATTTGTTTACTAAATATGCTCAACATACTGAAAGAAAGGGATTTTTTCTTATTTATAGATTCTCACAGATTGCCTATTGTGTTCATTTTTGACCAGAAAACCGCGCCCAATACTCTTCAGTATCGGCGGCAGACTCAAATGCAGCGAATCGTGCTTCAACAGTAACAACAGGTGCCGATTGCCCATTTAATTGCTGCCGCCACCGCAACAATTGCGCGCGCCGTTCTGGGAGCAGCTGTCCTCCTTCTAAGGCTATGGCTTTGCGAACTGCAGAACAAAAATTCAAGGACTTTTCTTTGTCGCGACAATCAAAGCGTAGTGCGGCCTGAATATATTCTTCGACCTCCTGCGCTTCTATTTTGGGGGTGGGGGGTAAATAGTTCAGGGTATTGGTGGGTATGGGTGTCAGATTTGGGGGGGGCGGGGTGACATTTTGTCGCCCCGCCCTGTCATTTTTTACGGGGTGACACTTTGACGGGGGTGACAGAATGTCGCCTCTCAGCCAATAAATCCTGGACCGCCCCGGACGGTCTTGCCGTTCAATAAGTCCTTCTCGCTCCAAATCCCGAAGGTGACGCTGAACGGACCTTTCATCCATGCTGCATTTCCTCGCGATGTGCCGAACCGATGGCCAACACCTTCCTTCATCATCCGCAATATCAGCAAGAGCCAAAGCGACCAGTTTGCGTCCTGCTGACGGCATATCTGTGCTCCATACCGCCGTCATCAGACGGATTGACACGGCACCCTCCTATGCCTTCGAGGATTTTTTCGGACGGCCGGGTCTTCGTTTCTGCTGTTCTGGCAAAACACTGCCACCGCAATCTATCCATTCTGCAAGATCATGAAGCTTCAGCCGGATTGCTCTGCCGACTCGTACAGTGGGTACTGGACATTGCCCGGCTGTTAGCCAATTTCTCCATGTTTTTTGAGAAAGCCCCGTGATTTCCGATGCTTGCGCAAGAGAAAGCAATGGAGGATAATTTCCCAAAAGCTCAAACATACTCTTCTGTTGCATTTTTATGCTCCTGGTATAAAATATGAGAAAATGGTGCTATGCGATGCCATTATGTGTAATATATACACTATAGTTTATAAAAGCAAACTTTTTCCGGAGTGGAATGTGGAAAATCTCGGAGCGCGCTTGCGTGCAATTAGAATTCGCTTGGATCTTACCCAGGGGGAGATAGCCAGGAAGATTGGCTCGTCCGCTACTGCTATTGGCCAATATGAAAAAAACGAAAAGGTTCCTGGCGGGAAGGTTCTTGCGGGCTTAGCCCGCCTTGGCGTCAATATTAACTGGCTTCTGACCGGTGAAGCCCGGCCGGTTGACGGAAAACTTTTAGAGACGATTATCGCTACCGTCGAAGGCCAATTGATGCAGGATTTGCGGGTGCTATCTCCTGAAACCAAAGCTGAGCTGCTTGTTTTTTTGTATGAGTATTTTGAAGAAGATGCTGCCGGACTGCAGAGGGGAGAACTTGAGGGCGATATTGCCGAGAAGACTTTGCGTCTTATTAAATTTCGTGATGGAGGAAGAGATAGTGGAACCGAATAGAATGTATGAGCTGTATCGCCAAGCCAAACCAGGGTTCTTTTTCAGCTCCAGAGTTCTTGCGCTGCTGCAGGTGCTTGTTTCCCTGCCGTTAATCCTGGTAATAATCCTGACCGGGCATTTCTCGGATCCTATTGCCAATAAAGTGTGCGCCTATTTGTCCGTTATTGGTTTGGCGTACTATTTCTTTGGCTTGGTGCTGCCTTATTTTCTTGAAAAGAAAGCGAAGATAATCACCCGCATTATGCAGACCGTTGCAAATTAGCCACATTGTTCTGGGACATGGGTGGGACAGTGGGGCACTTGTTCTGATTTCCACTTATGGGATATAAATGGTTTCCATGGGACAAATATGGGACACTGACATTCTCAAAAAAGCCAAATCAGCATAAAAACAAAAAACCAACCATGTTACAACTGGTTGGTTTTTTGGTATTTTTTGGTGCGCCCGACAGGATTCGAACCTGTGACCTACGGCTTAGAAGGCCGGTGCTCTATCCGGCTGAGCTACGGGCGCCATGTGCGAGAGATATTAGAACGATCGGGCCAAGAAAGCAATACCGTTTTCGCCCCGCATCCGGGGCCAGGCCCTATTCTTCTTCTCCCCCCCCCCGCTGTTTTCCTGGCCTTGGTTAAGGGCCGGCATGAAAAAGGCAAGCCCCCTCGCGGGGAGCTTGCCTTGGGACCGGCCTATGTGGCAAAGAGCTAAAAAGCCCTGTTTCAGGCTTCCTTCTCGAGTTTGACGCTGATCGCCACCTTGTAGAGGATGGAGAGAATAAAGGCGCCTGTGGCCCAGACAGCTACAGTAACGCCGAGTTCCTGAAAGCTGGGCACATACTCGGTTACATAGTCCATGGGACTTGGCACAAAACCGCCTAGCACCAGGCCGAGCCCTTTGTCAATCCAGAAGGAAATGAAGATGAGCAGGCAGGAAATAACCAGCAGCCCATCACATTGCTTGACCCGGGAGTAAAAAATCAGGCCGATACCTGTAAGCCCCATGATCACCGAGGCGCGCATGAAGGGGACCAGATTGTTGAAGACCTGATCGCCATGGCCAAGGCCCCAGAAGAGGTAATCCAGGGTGTGCATGTGGCCGGGGATCTGGCTGTAGTAGGCAACAAAAAATTCACAGCCCAGGAAGAAAAAGTTGAGCATGGCGGCATAACCGATGATGGTCACCAGTTTGTCCTGCGCCTCGCGGCCCACGTCAAATTTGGTGACCCGCTTAAGGACCATGGCGATGATCAGCAGCAGAGCCGGACCAGCAGCAAAGGCGGAGGCGAGAAAACGGGGGGCGAGGATGGCGGTGAGCCAGAAATGCCGTCCCGGCAGACCGCAGTACAAAAAGGCGGTGACGGTGTGGATGCTGATCGCCCACGGGATGGAGAGGTAGATAAAGGGCTTGATCCACTTGGGGTACTTGATTCCCTTGTACTCGGAGTGCAGGACTACCCAACCGCAGAGGATGTTCAAGATCAGATAGCCGTTCAAAACGATCATATCCCAGAACAGCATGGAATTGGGAGTGGGAAAGAGCAGGACGTTAAGAGCCCGCATGGGTTGGCCCAGGTCGGCGATGATGAACATCAGACACATGACGATGGCGGCAATGGCCATGAACTCGCCCAAAATGACGATGCGGCCAAAGGCCTTGTAGTTATGGAGATAATACGGCAGCACCAGCATCAGGCCGCCGGCGGCAACGCCGACCAGAAAGGTAAACTGGGAGATATATACCCCCCAGGTCACATCCCGACTCATGCCGGTGATGCCGAGTCCGTAGTTGAATTGCTGGACATAGCTGAGAGCGCCCACACCCATCAGGGAGAGCAGGAAGAGCATCCAGACCCAGTACCCCGTGCTTCCTTTTAATGCTTTCTCAATCATGATCTTTCACCTCAAATAATATAGAAGAGGGATGGATGTGTCCCTATTGCAGGATTTCGCTGGATGGTAAAGGATGTCTTCAGTACCTGGCTGATCTCGGAGTTGGGATCATTGAGGTCCCCGAAGATAAGGCCCTTGGCTTGGCTTGCGACTTCCACACAGGCCGGAATCTGGCCGATGGCCAGCCGTTCGGTGCAGAAATTGCATTTTTCCACCACCCCGCGCATTCTGGTGGGGAATTTTGGGTTTTCCGCCTTGATAAAAGGCCGGCCGTTTGCATCCTTGCCGCGCGGGTCGCGCCAGTTGAAGCTCCTGGCGCCATACGGGCAGGCGGCCATGCAGAACCGGCAGCCGATGCAGCGGTGATAGTCCATGGCCACGATACCGTTCTTTTTCTTAAAGGTCGCCTTGGTGGGGCAGGCCCGGACGCAGGGCGGCTTTTCGCAATGGTTGCACAGGGTCAGAATGGGCATGCCCTTGAGTCCATCCGGGCGCTTGTCCTGGCTGTGCTCGGGGAAAACATGGTCGTAGGATTCGACCCAGAGCCATTTGATTTCATCCTTTTTGTTGCCGAAGTCCGGCACATTGTGGATGGTGTGGCAGGCCGTTACGCATTGTTCCGCCAGCCCGGGATTCTCGGTGAACTTCTTGACATCGATGACCATGCCGTAGCGCTTGCCGGTGGGGGCAGCGGCGCCATGGCCGCTCGCAGCCGGACCGGCGGAGGCGAGAGCTTCGCCCTTGAGCAGGGTATTAAAGGCCGAGGGTGCGGCAATGCCGGCAATGGCGGTGAGCCCGGCAATCTTCAAAAAATCTCTTCTCTTGCTATCCATGTTACATCGCCTCCTTCGGCTGGAGATGACAATCCCAACAATACGGTTTTACGGAGGCATAGCTGTGGCAGGTGTCACAGAATTTTTTCTTGTCGCTGTGACACTTCATGCAGCCATTCTGCAGGCTCCGTACATATTCGGTCCCGTTGGCGGTTTTCCCGATGCGGGCGCCGTCTTCGCGCAGGATATCATCGCGCCACTGGTTGAGCAGCACCATATGCGAGGTTCGCATGTACTGAGCTGGCGCAACACATTCTGTATAGTCCTTCGGTTTTTCCGGCTTGGGCATCTTGCCGGCATCCCCGGATTTATACCACATCGGGGAGGTCATGAGGCCCAAGAACAGTATCAACGCAGGTATGATTCTTCCTTTCCCGTACATAATTATCAGCCCTCCATTCCTGCCAGAGGCGTAAAACGGAGATCCGTTTCCCTCTCTTTTTCACCTTCCATAATGAGGGCGTTGCCCACCAGCTCGGAAACGCCGCACACTTCGACATCAGGATTCCAGTACTGATTGAGGGCAAGCAGGGTTGCCCGGTCAATGGCGCAGACACAGGAGAGCATGTTGACCCCGTGCTTGTCGGCCACATGGCGGACCGCATTTGCCCTGGGCAGGCCGCCCCGCATCCGCAGGTCCATGATCTCCCCGGTGTTGAGGCCGGTACCGCTGCCGCAGCAGAAGGTATTCTCGCGGATGGTGTTTTCCGGCATTTCGTGAAAATTGTTGCAGACGCTCTTGAGGATATGCCGGGGTTCTTCCAGCAGTCCCATACCGCGCGCGGTGTTGCAGGAATCGTGGTAAGTGACGGTCCGGTGATCGTTGCGGCTGGGGTCGAGTTTCAACTTGTTGTGGTGGAGCAGGTCGGCGGTAAACTCGCTGATATGCACCATCTTGGTGGAGGCGGCGTTAGCAAACACCGTGCCGGTGATCGGAGATTTGGGCACTTCGAGGAAGTTCGCCGGGCCGTTCATGGTGTCCATGTACTGGTGGAGCACCCGCCACATGTGGCCGCATTCGCCGCCCAGGATCCATTTGACCCCCAGGCGGTCCGCCTCGGCGTACATCTTGGCGTTGAGTTTTTTCATCAAGCTGTTGTGGGTAAAGAGCCCGAAGTTGCCGCCTTCCGAGGTGTAGGTGCTGATGGTGTAATCCAGGCCGATGTGCTCAAAGAGGAGCAGATAACCCATAAAGGTGAAGATGCCCGGTTCGGCGAACACATCGGCGGAGGGGAAGATGAAGAGAACCTCGGCGCCTTTGCGGTTGAAGTTGAGATTCTGCAGGCGAACCCCGGTTGCTTCCTCGATATCGTCCAGAAGAAACTCGGCGTTTTCTTTAAAAGTGTGGGGCTGCAGGCCCAGATGATTGCCGGTCCGGTTGGAGTTGGCAGCCGGCTCCAGGATCCAGTTGGTTCCCACCCCCACCAGATGGAGCAGTTCGCGGGCCATCATCGTCACCTCGGCGGTGTCGATGCCGTAGGGGCAGAACACCGAACAGCGCCGACACTCAGTACACTGATAAAAGTACATGAACCATTCTTTCAGCACCTTGAAGGTCATGGGCCGGGCCCCAGCCATCTGGCCCAGCAGCTTGCCGGCCAGAGTGAAATCATTGCGATAGACGGAGCGGAGCAGCTCGGCCCGCAGAACCGGCATGTTTTTCGGATCGCCGGTGCCGAGAAAAAAGTGGCACTTGTCGGCGCAGGCCCCGCAACGCACACAGCAATCCATGAAGATCTTCAAGGAACGGAATTTGTCAAGCCGCTCTTTCAGTCCGTTGAGAATGATCTCCTTCCAGTTTTCCGGCAGGTGCCAGTCATCGCTTTCCGGATCCCACTCGCGGGGAACCCCGAAAATTCCAGGCAGACTCTTGTTGTGATATTCAACGATACTTTTTTTGGCCGGATAACAGTAATTTCCCGGCTTGAAAACGGCTTCCACGTCCCACCAATCCTTTGCCGGAACGGCGCCAGTCATCAAGGATGGCTCCTTGACCACTTTTTCCTTCATCTGTGCTACTTTGGTATCTGCCATTGTCGTCATTCCTTCTCAGAGATTTTCAGGCTCACTCGGCCGCTTTTGCTGCTTCTTCCCCGGCAGGCTGAGCGGGCAATTCTTTCTCGACCGGGATGTCCGCCCCGACCATGAACTCACGGAATTCATCCTCATATGATGCGTAGGAATGGGGCTTGATTTTCGGGTCATTCCAGGGATTGATGTGCCGAACCATCCGGTTGTTATTGATCATGTTCCGGGTGGGGCTCATGAAAACGCCGGCCATGTGCATCAGCTTGCTGAAAGGGAAGTAGATCAGCAGGGCGCAGACCAGAAAAACGTGCACGAAGAAGATCGCGCCGATCTGGCCGGTGATGGTCGGGGAAAGGGTGGCAAGACCAAGGGCCAACTGCTTGATGGCGACCACGTCAACCCTGAGGAAGTAGCGCATCAGAATCCCGGTGATGCCGATACCCATAATCAGAAACAGGGGGAAATAGTCAGCGGGCAGCGAAATATAGCGGATGTTGGTGAGCGTTATCCGGCGGAGAAAAAGAAAAGCGAGGGCACCGAGAAAGATGGCATCGGTCTGATAGAAAACCGGGGTGCCGATCTGCATGAAACCGTCCCCGAACTCAAGGGCTGCGACAAAAGCAGGGATCGGGTCCATGAACAGCCGCATATGCCGGAGAACAATGACCAGAAAACAGTAGTGGAACAAAATCGCGAACAGCCAGAGAAATTTACTGGAGCCGTATACCAGTTTGGGGCCCTCGTGCATTTCCGCCTTGGTGTTGCGGAACAGGGAGCGAAACAGAAAAACCTCGAGCAGCATCCGGCCGATTACCCCGGCCTTGGTTGACGGGCAGTCAAGCTTGTTTTGCTTGATCCAAGGCAGGGAGTTCGCCTGGCCGCAGGTGGTCGGAATCCGGAAGGGAACCGGAGAGCTTGCCCAATAGACAACCCGGTAGACAACGCCCCCCAAAAAGACGGCAAAGGCAAGATAGGGCAAGATGATCCCCACCAGCGCCTGCCCACCGGGCACCTGGGCGGCCACCAAGGCAACCACGACAAGCACCAGCACTGCGATTAATGGATTGATAATTCTCATTTACCGTCACCTCACATCATGGTTTTTAGGAGTCGTTACGAAATAACCGCTACGGTTTTGAGCCCTTTGGTTAGTGCGCCTTATGCCGGGAGCGCACAACCACTTTCGAGGTCACAATCGTGCAGGCTATTTTTTAACGACGGCTTAAAGAATGTTTTGTAGAGTTTTCGCCTTTTCCGCGTTGTTTCCTGGCAAAAGCCGGGAGGGGCAGCATCCCCCCTCGCTCAAGAGGGGGTTCCCCCGCCGGTACTCCTCAAGCCTGGTCTTGTGCAGCTGTTCTCGGCTGGCCATGTAGAGATCAAACAGGGTGTAGGCCAGGATGTCGGCCTTTTCCTCAAAAGTCAGCCAGCCTTCATGGTCAGCCAGTTTTTCCCGGTGATAGAAATCCTTGACCACTTCTTTCAGCTTGTAGGCCATCGAAACGGCCTGGGACGGGATGAATTCCTGTACCGCCCTGATCTTGACCAGTTGGTTCAAGGCGGGGACAAGCCCTTCGAGCGTCTCGCTCTCAAAAAGCAGTGCGTAGACCTCCCACAGGCTGCTTTTTACCGCATAGCCCACCGGGTTGGCAAACTGGTTCTTCTCTTTTTTAAAGATCCTGGCGCCATCCTCCGGGTAGGTCGCCAGCACCCGATCGACCCAAACCTCCAGAATCTCGCCTTTGTTTTCGATGAGCATTTCTTGCAACAGCATTATTTACCCTCTGGAACCCCCTGTTTTTTTAGGGGAAAATCCCTATATCCTGAATGACCATTCAGAATGGGAATGGCATTGTTAGCATGTTTCAATCCAGATTTCAATAGGAAAAAATGAGAGGAAATGTGGGAAAATGAGGGGAAGGAATGGATCAGGAGATGGTGTCGAGGAGAATGCCGGATTCCTGCTGAAGGTTTCTGAGGAGAGCCGGCAAATCATTCAAGTCAATATTCACATCACCGATGATGGAGCATTGCTCATTGCCGGAGCAGTCGTAGACATCAAGAAAATAACCGCGTTCGTCTTTAGTGAGGACAAGATGGAGGAGGATTTTCTGATTATTCAAGTGGGTGTTGACTTGTTCCACCAGCCGGCGCACCGAGCTTTCCTCGGACGAAAAAAGGAAATCCTGTTCTTGCCGATGTCGCCCTTCCCTGTCCCGCTGCCAGTCTCTTTTGAAGGCCCCGATGCGCGCCACCGGGGCTAATCCGTCAATGGGCTCGACCTTTTTTTCCAAACGATACGGACCGATTCTTGCGGGTCGTGGAAATTTGATTTCATCGGAAATGACCATCGTCGTCCCCCGTTCGTGGCGGTTTTTCTGTCGGACTTTATTGTTTCTCCTTGATATTCTGTCATAATCTCATCGACATGATTGTTGAAAAACTATAATGCTTAAGCCTCCAAAATTAAACTTCTATTTCCGTTCCTTCCCTGGCAAAGAAAATTTCCGTGGCGCCCTGCCCTGCCCGGGCACAATATTTTTCCGATAAGGTGTCGATCTGGTCATCGGTGCGCATGGGATCATGATGAAACAGGGCCAGGGCTTTCACGCCGGCATGTTTGGCCGCGGCAATGGCGTGTTCGAAAGAGGAATGGCCCCAGCCCATAAATCTGGCCGTATATTCCTCCTGGGTGTACTGAGCGTCATGCACCAGAAGATCCGCCCCGGAAAAAAATTGTTCCAGAGCGCCATTCTGTTCCTGGGCCACCAGTTCGCCCTCGGCGGCCATGCCTTGGTCATAGGACGGGTCTTCCGGATCCGTGCAGAAAACATTGCGGAACGGCTCGGTATCATAGGACGTGCAGACCGCCTTCCCTTGATAGGCAAAGCGGTAGCCAAGGCAGAGGATGGGATGATTCAGGTATTTTGTGGTCACGGTGATGCCATCGCCCAAATCGAATTTCCCCTCCTTGAGATCAAGATATTCAATTTTGGCGGCAAGCTCTGCCTGGCGAACCGGGAAGTAGCGGTAGGTCAGCTGACCACCCACGATTTTTTCCAGGGTGTCGCCTTCAAAACTGACCGGGCCATAAACCTTGATGGTGCTGCCCGGCACATAGATGGGGGTAAAAAAGGGAAAGCCCATGATGTGATCCCAGTGGGTATGGGTCAGAAAGACATCCGTGCTGATCGGTCCGGCCTTGAAATCATTGGCCATCATGAAATTGCCCAGCTCTCTAATGCCGGAACCGGCATCAATGATGATGAGACGATTGACTTCCGGGAAGCGCAGCTCGATACAGGCTGTGTTTCCGCCATACTTCATGGTTTTTGGGCCAGGACAGGGAATGGAGCCCCGAACTCCCCAGAATTTGATTTTTATGCTCATAATGTTTCCCTGGCGACCTGGAGAAAAACCCGGGCCTTGTCGATTTCTTGTTGCACAACCAGGTGCAGGCTTGAAAGCTCAAGCCAGCTCAGGCCGACTTGGCGGAGAAGCTCGTTGATTCTGGACAAATCCGGGTAGCGGTCTCCGGCGGAACCGATGTCAAAGAGATTGGCGTAGGTGTTAGCCAGGGCCACCACACCAACCAGCTGCCGGTTATCGGTCGAGGCCTTTTCCGGGTTGTGGTGAAAGCGAAGTATTTCGGTGAGTGCGAGGTTAAGCTGCCACTTTTCGGCGATCATCTTCCCGGATTGACCATGATTAAAGCCCAGCAGCATCTCCTCGGCTCTGGTCAACGGCCCCTGTTCAATTGCGGCTAGCTCCAGGGCCTGCCGGTATTCTTCGGCGAAACAGTTGTTCAGCGGGATTTTTCCCACATCGTGGAGCAGCCCGGCCACAAAGAATTCCTCCTGCATCATGCCGGGGATCCCCTTGAGACCGGCCAGGGCCTTGGCCATCACCCCCACACATAGGGAATGGGTCCAGAAAGCATCCATGGACAGCGAGCGAAATGAGTCTTTTTGCCCCATGGTTCCCAGGACCGCGGTGCTCAAGGCCAGGTTTTTCACGGTATTGATCCCGAGCATGATGATTGCCCGGGTGAGGGAATTGATCTGATTGGGCAGGGAATAATAGGCTGAGTTGATGAGTTTGAGCACCTGTCCGGTCAGGACCGGGTCGAGGGCGATAACCCGGTTCAAATCGTTGGCCGAGGTGTTGGGGCGATTGCAGACCTCCAGAACCTTGGTCACCGTGGTGGACAGGCTCGGCATCCGCTCGATATACTTATGGATCAGCGCAAAGCGCTGTTCGTTAGTCAAGGGGGGGGCTGGCATCAGCGGAATCCATCCATTTATGGTTACGGGTTACGTTTAGGACATAGTAGCTGAGGCTTGCCGTGCGGTCAAGAAAAGGGCAGTCAACAATCGTGCTTGATCAAAAAATCGCGAACCATTTCGTTCATGATCACGATTTTTGGCTTGCCTGTTTCATGGATAATGATCCAGACGCAGCGTTGAAAAGCCGTAATCTTTCACCAGGAACAAAAAACGTGGCTAAACCACTGGACTGTAAACGTTCAGCAGTGCCGCAGATGCGCGAAAGAGGTCTGCGAAGTGTGCTGGTGCACATGAGCAGGCCGATGACAAAGCAGATGCGGTGCTGCTGAACATTTACGAAATGCCCGGAAAAGATCGCTGTCCACCTGGAGGATTAAGCGTTCGCCTTCTCCGGCATTGTCGACGAATTGGTGCTGGTCGCTGACCTGACTCAAGGCCGGCATCCTTCCTGTCTGTTAAAGGCCACCGCCTCCGAATAGGTGATCCCGGCGCCGCCGAAGATGTCCAGGGCGCTGCCGATGGTGGCGTCCAGACGATTTTGTCCCAGTTCCTTGACCCGGTAGAGATCGGCAAGATTCTGCACTCCGCCCGCATAGGTGGTGGGGAGCGGGCTCCATCTGCCGAGCAGCGCGGTGAGCTCCTCTTCTATGCCCGCACATTTGCCTTCCACATCAACGGCGTGGATCAGAAATTCGCAGCAGTGGTTGGCAAAATATTCGAGAGATTGGGCGGAAACCGTCACCTGGGTGAATTTCTGCCAGCGATCGGTGACGATAAAATATTCACCCCCCCTTTTCCGACAGCTCAGGTCAAGGACCAGACGTTCCCGGCCCACACCCCGGACCAGCTCTTTAAGCCGGTCTTCATGCACCACCCCGTCCTTAAACACCGCCGAGGTAACAATCACCTCGCTTGCCCCCTGATCCAGCCAATGGCCGGCATTGGCCGCAGTGATGCCGCCACCCACCTGCAGGCCTTGGGGGAAGGCTTGCAGGGCTTCAGCTGCCGCAGCTTCGTTGCCCGGACCCAGCATGATCACATGGCCGCCCAAGAGGCGGTCCGCCTTGTACATCGCGGCATAATGGGCGGCCGGCTGGTCCGAGGCAAAGTTGGTGGTCAGTCCCCCCTGTTGTCCGTCAGAGAGGGAGGAGCCGACAATCTGTTTTACCCGGCCCTGGTGGAGGTCGATGCACGGTCTGAATTTCATGGGATCTCAACTGTTGAATTTTCAGTAAGATTAGCCCTATCTCAGGGAAAAAGTCAATAAAGATGGACTCGCCAAAAGAGGAAAGGTACAGGACGTAACCGTTCGGCCGGGCCGGGGAGTACGGGTTGCAGCAATAAAAAAAGGTGGCCAGCTTGCGCCGTCCACCTTGAATTCATCCTTGTACTGCGCAGGCAAATGTTACTTGCAGTCTTCCCTGATCATGAAGGTTCTGGGATCGAGCTTGAGGAGCTTGCCGCATTTGCTGACCGCCGCCGATCCCTTGAGGACCTTCAGGTCAAGACAGTCGCTTTTCGGGACAGGCTGCAGGAGGACAACGGTATTGAACAGATCCTCCATCCCGGTGCAGGGGGCGGGTGCCGCGGCAGCACCCAGATTGTCTGTCCCCTCGTCGCACACGGCGGAAAACCAGATCTGCAGGTCCATGGTCTTGGCCATCTCCCGCATTCCTACCAGCACGGCGCGGTCGGTTTTGCCGAAATCAAAGCCGTCAACCACCATGCATTTCGGCTTGATCACATTCTGCTGCACAAGGTCATGCAGCCGCTCTTCCAGTTTGGCCAGACTGAACGCGGACTCGTTGAAGGTGATGATCATCCGGTTGCGCATGATCGTGTCATGGATTTCCCCAGCCTTGTCAAGCTTGCAGCTTTCGGCGATATCCTTAAACATATCGTCGTACCAGAGCTTGGTTTTGTCCAGGCTCTGGCCCACGCTGACATGAACAACCTGCTTGTCGTTTAACAGACTGTCCATGGCGATCTGGACCAGCAGTGCGGTTTTACCCACGCCGGCCCGGGCCATTACCAGCCCCATCCGGCTGGATTCCTGGGCGTCGCTTTCACCCTTCAGGTGGCGAATGGGATTTTTTTCAATCAGCTCTTGTTTCAGCATGGCGGTATCCTTTGTTTTGCGAGTGCATCATTAAATCGTAAGCGATCACAGGGCACCACATCTTGCAGCGATCGGTCCGGCTCACGTACAAAAGTACGCATCGCCGTCCCGCTTGCCGCAACCTGCGGCACCCTGTGGCCGCTTATTCCGTGGTAATTTGACTTCCGGGGCACTCCCCCCGTGATCGGTTAATTAAATCAGCTTGACACCGAAATTGGACAAAACCCCGAAAGTTACTGCTTTTTACTTTTCTGGGCTTTAACAATCAACTCTTCGGCCACGCTCTTGGGCACCTGCCGGTAGGTGGCAAATTCCATGGTAAACTCGGCCTTGCCCTGGGTCAAGGAGCGAAGGTCGGTTGAATAGCCAAACATCTCGGAAAGCGGCACCTCGGCCTCGATGACCGTGTAGGCGTCTTCTTCGTTGGTGCCGATGATCATGCCCCGCCGCTGGTTCAGGCTGCCCATGATCGAGCCCTGGAACTCGGTTGGGCCCTCGACCGCGACCTTCATGATCGGCTCCATGATCACCGGCTTGGCCTTGAGGTAGGCCTCCTTGAAACCGCCCATGGCGGCAAGCTGGAAGGCGATATCCGAGGAGTCCACGGCATGGGAGGCGCCGTCGTTGATGGCGCAGCGCACCCCGGTGACATGGGCGCCGATGAGCGCGCCTTTGTCCAGGCACTTCTGGAAGCCCTTATCGCAGGAGGGAATGTACTCGCGGGGCACCGAGCCGCCGACGATCTGGTCGACGAATTCATATTCGCCCTCTTCCAGGGGCTCGACGTAACCCGCCACCCTGCCAAACTGGCCGGAGCCGCCGGTCTGCTTCTTATGAGTATAGTTGAAATCGGCCCGCTGGGTAATGGTCTCGCGGTAGGCAACCTGGGGGGCGCCCACCGTTACCTCGGCCTTGTATTCGCGCTTCATCCGCTCGACGTAGACGTCGAGATGCAGCTCGCCCATCCCGGAGATGATGGTTTCCAGGGTTTCCTGATCCACATAGGTCTTGAAGGTGGGGTCTTCCTTGGTGAAACGGTTCAGGGCCTTGGACATGTTGTCCTGGGCCTTGTTATCCACCGGAGTGATGGAGAGGGAGATAACCGGCTCCGGCACATGCATGGAGGTCATGGAGAAGTTGTAGTCCGAGCCGCTGGTGAAGGTGTCGCCGGAGGCGCAGTCGATGCCGAACAGGGCCACGATATCGCCGGAGCCGGCTTCATCGATCTCCTCCATGTCGTCGGAATGCATCCGCACCAGGCGGCCGACCTTGGCCTTCTTGCCGGTGCGGACATTGACGATGGAATCGCCTTTTTTCAGAGTGCCCTGGTAGGTGCGCACGTAAGTAAGCTGCCCGTACCGGCCATCTTCAAGCTTGAAGGCCAGGGCCAGCAAGGGGTCGCTGGAGATATTGCTTACCTTGACCTCGGCTTCTTCGTGGTCCAGGTCCAGGGCAAAGTTTTCCACATCGGTCGGGCAGGGTAGATAGGAAACCACCGCGTCGAGCAGGAGTTGCACCCCTTTGTTCTTGTAGGCGGTGCCCATCATCACCGGGGTGAATTCAAGGTCCAGCGTGCCCTTGCGGATCGCGGCCATGATCATTTCCTCGGTGGGGGTGCCTTCGAGTACGGCCTCCATCAATTCATCGGAGAACATGGAAACCGCGTCCAGCATCTCTTCTCGCTTGAGGTCGCATTCCTCCTGGTACTGGGCGGGAATCTCCTCTTCGCGGATCTTGTCGCCGTTTTCCCCGTCAAAATAGACGGCCTTCATCCGGACCAAATCGATGAGGCCCTGCATGTCGCCCTCAAGGCCCATGGGTACCTGGATGGGCACGGCGTTGAGGCCCAGCTTTTCGCGGAGTTGCTTGATGACCTTGTCCGGATTGGCGCCGGTGCGGTCGCATTTATTGATAAAGGCTACCCGGGGAACCCGGTAACGGGTCATCTGCCGGTTGACGGTAATGGATTGAGATTGCACCCCGCCGACGGAACAGAGAATCAGCACCGCGCCGTCGAGTACGCGCAGAGCCCGCTCAACCTCGATGGTGAAATCCACGTGGCCGGGGGTGTCGATGATGTTGATGGCATGGTCTTTCCAGTCGCAATAGGTCGCGGCGGAGCAGATAGTGATGCCGCGCTCCCGCTCCAGTTCCATGGAGTCCATTTTGGCGCCGACCCCGTCCTTGCCGCGAACTTCATGGATGGCATGAATACGCTGGGTATAAAAAAGAATGCGCTCGGTCAGGGTGGTTTTTCCCGAGTCGATATGGGCGCTGATTCCAATATTGCGGACTTTCGTAATGTCTCTCATGGTAAATCTTCCACTCCATTCATGCAGTTGCGCGGTTATACCTGGTGCCGGTCAAGGCACCATACCTTGGAAAACCGGCATTAATAACGTCCCCTGGTCCAGGGGCCGGATGGACAGTCTTTTACAGAACCGGCACTTTTACCCTTAAGGCCTGTTGCTGTCAAGGGAAAAATTCGGCGCATTCGCACGCAGTTACTAGCGGTGATAAGGAAGAAATTCCGGGTAATGGAACGGAAGAAGAGTAAGCAGATTAAATCAGGATCAAGAGATCCGGTTTTGAGATCATAGTCGCGGGACAAACATGAATTATTATGTGGCAAAGAGTTGCCGGTAATGATAAATATCTTTGCTGTATTGTCAGGAACACAGAGTCGACCACCCCACTGTCTTTGATATTTAACGGAAGTCAATGTTCTTTCATTAGAGTTGAGGGGCCATCTTGTTGCGACTCAACGTAACCGTTCACTGGGCGGTCACCAAAGTACCAAAACCGCCGGGCTGTAACCGTTCAGCAGTGCCGCAGATTTGGACAAGCGGCCCGGTGCTGCGTACCTCGTGTACGTAAGCCGGGCCGATCGTCCGAAGATGTGGTGCTGCTGAACGGTTACGACTCAACTGACCATGGGATTTGAGATGCTGAGTGTTTTACACAGCTTTTACAAACCTGCCTGCTTGGTCCTGCTTGCGCTTTTGGGGCTTGCCGGCGGGCATCTGCTTGATACCGTTCTGCAGATGAACCTGCGTCCGAAAATCACCGCGCAACCCACTCGCCGACAGGCCGTTGCGGTCAAGCCGCTGAAAAATATAGAAACCAGCCTTAATCTGATTCTGCAGAACAATATTTTTGATGCAACCAGTCGATCTGCCACCGCGACCATGACCCTTGCAACCAAGAAGGATGCCTTGGCCGCCGTAGCCCGTACCGAGCTCAAACTCTTAGGCACGGTCGTCGCCGCCGCACGTTCCATCGTCCTGCTCAAAGCCAACAACGAACTGAAGCTTTATCATCTTGGCGACAAGGTCCCCGGCGACGGGACCATCGAGAAAATCCTTCGCAACCAGGTACAGATCAGGTACCCGGACCAGAGTTTGACTACTCTGGTTTTGCAGGAGAAAGGGCCCCTCTCTCCTTCCGCCAAGCCTTCTGCTGATGGCGCCACTGGGGATATCAGGGAAGTCGGCAAAAACCGCTGGTTGGTCTCCCGGAGCATGGGGGAATCGGTGCGGAAGAATTTTGCCGCGCAAATGCGCCTTGTTCAGATGCAGCCGCGCATGGTGGCGGGCAAGACAAACGGTTTTCTGGTCCAGCAAATCAATCCCCAGTCGGTGCTGGGCAAACTGGGTTTGCAGCCAGGTGATGTGATCATCGATGTCAACAACACCAGACTGGACAGCCCGGAAAAGGGGTTGCAGATAATCCAGCAGTTGCGCGAAGCGCGTCAGATAACCATTGCCGTCGAACGCAATAATCAACCTATGAGTTTTTCATATGAAATCCAATAGGAGTTTTCTCCGATGAACACGTCGATTCTTTCCCGTATGCTGGTATGGATAACGTTTCTGTCCTTATGTTTTGTTCCCGTCCACGCCCTTGCGCAGAGCCAAACAAAACCGGCCGCGGCCGGGCGGGTCACTCTTGATTTTAAGAATGTCGAGTTGACAGACCTGATTCAGACCATCAGCGAATTGACTGGAAAAAACTTTCTCTACGATGAGACTGTGCAGGGGAAAGCCACTATCATCTCGCCGGATAGCATGACCCTGGATGCAGCGTACCAGTTGTTTCTTACGGTCCTAAACGTTAAAGGGTTTACCGTTGTTCCCTCGGGCAATACCAACAAGATCGTCCCCCTGAAGAACGCCAAGGAATCCAGCCTGCCGACTGTTGTCAACGGCGGGAGCAAGGTGACCGAGCAGGTCATCACCAGGGTCTTTCGCCTGAAATACCTCGACGCGGCAGTTGTTGCCCCCACCGTCCTTTTCCCACTGATGCCGCCCACGGCCAATGTTTCCGCCTATGCGCCCGGCAACAGCCTGATTATTACGGATACAGGGGCCAACATCGAACGCCTCGCCAAGATTATTTACGAGCTTGATCAGCCGGAAGGTGTAAGCGACATCGAGGTTGTTGCCCTGGAGAATTCCAAGGCCGACGATATTGCCAAGGCCCTAACGGCGGTCATGAGCCAGCCAGATGTCAAGCGGCGGGTCGGAACCTCAGCTGCAACTGAGGCCCCCCTTAAGATTATCCCGTATGCCGCGGGGCGTTGCCTGATCGTCATGGCCAGTAAGGAGGACATGGCGATCATCAAAACCCTGATTGCCCGGATGGACAAAGAAATCGACGGGACCCGCGCCAACATCCATCTCTGTTACCTGGAAAATGCCGATGCGGTTACCCTGGCGGTGACCCTTAATGAAATTCTTACCGGGGTCAAAACCGGCGCAGGGGGTGTTAAAAGGGATGGCCAGCCCGTCGGGACATCGGCCACCGGCTTATCGGCCACCGGCTTGCCGGGCACCGGGCCGTTGTCCACTGGCCCGTTGACCATTACCGCCGACAAGCCAACAAATTCGCTGATCATCAATGCCAGCCTGGATGATTACAAAACGATCAAGGAAGTCATCGATAAGCTCGACATCAAGCGCAAACAGGTCTATGTCGAGGCCTTGATCCTCGAACTCTCCATGGATGCTACCCAGCGGCTCGGAGCCTCATTACAGGGCGCTGCGAGCATTAATGGTAATAGTGTCGTTTTAGGGAGCAGTAACCAAAATACCGGTCCGGTCGGTCTTGGTGCGGCTCTTACAACCAGCAGTGGCGGGGTGCCCGACCTTTTGACCCAGGCCATCGAAGGGCTGCTGGTCGGGGGGTTTGCCAAACCGATTACCGTTACCGGTCCGTCCGGCACCCCGATTTCCGTTCCGGCCCTTTCGGTGTTGATTGACTTGTCGAAAACCGATACGGATGTCAATGTGCTTTCGGCGCCGCGTCTGCTCACCTCCGATAATGAAGAAGCTGAAATTATTGTTGGTTCCAACGTGCCGATCATCACCGGGCGGCTGACCGGAGTGAACAGTGCCAGCTCCAGCAGTACCAATCTGACCCAGAGCGTTGCCGTGGAACGTCAGGATGTTGCCTTGAAATTGCGCTTCACGCCGCAGATCACCGAGGGCGACCTTGTTCGCCTTAATGTTTATCAGGAAATCACGAATATCGCCCCGTCCAGTTCCACGGTTGGCGACCCCAATCAGGTCGGGCCTACCTTTACCAAGCGCGTACTGCGCAACACTGTTCTGGTGGAAAACCATAAGACCGTGGTTCTTGGCGGCTTGATCGATACCAATGTCACCGACTCGGTTACCAAGGTCCCGATTTTGGGAGATATCCCTGGTGTTGGCTGGTTGTTCAAGCGTACTTCTACCAAGAAGCAAAAGACCAACCTGCTGGTCTTTATCAATCCGACGATTATCAAGAACTCTAATGATCTCGATACGGTTACCAGCCGTAACCAGAAGGCGGCCAGTGGTTTCCTGACCGACAAGGTTCGCAATGCCCTGCCGGAGAATTTTTTTGGTGACTCCGCCGGCCAGAATGGGATCCTGACGGATACCTCGATCGTCAGCCCGCCGCAAAGCGGGATTCCTGGTCAAACCCCCCCGGCGGCAGGCCAGCAGGGCAACTAATGACCTCATCTCATCCCGGAAAGCAGAGCATCATGCGAAACTGGCGGCGGATTGGTGAAATACTCCATCATGATTTCATGGTTCCTCAGGAACGAATTGCGGCGGCCCTGGCGGAACAGGAGCTGAATGGCGAGCGTCTCGGCCAGATCCTCCTCAAGATGAAGGCGCTGGACAGCGCGACCCTGGCAAAGGGACTGGCGGTTCAGTTTGAACTTCCCTACCTGGAGTCGATTCCGGAGGAGTCGACGGCCGAGGGTCTGCTCGAGATGATCCCCATCGCCTTTGCCAAGGAATACCGGATTTATCCCCTGGCACAGCAAGACGGCGTTTTGCGGGTGGCCGTGGCAGACCCCTTGGATTCCCGCCCGCTGAATGACCTGAGTACCCTGACCGCAACCATTGCCGAACCTTGGGTCGCCACCCCGGAAGAGATCCTGCGCGCCATCCATCGCGGTTATGAAAAACAGGCCGGCAGCACCGGGGCCGTGATCGAGGAGATTGATGGCGGCAGTGGCGAGCTGGCCATGTCTCTCGAGCCCCGCGACCTGCTTGACAGCTCCGACGAGGCACCGATCATCCGCTTCGTCAACAGCCTGATCACCCAGGGCTTCAAGGAACGGGCAAGCGATATCCATATCGAGCCTTTCGAACGGGAACTGATTGTCCGTTACCGGGTCGACGGAATCCTGTACGAAGTTCTCCGGCCAACCCTCAAGGCGCACGCCGGGATTGTTTCCCGCATCAAGATCATGGCTCAGCTGGATATCGCTGAAAAAAGGCTGCCCCAGGATGGCCGTTTCCGAGTGCGCATGGGTGGCCGCGACATGGACATCCGGGTCTCGACCCTGCCCACCGCCTTTGGTGAACGCGTGGTGCTGCGGTTGCTCGACAAGGCTGCGGGGATCCTGACTCTCGAGGAGATCGGCCTGGAAAGCGACCTGCTGCAACCGTTCGAGGCAATGATCAGCAATAATCACGGGATTTTTCTGGTCACCGGACCCACCGGTTCCGGAAAAACCACCACCCTGTACACCGCCCTGACTCGCCTGAACAATCGCGAGAAGAATATCATCACTGTTGAAGATCCCATCGAATACCAGTTGCCGGGGGTCGGCCAGATCCAGGTCAACCCGAAGATCGACCTGACCTTTGCCAACGGCCTGCGCTCGATTCTGCGTCAGGATCCGGATATCATCATGGTCGGTGAAATCCGTGATCGCGAAACCGCTGAGATCGCCGTGCAATCGGCCCTGACCGGCCACATGGTGTTTTCGACCCTGCACACCAACGATGCGGCCGGCGCGTTGACCCGCCTGGTGGAGATGGGGATCGAGCCGTTTCTTGCCGCCTCGAGTATCGTCGGCATCATTGCCCAGCGTCTGGTGCGAACCATCTGCCCGCACTGCAAGGAAACATACCAGCCGCCCGAGGCCTTGCTGGCTGAGATTGCCAGGGAGAGTCCTCTGCCGGCCGGAGCCACCTTCTCTCGCGGCACGGGCTGCGACAAATGCATGCAGATCGGCTACTGGGGCCGGATCGCCATTTATGAACTGCTCAAGGTGGATGACACGGTGCGCGAACTGCTGTTGCAGAACAAGGATGCCGCTACGATCAAGAAAGCCGCCCTTGAGCGGGGCATGCGCTCCTTGCGGGCCTCCGGCCTTGCCAAGGCGCTGCAGGGCATCACCACCATCGAGGAAGTTATGCGGGTTACCCAGGAGGAGACCTAGGTGCCGCTGTTTGAATACATCGGGCTGGACAGCCAGGGCCGCAAGGTTTCCGGCCGAATTGACGGGCCAGGGCTTGGTCAGGTCAGCCAGCAGTTGCGCGAACGGGGAATCTTTCCGACTAAACTGCACGAGAGTTCCATTTTGGGGGCGCGCCGCCGCTGGTCGGATCTGCGGTCCATCATGCAACGCTGCTCGGCGGCGGAACTCGCCTCTGCAACCCGCCAGCTTGCCACTTTGCTCGTTGCCGGACTGTCGCTTGATACCGCTTTGGGCAGCGTTGCCGAACAATCCGACCAGTCGATGATCGGTCAGGTTCTGGCCAGTGTCCGCGAAGAGGTCATCCAGGGCAACCCGCTGCATGAGGCGCTGGCCAAGCATCGGACGGTTTTTCCCGACTTGTTTATCAATATGGTTCAGGTTGGGGAAAACAGCGGCACCCTGGACAAGGCTTTACACCGCCTGGCGGACTTTCTCGAGAGCCAGGACCGGACCCGCTCCCGCATCCAGGCCGCCTTGGCCTACCCGGTGCTGATGACGCTGGTCGGCAGCAGCGTGCTCGTCTTTTTGTTCGTGTTCGTGGTGCCGAAAATCACCCGGATGCTGCAGGAAATGGAAATGGCCCTGCCCTGGCCTACCCTGTTGCTGATCAATCTGGTCGATTTTCTCGTTGCCTGGTGGTGGCTGCTGCTTATCGCTCTGGGGCTCGGCTTTACGGCCTTGCGGCGTTATTGGCGTACCGAGGCCGGGCGCTTGCGCATTGATCGGATACTGCTCAAGGTGCCGGTGTTCGGCCGGCTGCTGCTGCTGATCGCCACAACCCGTTTCTCCCGCACCCTCGGCACCTTGCTGCAGAGTGGCGTGCCAATGCTTAAGGCTCTCGACATCGCGCGTAACCTGCTCGACAATCATGTGCTGCGTCAGGCGGTGGCGACGGCCAGGCTGCGGGTCCAGGAAGGAGGCAGCCTGGCCGTCGCTTTAAGGGAAACCGCAGTTTTCCCCTCGATGCTGGTTCAGCTGACCGCCGCCGGCGAGCAGAGCGGCAAACTGGACGATATGCTGTATCGGGTTGCTGACACATACGAACACCAGACCGACCTGTCGATCACCGGCATGCTTTCCCTGCTGGAACCGCTGATGATCCTGTTTATGGGCGTGGTGGTCGGTTTCGCGGTTCTGGCGATTCTGCTGCCGATCTTCCAGGCAAGCCAGGGGTTCGGTTGAGATCACAAAAACCAAATAATTAGTGTCCGTGTTTTTTGGCCAATGCCGGCAGTAAGCTGGACAGTTGTTAGGAGAGTTGAATATGTCATTACCAAGTTATCGTTCCTGCCGCGGCTTTACCTTGATCGAAATCATGGTGGTCGTGGTGATTCTCGGCATCCTGGCGGCGATGATCGTCCCCCGCTTGCTGAGCCGTCCGGACATGGCCAAGGTGACCAAGGCCAAGATTGATATAAAAAGCATCGAGGAATCGCTAGGCCTGTTCAAGCTCGACAACGGCTTCTATCCCTCCACCGAGCAGGGACTCAAGGCCTTGGTCACCAAGCCTGAGACTGGACGTATTCCTACCGGTTACAGCATCGAAGGGTATCTGAAAAAAGTTCCGGTCGATCCTTGGAACAAGCCGTATATCTATATTTCTCCGGGGGTTAACAGCACCGACTTCGACATCATCAGTCACGGTTCCGACAATGAGCCGGGAGGCGAAGGGTTTGCTGCGGATATCAACAGTTGGGAGATCGAGTAGGCGTAAGCGTTCACCAGGGGCACCCAAATTTCAGATAAACACGGAACTGTAAGCGTTCAGCAGTGCCGCAGATGCGCGTGTCAATTGTCGGCAGAAGTGTCCGACCAAGAGGCCTGTTCGCTATCCCAGCGAAGCTGGATAAAAGCCCCTAAGCCCGATGCTCGGGCAGGGGCTCTATACATACGGTATGCGGACCAGGCCGATGACAAAGCAGATGTGGTGCTGCTGAACGCTTACGAGTAGGCGGGGGTACTTATTGAGATTCAGACATCTTTCTGATCAATCCGGATTTACCCTGATTGAGCTGGGAGTGGTGGTCACGTTGCTGGCCCTGTTTTCCCTGCTCACCATTCCGTTGTTCGGCGCGACCGGGACCAGCAAAGTGGGTTATTCCGCCCGGCGCTTGAACGGCGTGGTCAAATACCTGTTCAACGAGGCTGCTTTGACCGGCAGGGAGCACCGCCTGATTTTCAATCTGGACAGCGGCACCTATCGCGCCCGGATTCTCCAGGCCGACGGTGAGATCACTGATCTTCCCGGGCTTGGCCGGGAGACCGCACTGTCCGGCAATGTCCGGTTTCGAGATCTGCAGTTGCCGGGTCGGGGCACTTTCACCACGGGTGAGGTGACGGTGCGGATTCATCCCTCCGGCTGGCTCGAGGAGACCAGCGTGCATCTTGAGGATGGCAGCGGAAACGCCATGACCCTCAATTTCATGCCGTTGACCGGAACCGCGGAAATCTTCGAGGGTTACGAGACATCTAGCCGTGGTTAAAAAACAACCTGCTCATTTCGTATGACCAAAACGGCACAAGGAGCCGTAAAGGAACGATAATTATCCAGCTCAATGCCGGGAATGAACAAAAACAACCCAAACCGTAACTATCCAGCAGTGCCGTAGCTGCTAGGCAGAAGCCTGCGAAGTGTGCTGGCGCCCATAAGCAGGCTGATAACAACGCAGATGCGGTGCTGCTGGATAGGTACAAGGAACGATTAATAATTTTGTCCAAGTTATTTTGTAACGGCTCCGGGCAACGGGCTTTTACCCTGCTGGAGATCATGGTCGCCTTGGCCATTATCAGCATTGCTCTGGTCGCGCTGTTGAGTCTGGGCAATCGCTCCATTGCGGTACACAGCCGCCTGCAGCATCTGACCCAGGCGACCTTGCTGGCCCAGCAGAAGATGGCGGAGAGCGAACTTAAAGCCCGCAGCGGCGGCGTGGCGCAATTGAACGAGAGTACCGGGACTTTTGCCGAGCCGTTTGCCGACTACCAATGGCGAATCACTATCAGCAGCACGCCCCTGCCGGCGGTGCAGATGGTTACGGTGACGGTACTCTGGGGCAAAGAGGAGCGTAATGAGCTTGTCGAAATCACCTCGTTCCTGTTTTGATACTTCGCCGCCCTTGGGTCAGCGCGGCTTTACCCTGATCGAAGTGCTGGTGGCGGTCAGTATGTTGGCCATCGTTATGACTGCGGTATACGGGATCTTCGGAGGGATAAATTCCGCCAAGTTGCGCCTGGAACGAGACAGTGCCGATTATCATATGGCCCGTGTAGTTTTCGACCGCCTCGGCCGCGAGCTGCACGGCGCTTATTACCGGAGCGCTGATCTGACGACCATGTTTCGCGGCGGGGTTAATGACGAGGGCGAATCTTTTTTGGAGCTGACCACTACGGCAGTGTCGCTGTTAAGTGCCACCGGCAGCGGAATTTCCGAAGTTCGCTATCGCCTGGCCCCGGATCTGGAGGCTGGGGAGGGCCGCCAGGTGTTGCTGCGTGCCGAACGGGCCAGGCAGTCGGCGACTGGCCCCGTTGATGACCGCATGATGCGGCTGGCGCCGGATGTCACCAGTCTGTCCTTGCGTTTCTTTACCGGCGATAGCTGGCAGGAGAAGTGGGATGCCCGGCAGAACGGCTTGCCAAAGCTGGTGGAAATTTCCTTGCTGGTCGGCGCTGATAAACAACGGCAGATCCCCTTTACCACGACCTTTGAAATTCCGGATGTCAGTGTGCAATGAACGGATTCGTAGCTGATCACAGGACAGGCGACGATGTTCGGCCTTTCCCCGGATTCAAGACCAACAGGGGAATGGCACTGCTGGTGGTCCTGGCCATTGTCGCTCTGCTGACCTCGTTACTGACCGAGCTGGCATTTTCCACCCTGGTCGATCTGCGCCTGACCGAAACCTTTCGCGATACCACCCGGGCCTATTATCTGGCAAGGGGAGGCATCACCGCCGGGCGCATGATCCTCCAGGATGATCGCAACCACTATGACGGCTTGGAAGAACTCTGGAGCCAGGGGGTCATCAATTACCCGGTCCATGACGGCTTCATCACTGTGCGCATTATCGACCAGGACGGCAAATTGGGGATAAACGCCTTGGTCAGCGGGAATACGCCGGACACTTTGATGGTCGATCGCTTCTATCGACTGTTTGTGGCTCTGGAACTCGACGATCTCGCCGACCCGGCCGAGTTGACCGCCAACCTGATCGATTGGCTGGACAGCGGCAACTCCCCTTACACGCAGATTCTCACCGGTGGTCTTGCCATCCCGGTCTCCGGTGCCGAAGACGCTTATTACCAGGGGCTGTCGCCACCTTATCCGGTCAAGAACGGCCGTCTGGATACCTTGGACGAACTGTCGTTGATCAAGGGTTTTACCCCGGAAGTCCTGCGCCGGATTTTACCGCATGTCGGCCTGCATGACCTTCCGGCGGTTAATATCAACACCGCCAGCGGGGCCGTACTCAAAGCCCTTGATCCTCTGGTGGATGAGGCAGTTGCTGCAACCCTGATCGCTTATCGCCAGGAAACGCCGATTGAGGAGTTGGCACAGCTTGACGGGGTTATTCCTCCCGGAGCCTACAGTGCTATTAAATCCCTCGGCAACCTTGAGCAGTTGGGCTTGCGGAGTAGACGCTACCGGATTGAGGCTGAAGCTGAGGTTAATGACGGACGGCGACGTCTGCAAGCCGAAGTGGACAAACAGGGAAACAGATTGTTATTACTAAAGGTAAACTGACTATCCAGCTCAAGGCCGGAAACGAGCATAAACAACCCAAACCGTAACTATCCAGCAGTGCTGTAGCTGCTAGGCAGAAGCCTGCGACGTGTGCTGGTGCCCATGAACAGGCTGATAACAACGCAGATGCGGTGCTGCTGGATAGTTACAAGGTAAACTGACTGCTATGGCAAAACGATTGATAGGCGTCGATATCGGCCGGCACACCCTGCGTCTGGCTGTCCTCACCCACGAACAGGGCGTCCTTTCGGTCGTTTCGGTTCTGGAAATCCCTTATGAAGAAACGGCGGCCCAGATGGCCCGGTTGCGGGATACCCTGAACGGCGATTTTCATCTTGGTGACCGGCTGGCTGCCTGCCTGCCCGGAGGTGCTGCCCTGGTGCGACGGCTGACCTTTCCGTTTCACGACCGGCGGAAAATTGCGACCGCCATTCCTTTTGAACTGGCCGCTCAGCTGCCGGTTGCCTTGGATGACTATACTACGGTCATGCAGCCCCCGGTTCG
>Ga0208373_1000699_pt1 | contig 53820 bp, 55 predicted proteins | sample RifOxyC2_FD_184036 | JGI IMG/M metagenome (GOLD analysis project Ga0208373, IMG submission 184036) | Soil microbial communities from Rifle, Colorado - Rifle Oxygen_injection C2 (SPAdes) | ecosystem: Environmental > Terrestrial > Deep subsurface > Rock core/Sediment | place: Rifle, Colorado...
CGGGGACAGGCAGGCGGCCGCCATCGGATCCACCATGGCGGCAGAGATCTTCGGCATGACCATCCTGGAAGAATCCATTGAGGACAACCCCAGGAACTATACCCGGTTTGCCGTTATCGCCAAAGAGAAAATCGGCCATAAAAAAGTGGGCAAAACCTCCATTATCTTTTCCACCGGGAACAAACCGGGCGCTCTGTTTGAAGTCATGAAGGTGTTTTCGGAATATGAGATCAACCTGGTCAAGCTGGAATCCCGGCCCATGCTGGGAAAACCCTGGGAATATATGTTCTATGCAGATCTCGAGGCAGACATGGGACATCCCGGCTTTGCCCCGGTCATGGACAGGATCAAAGAAAAATCCGAGAACCTGAGAATCCTGGGCCGGTATTAAATTCGCTATCATCCCTGGCCCGGTACGCTCATCCCGGGTCAGGGTATGCATAGACGGTCTTGTCTGCCGTGAAGCCATTTTTTGAAAGATTTCTGGCTTTCTCCGGACGATTTTCCAGCAAGAAGGCTCTCAACGCTTATGTCCTCATCAATGTCCTCCCAGTGGATTCCCTGACCTTTTCCGATCAACCGCCAGTTTGTCCGTTCCGCTAAGTCCGCATGCTCAAGGCGGGGATACCATCCCAAGGGGACGGAAATAGTACGGCCGTCACTGAGGTCAACAGTGAGAGTGTCATCGGTCGTGCTGACATCCACAGCAAAGGGGGTTTCGATTTCAACGGCTAAAATATTCATTCCATGCCTCCATTAAGGCGTCTTGGTTGTCTGTAATAATACTATGAATCTGTTTTAATTCAAAACGATTAAATCCACCACTGGTCTGGAGACGGATCGGATCGAGCCAGAACTTCGCGACCTTGTCATCTCGTTCAACGTGGATGTGATGCGGCTCATCGAGATCACCGGCATAAAAAAAGAATCGATATGGGCCGACCCTGAGTACAGTTGGCATTTTATCCACCATTTTTTAGTTATGGTTTAACGGCAGGCATGAGTCGCCCGGCCGGAAACCTGAAGAAGAAACCTTGGGCGTGATTTCTGGCCCCAGTCATTATTCGATGGGTTTATTCTCCTCATAAATATACTTTAACCCGTTTATTCTTTCTCCTTGAAACCACCTAACCAAGCTGAATAATCGCTATCCGGTGGCATAAGCTTTGACGCTCCTGGAGTGCTAAAGTCGGCAGTATTAACCTGAGGTGCCTTTTTAGAGAACTTCTTCTCCTTCTTTCGTATATGTTCACCATACTGCATAAGATCTTTACAGATCAAAGAGCTAAAGAAGATGACATCGTTTATGTAGCTGCAGATTGCCTCAATTAGATCAGGGTGTTCTTGATTGGTATGCCCGGATGGCATTCTTAGTCCAAAATAGAAATATGGTGTTTCTTCTTCTGTTATTGTTCCACTCTTGAAACCTGCAATCATGTTCTCTCGTTTGCAAAGAACCTCTTTTAGCCCGGCATATGCTCCCTCTAAGTAAGATACTGCGCTTAAGGCCTTATCGGGTGAGGATATTTTATCAAATACCAAATTTTTTAACATCTCTATCGGAATTGACGGCGCAGAGAATGTCTTGAAATCTGCCACATAATCAAATTTTTCACCTGGTTTCAAGAGCCCAGCATTAAGCTTCGCCTTGAACTCCTTGAGAGCGACTTGATCTTTCTTGAATTTTTCATAAAGGGGCAAAGAATGCTGGCTCTTCAATGCCAACATCGTGTTGCATATGGAGAAGCTGACCGTAATCGCAGCGTTGGCGTGCCGTAGTTCTGTCAGAAAGATTTCTCTATGCTTGTTTTTTTCAATAACTCCTTGCGCTGCAACAGCGCCGGCAAAAGCGCCAGTTAGAGAACTAAAGAGAGCGATTGTGAAGTTTGAATTTAGCACACCGATAGCAAGTTCTGATGCTTCACCCACTTTTTGACACAGCCATTCTGCGTAATAAGTTATCACCTTCAAATCCATATTTGAGTCCAAGTTATTGTATATCATTAACATTCTGATATCGAATCCGGATAAATCTTTAGCGTATACCAAGAAATCCATATCATTGTTTTTAGCGGCAAGCAAAGCATAAAATTCAATATTACGCATACCCATGCACAAGAAAAGCTTTGCCCATCTATTTAATTTTATTGAAGATGATGTGTCAAAAACTGCCTGTGGTTATGCCTGCCTCTTATTTTCCCGGCGGCTCAGCCAGCCCGCAACAACCGTTGTGCCGATGATGACCAGCCCGCCGGTGAGGGTCCGGAAGCTCGGGATTTCATTTAAGATGAAAAAGGCCAGGACAATTCCGTAGACCGGTTCAAGGCCTGCAATGACCGATGCGGTCTGGGCACGGATAAAAGTCAGGGAATGGATGAACAGGGTATGGGCCAGGGCCGTGCAGACCACGCCTAAAAAAATGAGGTTGGGAAGGTCGGAAAATAGGGGTGGGGTGGGCTTCAGCAAAATCACGGGGATGAGCAGAAAAAGAGCGGCAAAAAGGTTCTGGTAAAAGGCCACGGCAATGGAATCCGAGATCCTTGCATTTCTCCGGTTCACCAGGGCCAGGACCGCAAAGGTAAATCCTGAAATGATCCCGTAAAATCCGCCCCGGGTCACATTGTTTGAAAAATCAAATTCCGGGATGACCAGGAGGATGCCCAGGAAAACGGCGACGGCAATGAAAACATCCACGGGTTTCAATTTTTCCCGGAAGCACAGGGGTTCCAGAAAGGTGACAAACAAAGGAAAGGTGGAAAAGGTGACCAAACCCACGGCCACGCTGGAAATCTGGATGGAAAAAAAGAAGGACCACCAGTGAACGGCCAGAAGGATGCCCTGGAGCATGAAAAAGAAAAATTCCGTTTTCCCGAAGGACAGGAGTATGGTTTTGGATACGATCCGGGCATAGAGGTACAGGGCGATAAAGGCAAAAAAGGTCCGGCCCAGCACAATATAAAGGGGGCTGCACGACAGGAACTTTCCAAAAAGCCCTGCAAACCCGAACAGAAAAACCGCCGTATGGATTTGCAGGGCCCCTTTATGGAAGATGGGCCGTTTCAACCGGTTACCGGGTGAGCTGCCGGTATTTGATGCGGGTCGGCTGATCCGCCTTGATGCCGAGGCGTTTTTTCCGGTCCTTTTCATAATCGGAATAGGAGCCTTCAAAGAACAGGGTCTGGCTGTCCCCTTCGAAAGCCAGGATATGGGTGGCGATCCTGTCCAGGAACCACCTGTCATGGCTGATGATGACGGCGCATCCGGCAAAATTTTCCAGGGCTTCTTCCAGGGCCCTTAAGGTATTGACGTCCAGATCATTGGTGGGCTCATCCAGGAGCAGCACATTGGCTTCTTTTTTCAGGAGGGTGGCCAGATGGACCCGGTTTCTTTCACCGCCCGAGATTTCCCTGACTTTTTTCTGCTGGTCCTGCCCGGAAAAATTGAATTTTGCCACATAGGCCCTGGAATTGATCTCCCGTCCGCTGATGAGCATTTTTTCAGTGCCGCCGGTGATGGTTTCAAACAGGGTCTTTTCCGGATCAAGGGTGTCCCTTTCCTGGTCCACATAGGCCAGCTTTACGGTCTGGCCGATTTCGATGGTTCCCGAATCCGGCTTTTCCCGTCCGGTGATCATATTGAAAAGGGTGGTCTTGCCGGCGCCGTTGGGGCCGATGACGCCGATAATGCCTCCGGGCGGGATGACAAAACTCATGTTTTCAACCAGGAGCTTGTTGTCATAGCCCTTGGACACGGCCTGGGCCACGATGACCTTGTCGCCCAGGCGGGGTCCGGGCGGAATAAAGATTTCAAGGTCGTTTTCCTGCTGTTTACCGTCTTTTTTCAGGAGGTCTTCATAGGCCGTGATCCTGGCCTTGGGTTTGGCCCTCCGGCCCTTGGGAGACATCTTGATCCATTCCAGTTCCCTTTGCAGGGTCTGCTGGCGTTTGGATTCGGATTTCTGTTCCTGGGCCAGGCGTTTCTGCTTCTGATCCAGCCAGGAGGAATAATTGCCTTTCCAGGGAATGCCTTCTCCCCGGTCCAGTTCCAGTATCCATCCGGCCACATTGTCCAGGAAATACCGGTCATGGGTCACGGCGATGACCGTGCCTTCATAACGGTTCAGATGCTCTTCCAGCCATGATACGGATTCGGCGTCCAGGTGGTTGGTGGGCTCGTCCAGAAGAAGGATATCGGGTTTCTGGAGCAGGAGCCGGCAAAGGGCCACCCGCCTTTTTTCACCGCCTGAAATCACATTGACGGGCGTATTCCCGTCCGGGCACCGCAGGGCGTCCATGGCCATTTGCAACTTGGAGTCCAGGTCCCAGGCATTGATCCGGTCCAGCTTTTCCTGGAGTTTGCCCTGCTTTTCCAGGAGCTTGTCCATTTCATCATCGGACATGGGATTGGCAAATTCTGCGGAAATGGCTTCATATTCATTGAGCAGATCCACGGTTTCCTTGACCCCTTCCTCAACCACTTCCCGGACGGTCTTTTGGCTGTCCACCAGGGGTTCCTGCTCAAGATAGCCGATGGTATAGCCCTTGGACAGGATGGTCTCGCCGGCGAATTCTTTGTCAATGCCCGCCATGATTCTAAGGAGCGAACTCTTGCCTGATCCGTTCAGACCCAGGACCCCGATTTTCGCCCCGTAAAAATAGGAAAGGGAAATATTTTTAAGCACCTGTTTCTGGCCGTGGAATTTACCCACATTCATCATGGAATAAATCACTTTTTTGGTATCTTCGGTCATGTTTTTACTCCTTATTCAATGGCGGCAATGCATTCGATCTCAATCCGGACATCCCTTGGCAGCCTTGCCGCTTCAACGGCGGAGCGTGCCGGTTTATGGCCTTTGAGACAGGCTTCATAGACCTTGTTCATGGCGGAAAAATCATCCATGGATTTAAGAAAAACCGTGGTCTTGATAATTTTATCCAGGGTGGTTCCGACTTCCGACAGAACCGCTTCAATATTTTTCATGACCTGGGCCGTCTGTTCTTCAATACGGGTTCCCACAATGGTCATGGTCTCGGGGTCCAGGGGGATCTGGCCGGAACAAAAGGCAAGATTGCCATGGACGACGGCATGGCAATAGGGGCCAATGGCGGCAGGGGCTTTTTTGGCAAATATCTGTTTCATTCTAAGTCTCCTTGTTGGGTCTGGTATGCTTCTAATAGGTCATTACAGGTTCTTTTAATATCAGATCAACGGCGGTTTTTGCGGTTTTTGCAAGCTCGGGAAAATGGTCTTCCAGTTTGGTGACCTGTCTTAGATTTTCACCGGTTCTCAGGATCAGGCGGGCCAGATCCCCTTCGGAAAAATCATACCGGGTGCAGATGGTTTCCCAGGGTTCGCCCTGGGCCCATAGATAGATCAGCAGGCTGGGCTGGATATAAAGATTGGGGGCGCTGAAGCCTTTTTCCAGCATGGTGACGGCAAAGGGTTTCAATTCTTTCCTGACATCCAGGAAAACATCTTTCAGTCCCTTGGGAAGAGCCTGCTGGTATAGGGGCTCATCATTGAATTCCCTTTCATTGACAAAGGAGCCGACAATAGCAGCCAACAGGGCCGGGTCTGATTGGGGCAGAAGATTGTTCCGGATACTCTGGGCCACCAGGAGGGGGGAGTCGATTCTGAGTTTGGAAGCCCATAGCCCGTCTTCCGTCAGGGCCCCGTCTTTAGTGACAAATTTCTCTAAAAGAAGAAAGTCCATGTGAACGATAAAATCGTCCCAGAGCAGTTCCATATCCGAGCCGAATCTTTTTCTTGCAATTTTCCCCCTTTTTTTTCCGGACCGGATGAGATAAGAGGCAAAGGATTTTTCAAGGAGCAGTTTGATCTGGTCGGGCGTATGGGATAAAAGCAGGTTCAGAACCATGGAAAAATTGATGAAGAGCTGACTTTCAATATCCAGAGGAGGCGAATTCATTAATTTTACCATATGATTCAAATCCATAAATTTGCCCGGCATGACAATGCAGAAACCGATTTTATCCTTCCCCCGCCGCCCGGCCCGGCCGGACATCTGCTGAAGTTCGCTGGGGGTCAGGGGCATGAATTCCACCCCGTTAAAGCGGTCCGAATTCAGGATGACCACGGAACGGGCGGGAAAATTCACCCCGGCGGCCACCGTGGAGGTCGCAAACATGGCATCCAGAAATCCTTCGGCCATGAGGGTTTCCACAATCGCTTTCCAGGCGGGAAGATGGCCGCTGTGGTGGGAAGCCGTTGCCGTCCTTTCCAGATAGGGTCTCTGGGCATGGGTTTTCAGATGGGGATGGGAGGATACCAGATCATCGATTTTATCGATCAGGGCCTGTTTCCTTTCCGGGTTTTGGTTTAACAATTTTGAATTGCAGAGTTTTATGGCCTGGTCACAATCCGACCGGGATTTTAGAAAAAAGATGGCCGGCAAAAGATCATAGGTGGAGAGGATATGAAGGACATCCCCAAAGGGCGGCAGTTTTTCATTGCGCGACATCACGGGCTTGTTTTTTGAATGGGCAAATTTAAATACTTTTTTATGGAGGACTTTTTCCTCTTCTGATTCCTCGATCAGGGGGAAAAGCGTTCCCGAAGGGTGGATGAAAATCGGGAAAAGGGGTACGGGCCTTTCCTGGGCCTTAATGACCCGGCATCGCTTTCCCCGGATGGATTCCAGCCATTCGGCAATGGATACGGGGTTGCCGATGGTGGCGGACAGGAGAAGCAGGGGAATCCGCACCGGTAGGTAAATGATGATTTCTTCCCAGACCACGCCCCGTTGCTCGTCTCCGAGGAAATGAGCCTCATCCAGGATGATCAGGTCCGAGGTCAGGTTTTCGCCGGTATGCATGGCGTCGTAGAGCTGGTTCCTCAGAATCTCCGTGGTGCCAATGATAATGGCGGCATCGGGATTTTCTTTGATGTCGCCGGTCAGGATGCCGACCCTTTCCCTGCCGAAAAGTTTTGAAAACTGGGAATGGATGGAATTGGTCAGAGCCTTTAACGGTGTGGCATACCAGACCTTTCCGTTTTTTTTCAGCACATCATGGGCAATCTGTTCGGCAATCCAGGTTTTCCCGGCGCCGGTGGGCGCCGTCACCAGGCAGTCGGATGTTTTTATGGCCTCCAGGGCCTGAATTTGAAACGAGTCCGGTTTAAATGCGGTTTCCGCCGGGATTCCGATTCGTTGAAACACGCGCTTCAAGGATTTGTCGGAACCGGGTTGCATTGCCGGGGTATTGATTTTCGGTTTTTTGGGAGAACCGGCTTTTTTTGAAGTATAAAATCTTTTTCTCATGACAAAGATAAACCACAAAAACCAATATTATGCAACTGATTCCGCAGGGGAGGGAATCGGGTTACAACGCTTTTTGGGCGAAGCCGGGTATTCCCTTTCCCTTCAAATTCAAGATCCGGTCAAGGATGATTTTTGAGGATTCAAACCCGAAATCCTTCTTGTTGAGGGCGGTAGGATTCATAAATGAAAAGTCCAGAATATCGTCCCGTGCCGTAATGGGCCCGAGGTCCGGAATCCGGCAAAAAAAAGCAAAATCCGTGACGCTGTAAGTGACATCCTTATAAATATAGGTATTGGGAACAGAGCAGAAATAGGTTAAAGAACCGGCATCCAGGTTCAGTTCTTCCTTAATTTCCCGGACGAGGCAGTCTTCAATCGTTTCTCCGGGTTCGGCAAATCCACCGGGAAAATCGAGCATGCCTTTGGCCGGATCATGCTTCCGTCTTGTGACCAGGAGGTCTTGATGTTGATTGAAAATGAGGGCAACACCTGCAGATGCCGTGTTCAAATAAAATTTGAAACGGCATTGCAGGCAAACAAAAGATTTCCGGCAGGCTGCGGAAAGGGCTTTCTTTCCGCAGGAAGGGCAATACTGAAAAAGCGGGCTGTTGATGTTTATCAAAGAGCTTTCCTTTAGCTGCCGGAAGGGATCAGGGATTCATGACATAGACATCCTTTAAGGCCATGACCTGGGTTTCCCAGATTCTTGAAAACCGGGCCTTATCCGTCACCGGTTTTTTGATCATTTTTTGGCAATACGCCATCTGGATATCGGAGGTATCGGTTTTTGAATAGAGCCTTAAGGCAAATTCGGAAAAATCACGGATCATGAAATCAAAAATCTGCTCCAGAAGGTCTTCTTCAAAACGGTCCATGTTGAATTTTTCAATGATCAACTGGCCATAGGCCACCAGAGTGAACAGCTCGCCCAGGTAGAGAAGGAAATCCATATTTTTGGACTGGTCTTCATTGGGGGTGGCCTTGACGAGCATTTCCCTGAGCAGGGCGATCTGTTCCTTAAAGGTGTTCACATTGGGCAGATCCACACTGTTGTATGCAAGATTATAATCATGGAACTGGATCTTCCCCAGACCTTTGGTCTCTCCCTGGCGGAACAGGAATTCATCACAGGCGGCGTCATCCCGTTTGGGGATGTCAGGGAATTGTTCGGGGTTGAAAAAATAATTGGCCATGAATTTGATGATGAGGGCCATGTTCACATGGACGGTTCCCTCAAGCTTGGGCAGGGACCGGATGTCCGATGCCGCCATTTCAAAATACCCGTCCTTTTCAAAGCCTTTTGCCGCAATCACATCCCATAAGAGGTTGATGACGGTTTCTCCCTGGCTGGGCACCTTCATTTTCACCATGGGATTGTACAAGAGGTAACGCCGGTCATCTTTGGACGCGCTTCTGAAATAATCCGCGGCCCGCAGGGAAAAAAGCTTCATGGCTGTCAGCCGGGTATAGGCATCCACAAACATCTGCCGGATATGGGGAAAATCCGTCACCCATTTTCCATAAAGATTCCGGCCGGCGGCGTGGTTGAGGGCTTCGTAAAAGGCATGGGTGCAGATGCCGATGGAGGCCCAGCCCAGATTGAATTTTCCCACATTGATGGTATTCAGGGCCGAATCCCAGGCTTCCCGGCCCGTGGAAAGGATGTCCTCATCCGTAATGGGATAGCCGTTCAGGGCATATTCGGCCACATAGCCCTCCCAGTCCACCACATTCTGGACCAGATCATAGTTCTCATGTTCAGGATTCACTGCGAAAAAGACATAGTCATCGGTTTCGGAATTTTTCCCGAAGGTTGAAACAATGCCGGCCTTATTGGCATTCCCGATATAGTATTTTCCCCCATCCGCCACATAGCGGCCGTCACCCAGGGGGGTGAGGCTCATGTCCGAGGAATAAAGGTCTGCCCCATGGGTTTTTTCCGACAGGCCAAAGGCAAAAATATGGCCGTCCTTTAAGAGTTGAGCGGTTTTTGTCTTGGCGGCTTCATTTGTGCCCATCCATATGGGGCCCAACCCCAGAATGGAAACCTGCCAGGTATACCAGTGGGACAGATTGTAAAAACTCAGGATTTCATTGAAATCGCAAATTCTTCGGGTATCCCATCGGCCGTTGGGATTGTCTTTGGCATATGCTGAAGGGGTCAGAAGGGTCGAAAAAATGTCATTTTCTTTCAGGAAGGTGATGAAATTCTCATACCAGATTCGTTCATGGTAATCCGATTTTAATTTTTGTTTGCCCCGGGTCTCAAAATAGGCAATGGTTTTTTCCATGATGACTTTTGATGCCGAATCCAGATGGTCAAATGATGGTGTTTTGGGGTTGAGTAAATACATGACAGAGTCCTTTAATCTTTAGGATGATTAAGTTAGTATCCAAACTTGTTTAATCCGTGTTGATAATATCCATCAGCCATCGCCGGAACAAGATTTTTTCTTCCGGAGAAAAGCCTTTCATCAGTTCTTCATTGGCCTTTCTGCGCTCCATGATCAAATCCTGTTTCAGGGTGTCGGCCTTTTGGGAGGTGTAAATGGCAAACAGGCGCCGATCCTTTTCATCGGGCCTTTTTTCGATCCAGCCGCTTTTGGCCATCCGGTCGAGAACATCAGAGAGGGTGGCCTTATCCAGGAGCAGGAATTTCCCCATCTGTGAGGCTGTCATGCCCGGTTTATACCAGAGACTTTCCAGCACCAGGTGCTGCATATTGGTAAGTCCGTAAGGGACCAATTGTTTTGTGAACGATGCATGGGCTTTTTGATATACCTTGGCCAGAAGGAAGATCATGCAGTCCGGAACATCATCGGGCAGTATTTGGGCCATGTTTAACTCCTTTGTATACGAACAATACAGGAGAAAAACATTTTCGTCAATTCGGAATCAATCTTAGAGATATCGATTTAGGTTGGAATCGGCCCCGATAAAACAGTTTCGCAAAGAGACTGCGGATGTATCCGATCCTTTTCCAACCGAGGTCTATTCCACTATTTCAAGGATGACTCTTTTTTGTTCCTTTGCGGATGCACAAGATAAAATGGTTCGCATGGCCTGGGCGGTTCTGCCTTTTTTGCCAATGACTTTTCCCAGGTCTTCTTTTGCAACCCTTAATTCCAGGACAAGGGTCTGCTGGGCTTTGATTTCTTTGACTTCGACCTGATCAGAATGATCTACCAGTGCTTGAGCGATGTACTTAATCAACTCTTTCATAAATCTGTTCTCCTTTTACTTATCAGATGGTAGAAGAAATATAATATGAACTACAACACGTATTGCTCTGTTGAACCTTCTGGTAAATCAAGCCGGAAAAATATAGGCCAGAATATCACAGCGGATAATAATCTCAAGCCCTAATTTTCAAAAATGACGACCTATTTTGTTTTATTCTCATCACGGTTTATTTTGGAGGGTTTTGAACAGGCCGGTTCGGTCCGGAATTGTCTATTGCCGGTTTGTCATTTGTCGGCGGCAAGCTTTAATCCGAATCCGATAAAAATCAGCCCGGAGAGCTTTTGCAGCAAGGTTCCTGCCTTGGGGTGGCGTCGCAAGGCACCGGTCATGAGAGCGGCCGCCAGTGTCAAAAAAAGGCACCAGAGGGTTCCGGTAACCAGGAAGGTCGCTCCGAGAATCAAAAAAGGGATCACCCCGTAGGTCTGATGGGGATTGATGAATTGGGGAAGAAATGAAAGAAAAAAGAGTCCGACTTTGGGATTCAGCACATTGGTCAATACGCCCTGTTTATAGATTTTAAACAGATCCCGGGACGAATTGGACACGAGGAGCATATCCAATGCGGACTGTTTGCTGAAAACCGTCCTGATCCCCAGGTAGATGAGATATCCGGCGCCGGCCCATTTGATCAGTGAAAAAACAAGGGCTGAGGTGGACAGGATCAGAGACAGCCCAAAGGCGGCGCAGAGAACATGAACGACACAACCGGACATGATGCCGGCCACAGAGACGAGGCCGGCGCTTTTTCCCTGGGAAATGCTCCGGGTCAGGATATAAATCGTATCAATCCCCGGGGTAAGGTTCAGAACAATGGCCGACGCAAGGAATCCCAGATAGTTTTCAATCCCGAAGGATGCAAAAAAGTCTAAAGGCATGATCAATCAAACAAGGCATTAATAAAAAGTTTCGGGTCAAAATCCTGAAGATCGTCAATCTGTTCTCCGACACCGATATATCGGATGGGCAGTTTCATGTTTTCGGCAATGGCGGCCACAATGCCGCCCTTTGCCGTTCCATCCAGTTTGGTCAGGGCAATCTGGGTCAATCCCACGGCTTCATTGAAAAGCTTGGCCTGGGAAATGGCGTTTTGTCCGGTGGTTGCATCCAGAACCATCAAAACCTCATGGGGCGCTTCGGGCAGTTTTTTTTGGACGGATCGTTTTATTTTTTTCAGTTCTTCCATGAGGTTTTTCTGGGTATGAAGCCTGCCTGCCGTATCAATGAGCACAATATCCACATCCCTTGCCAGAGCGGCTTCCATGCAGTCATAGGCAACGGCGGCCGGATCAGCCCCTTCCTTATGTTTGACAATGCCGGCATTGGCCCGGTGGGCCCAGATTTCAAGCTGTTCAACAGCAGCCGCCCGGAAGGTGTCTGCCGCTGCAACGAGCACTTTTTTCCCCTCAGCCGTGAATTTCATGGCAAGTTTGCCCAGAGTCGTTGTTTTTCCGGTTCCGTTGACACCCACCACCATAATGACATGGGGTTTTCGATGAGGGGGCTTTGAGGTATCCGAGGGCAGGGGGAACAAGTCGATCAATTCATCTTTGAGCACCTGTTTGAGTTCGTCGGCGGTGGACAGTGATTTCGCTTTTTTCCGGATGCGGCCCATCATTTCCATGGTGGTTACCATACCAAGATCAGAGGTGATCAACGCCTCTTCCAATTCTTCAAAAAGCGCATCATCTATTCCTTTTCCGGAAACAAAAAGCTGATTGATGTCCGTTGTCAGCAGTTGCCGGGTTTTAGACAGGCCGCTTTTCAGCTTTGAAAAGAGTCCTGGTCCCGGTTCTTTTTTTTCAGGTTCTTTTTTTTTAAACAGGTTGAATACCAATTTAGTCTCCTTGTGGTCTTTTTGTTATGTCTGATCTTGTACATGGTTATCGGATCAGAATCAAGGATTCCCGGATAAAAACCGGCCGGGCTGTTTGAAATCCCTTTATCGTTGGTATTGCTTTCAGGGTTTTGTTTTGGATTGTTAATTTTCATAATGTCTGCTATTGAATTCAGACATTATGCAAGGAAAGAAAATACCCTAATATGCGAGTCGGATAATTCCGCCGGATTGATTTTTTGATGATGGAGCAAAAGATAATGATTACTTCACTGACGGCCCTGGATGGGAGATATGCCGCCTTAATAAAGGAGATGGCTGAAATTTTTTCCGAATATGGATTGATCAGGCATCGGGTGTTTGTTGAAATTCAATGGCTCAAATTTCTCCTGACAGATCTCACGCTTTTTAAGGTAGAGATCCCGGATATGGAGAAGCTGGATCAGATTGCAGAACAATTTAACTCAGAAGATGCGCATCGAGTCAAAGAAATCGAAAAGAAAACAAATCACGATGTCAAGGCTGTTGAATATTTTATCAAGGACAAACTGGATCAGGCAGGGCTTGGAGCAATTAAAGAATGGATTCATTTTGCCTGTACCTCCGATGATATCAACAATACCGCCTATGCCTTGATGCTTAAAAAAGGCAAAGCGGAAACGGTTGGATTGCTGCGGCTGTTGATTGCTGATCTGGAACAGAAGGCCTTGCAGTATAAATCCATTCCCATGATGTCAAGGACCCATGGTCAGCCGGCAACACCGACCACCGTCGGAAAGGAATTCATCAATTTTGCCTGGAGGCTCCGCCAGGAGACCGATATTATCGATACAAAAAGGATCCAGGCAAAAATGAACGGCGCCACCGGCAATTACAATGCCCATTATTTTGTCTATCCTGAAATCGACTGGATCGGGGCATCTCAACGATTTATCGCCGATTATCTGCAGCTTGAGCCCATCCTTTTTACCACCCAGGTAAATCCCAATCATTCCATTGCTTATATCCTGCATGCCATGATCAGAATTGCGGCCATTCTTATTGATTTTGACCGGGATATGTGGGGATATATCAGTCTCGGGTATTTCAAACAGAGAATCACGAAGGGGGAAACCGGTTCATCCACCATGCCCCATAAGGTCAACCCCATTGATTTTGAAAACAGCGAGGGGAATATGGGCATGGCCGTTGCCATGATGGAGCATCTCTCGGTCAAACTCCAGAAGTCCAGGTTTCAGCGGGATCTGACCGACAGTACCGTGTTAAGGAGCCTGGGCTCCGTATTCGGGTATTTTATGATCGGCTTGAAAAATACATTAAAGGGACTCGGTAAGATTGAACTGGACCAGGACAAGATCCAAAAAGATCTGGATCAAAATCCCGAGCTTCTTGCCGAGCCCTTTCAAACCGCCATGCGGGTATTTGGCGAAGCAAATCCCTATGAAAGGCTTAAGGACCTGACCCGGGGCCGGAAAATCAGGAAGGAAGACCTTGACGGCTTTGTCGACAAGCTTGAAAAAGTGCCGGGGAATTTTAAAAACCGGATGAGGACCCTGACTCCTGAAACCTATACCGGGCTGGCCCAGGATCTTGTGGATGCGTATTTTAAGCAGAACAAGGGGCGATAGACCATGCCGTTTGAATCCGAAGAAAAACCGGAAGACCGCCTGGTCTTTGCCAATGAAGACACGTTAGCTAAAGAAAACAGCTCGGAGCATAAAGAAAAGCCCTGGAAAATTCTGATCGTGGATGATGAGAAAGAGGTCCATGACATCACCCGGATTACCCTTCGGGGATATTGTTTTCAAAACAGGGGACTTGAACTTTTAAGCGCCTATAGCGAAACCGAGGTGAAATCGGTTTTCAAATCCCATGGGGATATTGCCCTTGTCCTGCTGGATGTGGTCATGGAAAAGGAGGACACGGGACTTTGTCTGGTTCAATATATCAGAAAGGAGCTTAACAATTCGTCGGTGCGGATTGTTCTTCGGACGGGTCAGCCGGGAAAGGCCCCGGAGCAGGAAGTCATAACAAAATACGATATTAACGATTATAAAACCAAACCCGAGTTTACGGCCCAGAAATTATTTACAACGGTAACCGCCTGCCTAAGGGCCTATGAAAATATCAAGGCCATTGAGAAAAATAATGAAGGCCTTGAAAGAGTCATCCGATCTTCGGCAGAAGTTTTTAAAAACCAGTCTTTTTCCGAGTTCGGGAAAAATGTTCTGTTTCACCTGTTTAAAATTCTCCACCTGGATATGAATTCAGGGATTGACGGTGCTTATCTGATGGGGATGCCCAACAGCAGCGTTGTCCTCATGGCGGGAAACGGCCGGTATCAGGATAAAATAGAAAGCCTGCTGGTTGAATCCATGCCCGAATTTGTCATTGAAACCTATCAAAGATTTGAAAATACCGGAGGGGAAAGGTTTTCCCAAGATGACTATGTCGGAGTCTTTAAGACCACAGAAGGGTTTGGCAGTATTTTATACCTGAAAGGATGGGACCGCCTTTCATCCATTGAAAAAAAGCTTATCCGGATCTATGCCAATAATATTGCCATCGGTTTTGACAATATCAGCCTTGCCAGGGAAATCATCAATACCCAGAAAGAAGTCATCCTGACCCTGGGTGAAATTGTCGAAACCCGTTCCCAGGAAACAGCCCACCATGTGACCCGGGTGGCCGAGGTCTGCTATCTGCTGGCCAAGAAAAACGAAATGGATGAAAAAACCTGTGATTTGTTAAGGCTTGCCACCCCCATGCATGATGTGGGCAAGATCGGTGTTCCCGAAGCCATTTTAAATAAAGCCGGAAAATTGACCGATGCCGAGTTTGACGTTATAAAGAATCATGCCAGAACCGGATATGAAATTCTGAAAAAATCCAATCGGCCCATCATGAAGGCTGCCGCCGTTGTGGCCTTGCAGCATCATGAAAAATGGGACGGCTCCGGTTACCCCCAGGGGCTTTCAGGAGAAAACATTCATATCTATGGCAGGATTGCCGCCATTGCCGATGTATTTGATGCGTTGAGCCATAAGCGGTGCTATAAAAATGCCTGGAATATGGATCAGATTGTTGATCTTTTTGGAAAAGAATCCGGAAGGCATTTTGATGGAAGGCTTACGGAAATATTCCTCAGCAATATTAAAGAATTTGAAGCCATCAACCGGCATTTTCCTGAATAAGGCATAAGGGCTCTATCCCCTGAAACAGGATCGGGTCAAACAGGATTTGTCCATTTTGCTTGACATAAAAAAGAAATTAATTATTTTAGGACACGTATTTTTGTTTTTGGGTGTAGGATATTTTATTTTCACAACCCGGTAAAATATTCTTTTTGATAAGGGTCAAATAAAGGAAGACTGAAGTGGTGACAAACATAGCAACATCGGGTGCTGAACGAAAAATGCTTTCAGATGCGGGATATGCTGATCCGGCGATCAATTATTATCTTGAAAAAAAATATATGGGGCATATTGAAAATGCGGATCAGGTGTCTGAGAATGTGGGCTCCTGCGGCGATACCATGAAAATTTATCTTCAAATTGACAACCGGAAGGTCATCAAAGACGCCAGGTATGAAATTACCGGCTGTGCCGGGGCCATTTCCGCTGCCATGGCAGCCGTGGATCTGGTCAAGGGTAAAACCCTGGATGACGCATTAAAGATAAATGACGGGGATGTTTTTAAAGTCCTTGAAAATATCCCTGAAAAAAAGCATCATTGTATCCAGCTTGCCGTCAAAACCATGCACAAGGGAATTTTGGATTATAAAGAAAAATTATCCATGTAAATTACATTCCCATACATAGGGCCGGCGGGTCATTGAATTCTTAATGGAAAAGGGGAGGACCCATTCTCAGTTTTCTGAAGACCATATCATTCTGTTCAGCCTGCCTCTTTTTTATATCAACCTCCGGTTGCAGTTCCCTGGATGAATTTGACATCAGGTACCTGGCCAAAACTGATATCGATGAGGTATCGGAAATCCATATGCAGCAGATCTCTTCCCTGTTAAGAGATTTGACTGAAAAACTGTATAAAAAAAATCCATCCGAATTAAAAAAAAACAGCCGGCAGACCATTGAATCCCGTCTGAACCAGATTTTTCAATGCCCGCCAAATGAAAATTTAGCCGAGCTGGGTCATCAGCGAGGAACGAATGCCATTCTTCTCGGTTTTGAGCCGGATTATACAGGAGACCGGATTTTTGCCATGATGTACGGATTATATACCATGATCCACACCTCCTATAATTCCAAATGCGAGTTTTTTATACCCGACGCCTTGGAAGCACAATCCCTTTATAACAGTGCGCGGAATATTGAAATCTTTGTCTGGCGGCTGAATACCCGATTGAAAGAAGACGGGCACCCCTTGATCTTCACCAATACCCTGGAAGGGGAAGTGAAGAACCTGAGTTATGAACGCATTTTCGGTAAACTCATCAGCCTTCAGGATACCATGGCGCTCATCGTGTCCAACAGAACGGGAAGAATTATCAAAGAGGTGGTCTTGTTTACGGGTATGGCCTTTCTGCCCATAGGCCTATAGGCCCCGATCCTGTATCATTGCTTCGAACCGCTTCAACTGATCTTCATAATACTCTTTTTTTTCTTCCGACCGGGTCAGGGCTTCACGGGCCGCAGCCAGGGCGGCTTTTATGTCGTTGTTGGCCACCAGGGCTTCTGCATAGGTGTCCAGAATATAGGCCTCTCTTTTCTGCTCCAGGGCTTTTTTTGCATATTCCAGAGCTTTCTCCCGGTCTCTGTATCCTTCTTCAGGGCAGGTGGAATAGAGCCAGGACAGGTTATTGAGGGCATGGGTGTTCACAGGATCAATCCTCAGGACGTTTTCATAGGCATCAATGGCCCGGTCATAGTTTTTCCGTCCATAATAATAATCGCCGACAAGGGTATAAAGATCTGAATTGGCCGGGTCTACGGCCATGTGCTGAAAAAGAACCTGTTCCGCAATAAAATTGTCAAATCTTTGCTTTGCGGGCCCTGAACTGATGGAATAGCCGGCTCCGCAAAGAAATACAATCCCGATGACATAGGCTGAGATCATTTTTTTGATTTTTGAGTGATGGGCTGAGATCAAAGCCGGATTTTTTTCACAGTCTTCCAGAAATTTGATCCGTTCACCAATGCTGAAATGGTGCCAGTTGGGTTTATCCACGGATTGCCGGGAATAGGATGCGATTTTATGGAAGGTGGAAATCAGGGAAGAGGCATCATGGGTAAACTCGTAAACGTGAAGATCTGCCTGCCGTTCAAAATTTCTCATGAAAAAGCCGAAAACAAACCGGAAATACAGAATAAATGCCCCGATCAAGCTTAGGCTGATAAGAATGGCGTGGGCCGTGGTCTTTTCGATTCCGAGCCATGAAAACCCTTTGTATACCGGTTCCAAAAGGTATAATAACAGCATTACGGGTTCAAAAAAAACAAAATTGCAAACCATGAAACCGGCAAAAAATAAAAGATAAAATACCATGTGATATTTCTGAACATGGCCTATTTCATGGAGCATTACCGCATCGAGTTCTTCATCGGACAACACCCTCATCAAAGACGGGGTCACTAGAAGATACCGGAATCGGCCGACAAAGCCCATGACCCCGGCCGTCATCATATTTCCGCCAAACAGATCCCATTTTAAGATGTCGGAATATTTCAACCCGGCTTTTTTACAGACCGCCTCGATCCTGGATCGGGTATATCCCTGTTCCAGAGGCTTGCAATTCCAGATCTTCCGGATGAAGACAGGCCCGAAAACGGCAATGGCCAGCAAAAAAAGAGAAATATACCCGATCTCTCCGGCCGGTGATGCCAAATAATCCTTTAGCGGTTTCCAGGGCAGAAGGTTCAGAAGATCCGAAGCCAGAGACAGACAGAACCAGGGGAAAAGTGCGGGAAGAGAAAAGGAGACATTGGACAGGATATATTCCTTTTTGGATACAGTGCCTGCAAAATATCTGTTTTGTACCGGATACGCCGCATTCCAGATGATGATCAGATAGAAGAGATAGAGACCGATGAAAAAAACAGCTTTAAATGTCGGCAGGAGTTCAAAGAATTTGATGCCGGAAAACAACAGCGTCAGTTTAAATCCGTAGATATTAACGGCAAAAAGGATCAATGCCGACACAGACAGGCGGGTTATCCTGCTTTGGATCAGATGGTCAATATTCTCATGGGGGCTTATTGCCGCAAGCCTTTCAATCCGTTTAAAGGAGAGCCGGCAGACTCCGGCAAAGCCCAGACTCATCAAAACAGCATTGAGGGTCCCATTTCCATTTGCCGGATCAAGGTTTTGAAACAATTCAGAGGAGCTGTAAACGACCAGGGCAATAAGAAAATACAATAAATTAGAAAACATTTAAAGGGTTCCCTCAGCAGCAAAGGAACTCAAAATGATCCAGGTTTTCACGTCAAATTTTATCCGTTTATCCCGGAGGAGTTCCAGGGCCATGGCCGGTGACACCATTATTATTTCAATGTCTTCGGAAGCCTCATTATAAAGGTTTGAGGGGGTTCCCTCACATTCTGCAAACATAAGGCAAAGAGATTCATCGGTCATGCCTGAAGACGAAAAAACCGCCGGGCTTTGACGGATGATCCCGGTCATTGTCAACCCGGTTTCTTCAAACAGCTCTCTTTTTCCGGCTTCTTCCATGGATTCGCCTTTGTCCACCAGTCCTGCCGGAAATCCATACTGATAATCGCCCAGGACCACCCTGAATTCTTTAATCAGCACCAGCTTTTTTTTCTTTTTGTGATAGGGTATGATCACGACGGCATCGGCGATGCGGTCATCTTGTTCAAGAGGATTTGCTGGATTTGATCTTGAGGCAAAAATCCATTCCTTATCCTGGTCCGCCCTGTCTTTGTACTGAACTGAGAATAGGTTAAGATGGTTATGGTCTGTTATTTTTTTGATGCAATTGATTTTCATTCCGGCTCCCTGATCAACGATACTCATTTAAAGCGGAAATACTACTCAAAATTATGGTTTTTTACAATGAAAGAAAATCTGAATAGATTTATGCGGGGCTGATATTCATCAGATGACGAAATACCAGCCAGAAATGGCAGGCGCTTCCCAAAAGAACAAAGATATGCCAGATCTCATGGAATCCGAATATGCCGGGGAAGGGGTCCGGCCTTTTAAGGGAATAGATAACAGCGCCCAGGCTGTAAAAAAAACCGCCTGCGGCCAGCCAGAACAGACCGGCGGGGGATAGGGTATTGATCAGCGGATAGATGGCTATCATGCATAACCAGCCCATGGCCAGATAGATCAGGGTTGAAATCCATCGGGGTACATGCATGGCAAAAATTTTCAATCCCATGCCGACAGCGGCAATCCCCCAGACTGCCCCGAAAACACTCCATCCCCAGGGTCCCCGGAGCGGGATAAGGCAGATGGGCGTATAAGATCCTGCAATGACGGCAAAAATCATGATATGATCAATCCGCCGGAAAACCAGAAGGGCTTTTTCCGATAATCTCAATCCATGGTAGAGGAAACTTGCCGTATACATCAGCACCAGGGAGGTTCCGAAAATGGAAAAAGAAACCACATGCCAGGCATCGGCTTTGATGGCGGCAAAAACGACAAGAAGCGTCAGGCCAACAATGGATGCAAGGGCTCCGGCCATATGGGAGAGGGCATTGACCGGCTCCCGGAATATTTTTACACACGATTTCATAACCCTATTTATACTGCTGATCTCCTTTCATGCATAGGTTTGTTTTTTATAATTACATTTCTTTTACCTGAACAGAAATTAGAAAATAATACCTATTCCGATAAACTTCTTGAAAAAAAATCATGATATGTTAATAGTTGCAAAGATTTAAAACAAAATAAGGGGATGGAGGGTTCCATAAAAAAACCTTCCGGCAACATTTAATTTTAACAGATGGAGGGGAGTATCGATGAAATTATTAAAAGCAATGGCGGTTTGTATTACCATTCTTACCCTGTCAACGATTGCCATGGCCGGAACGCTTCAGGATGTTAAAACCAAAGGATTTATTCAGGTGGGGGTTAACGGCGAACTGTTCGGTTTTGGAAAAGCCGATGACAAGGGCATCTGGAAAGGTCTTGACGTTGACTGCGCCAGGGCGCTTTCGGCTGCTGTTTTTGGAGATCCGGACAAAATAAAATACACGCCTTTGACGGCTAAGACAAGATTTACAGCATTGCAGTCCGGAGAAATTGATGTCCTTTTCAGGAATGCCACCCAGACCTTGACCCGGGATACGGATCTCGGGCTTGATTTTGCCATGGTGAATTATTATGACGGCCAGGGGTTCCTGATTCCGAAAAAACTGGGTGTGAAAAGCGCCAAAGAACTGGACGGCGCAACCGTTTGTGTGCTTCCCGGCACAACGACGGAATTGAATGTGGCCGATTATTTCCGTTCAAACAAAATGAAAATGAACCCCGTTGTTATTGAGAATAATGCAGAACTTGCCCAGGCTTTTTTTGCCGGCAGATGCGACTGTTTAACCTCTGATGCATCTCAGCTTGCCGGAACCCGTGCCGTTGCACCCAATCCGGGAGATTACATGATCCTTCCTGAAATTATTTCCAAAGAACCCCTGGCGCCTGCCGTCAGACACGGAGATAACCAATGGAAAGATATTGTGACCTATACCATCTATGCTTTGATTGAAGCCGAAGAATTGGGGATTACGTCTAAAAACGTGGATGAAATGCTGAAAAGCGTTAATCCTGTGGTTCAAAGATTTCTGGGGGTTACGGAAGGCAATGGAAAAGCCCTGGGACTTGATGAAAAATTCGCTTACAATATTGTCAAAATGGTCGGCAACTATAGCGAAGTTTTTGAAAGAAATGTCGGGAAAAATACCCAGCTTGGGATTGAACGAGGACTGAATGCCCTTTGGACAAACGGCGGACTGATGTATTCCCCCCCGTTTAAATAAAATTGAAACCTTACGCAGGGTGCATGCACCCTGCGTTTTTTTTAACGCCGATGTAGACAAGCATAATGCTTATTTCCAATCATCATAAAAATACAGGGTCCATATCCTTCTGGTATGATCCGGATAAACGATCCATCCTTTATCAGATTGGCGCGGCCTGTTTATTTGCCTTTATTGCATGGTACCTGGTCTCCAATACCTTGACCAATCTTGAACGCCAGTCCATTGCCACGGGTTTTGGATTTCTGGATCGTGAAGCCGCCTTTGAAATCGGAGAGTCTCTGATCGAATATTCTGCCGTAGACAGATACGGCAAGGCCCTTTTTGTGGGTTTTTTAAATACCCTTCTGGTATCCTTTATCGGTATCCTATTGACCGTCATCCTCGGAACCTTTATCGGGGTCGCAAGATTATCAAAAAACTGGCTGGTTAAAAAATGCGCTGCCGTTTATATTGAATTGTTTCAGGACATACCGATTTTATTGCAGCTTTTTTTCTGGTACGCTTTTTTCTATGAAATGCTGCCTTCACCAAGGGATGCCGTCAACCCGATCAAGGGGGTGTTTTTATGCAACCGGGGATTGATTTTTGGAATCCCGCAATCGCACCCGGTATACGGTTATATGGCCATTGCCGGTATGGTGGCTGTGGCCATTATTATCGCCCTTAAAAAATGGGCAACCCAACGACAGAATTTAACCGGGAAAATATTTCCCGTGTTCAGGACTTCCATGGCCCTGATTATAGGCTTGCCTCTGGCATGCTGGTTGATCGGGGGTGGGCCTACGGCCATGAATATGCCTGAACTCAAAGGTTTTAATTTTAAGGGCGGAATCGGAATCAGCCCTGAATTTACAGCGCTTCTTTTAGGACTTGTTTTGTATACGGCAGCCTTTGTGGCCGAGGTCGTCAGGGCAGGTATTCAATCGGTCTCCAAAGGGCAGACCGAAGCGGCCATGGCCATTGGTTTAAAACCCGGCCAGGTTTTAAACCTTATCATCCTGCCCCAGGCCTTAAGGGTCATCATTCCCCCCTTAACGAGCCAGATGCTCAATTTAGCAAAAAACAGCTCCCTTGCTGTCGCCATCGGGTATCCTGATTTTGTTTCCGTCGCCGGAACAGTCATCAATCAGACCGGTCAGGCAATTGAAGGGGTGTTGCTGATCATGCTGGTCTATCTCATTTTCAGTTTATCCACTTCAGCGTTTATGAACTGGTATAATAAGAAAATGGCCATCATAGAAAGGTGATGATATTTCAATTAATAGGTATGGAATTACAAACAACCCATAAAAATTCAATAACCCCCAAACCGCCCATAGCCAGTGCAGGTATCTTGGGCTGGATGAAAAAGAACCTGTTCAGCAGTCCTTTGAATACCCTTTTGACCCTTTTTATTATCGGTATTATCTGGTTTTCCATTCTTCCTTTCTTAAAATGGGTACTCATCGACAGCTCCTGGCTACCCGGTGCAAACTGCAGGGAATCAGACGGGGCCTGCTGGTCCATCATTTCAAGTAATTATAAAATGATCCTGTTCGGGTTTTATCCCCAGGATATTTTATGGCGGCCCATAACCGCTATCGCTCTGCTGGTCACTTTGCTGTTCATCAGCAGGAACAGGAGATTTTGGAATAAATTTTTAGGATATGCCTGGTTTATTTCTTTGGTAATCATGGGGATATTGCTGAAAGGCGGCCTTTTCGGGCTTGAAGCCGTTGACATTGAAAAATGGGGCGGCATTATCCTGACTTTGCTTCTGTCGGTTTTCGGCCTCACCGCCGCATACCCCCTGGGCGTTATTCTGGCCCTGGGGCGACAGTCCAGGATGCCGATGATTAAGACCTTTTGCATTTTCTATATTGAATTCATTCGAGGGGTTCCTTTAATCAGCCTGCTCTTTATGTCTTCCGTGGTGTTCCCTCTTTTTTTGCCCGAAGGAGTCTCCATCAATGCCGTATTAAGAGCTCAGGTTGCCATTATCATGTTTACGGCAGCCTATATTGCCGAAGTTGTCCGTGGGGGCTTGCAGGGTATGAACAAAGGCCAGTATGAAGCCGCTGATTCTCTGGGTTTAAATTATATCCAGACCATGAGACTGGTCATCCTGCCCCAGGCCTTAAAAATAGTTATTCCGCCCTCGGTCAGCGTTTTAATTTCCGCCTTTAAGGATACTTCCCTTGTCGTTATCATCGGGTTGTATGATCTGCTCAAAACAACAAAATCGACCTTGTCTGAACCCAGATGGATGGGATTTTCAGCCGAAGCTTATATTTTTCTGGCTGTCGTTTATTTTATTTGCTGCTTTTTTATGTCGACATACAGCCGGAAACTGGAAAAAGAACTCAATACCGGTTTGGAATAATTAAATTTAACACCATTGATAAAGTGATGATTTATGAACACGGACAAAACAAATTCCATTGATATTTCAAATGAAGACAGCATCATCAAGATTGTTGATATGCATAAATGGTATGGGGACTTCCATGTATTAAAAAATATCAATCTTTCCGTCAAAAGAAAGGAGCGGATTGTGGTCTGCGGTCCTTCCGGGTCCGGGAAATCAACCCTGATCAGGTGCATCAACAGACTTGAAGAGCATCAGAAAGGCAAAATCATTGTGGACGGCATTGAGCTGACCAAGGATTTGAAAAATATCGAAAAGGTCAGATCCGAAGTCGGGATGGTGTTTCAGCATTTTAACCTGTTCCCCCACCTGACCATTCTTGAGAATCTGACCCTGGGGCCCATATGGGTGAGAAAAACACCCCGGAAAGAGGCCGAAGAAATCGCCATGGTTTATCTTAAAAAAGTTCAGATTGCCGAACAGGCCAAAAAATTCCCTGGACAATTATCCGGTGGCCAGCAGCAGCGGGTGGCCATTGCCCGGAGCCTTTGCATGAAACCCAATATCATGCTCTTTGATGAAGCAACCTCGGCCCTTGACCCTGAAATGGTCAAAGAGGTTCTGGATGTTATGATCAGCCTGGCCCAGGAGGGAATGACCATGATCGTCGTCACCCATGAAATGGGGTTTGCAAAAAGCGTGGCTCACAGGGTTCTGTTTATGGATGAAGGAGAGATTATTGAAGAAAATAATCCTGAAGATTTTTTCAACCATCCCCGGAATGACAGAACCAAAACCTTTCTCAGCCAGATTCTGTATTAATTCATGGCGTTTATTTTGTTTTTTTAACCATGAGATTCAGCCGGTTATGGATAGGGATCCTCGTGGTTGCATCGGTATTGGGTTTTTCCAGGTGCCGGGACACCGGTCCGGAGGCCCCGGATATGGCCACCGTGCCTGATGCCGACCTTGTCCCAGCACCCAGGCAGGATCAGGTGTTTGCGAATCTGCCGGAAAATATCCAATGGCTGACCAATGAATCCGACCCTGTTTTTTCGTCTGAAAAGGCAATAAAAGGGGGCAGGCTTCGTCTTTCCCTCACCAGTTTTCCTATGACCTTCAGGGTTGTGGGTCCAGATTCAAACGGATCTTTCAGAAGTGCCATTCTGGACAACCATTTGTCCCTGATCGCCATCCATCCCGATACCGGGCATATTATTCCCGAACTTGCCACCCACTGGGCTTTCGGCGATGATAAAAAGACCATGTATTTCAAGCTGGACCGGGAGGCCCAATGGTCCGACAAAAGGCCCGTGACGGCCCGGGATTATGCCTATACCCTTGAGTTCATGCGGTCCGAGCATATTATGGCCCCCTGGTACAATGATTATTATACCAAGGAGATTGAGGCCGTCATTGTCTATGATGATTATACCATCGGGGTGAGAAGCACCAAGGCAGATCCGGATCTCTATTTAAAGCTCGGAATAGGGCCTTTGCCGGCCCATTTTTTCGGGCGCCTGGATGAGACATTTGTCCAGACCTATAACTGGAAGATTGTTCCCAATACGGGCCCCTATGAGATCAGTGAGTTCAAGAAGGGAAGATCCGTCACCTTTAAACGAAAACAGGACTGGTGGGCCAGGGACAGGAGATATCAGAAAAATCGCTTCAATGTGGATATTGTGGTGTATAACGTGATCCGGGATCCAAACCTGGAATGGGAATATTTCAAAAAAGGCCTCCTGGATGTTTTCAGCCTGACTTTTCCCAAATACTGGCATGAAAAATCCGACCAGACCCTTTTTCATAGGGGCTATATCCATAAAATCTGGTTTTTTAATGATATGGAGCGGTCTGCCCAGGGGATTTTTCTCAACCAGGATAAGGAGATATTCCGGGACAGGCGCCTGTGTTATGCCTTTGCCCATGCCATGAATATTGAAAAAGTCATCACCAATGTGTTGAGAAATGATTATTTCCGGCTGCCCCAGGCCTTTTCAGGCTATGGGGACTATACAGATGAAGGTATAAAACCCCGCCTCTATGATATTGGAAAGGTGGAAACCCTGATGACGGAAGCCGGATGGACAAGGGGGGCCGGTGGTATCTGGCAGAAGGGGGAGGAGAGTTTTTCCGTCCGGATCACCTATGGTATCGACGAGCATACGCCAAGGCTTGTGGTCTTGAAGGAAGAGGCCTTGAAGGCCGGCATAGATCTTGTTTTGGACAAGCTGGATACCTCATCCATGTTTAAAAAAATCCTGGAAAAGAAACACGATGCCGCCTCCATGGGCTGGAGTACCAATATCAGGCCCACCTACTGGGAGGGATGGCATTCTGAAAATGCCCATAAAGCCCAGACCAATAATATTACCAACACGGATGACCTGGAGCTGGACCGGTTGATCGATCAATACCGGGCAAGCCTGGACGAGGAAGAGCGCAAAGATCTTTCAAGGCGGATACAGCGTCTCATCCATGAAACCGGGGCCTTTGTGCCCACCTTTATGGTGCCCTATGTCCGCCAGGGGTACTGGAGATGGCTCGAACTCCCGGATTTCCACGGCACAAAACGGTCGGACAATCTGTTTGACCCGTTTTCAAGCACCATTGGCGGCCTTTTCTGGATAGACCCGGATAAAAAGGAAGAAACCCTGAAGGCCGTCCAAAAAGGGGAGTCCTTCCCCCCTGCGATCCTCATGGATGAAAGGTTTAAACCGGAGTAGGGTGCCATGAGCGAAAATATCATTTTAGATGTGGATCGGCTCTGTGTTGAATTTGATACCGAAGGGGGCCGGGTCAGGGCCGTTGACGGGGTGGGGTTTCAATTGAAAAAAGGGAAAACCCTCGGCATTGCCGGAGAATCCGGTTGCGGGAAAACCATCACGGCCCTCAGCATCATCCGGCTTCTGCCCAAACCCGTTTCCCGGATTGTTCAAGGTAGGGTCATGTTTCAGGGCCGGGATCTGCTGGCCCTGTCAAAACAGGAGATGCAGCAGATCAGGGGCCGAAAAATCGCCATGATTTTCCAGGAACCCATGACGGCGCTGAATCCGGTGCATTCCATCGCCAAACAGATGGTTGAAATCCATCAGATTCATTTTCCCGGCCTGTCCCGGACAAAAATGGCGGACGCATCCGTGAGCCTGCTTGAAAAAGCGGGGATTTCCGATCCCGGCATTGTCATGAGAAAATATCCCCATCAGCTTTCAGGGGGCATGCGGCAACGGGTCATGATCGCCATGGCCCTGGCGTGCAGGCCTGATATCCTCATTGCCGACGAACCCACCACGGCTTTGGATGTCACGGTCCAGGCAGAGATCCTGGATCTGATCCGAACATTAAAACAGGAATCCGGGATGTCGGTGATTCTCATCACCCACGACCTGGGCGTCATCGCAGAAAACTGTGACGATGTGGCGGTGATGTATGCCGGAAAAATTGTTGAAAACGCCGGTGTCCGTGATCTTTTTCACTATCCCCTGCACCCCTATACAAAGGGACTTCTGGGGTCGATTCCATCCCGGGCCCAAAGACCGAAAACAATGCTTCCCACAATTCCCGGTCATGTCCCGTCGCTTACGGATATGCCCGAAGGATGCAGGTTCCAATCCAGATGCCCCCTTTGCGCAGATATCTGCAAGAGAGTAGACCCTGAAGAACGGATAATGGGTCAAAATCACGGCGTAAAATGTCATATGGCGGATGAACAGGGGCGATAAAAATTTCAAGTTTTAAAAATAAGTCTTGCTTTTTTAAAACAAACCCAATAAATATCTACAAAACCCTTCTGTATGAAGGCTTTTGAGTTTCGTTCTAAAGGCAAGACCCATCTGTGAAAGTGGCTGGACCTGAAGTTTGAAACTACAATCAATTAATTTAAGTAAGGAGAAAGTCACAATGGCAAATGGGATCGTAAAATGGTTCAATGATTCAAAGGGATTTGGTTTTATCGAGCAGGAAAACGGGCCGGATGTATTTGTTCATCATTCAGGCATCCAGTCAACAGGTTTCAGATCGCTGAATGAAGGCGATAAGGTGACCTTTGATATCGAACAAGGACAAAAAGGGCCTGCTGCAGTCAATGTAGTGGTCCAATAGATTTTCCAAAGGAGGGCTGCTGATCCGAAGTTGTCCTCCTTTTTTTATGTCCCGCGCCTATCCCGCCTCAATCATTCCCATGGTCAGCCCTGCCTTGACCGGCAATCTTTTTTTCAGAATTCTTATTTTTATTATTCTTGGGATCATGTTAAATGAACAACGGGTTTTCTTGTAAAAAGGATGAAGATGGACATTATCCGGGTCGATCAGCTTAAAAAATATTTTCCCGTCACCAGCGGTATCTTCCTAAGACAGACCGGTCATATTCATGCCCTTGACGGCGTGTCGTTTTCCGTCAAAAAAGGGGAGACCCTCGGCATTGTGGGGGAATCGGGCTGCGGTAAAACCACCCTTGGCCGGTGTATCATGGGACTGACGGAACCGACGGCCGGCGAAATCAGGATTAAGGGGAAGCCGTTTTTCGGAACCCATGGTATCTCAAGAATCGAATCGGCAGCCACTCTGCAGATGATTTTTCAGGACCCCTTCGAATCATTGGATCCCCGGCAGACGGTCCAGCAAATCCTTGAAGAAAAATATATTATCCATGGTAGGGATGGAAAGCATCTGGATCAGGAGATCCATGCGCTCATCGAAAAGGTGGGGCTGCTGCCGGATGCCCTCACCAAATTCCCCCATGAGTTTTCAGGAGGCCAGCGGCAGCGGATCGGTATTGCAAGGGCCGTCAGTCTTGACCCGGAAATCATTGTGTGCGACGAACCGGTTTCTGCCCTTGATGTTTCCGTCCAGTCCAAAATTCTGAATCTTCTGTTGGCGCTTCAGCAGGAAATGGGGCTCACCTATATCATGATTTCCCATGATCTGTCCGTTGTCCGCCATATTTCAGACAGGATCGGCGTCATGTATGCCGGCAAGATGGTTGAACTGGGCGATGCCGGAGATATCTATGAAAATGCTCGGCATCCCTATACCATGGCACTTTTGTCGGCCGTTCCCATTCCAGACCCCAGGGTCCGGAAAAACCGGATTTTGCTCAAAGGAGAAGTCCCTTCAGCAGAACATCCGCCTGCCGGTTGCCGGTTCAATACCCGGTGCGGATATGTGCAGGGCCTCTGCTTTGAGCAGGAACCCCTTCTGCAAGGCTCTCAAGAGAATCCCGATCATTGGATCGCCTGTCATGTCTTCAACCCTGGGGGGCAAGCTTGCCGGACCATTGACCTGTGATGCCCATGATTTCAAGAATGGCGGGTTTCTTTGGATCATATTGTGTTGGCGGGATGATTGTGGCATAATCAACACAATATCGTTTTTCATCAGCAAAAGAATAATAATGACCGGAAAAAAGATGCAAAAAAGGATAGGACATTATGAATCTTCAGGGCGATTTTGAGGGATTGACGCTTGCAAGCATTCTTCAACTTCTGTGCAATGACCAGAAAACAGGGGTATTGACGGTGACTTCGGATACCGAAGAAAGCCGGGTTTTTTTTGATCAGGGAACCATTGTTTATGCTTCTGCTTCTTTAAAAGAAGCCAGGCTTGGATCTCTCATGAGGGCGGACGGGGTGATTTCCGCAGATCAGCTTCAAAAATGCCTGGCCCAGGCCAAAGAAGAAAAGATGCATCTGGGCAAAATCCTGGTGGACAAGGGATATATTTCTCTGGAGACCCTTAAGAAATATAATACAAAACAAGTGGAAGCCATCTTATATAATCTTTTGTTCTGGAAAAAGGGCAGGTTTGAATATAAGGACGCCAAACTGAATCTGAAGGGTATGATCATCACCCAACTGAATCCCATGAAGCTGATTCTGGAAGCATCCCGCCGGATCGATGAATTATCGGTGCTTCAAAAATATATATCCAGCGACAGGATTGTGTTTAAAATGTCGGGAAAGATGCAGAGCAAGGAAGAAATCAAATTGAATGCCAATGAGTGGCGGATTCTTTCCCTGATTGACGGAGCCCGGACGGTGCGCCAGATTATTGATGAAAGCGGTTATGATGAATTTGCCGTGTATAAGATTTTTTTCTCGGTGATTTCTTCGGGTCTCATCGAACAGAAAGAAGAACTGATCAGCCCGGCCGACCCCCAGGGAGACGATGATTATTCATCGATTTTGATTGTCTTTAACGATATCCTTACCGCCATCCGGAAAAATATTGTTGATGAGCTTGGAGATCGAAGCTATTCCCTGTTTGAAGAAAGCAAATCCGGGCTTGCCGATGAATATAAACGGCTTCTCCAGGACTATCATCCGGACAATCACAGCCGGGCAAATCTCAAAAGTATTGTTTCTGTTCTGGAGGCAATGGATCCTATGAAAGATCCAAAGGAATTTTTGATCGCCGGATTTACGGAATATTGCGGCCGGGTTCTTGAAAAAGTCGGGGGAATCCTGGGGGCCCAGCCCCTGATCAAAATCCTCGAGGATATTGAAAAAGTCCTGGGGTATGTCAGAAAATATCAGGCCGGATCAAAGGAAAAAACCAAAATTGTCAATGATATGAAACATGCCCTTGACTATATCCAATCCAAATTCAAAACAGAGCCCGGCGGCCGGTCCAGGGGCGGCATCTTTTCCATATTTTCCTGACAAGGCGGTTATGAATCTGCAACCTTGGCGCCGCCATAGGCCAGAAACGAGAGAGCAGCCGTTCTGAACAGGGCCCGGATGATGTCAAGAAGGTCGGCATCCATGACCCGATCAAAAATCACCACATAGTCGGCAATGAACAGAAGACAGACCGTGATCAGGATCAGGTTGATGACTTTGCCGACCTTACCGCCGGCATATTTGATTCTGGCCTTGTTGAAAACAAAGATAATGATGAGGTAGATTACCAGGGTGAAAATCAGAATAATGGTCTGCGCGGTCATGGAAACCCTCCTAATATGAGTAAGCGCCTATTGCCGGTTAACATTATCCTTTAGAAATTGAAAGATATTGTCTACCAGCACGGCATGGCTGATGTCTTTTTGTTTTATCACTCCGAGATAATACTTGCCAACAGGAAAAATAAAAAAATGACCCTGGTTTTCCCTTGAAAACGCCAGGTATCTGAATTTTCCAATGGCCTGGGCGTTCATACCGCAGAAGAATACGAATCCCGCCATTTTCCGGGGCTCTGCCATGGCCTGGGAGAAAATTTTTCCATCCCTGTCCACAAGAATATACTGGTCAACACCCGGCGTTTTGAGAAGGGATGCAAAGGGTTCAATATTCGGCATGGCAATCCGTTTTTAAAATGCGCCCGGTCCGGCCGGAGGGAAATAACGTTCGGAAATGTTCCGGGGCAGGGTTGAGGATTTGCAGGCAATGATCATGAACAGGGTTTTTCCCATCTTTTTAACCACCATGGTCTTGTCTGCAATACAAAGGGTTGTCTCGTTCACATGACCCAGCTCGGATTGACCGTATTCATAAATTCGGGCCAGCTTTTTCCCGAGAAAATCAAGGTCGGCCGGTTTTAATATCTCAGGCATATGGTTTTTTAACAATCCCAAATCTCTGTGAAAAAGAAAAGACCCTAGAATTTCGGGAAAATTTCTGGTCTCCTCAAAAAAAATCTCGGCCTGTTCCAGTATTGCATTTTCCCGGGGGTTAAAATGATAGGGGCTCAGATAGCCGCAAACAGCGCACCGGAACCTTGCCTGGCCGGTGCTGAATTCAATGAAAGTCACTTGATTTTTTTTGCCGCAGTCCTCGCAAAAGCATATCATTTTTGTCTATACCCGGTCATGAAGTGAATATGGCCTTGATCCTTGCAAAAATTCCAGGCGGTTTTTCTCTGTAATATTCCGGAATGGGTTCATTTTTTTCATAGTTTACAGCCTCTTCCAGTGGCAAAGAGGGGATCGGGGGGTCAAGGATATCCAGGCTTAAACCGAGCAATTCCATCAGCGCCGTCTTTTCAGGCTCATTTTGCCAGAGCGCCGTCAGCTCGGCAATATCGTCTTTGATGGCGGAAAGGCCAGGCTCCGGGTTTGCCCTGTCCAGGGTTTTAAGGCGGGTTCTCAACCGGTCGAGAATCGCCTGAGCGCCGATCTCCATTTCCCGGTTTTTCTCATCCGGATCACAGGGTTCAAAGGATTCATCCTCATATTGGAACGGGACAATGCCTTCGGTTTTGTCTTCTTCCAGTTCGGCTATCAGCTCAACCGTCTCATCGGCAGGCAGTATCGGATGGTCCGACGGTCCGGGGGAGGTTTCCAGGTTGAAAAATTCATCCAGTCTATCTCCGATTTCGGCAATGGGTTCATTGTGTTTGAGCTGGGGGGTGAACTGCTTTATCCCGCCGGCGGGTGAATCAAGGGTCTGATTCCGGCCGGGCGTTCGTCCGGCGCCATGAACATCCATCATATGAATGGCATCCAGCAATTCATCGGCCGGAGATTCTTTAAGGCTGAAAAGGTCTCCCATCACATCCCTGGGAGCCGCCGGCGGCCTTCTGCCGGAAAGCGCAGGCACGATATCCTCGGCATTGGATTCATCCGGTTCTGAAGAAAGCGGGAGGGTCATGACATCTTCCGAGGAAACAGGGGCTGCCGGTTTGATGTGCGAAAGAGCAGGGGGGAGAAATTCTTCTTCCCTCATGTCCGATCCCGGCCGGAGCTTTTGTTTTTCTTTGGAAAGCCTGGCTTTCAGTTCATTGAATAGACGGATCTGGTTTTCGAGGATTTCTTTTTTATTCTGATAGGACAGGGCCGGGGTTTGAAACGTTTTTTCAAATGCATCAAATACGGCGCGCAGAAAAGATATGGCGTCCGGATGGGCGTCGGCCTTCCGGGAACCGATATAATTGCCCAGGCCCTGGATGATCTTTAAAAAATGATGGGATATTTTATCCTGGTGATAGGCAGACAAAAATTCTCTGACCACTGTTTCAAAATGCTGAAGGGTTCCGTCGGAAATTTCCCAGTCAATGGCCAGGATAACGGCTTTCAGCCTGTCCAGATCCATATCCCCGGCAACCGGCTTTGAAGCGATTTTGTTCTGGAGGGCTTTGTATTTCTTTATTTCTTCGGACGCCAGGGTGTTGATTTTATCCTTGTCCCTTTCCGGATCAAAATCGCTTACAAGCTTTTCAAACCGTCTTGTCATTGAGAGCAGAACAAGGCCGGCCTCCGGGTGGGCGCCGGCTTTTTTTGAATCCAGATATTTTATCAGGGCGCCCATCATTTTCAGAAAGGGCGCAAGGCTTGGGTACGGCGCATACTGGGATTCTATGGGCGCGAATTTACTCTGAAGCAAGCCGGTTTCATGCTCGGTAAGGCGTTGATCTAATCCTGTTAGGATATCTGTCAGTTCATTGAAAGAAGCCAAGGCAAATCTCCTTAAAAAAGCTGGTCCTGGATGGATGAGAGGGTCAAGGTAATGATCTTCTTCAGTGTCGGGATCACATTGCCGCCGCTGACGGCGCTGGCCTCAAATGCAGGGGCCCTCAGAACGCTGTTGAGATCCTTCTGCAGGACCTGGGTCGGCAGGATCTCAATTCCTGAATCTTTCAGGTCTATTTTATTGTATTGCATGACCAGGGGCATCTTGAAAAGGTCAATGCTGTAAGTTTCAAGGTTTTCATAGAGCTGATTCAGGGATTCAATATTTTTTCTGCGCTGTTCCTTCCGGACATCGGCAACAAAGACGATGCCGTCAACCCCCCTCAGCACCAGTCTTCTGGTGGCATTGTATTTGACCTGCCCGGGCACGGTATACAATTGGATGGTGACGTCGAATCCTTTGATCCGGCCGACATCAAAGGGCAGAAAATCAAAAAAAAGGGTCCGGTCGTCCTGGGTTTTCAGGCTGACCATTTCGGTTTTGATCTGATCCCTGTATTTATTGTTAATATATTCAAGGTTTGTGGTTTTCCCGCCTCTTCCAGGGCCATAATATACAATTTTAATCTGTACTTCCCTGGTTTTGACATTGATAAGCGCCAAAGTCATTTCCTCTTAAATGAGAATTTTAAGATAATGATCAGAATCTGTTTTCCAGCGGCTTAGAATCATTCGGCGTCAAGGATGTGGTTGATGTCCTTGACGGTTTCAGCCACTTTTAATCTCACAAGGCCCAGCGATATATCTTTGTTGAACATGGTGATGAGAAGGGTGTCCTCATTCACCTTGCTGAAGTGGATACTGGATTTTTCACCCTTATGAAAGAGCAGGGAAAATTCAGATTCTCCCACCAGTTTTGCCATGGCGTCCACAGCGGCAAAATTGCCTGCCGCAAGGGCGGCAAAGGCGGTTGAATCAAGGCGGCTCTTTCCATGATGGTGTTTTGCAATGGTATTGCCAGCCATGTCCATAAAAATAACATGATCCACCCCTGATCCGATCAGGTTGTTGAGAATAGTGCTGTCGACGGCGTCAAGTTGGCTTTGATTAAACATGAAAGAATCGTAACCGAAAACTTGAATTTGTGCAACACGTTAAGCGATTTTATTCCGTATTTTGTTCAGGGGCATTGAATGCTTTGGCGGAATTCATATGGGATTTTATCTGAAATCCGATATTTTTATGGTATTTTGATCCAGGTCCCGGTAAATTGGTAAAGGCTTTTAAATACGGAACCGGAGGGAAAATCCATGAATCCATATCGAATCGGAATTGACCTGGGCGGAACTAAAATTGAATCCGTCCTTCTTTCCCCGGACCGGGGGGAATTATGCCGGAAAAGGGTTCCGACACCGGCCGGGAATCACTACGACCTTATCCTGGAAACGGTTTATGCCCAGATTCGGGCCATGGCGGAAAAAATTCCGGCAGGCAGTGAATATTCGATTGGCATCGGCATCCCGGGTGCGGTTCAAAAAGAAACAGGCCTGGTCCATAATGCCAACACCACCTGCCTCATCGGCAAACCCTTTCAAGCGGATCTTGAAACCCTTTGCCGAAAACGGATCGCCATGGAAAACGATGCCAACTGCTTTACCCTGACCGAGGCCCTGGAAGGCGCGGGCAAAGGCTACGGCATGGTATTCGGCGTCATCATGGGAACGGGCTGCGGGGGCGGCATCTGCATCAACGGGAAAATTTGGGGCGGGGCCAACGGGATTGCCGGGGAATGGGGCCATTTCTCCGTGGACCCCGGCGGACGGCCGTGCTATTGCGGCAACCGGGGCTGCGTGGAAACCAAGATCAGCGGCTCGGGAATGGAGGCAGCGTTTTTTGAACAATTTGGAAGGCATCTTAAAACAAAGGACATTGTTGCCGGATTCAGGCAGGGCGACGAACCCTGTAAAACGGTTTTCCTTCAGTTCCTGGAGGATTTCGGCAGAGCCCTGGGCGGGCTGATCTCGGTGCTTGACCCGGATGTGGTGGTCCTGGGCGGCGGGCTGTCCCGGATTAACGAGCTTTATACCCTCGGGGTCCGGCAGGTTCAAAAATACGCCTTTCATAAAAATATCCAAACCCCCATCCTGAAAAATAAATTGGGGGATTCCTCCGGCGTCATCGGGGCCGCTCTGCTGAACCGGTCATGAACCGGGCTTATTATTCCTTGACAGGGTCTTAAAAGGATGATAGAAGTCCCCTTGTTTTGATTCACCGAAATCGGGGCGTAGCGCAGTCTGGTAGCGCACTTGACTGGGGGTCAAGTGGTCACTGGTTCAAATCCAGCCGTCCCGACCATTCAATCATACAAAGGGTTTTCAGGTTTTCGCCTGGAAGCCTTTTTTTATGGTTGACCGGCGTCATTCAAACCTGATGCGCTGATTTTTATCTTGACCATCAGGACTCCTTTCATGCTTTCGTTTCAGACGCACAGTGCATCATGAAGTGCGGTCTGGGCTTCAGCGAACCGGTCCCTTTCAACGATAAACTGCATGTTGGTCTGCCGGCTTGTCTGTGAAACAGCAATAATATTGATGGACTTATGAGCCAGAGCCTGGGCCGCTCTGGCCATGATTCCGGGTTGGGCGATGTTTGAGCCGATGGCGCAGACGATGGCCACCGGTTTTGTCGAGACCCTTTCCACGACCTCATTGAGTTCGGCCAGTAAATGGGGTGAACAGTCTTTCTCTTCAATGATCAAATCAATGGTATTGGCATTGGTCATCTTGGAGATGTAAGATATGCGGTATTTGTCTAAAATCTGCATGATACGGAGATCAAATCCTACCGCTCCCACCATTCTGGTATCATGGATTTCTATGCAGGTGACCTGCTTGGAGCCGGTGATAATTTCAACCTTTGACTCCGGAGCGATGAACTCCTTTGTTATGAGCGTTCCCGGGTGATCAGGGTCAAAGGCGTTTTTCACCCGGATGGGGATATTTTTAATCTCAAGCGGCTTTGATGCTTTCGGGTGTATGGCCTCCATGCCTACATCCGCCAGTTGGTCGGCCACATCATAATTGGTATTACAGACAGGTTTGACGTTTTTTTCACCGATGATCAGCGGATCACCCGAGCAGAGATGGTATTCCTTGTGAATGATTGCCTCATCAGCGCCTAATAATACAGCCACTTTTGAGAATGTGACCTCTGAGTATCCCCTATCAAATTCTCTCATGATTCCCTCTGTTCCTTTTGTGTAACCGGTTGCAAAACAGATGGTGGAAAAGGGGTCAATCTGGGCAAAACTGTCTTTTATACGTTCATCAATGGATAACCGGCGGCCGTCATCCCAGCCGCTGAGATCGACAAAGGTGGTGTTGTATCCTCTGTTTTTAAGAATATTTGCCGAGTTAAAGGCGCTGTGCGTTTCCCCCAGAGAGGCCAGAAGCTCCCTGCCGGCCAGCATCAGTTCCCTGCGGCTGACATAGCCCGAGGCCAGAACATTGTCCATGCTTCTCAGAATGTTTATGGCCTGGTCAATCCTGTCGCCGATAAAATCATTGGCCTCTTTAACATCAAGCCCGATATCGCTGAAGGTTTCATTGAGCTTGTAGAGGGACTCCTGGAGCCGGATCATTTTAATGGGATAGTTCTGCTGATCTTCAAAGAGTTTATAGATGCCCGGCTGATTGGTCTTCTTATGTTCCAGCAGATCATTGGTGACCCCTGCATAGGCGGATACGATATAAATTCTGCCATATATATGGTCTTTGTCTTTGAGAATGATATTGTCAACGATTTCAGAGAATCGCGACATGGAAGTGCCTCCTATTTTTTCAATGCTCAGGTGATGTCCGGTCATGGTAATCCTCTATGTCTAAATGGACAGAGACCCGTCATCTGCCTGGAAAAGGATGAGGAAAGGCCTCGTTCATGATTATAATTCCAAAATTTATCCGATAGTATTAATGCAATCCTTTCATTTTGGCAACTCTGTCCGTACAAAAATAGGGGACAGACCCCGTTTTTAGGAAGGACTGCCCGCAATCGATCATCAACATCTGGCGCTCCGGCCCGCTTGAATTCCGTGGTTTTCACTCGGAATTACTTGATTTTCATGATTTTCTTGACAACGGCATCTTTCTTCCTATCCTAGGTCCAGGCTTAGCTTAAAAGGGGAGGTAACGATGAGAACGTTTCAGACCCAGAGTCAGGCGCCGGCCGGACCCTGGACGCAGCCGTGCCCACCGAGGGTATGGCCCTCATGCTCTCCGGGATGAACACCGCCCTGACAACCACTGCCACGGCCATCACCTGCTTTTTTGTGTATTCCTATTTCTACGGTAAGCTCACCGATGTCCAGACCCATCTGTTCAGCGCCGTGGAAAAGGCCGTGCTCATCCACATCATCCCCAGGTTCGCCTTTGACACCGAGGCCGTCAACCATCAAACCGCCCGGTTGATCGGGCAGTTAAGGGCTTTGATCACTGAGGTGCAGAAAGGGACCGGCGGCATCCTGGAGACCCTGGCCGGCCTCACCAGCCGTGATGACCGTCTCATGGAAAAACTGGACACCCTCATCGCCCATCAGGACAGCCAACTGGCCGGTACGGGCAAGGTCATTGAGGGTCTGGAGCGCCTGCACGATTTGACGGCCGAAGGCTTCCGCCTTAAACCCGGAAAATGAGGGAGGGCTGTTCCATGCACAGATTCGATACGTTCACGGACCTGCGGGTTAATTCCGGCGACCGCCAGGGCGAGATTACGCTCTGGCCCAGTTTTACGGACATCATGACGGTGGTGCTGATGATTTTCATGCTCACCATGGTTGTGGTCATTATCAAGAATACAACCCTGGGCCGGGCCCTGCTGTATAGCGAAGGCCAGAGACGGCAGATCCAGGAGGCGTTGCAGGCCGGCGAGAAGGATAGGGCCGGGTTGAAGATCGCCATGGCCGACCTTGAAGAAAAACTCAGGCAAAAACAAATGGCCGTCCTTTTGCGGGAAGACGAGATTAAGCTGCTGCAGCAGGCGGTGGAAGGCAAAACCGCGCAGATAGCGGCCTTTGAAGGCCAAACCCTTGAATTGAAAAACAAGATTGATGCGCTTCAGGCAGGGGTTGACGCAGCCCGGGCCGGGGCTGCGGAATCCGAACAAAAAGCAGCCGAGCTGACCCGCCGGTATGAGGCCCGCCTTGCTGAAATGCAGGCGGCGTCGGAAACCGCGCTCGCCGTGCTGTCCGAATCCAAAACCAGGGAAATCGAGGAATACAATCGTAAGGTTTTGTCCCTGCTGAGCCGGCTCAGGGAAAAAGAAGCGGCCATCCTGACCCTGGCGGCGGACCAGCTCCACCGGCAGCTCGGGGCGCTCCGGGAAAAATGGCAGGATCAGCTTTATGTCAAGGTCGTCATTCCCGAGGACAGCGGTTTGACCTACAACGAGGCCTGGACATTCACCAAGGACATTTTGTCCCGTTATGATTATTATTACCGGGACTAGGCCGGGTTATGGGCCTTCAAACAATCACAGGGGGCTGGCCCATCCAAGATAATTATAGCTGATGAGTTTGACGGGGCTCATATACTGCATGTCCAACTGGTTGATGTGAAAGCGGCTGTTTTGGATCAGCCCGGATATGGGGCGGTTGAGATGGCAACCGCCGCTGACTTTCATCCAGAGCGGATTCAGGCTGTCCTGCCACCGGATGACAGACGGATCAGGAGATCTCCCGTGCTCGCAGAAAAGGAGCCGGCCGCCGGGTTTTAATATCCGGTGCATTTCCTTCAAGGCTTTGGACACATCCGGAATGGAACATAGGGTATAGGTCACCACAACCGTGTCAACGCTGTGGTTTTCCAGGGGGATGTCTTCTCCGGAGAGAGTCATGAGACGGACCTGAAAAGGAAGGCGGGCTGCCTTTTGTTCGGCCATTTTCATCAGCCCTTCGGAAGGGTCCAGGCCCCAGACAAATTCGATACGGTCCGGATTATAGAATGGAAGGTTCAATCCTGAGCCCATGCCGATTTCCAGAACCCTTCCCCTGGCCAGGGGAACAATTCTCCGGCGCTGGCGAGCGATGTCTTTCCGGGAGCATACCCAGTGCGTCAGCTTCGGTAAAACGAATGACTTGTAAATTCCCATGGGTTTGTACTCCTTGACATGTTGAAACAACCAAAATACTCCCTATCATGGCGAGCGGCGGCATTCAAGAAATTCTCTTTTCCAATGCACCTTGGCCGGGGGCGATCTTCTGTTTTCGTCTTGACTTTCGGCGGCAAATCAAATAGTCAGAGGGTATATTTCAGTTTAAGCGGTTGCGGTATTCCACAGTCATTATTGCAGAAAAAGGGTATCCATTATCCTGAGATTGACCAAACAAACATTCAAAGGTTGCGTTACACCCAGTTAACCAGGAGGGAACGGATCGATGAAATTTGACAGGTTGGCGGTTTTAAGTCTCTTCTTAATTTTTCTTTTATCGGTAACTCCTGCATCTGCACAAGATCCCGGCGGAGAAAAAGCCCATGACAGTGCCGTAATTTCAGGGGGGGCGGAAACCGGCCCGCCCCATGTTCAGGAACCGGCCCATGAGCCTGCCGGAAGCCATGTGAACCTTGGAGAAGTGCTGCCCTTATTCAGTTGCATTCCCTTTGCTTGTATGCTGTTGTCCATTGCCCTGTTGCCCCTTGTCGCCGCCAATATCTGGCATCACCATTTCGGCAAGATTTCCGCCTTCTGGGCCGCCTCCATGGCGGTTCCGTTTATTTACGCTTATAGGGGGACGGCCGTCTATGAAATCCTTCACATTATTCTGGCCGATTATATTCCCTTTATCATTCTGTTATGGGCTTTGTTTACGGTGTCGGGCGGCATCCTGCTGAAAGGAACCCTGCGGGGGACCCCCCTGGTGAACACGGGAATTATTCTCATCGGAACCCTTCTGGCGTCATGGATGGGGACCACGGGAGCGGCCATGCTCATGATCCGTCCCTTATTAAGGGCCAATGATTACCGCAAAAACACGACCTTTATGGTGGTGTTTTTCATCTTTCTTGTGGCCAATATCGGCGGGGCACTGACCCCTCTCGGCGATCCCCCCCTGTTTTTAGGATTTTTGCACGGGGTCGGCTTTTTCTGGACCTTGAAAGTTTTACCCCATATGCTTTTATGCGTCGGTATTCTCCTGGGTATCTATTTTATCCTTGACACCTATTATTATAAAAAAGAAAAGGCATCGGTCCCGGATGAAGGAGAAAAGAAACCGCTGCGTCTGGTGGGGATCTATAATTTTATTTTTCTTCTGGGGATCGTGGGTTCGGTATTGATGAGCGGTATCCTGGATCTGGGCGAGGTATCCACCCTGGGCATTCACCGGGCCGTTCAGGACTGGCTGAGGGACGGGCTTTTGATCGCCATGGGCATCGGATCGCTTCTGGCCACCCCCAGGGAAGTCAGGGAAGAAAATCAATTTTCATGGTTTCCCATTCTGGAGGTTGCCTATCTGTTCATCGGCATTTTCATTACCATGATTCCCTGCCTCCTGCTCTTGAAGGCCGGGCCCAACGGCGCCTTTGCCTTTCTCATCAATGCTGTTAAAGAGCCGGTACACTATTTCTGGGTAGCGGGTTTGCTATCGGCCTTCCTGGACAATGCCCCGACATATTTGACCTTTTTTAACACAGCCCTCGGGAGTTTTTATGCCGGTATGCCGGAATCCGCATCCGTTCCTCTGCTGATGACGGAAAATGCAGTCTATCTTCAGGCCATATCCTGCGGTTCTGTGTTCTTTGGTGCGTGCAGCTATATCGGCAATGCTCCCAATTTTATGGTCCGGTCCATTGCCAGTGAAGCAGGGACACCCATGCCAAGCTTTTTCGGCTATATCCTGAAATATTCCCTGGTTTTTTTAATACCGACCTTTGTGGTTGTAACCTTTATCTTCTTTTAATATATTCGGGACATCAAAGATGTGCAAAGGCATTGGAAAGGAGCAGACAACTCAATGAATATCAACCTTAAAGGATTAAAGATAGCCGTTATCGGGGGAAACAATCCCTGTAAAAGGATTCTTGAAATATTGACGGGCCCCGGTTTAAAGGAAATTGCGCCCGAAGTGCTGCTGGTTGCGGATAATCTGACCCATTCGGAAGGTATTCTTTACGCAAAGGAAAAAGGAATCCGGGTGACTTCTGATTATAATGAAGTCTGTACGCTCTTTGGTGTTGATGTGATCCTGAAATTGAAAAACGATGCGATATTGAGCTGCATATTGGAAAAAATCAATACCGAACGGGTCAGTATTATCGACCTTGGGGCCCACAGAGCCATGTCGTTTTTAAATTTTCTGGAAGCTGAAGAAGAAAAAATCAGGATAAAAAGAAAACTCCAGGCTCCGGAAATCGACAGAAACGAAATCATGGAACTCTTTGACGAGTATTCCGGCAGAATCCGAAAAAATGCCGAAAACGAAAGCGAATTTCTTGAGTCTGAAAGAGAAGATCTGATTGAAATTGAAAAAGAGCTTTTCCAGGTCATTCAGGGCAGCATGATCCCCACCTTTATCATCAATAACGAGCATATTATCACCCACTGGAACAGGGCCTGTGAGGAACTGACCGGACAAAAGGCCTATGAGCTGGTGGGAACGGACCGGCAATGGGTGCCGTTCCGGTCGGCTAAAAGGCCCACCATGGCCGATGTCATTGTGGGCGGGATGTCGGAAGAAGAGGTTACAAAATATTACGGCTCGTCGTGGAGAAAATCCGCCCTGATCAAAGAAGCCTATGAAGCGGAAGAATTTTTTCCGCATTTGGGGGAGGGTGGAAAATGGATATTTTTTACGGCGGCTCCCATCAAATCACCCGACGGCAAGATCATCGGTGCCATTGAAACCTTAAGGGATCTGACCGAAGACAAAAGGGCAAAGGAGGAGCTGGAACTCCAGGACAAGGAGCTTTCCACCCTCTATGAAAAATATAAAAAATCAGAGGAAAAATACAGGTCCCTGTTTAACAACAATCCCAATCCGATTTTTATCATCGACCGGGAGACCTTTGAGATCCTGGATGTGAATCACCGGGTGGAAAATGAATATGGATATGTCAAAACAGATCTTTTGGGCAGATCGTTTTTCGATATCTGGGACAAATCCGATGAAACCGTTCGGCAAAGCCTGGAAGGGCTCCCTAAAAACGGGGCCATTCTTTTTACCAAGAAAAAGCATTTTAAGAAAAACAAAACTTCTTTTTTCGTCAATGTCAAGATTGTTCATGCCACCTATATTCACCGGGATGTCCTGATTGCCTCGGCCACGGATATTACCGAAAGCGTGGAAAAGGACACCCAGTTGATTCAGGCCGGAAAACTGGCGACCCTCGGCACCATGGCCGCCGGCATGGCCCATGAAATCAACCAGCCTTTGAATGTCATCCAGATCTGTGCAGACCTGATTTTAAAGATGATCAACAAGGGGATGTCGATTCCAAATGAAGAGCTTGTCATGATGGCCAAGGATATCATCGATAATGTCACCAGGGCTGCCGGCGTGATCAAGCATGTCAGGGACTTTTCAAGGCAGTCGGAAAGAGATCTGAAAAAATTGATCGTCAATGATCCCATTAAGGATGTTTTCAAAGTATTGGGCCATCAGATCACGGTTCATTCCATTCAGGTTAAACTGGAACTTGATCCGGAAATTCCGGAAATCCGGGCCGAACACAACCGGCTGGAACAGGTATTCATCAACCTTGTCACCAATGCCATTGATTCCATGGATGAAAATGCCGACAAGGCTGAAAAAGAAGGCCGCAAAGCCGAGAAAATCCTTCAAATCAAAACCTATGCCGAAGAAAATCAGGTGGTTGTGGAAGTGTCGGACACAGGGCTTGGCATGAGCGAAGAAGTCAAACAAAAGATTTTCGAGCCTTTTTTCACCACCAAGGCCACCGGCAAAGGAACAGGTCTCGGTACCAGTATCAGTTTTGGTATTGTCAAGGATTATGGCGGAACCATTGAAATAGAAAGTGAATACGGCAAGGGTGCTCGATTTATAATTCGATTTCCGGTAATTGCATGAGGACAAACAGATGTCAGCCTTTAAAATACTGATCGTTGATGATGAAGAATTGATCGTCAGACTGCTTTCCATGTCGCTCCGCAGTGACGGCTACCAAACGGTTTCCGCCTTCAGCGGGGAACAGGGCCTTGAGGTGTTTAAATCCGAATCCCCGGATATTGTGGTGACGGACATTAAGATGCCGGGCATGGACGGGCTTGAACTTCTCAAGAAAATAAAGGAGATCGATCCTGAAAAAGAGGTCATCATTGTTACGGGCCATGGGGATATTGATTCCACCATCACGGCCCTTCAATACGGCGCCAGCGATTTCATCAACAAGCCGGTCCGGGATGCCGCCCTGGCCATTGCCCTTGAAAGGGCAAAATCAAAGATTGCCATTCGCAAAAAACTTGAGGAATATACCACCACCCTTGAGATCAAAATAGCAGAGGCAACGGAAGAAATCCGGAGAAAATCCAATTTCCAGAGGCTGTTGATTACCAGTTCCAATGACGCCATCGTGGCCTTTGACAGTGACTGGAAAGTGGTCGTGTATAATCCTGAAGCGGCAAGGGTATTTGGAGAGGCGGCAAAGGAAGTCCGGAACAAGATGACCATTGACGACCTGTATACCCCCAAGATTGCAAAGGTTTTTAAAAATCAGGTCAAGGATGAAAAAGACCAGAGAAATTTTCCATGGAAAGAGCAAATGATTCATACCAAAGACGGGAGGCGGATACCGGTCCGGTACGCCAGCAATGTTCTGTTTGAAAACAATGAATTTGTCGGCACCGTCAATTTTTTTCAGGACCTGACTGAAATCAAGCGGCTTGAAAAGGAGCTGGTCCAGTCCGAACGGCTGGCGGCGGTGGGACAGACCGTCAGCGGCCTTGCCCATTATGTGAAAAATATTCTCATCGGCCTCAAGGGGGGTTCCTATATCGTGGATGTGGGGATACAGAAAAATAATACGGAAAAACTCAAATCCGGCTGGGAAACCATCAAAAAGAACATCAAACGGATCGGTGACCTGACCCAGGACCTTCTGACCTATTCCAAGCAGAGGGAACCGGAAATGGAGGCCTGTTCCCCCCATGATATCATCAACGAGCTTGTGGAATTATTAAAGGGGTTTGCCGCATCAAAAAACATCCTCCTTTCAAAGAACCTGGACAAATCCATCGATCAGGTGATGGCCGATCCCAAGACCATCCACCACGCGCTTTTAAATATCATCAACAATGCCATTGATGCCTGTATTGAAGACGAGGACATCACTAAAAAACATGAGGTCAAAATTTTAACCCATATCGACAAGAATCATATGATCTGTTTTGAGGTTGCGGATAACGGCTGCGGAATGGATGAAGATACGAGAAAAAAATTGTTCACGCCCATGTTCAGTTCCAAGGGGGGCAAGGGAACCGGGCTCGGACTGCTTGTGACGGGAAAGCTGATCGAAGAGCATAAGGGAATCATCGAGATTGAAACAAGTCCCGGTGTCGGCAGTACATTCAGGGTCAAACTTCCCTATACAAAGGCAAAACCGGTTGATGGAAATTGACCAAGGAGGATGGATTATGAGTAAGAAGGTCCTTGTGGTGGATGATGATCCGGACGTTCGATCATTTGTTGTCACGGTTCTGGAAGAAAGCCAGTACATCCCTTTGATCGCTCAGGATGGTGTGGAAGGGCTTGAAAAAATTGAAAAAGAGAAACCCGACCTTGTGATTCTGGATGTATTAATGCCCAGAGGGAGCGGAATCAGGCTGTATCACCACCTGAAAACCCATGACCAATTCAAGGCGCTTCCCATTATCATGTTCACCGGGATAGCCCTGCGCTCTTTTCTGAAATCCCAGAAAGTGCTGGATGAATTTCAAGGGGCCGAAGTCCCCAAACCTGATATTTACCTGGAAAAACCGGTTGATCCGGAAGTATTGGCTGCGGCAGTCAGAAAAAAACTGGGTTGATGGATAGCCGGCCATAGATAAAAAATTGGAGTTATTATGGAAATAAAGAAACTGCTTTTTGTAACAAAGTTTGAAGACCTTTGTTATGACGCCCTGAACTCGTTGCTGATACTCAGAAAGGCGGCACTGGAACATGTTATTTTCCTCAATGTGATTGAAAGAGACAAGGTTGCCATGAAAAGAGGGGCAGGCTATCTCAAGGAAGAAGAGGTGAAACTGAAGGAAACGGCCAATATCCGGTTTATTGACTGGGCTGAAAATCTTTTTGAAATGGGAATGGAGGTCGGGGCCTATATCGAAGTCTCCACCCTGATTCCGGAAATTCTGAAGGTCATTGAAAAAGAAGCGCCGGATCTCATTGTCATCGGCCGGTCCCATAAAGGAGCCTTGGAGCAGCTTTATTCAGGTTCCGATGTCTCTGAGCTGGTTCGCAGAACCCGTATCCCCATTCTCGTGTTCAAGCATATGGCTGAAGATAAAATTGTTCCTGAAAAGCTTTTTGAGCGTCCGATACTGGCCACCAACTGGTCTGAAACCGGGACCAGGATGATGGAATATATTAAAGGCATGAAGAATGTGATCGGAGAAATTCATATCATTCATGTGGTGAAGGACAGCGCCTTGAAAAGCCCGGACAGCCATGAGGTCCAGAAAGTAAGAAAAAAGGAACGCAAAAAACTGGATGCCCTTTGTGATGAGCTTGATGACATCGGAATCAAAGCCAGATCCCATGTATATGTAGGAGATCCTCAGAAAGAGATTGAAAAGGCGGCCAAGGAATACCAGGCCAGTATGATTATTTTGGGTTCCAGTGACAAGGCGGCCATCCTTGAGCGCTGGACCGGTTCCATTTCAAAGAATATAGCGGATAATTCAATCTTTCCCTGTTTGATCATACCGGGCCAAAAGAATATTTAGCTTGTCTTTAATAGATACATAGCAGACATATAACAACCATATTATAGTTAAATGATAGCTGATTTGGCCCAATAATATTTATTGACGCCATATACGGTTTTTGCTATAAGCCTTACCTGCCTGATATTGATATATAAAGCATATATAAGGATTACAAGATGAAACTTCTTTTCATAGATGATGAGCAAACCTTTTTAAAATATCTTGCCAAGCGTTTGGTCCTGGATGGTTTTTCCGTTAAAACCACTTTTTCCGGGGAAGAAGGCGTCGATGCGGCTTCCAGGGAAAATTTTGATGTGGCCGTGGTGGATCTGCAGATGCCGGGGATTGACGGGATCGAAGTCCAGAGGAGGTTGAAGGATCTTCAACCGAATCTGCCCTGTATCGTGTTGACAGGACATGGAAGCGTTGAAAATGCTTTGGAAAGCGGTAAATATAATGCGTTTAAATTTCTTTCAAAGCCGGTGGATATGGATACCCTCATTGAAACCATAAAATCGGCCCATGATTTCAGAATCCAACAGGAAAAATTATCCTCGGAAAAAGAAGGCGTCGGCAAAGGGCCTGGAAAACAGGGTCCCCTCTCCAAACTCTATGGCAAATTCCGCAAACTCTACGGCGTTGAAAAATAATCGCTAAGGTTTAGAGTGTATTCTATTCAGGGAGGATAATTCAATGACTGCTATTCGCAATGGGGTTTCCAATGATGTCGGCAAACCATCGGCCACATTTCTAAAATCCTTTTTCTCATTCTTGCTCACCTTTATTTTAATGCTTTTATGCTGGCTGGTTCTTTCGGGAATATTTGAACCGCTAATTCTGTTTTTGGCCGTCATTTCATGTTTTCTGGTGGCCTATTATTTTAATGATCTTTTGTTTCCTTCCCTGGAACTGAAATATATTGGGATCTTTTTTCGATTTGTTCACTATCTGCCCTGGCTGATCTGGCAAATTGTAAAAGCCAATTTTCATGTTCTGTATGTGACGCTTCATCCACGGATGAAGGATTTGATCGACCCTCAGATTATCACCTTTAAAACCAATTTAAAATCTGAGATGGCCATTGTAACCCTTGCCAATTCCATCACCCTGACGCCGGGCACCATTACGGTAACAGCAGACAACGACGGGGTATTCAAGGTCCATGCCATTGACAAGGCATCAGCCGAAGGGTGTCCGGGGGATATGCTGAATAAGGTCGCAAAAATTTTTGGAGAAGAGATATGATATCCTTTTTTCTTTATGTAGCAGTTGTATTGTGCCTGATCATGATGCTTTCGATGTACAGGGTTCTGTTCGGGCCTACGGTTCTGGACCGGCTCATCGGCGTCAATGCCATCGGCAGTAAAACCGTTATCCTTTTGCTGCTCATCGGATTTCTGTACGAGCGCGTGGATATGTTTGTTGACATTGCGCTTGCCTACGGGTTTTTGAATTTCGTGGCGGTCATTGCAGCCGCACGGTATTTCCATAAAAGAAAAGGACTGTACGAAGAATCTTTTATGGATTGATCGTCAGACGGGAGAAACCATGAACATTATTGTGACAGCATTTTTGATCTTTGGTGTCGTCTTTTTTTTGGCAGGAGCCATCGGTATCATAAGAATGCCTGATTTTTACAGCAGGCTTCATCCGGCCGGGAAACTGGATACCCTTGCAACGCTTTCAATGGTGATAGGGCTTGCCCTGTATAATCTTCACCATTTTTCCCTTGGAACCGTTCTGGTATCCATTAAAATGTTTTTAATTGTCTTTTTTGTGTCTCTGGCCAGCCCCACCGCCACCCATACCATTGTGGACGCCGGTATGCGGGCCGGGTTAAGGCACTGGACCAAAAAGAAAAAAAGGGGTTAATCATGCACTGGCCCATTGATATCATTGTATTAACCTTTGTTATTTTTTGCGCAATTGCCGCTATTTCCGTCAAGGATCTTCTTGGAACCGCGATTCTGTTCGGTGCATATTCGTTTTTAATGTGTCTGCTCTGGACCGTTATGGGTGCAGTCGATGTCGCCTTTACGGAAGCTTCTGTAGGTGCAGGGGTCAGTACGGTTTTCTTTGTAGCGGCAATTTTCAGAACCAGCAGGAGGACAAAAGATTGAGAGTTATCGCATTCATCGTTGTTTGCCTGACAGGGGCATTGCTATTGTATGGAACAAGTGAGTTCCCGGATTGGGGAGATCCTAAATCACCGGCTTCGCTTCATGTTTCCAATTATTATATTGAAAAAACATATGAAGATACCCATGCACCGAATTTTGTAACAGCAGTTGTTACCGACTACCGCGGGTTTGATACCATGTTCGAAACGGCTGTTATTTTTACCGCCGGGCTCGGATGTTTCCTGTTGTTAAGAGATTTCAGGGGAAAAAAAGAGCATTATTACCGGCATATCCCCACCGGGGTCATTCTTCATATCAAGGACGAAAAAAAATCACTGACCGTTGGAAAAGAATTCGGATATATGGACAAAGAGTGGGTTCCACCGGATCTGATCAATAAAACCGTCTGCCGGATATTGATTCCGTTTATCCAGATCTATGCCTTGTATGTTGTGGCCCATGGGGATTTTTCTCCGGGAGGCGGGTTCCAGGGGGGGGTCATTTTCGGGTCCAGCCTTATCCTTCTGGCCATTTCCTATGATCTGAAAACCCTTGTAAAACGCATCAAAGAAAGATTATTGGGAATTTTTGCAGCCGTCGGGGTATTGATCTATGCCGGAACGGGCGCCCTCTGCCTGGTCATGGGCGGCAATTTTCTGGATTATGGAAAACTGGCCCCGTTGTTCCCGGGTTATGAAGATCATATACGGACCCTTGGAATGCTTGTCGTTGAAATCGGTGTCGGAATAGCCGTTATGGCCGTCATGACCATTATATATATTAATATCGTCTCCGAAGGACGACACGATGAAGGATTATAGGTAAGGCTATGAGTGATGTGTTATCCCTGATTGTGGCAAAATATAATTACTGGCTGTATGTGATCCTTATGATGATCGGTCTTTACGGCATGATTGCCAAAAACAACCTGGTTAAAAAGATTGTGGGAATGAATATTTTTCAGACGGCTATTATCCTTTTTTATGTATCTATCGGATATAAAACGGATGCCACCATCCCCATTCTTAAGAATGCCCATGATGCCCACGGAGCAGCTATCCATGCGGCTGATTATATCAATCCCCTGACTTCCTGTCTCATGCTGACGGCCATTGTCGTTTCCGTTGCAACCTTTGGGTATGCCATGGCCCTTGCCGTCAGAATATACCAGCGGTATCAGACCCTGGAAGAAGATGAACTCAGAATGCGCTTATCGGAAGAATAGACCATGGAACATTATGCTGCTTTAATTGTTGTCGCACCCTTTATCACCGCTCTTTTTGCCGGGCTTTTCGTGTGGATTGAAGAACGCCTGTCCTACCCGATTGTCCTTGCAGGACTTGCCGTTTCGGTATATTCGGCCATTCAGGTCCTGATTCAGGTCATGGCCGTGGGAACCCTCCAGTATAAATTTGCCGGATGGCCGCCGCCCATTGGGATTGAATACCGGATTGATCTGTTAAATGCCATGGTGCTATGTCTTGTTTCAGGCATTGCATTCCTGAACCTGATCGCCAGCTATAGAAGCGTGCAACAGGAAATCAGCGACCGGACCGGTTCTTATTTTACGGTCTATAATCTTTTTGTTACCGGGCTTCTCGGGGTGACCATCACCGGCGATCTGTTTAACCTTTATGTCCTCATTGAAATCACATCCTTGACCAGCTATGCCCAGATCGCTCTGGGAGACAAGGACAGGGGGCCCCTGGCCAGCCTGAACTATATATTCATCGGCGTTATCGGTGCCAGCTTCTATCTTTTAGGGGTTGGTTATCTTTATATGTATACCGGGTCATTGAACATGGCGGATGTGGCTGTGCTGATCAAAGGGTCCCAGGGATCCTCAACGGTTCTCACAGCATTTATCTTGTGTATCCTGGGAATCTGGATCAAGATGGCTCTTTTCCCTTTTCATGTTTGGCTTCCCAATGCATACACCTATTCGCCCGTGATATTTTCACGGGTGGTTGCCCCGCTCATGACCAAAGTCATGGTCTATGTCATGATCCGGCTCATGATCACCGTGTTCGGCTATGACTATATTTTTAACACGCTTCATCTTTCCGAAGCCGTGGTCTGGCTGGCCACCCTTGCCATCCTTGCCGGAGGCGTCATGGCCCTGGCCCAGAAAAACCTGAAAAAAATGCTGACTTATATTATCGTCTGTGAGATCGGTTATATGGTGGGCGGAGCATGGATGGGAAATCAGCTCGGGATGACCGGGGCCATTCTCCATATCCTCAACGATGCCCTCATGACCTTTGCCCTGTTTCTTGCTGTGGGAAATATGGTTTACAGGATTGAAAAGGTTGACATTACGGATTTGAAAGGGTTGTTCGGGAAAATGCCCTGGACCATGGGCGGATTCGTTCTCGCAGCGCTCAGTATTATTGGTGTCCCGCCCACCTGCGGATTTTTCAGCAAATGGTATCTGATTCTGGGCGCCATGGAAAAAGGGGCCTACCATTTTGTAGCGGCCCTTGTCATCTCCAGTCTTATCTGTGCCGTTCTGTTCTTCAAGGTATTTGAAATCTGTTTTTTCGAATCCGGCTCCCATGGACATGAACACTCCTCCCACGGCCCTGTCGCGATTGAGGAAGCGCCGGTATCCATGTTGATTATCTCAGGGCTTGTGAGTCTTTCCCTGATTGTGGCGGGCGTTTATTCAGGCACTATTGTAAATACGATTATTCTTCCTTTTTTAAAGTGAAAAATCAATTTGAATACAATTAAAAAGGCAAAGGCATAAATGGAAACCATTATATCAATTAAACCCCTTTTAGCCGTTCTTGTTTCTCTTCTTGTCATTCCAATGCTGGTCTCTTCTTCAGACAAGCCCAATGTGAGGGAATCATGGACGTTTATGGCAGGAATTATTAAATTTCTGATTGTTGTTTCAATGCTTCCGGTCATCCTATCGGGAAAACAGATTGCATTAACCCTGTTTAAAATTGCTCCGGGAGCCGATATTGCTTTCAGGGTCGATGCCCTGGGCATGTTATTTGCCCTTGTGGCCTCATCTTTGTATATCATCACCTCCATGTATTCCATCGGATATATGAGAGGATTGAATGAGCATGGGCAGACCCGGTTTGTCTCCTTTTTCGCCCTGGCCATATCCGCCACCATCGGGGCCGCCTTTTCAGCAAACCTGTTGACCCTTTATCTGTTTTATGAAGTATTGTCCCTGGCCACCTATCCTTTGGTGACCCACCATCAGGATGCAAATTCCAGGATTTCGGGCCGAAAATACCTGATCTTCATTCTGGGAACATCCATCGGCCTGGTGCTGCCGGCCATGATTTATTGCTATCATGCCACCGGAACCCTTGAATTTGCGGCTGGCGGCATTTTTTCCGGCCAGCTCAGCAAACCCTCTGCTACCGTGCTGTTGCTCATGTTTGTCTTCGGCTTTGCCAAGGCCGGGATCATGCCCGTCCATTCATGGCTTCCGGCAGCCATGGTGGCGCCGACACCGGTCAGTGCGCTGCTGCATGCGGTGGCCGTCGTAAAAGTCGGGGCCTTTTCCATTGTCAGGGTCATCACCGGTATTTTCGGAGTTGATTTCCTCTTGTCCTTTCATTTAGGCGCTGTTGTGGCGGCCATTGCGTCGGTCACCATCCTGGTCAGTTCCTGCATCGCCCTGACCCAGGATGAATTCAAGCGCCGTCTGGCCTATTCCACCATCGGACAGTTATCCTATATCATATTGGGTGTGGCCTTGCTGTCTCCCAAGGGAATGACCGGGGGAATGCTGCATATTGCCATGCATGCCTTTGGCAAAATAACTCTCTTCTTTTGTGCCGGGGCAATTTTTGTGGCCACAGGAAAAAAATATATCAGCCAGATGGTGGGCATCGGAAAAAGAATGCCCCTGACCATGATTGCCTTTCTCATCGGTTCCATGAGCATTATCGGCCTTCCCCCCACGGGCGGGTTTATCAGCAAATGGTATCTGGTTCTGGGAACCCTTGAAGGGGACCAGATGATCATGCTCTTTGTCCTTTTGTCCAGCTCTTTGTTGAACGCGGCCTATTTCATGCCGATTTTTTACAAGGCGTTTTTCTGCACCAAGGAAGAATCCATGTTTGAAGATAAAATTGAAGAGGCGCCCATGATGTGTGTGGTCCCGCTTCTGATTACCGCTCTGATTTCGTTTGCCCTGTTTTTTTTCCCTCAACCGTTTTTAGATCTGGCGCAACTGGCTGTAAAAGGATTTATAGGAGGCTGATTCAGCTATGAAACCCCATAAAGATAAAAAAGAATTAATGGAATTGAAACATGATGCCGTTCCGGGATACCGGGGGGTATTTTCCGTTGTGTTTACCCTAAGCCTTTTATATATGGCTTTTATATTATTTCAACCTTGTTTCTAAGGATTAGGCTTTATTTATGGAAAAAAAGCATGTATTTGATGACCCCCGGAATGTAAAAAGGCTGTTGAAGATCTTTTTCAGTTCCGTGGTCATACTTCTGATTCTTGATGGTTTTTATATTGTTCTTTCCAAAACCCATGTGATCCACAGCCATATGAATTATCAATGGGAAGGATTCTGGGGCTTTTATGCCTTTTATGGATTTGTCGCCTGCGTCATCCTGGTCCTGGTATCCAAATATATCCTGAGACCCCTTGTGAAAAGAGAGGAGGACTATTATGACAAATAGCATCCTTCCCGCCTTAATTTTCATGATCGGCGGTTTTCTGATCCCGTTCTTCAAAGGCCGGGCAAAATCGGTGTATATGATGCTCATCCCGGTTGTGGGCTTTATCAATCTCATCAACATCCCCCTGGGCGATCATTTCCTGGTGAATTTTTCGGATTTTAAACTGGTCCTTTTGCATATCGACCGCCTGAGCCTGTTGTTCGGATATATTTATCATATTATTGCCTTGATCACGGTCATCTATATCCTGAATTTCAAGAACGATGTCGAATATGTGGCTGGCTTTTTCTATGCCGGTGCGGCCCTGGGTGCGGTTTTAGCCGGTGACCTCTTTTCATTTTTCATTTTCTGGGAAATGCTGACCATCGGGTCGGTCATGCTGATCTGGGCCAGAAAGACAAAATCCTCCCAGGCGGCAGGGCTGAGGTATCTTCTGGTTCATGCCTTTGGCGGGCTGGTACTGCTGGCAGGTATTGTTCTCCATTACACGGAAACCGGCTCCCTTGAAATGCTGAAACTGACCTTGTCCGGCCCCGGATCGTATCTGATTTTTCTGGGCATCGGTATCAACTGCGCCTGGCCGGTCCTTCACCCCTGGCTCACGGATGCCTATCCCGAAGCCACCATCGGCGGAACTGTTTTTTTAAGTGCTTTTACGACAAAGACAGCGGTTTATGCCCTTGCCAGACTCTTTCCCGGAACAGAACTTCTGATCTGGATCGGTGTTGCCATGGCAGCCTTCCCGATTTTTTACGCCGTCATTGAAAATGACCTCCGAAGGGTGCTGGCTTACAGCCTGATCAACCAGGTCGGATTCATGGTGGTGGGTATCGGCATCGGCACCGAACTTGCCATCAACGGCGCCTGCGCCCATGCCTTTAACGACATCCTTTTTAAAGGCCTTTTATTCATGTCCATGGGGGCCGTCATGTATCGGACCGGGAAGATCAATGCAACGGATCTGGGCGGGCTCTATAAAAGCATGCCCTGGACGGCCTTGTTCTGTTGCGTGGGGGCGGCGTCCATTTCAGCCTTTCCCTTGTTTTCAGGGTTTGTCAGCAAGTCCATGGTCATGGAA
>Ga0208373_1000700_pt1 | contig 53788 bp, 42 predicted proteins | sample RifOxyC2_FD_184036 | JGI IMG/M metagenome (GOLD analysis project Ga0208373, IMG submission 184036) | Soil microbial communities from Rifle, Colorado - Rifle Oxygen_injection C2 (SPAdes) | ecosystem: Environmental > Terrestrial > Deep subsurface > Rock core/Sediment | place: Rifle, Colorado...
GTGGCTTTTTGAGTTTGGAATACATGGTGAAAGGCTGGGTTGCGGCTCGTTCACATTTTAGTAATTTGTCGGAGAATATAAAATCCTTTTCTCATTACCCCTAGACTTGTGGGTAATGATAAGCACTAAAGTGTGGGGTTAATCAAAATCACATAAATCACACAAATCACAGTTCAGACTATTTGCGTCCCTGCGGCTCTGCGTGAAACAAAAAATCTTGTCCATCCTTTAATCAAGTAAATCCTGTTCAGACAATTTGCGTGAAATCCTTTCCACCAATCCCCATTCCCCAGCCCCCCCACCCATTCAGCCCTCAGCCTATCAGCCTTAAGCCTAACAGACTATATTTTCCAAACCATTTTAAAATCCTTTTAAAACCGTTTTCTTGACATATCATACCCACAACCTTATTTTTGCACCGCTTGTTCTTTGCTAAACAATGTCGGGCTGTATCAGCCGTTACCGGGATGAATAGCCACTATCTTTAGATAGTGGAAATGGATTACAAGTACCTCTAGACTTTAGTCACTTAATGGCATAAAAAGTCACTACCTATAGGACACCAATAGGACAAAATGAGACAAAACAGGACACTTTGAGACAAATATTCCATATTCGTAATATTCTAACTCCTTACAAATCAAACCTATTCCTAAATGAGAATTTAAAAATAAAAAAAAACAGGACAAAATAGGACAAAACAGGACATTTTCCATTTTCCCACTTTACTAAAGGGGGATTCAGGGAGTTTTTAATTCCAAAAATGGACAAATCGGACACTTAAAAACACCGTCAAAAACGTATGATTTGTCCAAAAACGTCTGATTTTGTCTCTGTATAACCACAATTCTGCCTTTAAAATTGGTATTGGGTTTACAAATGTTGATTTTTGAATTGGATTATTTTCTATCCTATTTCATTTTCCTTAATTTTACATTTTTAATTTTACATTTTTAATTATACATTAAAGAAAAATGAATCCACTGAAAACAAAACCTGTACTATTCTTTCTCGGTTTTACTTTTGTTGTTACTTATGCAATCGAGTTTGGATTAATACTTGCCGGTTTCAGAATAAAAGGAATACCCCAGGTTTTCGGGCAGTACATTGTTGCCGTCGTGATGTGGGTGCCTGCCTTGGGTGCTTTTCTTACAGTGAAGTTTATAAGCAAGGAACCAATGTCGGTACTGAGATTAAAACTTGGCAAAATTAAACCGTATATTATTCTGTGGCTCGAAATTCCATTACTTGTAGCTATAATTTACTTAATAAGCTGGCAGTTGGGATTTGTAAAACTTGACCTTGAGATGAAAGATTTCATGAAACTTTTAAGTTCTTATGGACAGGATTTAGACATGCCTTTTCCGCCAATCTATATGACATTAATACTCTTTTTTGTTTCTTTATTCATTTCTCCATGGATGAACACTTTTTTTGCACTCGGCGAAGAGATTGGATGGAGGGGATTCCTAATGCCGCGATTGATGTCATTGGGAAAAACGAAAGCATACCTCATTCTTGGAGTAATTTGGGGCTTATGGCATCTGCCTTTGGTTATAGTAGGATTCAATTATCCCGATACTCCTTTACTGGGAATTGCTATGATGTGCATATTCACAACATCAATAGGATTCATTATGAATGATATTGTGCTGAAGAACGAAAGCACATTGCTTGCCGGATGGGCACACGGTTTAATCAACAGCCAGGGTTATGGAGTATGGAAACTGATTATGCCACAGACAAATTTTATAATGGGAGGAATTGCCGGAGTGGTAGGAATTATAGTCTGGACTCTATACGGATTGATTATAAAAAGCAGACAAAAGTGAGAATTTTTCCACAACTATAACAATTCATTATTCATCGTACGTTGTACAGACAGGTCTCAGGCATGTCCCTACTAGTTTCTTTGCTACGCTGTTAATCACATCTTTCATTTTATATAAGATGAATAGCCACTATTTTTAAATAGTGGGTATAAATATCCACCACATATAGTGATTTATCACCTAATAAAAATAAGTGACTAAAGTCGAATTCATCAGGCCAACCTCCACTATCTAAAGATAGTGGCTATTCAAATAAGATATAAAGTCCTATCCTAACTTGTCCTATTTTTGTTTTACTATCGCTTCGCCGATACTCATGGACTCAGAATGATAAACTATTTCTAAATAGAAATAAAAATGAAATTTTTTATCCACAACTATAACAATTCATTATTCATCGTACGTTGTACAGACAGGTCTCAGGCATGTCCCTACTAGTTTCTTTGCTACGCTGTTAATCACATCTTTCATTTTATATAAGATGAATAGCCACTATTTTTAAATAGTGGGTATAAATATCCACCACATATAGTGATTTATCACCTAATAAAAATAAGTGACTAAAGTCGAATTCATCAGGCCAACCTCCACTATCTAAAGATAGTGGCTATTCAAATAAGATATAAAGTCCTATCCTAACTTGTCCTATTTTTGTTTTACTATCGCTTCGCCGATACTCATGGACTCAGAATGATAAACTATTTCTAAATAGAAATAAAAATGAAATTTTTTATCCACAACTATTCACCATTCGCTATTCACTAAAAAAGAATTGACATTTATTCTTTTGTTTCTTATCTTATAATAGGAATTTTGCAAATTTATTTCTAAAAGGTATGATGGCAGATATCAGAGAGATGACGGTAGCGGATTTCGAGAGGGAATTCAGCGAAGCAAGTATTGAAGAGGTTATAAGAATTATGCAGGCTGTTAAAAGCGTTTCCCGTGACAGAGTAAAACACAGAATGAGCGAAGAAGGCTGTAAGGAATTTGTCAGAACGATGGATGATTGTATATTCAAGCTTGAAAGTATTGTAAAAAGGTATTTAACAAATAATTCATACTGAAACAAATATTTTACTTGATTTTTTTCTTCTTAAAATTTGAAATTCTTGAAGGTTTTATTTCTTTACTATAAATTTTTCCACCTTTGCTAATACTTTTATTAAATTTATTGAACATTTCTTTTTTCATGATTATAAAATTAGATTATTTTCATAATATAAATCTAATTCCTTGAATATAATTTTGTGCCATAGCTCTCGATATGGTCAATAAAACCGGGTTTATCATGTGTTCTAACCAGTAGTACTGGCTCGATACGATAATCTATTTTTGATACTATATTAAAAAGCATAGCGGAATCATTGAGGTAGTCGCCGTTGAATTCATTTACAATCACAGCAACATCAATATCAGAATTTTCATGCTCGGTTCCTCTTGCATAAGAGCCATACAGGATAATTTCATCCGAAGCAATAAATTCATTTGCTTTTTCAACAAATTCTTTTAATATTTTATCAATGCTCTTATCCATAATTAAAAATTAATAAAATTTTTGGTAGAAAAAAACAAATTAGTACTTATGAAGTTCAGTTGTATTACTACAATTCTTTCCTTAGGCGGGCAACGGGTATTTTTAGTTGTTCTCTATATTTTGCGACAGTGCGCCGGGCTACGTTATACCCTTTTTTCTTGAGTTCCTTACCAATCTTATCGTCGCTGAATGGCTTGTCTTTTGGCTCGGCATCAATTATATCTTTGAGAACCTGTTTGATTACGCGTGTGGAAACATCTTCGCCATCCTCGCTCGGCAGGGATTCGCTGAAGAAGAATTTTAATTCATAAGTGCCGTATTCGGTCTGCACATATTTCCCGTTGACTATTCTGCATACAGTAGAGATGTCGAGTCCTGTGTCGTCGGCTACGTTTTTGTATATGAGAGGTTTCAGGCTCGAGGGGCCATGCTCAAAAAAATCTCTCTGCAAACCTGCAATCGCAGTCATAACTTTAACCATAGTGCTTTTTCTTTGGCGGATTGCCTGAATAAGGAACTTAGCATCTTCGAATTTATTTCGTATCCATTCCTTAGTCTCTTTGTTGAATGCTTTATAGTGAGCATCCTTCTTTAGAAGTTCATAAGCTTTGTTTAGCTTCAAAATAGGAATCCTGCTGTCATTAACGTTAATGAGAAGTTCATCCGTTTCTTCATCCCTTTCAATAGTAAAGTCGGGAATAATTGTGTTCATCGTACTTTGTGTGTCAAGTCCACCAGGTTTGGGATTGAGCTTGCGTATAAATTCAATAGCTTCGCGCAGGTAATCCTCGGTAACCTGAAACTGCTTGAGCATTGCCTGGTAATGCTTCATAGTGAATGATTCATAAGCATTCTCCAGAATTTCCAAAGCGAGTTTTTGAGCGGCATTTGGTTTTGGTATTGCCTTTGCCTGTGCAATCAGGCACTCCTGAACCGAACGGGAACCAAAACCGGGAGGGTCAAGCTTCTGAATCTGAAGAAGAATTTTTTCAGCCTGTTCGATAGTAACATTCCTAATTAATTCAGGTGCTTCTGTGTCTTCTTCCTCGGCATATTCAACAATTTCACCGTTTTCATCAATCTCTGATATACTAATATTTTTTGCAAGTACGTAAGCTTCGGAAGACACAGCATATTCACGTGACGGATTATCCGTTACAGGAGAATTGACCTTGCGGCTTTCCTCTACATGCTTGATTTGAACCTGTAAATTCAGATTATTGATAATATCATTTGTTTCGTCAACAATTTCGATTAAATCCCGCCGCAAATAACCATCGTTATCAACATTGCCGATGATTTGTTCGCCTAAAATATATTCTTCTTTATTTAAGGATAGAAGTCTGATTTGTTGAATAAGCTCATCGGCTAAAGATAAAGTATCCCTTACCTGGAAGTACTCGGGGTCTTCATCTTCGGTATCATGATGGGTCCTGCTCCGCTTCATATTAATTGTGTCATCCTGCCAGAGAAGCCTGTAAAATTCAAAAGGGTCCCCTTGGTCATCCACTTTTGAAGATGGTGTTTCAACCTGGCTTTCTTCAAAGGTGTCTATCTCACCTTTTGGTATCTCCTTGGATGAAAATTCAGCATAATCTCCGGGTTCGTATTCATCTGCGGCTGTCGGATTTACACCTTCATCGGGGGTTGATTCATCGAGCATTGGGTTCTGCTCGATTTCCTGTCTGACAGCCTGCTCAAGCTGTACTAAAGGAAGTTGCAGCAGCTTTAGATACTGAATCTGTTGTGGAGTCAGTGTCTGTGTTAAAGATGTCCGTAAATCAAGCGACAGTTTCATTCACAGCCCCATACATGAATGATAATCTCTTGTGTTTGCCGTTCTCATTTGTAAACTCCGATACACGGTTGTACCATACTTCGCCATAAGCCCTGATGAGTGCATCTTTGCTGAAATTGACAAGCTGAACATTTTCGCTCTTGCCTTTTTTCAGGGCAGGCTTACATTCCGGTATAGTTTGATAGTATAGGTATTTCCTGCCTGAAGTGGATACCCTAATCGGAAATAGATGGCAGGATATAGGCTTTCTGAAACTGCTCTGACCCTCAAAATAAGCCTTCTCTATTGCACACTTTGCTACTTTATTTTCATAATAAACAAAAACGCAGTCTTTTTTATCTATACACATTGTTGAATAACTTTCTTTACTCCCTTCGTAAAATCCGTGTTTCTCGATATAATCAATTGATTTCTTTGACAGAAATATTTTTGCATTGTCGAGATTATCATAAATCAAATTTATTTCTTCATCCTTCAATGTCGCTCCATACTTACCGGGGAATGTACAACATGCCCCCTTGCACTTGTTCAGGTCGCAGGAGAATGAAGCTTCGGTGATTTCTTCTTCAAGCAATATGTTCTCTATCAAAATCATATAATTAAATCGGATTTAATAATTCCTATGCTAAATTAATAATTAAATCGGCTAAATAAAATAAAAAGAATTTTTCTGTAAAATAAAATAAAAACCGTAATAAATAATCCATGTAAATATAAAAAAAAAATTATATTTTGATTGTTTAAACATTTTATTATTTTTAAAGATTATTTTCACAGGTACTGTCGTGAAAGCAATATTTACTTTTCTTGTTATAGCATCATGTTTTTATCTTAATATAGTTACTGCATCGGATAAAAATATTCAATCGGACAGAGTAAAGGCATCAAACTCTTTCGGGAGGTTGATGGAACAGGCACATCCTACTCCATTGCCTTCAAAAAAGCAGGACATTGCAATACCATTAGCTGGAAAATCATCATTGCCGATTTTCCTAAATGTCAATATAACCGAACCTGAGACCGGCCCTTACCCTTACAAAATGCAGAATGAATCTTCGATTGCAGTCAATCCGAAAAATTCATTAAACCTGATTTCCTCTGCAGTTGATTACCGCGATTCTTCTTCAACATGGGTTTATGTCTCATCCAACGGAGGACAAAGCTGGGTTGATAAAAACCTCGGCAAGCCATACCCGGGCTGGCAATCTACTAATGACCCATCCGTTGCCTTCGACCCTGACGGCACAGGCTATCTCGTTTATGGAGGTTTCGGCAAACTTGACTCCAGCGGTTTGTTGATAGGTGAAAATGGAGTATTCATCGCAGGAACAACAGACGAAGGGAACACATGGAATGCCCACATTCCTGTTATTATTCACAGGGGAATCCAAACACTCGATTCAAATTTTGAAGATAAATATTATATCTCCGTTGACAATTCTCCTTCATCGCCATATAACAAACATCTGTATATACCTTGGAAAAGAGTTGTTCTGAGAGATTCTTCTACGCAGATTGTAATATCAAAATCAACTGACAAGGGAAGCACATGGTCTGTTCCTGTGAACATCAGCCATAGGGTAACGGGCAGTTCCGAAGATACTACATTCGGACAAAGCTTTCCTATTGCAGTTACAGGACCAAACGGCGAAGTATATGTTGTGTGGAACCACGGCATCGTTCATGGTGTCGGATTTGCGAAATCAACAGATGGTGGAGTTACTTTCACCGAACCGAGAATTATAAAATATTATAATATATTCGGCAAAACAAATAATATTTCTACAGTTGATTCAATTCCTAATTACAAGCATACAGTGAAGGAAAAAGTCAGGGCTGAAGCTTATCCTTCGATTACCTGTGACACGACAAGCGGTACTCGCAAAGGAACAATATATCTTAGCTGGTCTGCCGACAATCCTCCCAATGTTTATTTTTCAAAATCAACAGACGGTGGCGATACGTGGTCAAATTCATTTTTCGTTCACTCAGACACAACAAACGACCAATTCTGGCATTGGCTGGCTCTCGACCCTAAGAACGGCGGCCTTGCAGTCATGTATCTCGACAGCCGGAACGACCCTGCAAATATTAACGTCGAATGTTACGTTAGCTATTCAAGCGATGGAGGTGATACCTGGATTGACCGGCGTGCTTCAGACTTTGCCGGAGACCTCCGTAATAATCCCTTCCAGGGAAATTCATTTGCAGGTGATTATAGCGGAATAGCTTTTTACGATGGTAAGATATATCCTTCATGGATAGATATGAGAGCCTCAGAATCGAATATTTACGACAGCGATGTTTACACTGCATTAATCAATACACAGATGCCCACACCTGTTGACAGTTTCAAAGTAAGCATCATACCTGAAACACCACAGGAACTTTCACTGTCGTGGCAGTACTCAGCTAAACGTGCTTTCGGTCAGCCGATGAATCAGCAGGATTATCATTTTGCTTTATTCAGAAACGGGCAATATCTGACTGATGTACCTTCTTCGGAATTAAACTATCAGGATAATAATCTTACACCATACCAAAAATATGATTATTCCATTTTAATTGTTTCTGAAAATGATACAAGTCTCAGCCGCAGTGCAGGTGCATTCGCCGGAGGCTCGAGGCTTCCCTCCCCACCTGAAATTATTTCAATAAATGGCAGTGGGACAAATGAAGTTACTCTGAATGTAAAGCTTCCATCATTCAGGGAAGACAATGTCGTTCCTCTTGTGAATTTCTCAAAAGTTGCATTGTACAGGGATAGTGTTTTTATTAAAGAAATTGAATTTAACTCTACTGATACTGGTAAGACTGTTCAAATTGCTGATACACCAACTGAAAAAGGTTATTATAATTATTTTATAAAGGCACTCGATTCAAGCAATCCACCAAATGAGAGCCAGCCAAGCAATGAGATGGATGTCTATACAGGTGTAATAGAAAATAAATTAACAGAAACATTTGATGAAGTTATAGGTAGATATAGAAACATCGGAGGATGGGGAGTCAATTCCTCATTCTATTATAGCTCACCAAATTCATTTACTGAATCGCCTGTTGGAAATTATAAATCAAAGCAAAATTATATTCTCGACTTATATCCCACATCATCAGACAGCCTCGGGAATCTAATCATTGAGTTCTGGCATGCCGCCATTATACATAAAAGCGATACTGCATTCTTTGAAGTTTCCTTTGATGGAGGAACTAATTGGTCAACTTTCAAAACGTACAATCAAACCGATTACCAGCCCTGGGATGATAATGTCCTCAACATCCAGGACTGGAGATATGAGAAATATGATTTTTCAAAAGATGATGCTGACACTGCAATCTTCAGGTTCAGGCTGAAGTCTAACCCATTCAGAGAAGATGACGGCTGGTATATTGACGATATAAAAATCAATGCCGAGCCTTCCTCTGCAAGTGCTGATATAAATAAGCAGAGTTTAATTATTTATCCGAATCCATCCGACAGATTCCTGATTGTCAGGGGAATTGAAAATATAAATATCTCTGAGGTCAAAGTAATATCTGCTTTAGGCTTAAAATTAAACCTCCAATATACATTGAAAGACAGCGAAGCAATGCTGGATGTATCCGATTTGAGCAACGGAATATATATGATTGAAATTGTAACTAAAGACAATCAATCCCATTATTCAAGATTTGTTGTGTGCAGGTGAAAGGAATTAATAATTTGTGTTTTGAACAAGAAATAAAGAGAAAAATGTTTAAAAAAATTGTATTTACATTCATATTTTTAATATTAATTGGTTATATCTTGTTATCTCAAGAATATTTTTTGAGTTATAAAACTCTAGATCCTATATATGATATTCCAGGTTTAGTTTTATATAAAAATATTAATGATAGATTAATTCCAACAGATACTTTATATTATATATTAGGACCTATGCAAGATGTGCAATATAATTTTATTGATAATAAAATATTTCTTTTTTATTGGAGTAATCAACATGACTATCCATTCCAATTAAGGAGTTTATATATATCAAGATATTTTATTGATAAAACAACAGATAGAATCATAAAACATCTACTAAACGATACATCAACTGTTGAGATTAAAAATTATGGGCATCTTAATTTCAATGTATTTTTTGGCAATGATACAACACTCTTATATTCTGACTCACTTTTGTTGATTATTAATTTTAATAATAAATCAATCATGGAAAAACGTTATATAAAATAATATAATCTTAATTATTTATGGATTAAATAAATATAAATAGAATGAGAATTAGATTATTTTGAAAAAGAATATTATAAATTCGATTATTAATGTTTTGTTAGAGAAAAACTAGTTAAAAGAGTTAAAACAATGCACATTATGAATATAAAAATTCAGAAATTATATTGGATCTGCTGAGAAATCAATATTAAATTTTATTAATAAAGAAAAATGAAAAAGAAGATAATTTATGGGATTTCTAAATTAGAAAATATTATGATGAAATAGGAAGCTCTTTGAAAACCTCACCCTAAATCCATCTCCGAAGGAGGGGGACTTTAATTATAAATTATTAAATTTATACTATGAGATACATGCTAACAAATAAAAAATTATGGAAAAACCTTAAGCCAAAAGCTCAGGAAAACAGGAGCAATCCTACCGATGCTGAGGCTATTTTGTGGGCAGTATTGAGAAACAAAAAATTAGGATTTAGATTCAGAAGACAGCATGCAATAGCTGAATATATTGTTGATTTTGTTTGCATAGAAAGGAAAATAATCGTAGAATTGGATGGAGAAATTCATCTTAGAAAAATAGAATATGATGACGAACGCACAAAAGTTCTGAATGACAGTGGCTTTAATGTTATTAGATTTAAGAATGAGCATGTAATCAATGACTTAAATACGGTCATTCAGGTAATAAAAGATGCATTAAAATAAAATAAAAAAAAAGCTCCCTCTCCTTCGGAGAGGGTTGGGGTGAGGTCATGGACAATCAATCCCGTTATTCAAGATTTATTGTTTGCAGGTGAAGAACTAAAGTTATTGGTAGTATATTATTAAATAAATTGCATTATGTTTGTGAAAAATTATTATTATAGTTCAACAATATATTTTGAGTAACATTATAATATGAGCAGTGAAAAAAGATGGGTCCAACGATTTGCCAACTATGAGAAGGCAATTAAAACTCTTTCTAAAATTGTAAAGAAAGAAAATAAGGATGAACTGGAAAAGATGGCACTCATCAAAGCATTTGAGTTTACTTTTGAACTTGGATGGAAAACTTTGAAGGATTATCTGTTTGATGCCGGATTTGAAGTTGCCAGCCCGAAAGAAACAATCAGACAGGCATTTCAAGCCCAATATATCTCCGAAGCTGATGTTTGGATGGATGCCATTGATAAAAGAAATGAATCAGCACATGCCTATGAAGGCGAGATTTTAGATGCAACAACCGATTTTATTGTTAATCAATTTTATTCTGTTTCAATAAAAATGTATAATGATTTCAAGGCAAAAATAGAAAAATGAATTTTGGTTTGACAGATATGCAATTAGATGAGATTATAAAAATAATTTCTCAGTTCGATGAAATCGAATCAGCACTATTTTTTGGTTCAAGAGCTATGAATAATCACAAGGAAGCATCTGATGTTGATATAGCCCTAAAAGGACACAGAGTATCAATTGATATTTCTAATAAAGTACACTCTTTACTTGAAGAAACAAACTTACCTTTCTTTTTCGATGTATTAAATTATAATACTCTGAATAATGAAGAATTAAAATATCAAATTGATAGACAGGGAATTCAATTCTATACAAATCATAACTGATTATCAAATAATTTTTATCACATCAATTAATTTTTACAACACTGTAAACCTGAATGTCAGGCACTTTTGAATAGCCACTACTTTCAAGTAGTGGGGAATTAAAGAATCGCACCACAATGGGATTTATCCCCTTATCAAATTAAGTGACTAAAGTCGGTATCGAGTAGTAACCTTCCACTATCTAAAGATAGTGGCTATTCATTCATTTTTACAACACTGTAAACCTGAATGTCCGGCACTTTTGAATAGCCACTACTTTCAAGTAGTGGGGAATTAAAGAATCGCACCACAATGGGATTTATCCCCTTATCAAATTAAGTGACTAAAGTCGGTATCGAGTAGTAACCTTCCACTATCTAAAGATAGTGGCTATTCATTCATTTTTACAACACTGTAAACCTGAATGTCCGGCACTTGTCTCCTGTTCTGCATAGAATCATATATGCACCAGGTACAAATTCTCTCGTGTTAAATTCAAATGTGTAATTACCTTCGTTGAGACTTCCATTGTAAACCGTTTCGAGTTTGTTCCCGAGTTCATCATAGATTTCAACTGAAACATTATTCATACCCGTAAATCCGGCATTGAATCTTGCATTTTGTCCTCTCGAAACAGGATTTGGATATACCTGTGAAATGGATTCAATTTCTTTATTTTCCCGCACTGCAACAATTGAAGAGGATAGTTCGCAAAGGACAAGGTTTGAATCAATGCTGACGGAATCAACCTGGAAACCAAGATTGAAAATGAAAAACTGCCTTCTTTTATCATTGATTACCGTATCATAAGCAACCGTATCGGGGCCAAAAAATTTCAGAAAGACTGGAGCAACAAACACAGCAGGAATGCTTTCAGACGCAGGCTGAATCTGATTAATATGTACTATAACATCATAGCTGCCTGCACCGAAATTTCGTGAAAGGGTTGAAAGCTCATAAACAGGATGTCCTGCATGATAGACCCACTGGTCGAAGTATGTGTCAAACGGAACGGGAGGATTAGGAACATCTTCCTTGAATGAATTTTTGAAATCTTCGGTTTCAAGTGATTTATATGCATATTTGTTTAGCAAGCTTCTGAAAGCAGGGAAAAACACATCATCTCCAAGCATAGTACGAAGCATATGATAGACCCATGATGCTTTCGCGTAAGTTAGTGATGTCATAATCCAAAAAATATAATCCTTAGGAGTATCGTATATACTTTGATTATAAAATCCGCTTCTTAAATAATCTCTTCTGGTTTCTCTCATTCGGCTGTAATAGCCATTCATATTACCCCATAATTTTTCCCTGTATATGGCTTCTCCCCATGTTGCTCCTCCCTCATTAATCCAAATATCCTTCCAGGTAGCGCATGTAATTAAATCACCAAGCCACATGTGTGCAAGTTCGTGAGCCATTACTTCCTGTAATCTCCAATAAGAAATACCACCACCTACATTTCTGTCTCTTATCCAATTCCGATCTATCGTTGTCATTGTTTGATGTTCCATTCCACCACCGAAAAGAGGAACTGTTGCCATTCCATATTTGACAAAGGGATATTCAACCCATTTTTCAGCAAAATTTTCAACCATACTGACAACCCCGTCAAAAGCATGTCGGGCATTGTATTTGAAGGCATCAGTAGTGTCGGGATTATAAACTGAATCAACTGTGTTCTTATAATCTTTCTCCCATACATAATACTTAATTTCAATGCTGTCATTCGGATTATTCCGCTTATGATACCAATCTGAAAATTCTTTATATTTAGATGCTGTCGAAACCATAAGATATGTTGTTATTGGTGCAGGGTCTATCCAATTGTATGTACTTGAAATGGTATCATTTATTACGCTTAATAAATTTCCGTTTGAGGCAACTTTATATCCTTTGGGAACCCGTACACTAATTTTTGAAAATGCTTTGTCATAAGGAACATCATTGCATGGCATCCAGTATCTTGCTCTTTCAGGCTCACTAAACGTGTATGCACTACGTTCTTCGATTATTATTGAGTCTCGATAAGGAGGAGGTCCTAATTCTATAAATTGACCTTTTTGGTAAAGATAAAATCCATGATTTTCTTTATTAGTATATGTATAATTGATTTCGATATGTAATGTATCACCTAAATTATATGTTCCTGGTAATATGATATGAAGAATCATACTATCTGGTTGTTGAGGCAATAAAATTTTATTATTATTAATAAAAACCGAATCTATCTGTAGTTCGGCGGCATCAAAATCAATTGCAGTAACATTTGACGAATCTATCAATATACTGACTTTATTTATGCCTGTGTAAATTCTATCCTTGGGCATTGTATCTGTCGCATTCAACACATTATACCAATCCATATACAAGTCGTATGTCAATACATCATAGTTCCTTCTTATGATTGCCGATGATTGAATTTCATCATATTTTAAGTGTTTATGCCTGTTACTGCAATCAATGTCGGCCGGCATCTGCACTGATTTGTTTTCGTATTGAAGTATATCATTATTCAAAAGAAATTCAGGTAAATCGGCTTTTTGAGCAAGTAAATTTTCGCAAAATAAAACCAACAATAAAGTAATAATTATTCTTTTCATAGTCCATTCCGTTTTCGTTGAATCCAAAAAATTTAAAATTAGCATATTTTTTATTATTATGTGCTATTTTAGTAATAAACGTCTTTGAATGATGTTTTATTATTAATGTATGATTAACATATTCTGTTTAATGTTCAATCCCTCTGGGATTGTAATTCATAAATGGAACGAACTCCGTAGGAGTGGCATATTTATAGAAACATAAATTAATGAATACAATACGAACTCCGTGGGAGTGATATATTTATAGCAAATATAAATTCAATAACACACGACGAACTCCGTAGGAGTGGCATATATAAGTGATGTTTCAAAAATAAAAATAAAAAAAATGGATATTAATACATCAATCGAGCTAAATAATGGAATAAATATTCCGCTGCTTGGATTGGGAACTTATCTTACAAAGGCAGGCAATGAAACTCTGAATGCCGTGAGATATGCCCTCGATATTGGTTATAGGCATATTGACACAGCGGCACTTTATGCAAACGAAAAAGATGTCGGCATTGCAGTTAAGCAAAGCAAGCTCGCAAGAGAAGAAATATTCATCACCACAAAAGTCTGGAACAGCGAGCATGGTTTTAATAAAACTATTAAAGCTTTTGATGAGAGCCTTAGAAAATTAGATTCAGATTATATTGATTTATACCTTGTACATTGGCCCGTCCCTGAATTGCGGGGAGATACCTGGAAAGCACTCGAAAAGATTTATTCTGAAGGAAAAGCAAAATCAATCGGCGTCAGCAATTATACTATTCATCATCTTGATGAACTGTTAAAATCTTGCAAGATTATTCCGTCTGTCAATCAGGTTGAGTTAAGCCCTTTCCTGCAGCAACCTGAGCTAATGCAATATTGCAAAGAAAAAGGCATAATCGTTGAAGCATACAGTCCTCTTACCCGTGGAAAAAAATTCAATGATAAAAGACTAAAAGATTTAGCAAATAAGTATTCAAAAACATCGGCACAAATTATGATTCGCTGGGCTTTGCAGTATGACACAGTAGTCCTTCCGAAGTCTGCCCGGCCTGAAAGAATCAAAGAAAATGCCGATGTATTTGATTTTGAAATTTCAGATGAGGACATGGAATATATGAAATCATTCGATGAAGGCTTCAGGATAGCCTGGGACCCGAGCGATCTAAATTAACTACGAATTACGAATAATGGATATATATCACTATTGTCCGATATAAAAATTTAAAATTTTGAGAAATAGTATTATTTTCATAGAGTTCCCCCTTAAAAAAGGGGGAACTTTTTTCGGACAACAATGGATATATATAATTAATCTGGAATAGTTAAATATCTACATCATTCCCAGAAGAACTGAAAGTATATAAAAAAGTTCAAAACACCTTCTCGATAAAATACTCGAGGCTTTGAGGAATTAATAAAATTGTTACGATTAATCCGGTGAGTGCACCCCATAAATGTGCCTCATGGTTGATTTCATCCATTGACTTCTTCGATGCGAAATAGCAGTATGCAAGATAAATCAGTGCAAATATTGGCGAGGGTATGCCGATTGGAAAAGGAAACATCATGAGCTTACTTGTCGGGTCAAATAAAATATAACTGAATAAAACCCCGGCTATCGCCCCCGATGCCCCTACAGCCCTGTATCCTTGATTATCTTTATTTTTGATAATAGTTGATATATCACTCAGGACAAGACTCGCAAAATATATTATTAGAAAATTTATAGAACCAACAATTGATTCTAATCTGAATGCAAAGAAATAGTAAGTGAGCATGTTGAATATAAGATGCATCAGGTCGGCATGAATGAATCCCTTCGTGATTGTGAGATGCCATTTGTTCTCATGCACCAGCCTCCATGGACTTAATGCCCATGAATCATAAATATTCGTTCTGCCTGTCATTGCATACAGACTGAATCCAATGGTAATAAAAAAGACGATAATCGAAGCCGGTGAAGTCGCTATATCCATATAAAAAATTATTTTGTTTGATTCTTTTTGGAAGTTTTGACTGATGTAATTAATAGTTTTATCAATTCATCAATATCAGATTTTAAACTATTATATTCTTTATCTTTTAAATATTTAGAGTCCTTCAAAAGAGATAGCCAGTAATCAGTTTCATTCGCTTCCTTCAATGCTATACTCATTTTAGATGTAAAATCTGCCCTACTCTGCCCAAATTCCGCTTCCCTGACTAATGCACCAATTCCAGTTCCACTCCTCAACACTTGTTTACTTAAAACAAATTCCTTCTTATCATTAATCAAGTATTGATTTAACTTTATAATTCTTATAGCAAAATCATAACTCTTATTTTTCAGAATACTTTCCATAACTATTCACTATTCACTGTTCACTGTTCACTATTCACTATTCACTATTCACTATTCACTATTCACTATTCACTATTCACTATTCACTATTCACTATTCACTGTTCACTATTCACTGTTCACTATTCACTGTTCACTGTTCACTATTCACTATTCACTATTCACTATTCACTATTCACTATTCACTATTCACTATTCACTATTCACTATTCACTATTCACTATTCACTATTCACTAATTTAGGCACAGTCCTTACGTTCTGCCCCCACTTCATCTGCTCTTCCATGCGGCATGACCATATAAGCTTGTCGTCCCAAACCGTGATGTCGGGACATCCGTCACACATATTCACATCGCCGTTTGCAAAGACATCGCCCGGCTGTATAATCATCACTGACTGATAATGCAACCTGCTGAAAAATGCTTTAGGATTTTCTAAGAATGATTTGAAATAATTTTTTGCTATCGTTCTTATTCCTTTATCAAAAGGAGCTAACAGAAAATAAAGTCTTCCTCTTCTGTTATTTTTTGATTTTGAATAAGCGAGGTAGCTATCTGTAAACAGGTGCTTGAAAGTCTGGACAATTTCCATAAAACGAGGGCCCAGGTAACCGAATATCTGATGTTTGTTGCCCATCCTGCCTGTAAGTAACCATTTGTAAGAATCGGACTGCATTGTGCCGTTTAAATACGCACAAGGCATGAAGTCGGGATAAGCCTTCCTGATTTCTTCCACCACTTCCTGAGTCTTTATATCAATGCGTCTCTCATCTGATAATTTTGAATATGATATATTATCGAATGTTACTTTTTTATCTCCGATAAAATAATCAAATTCTTTATCAAGCACTGCCATTCTATAGATGATAAACACCATAATATGAACCTTGTCAATATGCCCCTGTCCCCATTTCAGAAGTTCGGGTACGTACTTCAGGTTTTCTGGATATATAGTTGCATTAAATGAACAGGTTATCCCGCCTTCTTCGGCAAGCATCTCGGCGAGTTGTAACCGGAGTTCATTCAATTCGATTTCGTTTTTGCCTGTCCAATGGGGCCTTCTTTGTCCGCTGTCAATGTGGAATGTGAAACCGAAAACTCCTGCTTCCTTTAGCTCATGAAGCAATTCCTTTGTGAGCAATGCTCCGTTTGTATTTATTACAGGCTTCCAGTTTTTCTTTTTTATCAAACGTACAATCTCAACAATTTGAGGATGAGTCAGAGGCTCGCCTCCTGCAATCGAAACGCTGTCGCATTTTCTTAGCTTTTCAAATACATCTAATTCATGTTTGATTTCTTCAATTGATTTGTGAGATGTATCGCGGTTTTCGCGGTAGCATCCGTCACAATAAAGGTTGCATTTGCTTGTCGGCTCCAGCCATGAAATTGCATTGTCTGCAAGGTTCCATGGCAATCTGTAAATTGTTTGAGGTGAATAATCCAATTTCTTATCCATTACATAATCGTTATTACTGAAAAAATAATAGAGCAAAAATAAAAAAATTTTGTGTTATAATTGCTGAATAATATGGTAGATATTTGAATTTATTCTTATGAAGGATGAATTAAAAAAATATAGAAAAAATATCGCATTAGATTAGCACCAATCTTCAGATTGGTGAATATGAATCTCCTGTAGGGGCAATTCATGAATTGCCCCTTCATTGAATATCGAAATATCACTTCCTCGGCACATTCTTTTCATAATCCTTATTCCTCATTTTCTGCAGGTCGTCTAATGCCTTGCTCTTGCATCCACGCTCAATAGTTCCGATTCGCACTTCCCATGTCCCGTCAGCTCTCGGTGTCCAGATTACCTGCTCCATCTGAAGATTCGCGGGAATATCAACATTTGTTAGTGCTGGTGTGGCGACGACATAAATTTGGCAAAGCTGCCAAAAATGCACTACAATTGGTTCGTTTCTCCATGCAAGCTCGAGGTTGTAGCCGTTATCGGTTGATTCATATATGATGAATGTCTTTTCCGGGTCAATTCCATCATAAACAAAGTTCACCGTTTCACCGGTTTTCACATGTACTTTCTGCCCTATGCCGTTGAATGTAACTACTTGCCCGGGACTTGGCAGTTCAGTAAAACCCGCAATAGGAGCGGCTCCCTCATCCTTGGGTACAATAACGCTTTTCGATACCTTAATGTTTTCCGTACTTACATTTTCCCTCTCGGTGTCGCGATATGTCTGGCATGACCAGATTGCCAATGCTGTCAGTAATACCAGGATTATTTTAATTGATTTCATATTTATCCTTTCTATATATATTAAATTTTATCTCACTATAACCGGCCTTTTGCTGAGCTTCAATTCCTGATAGGCCCAGCCCTGGCTGTTTAAAGCCCTGGCAGCATCTTCGGCTGTTGAAAAACATGAGGAGCGAAGCCTGAAACTTTCATATCCGAATGAATCAATATAGATTGTTATTTGAGTATCGGGCAAACCCCTTGTTTTAAGAAGATTCAAAGCGTCTTGAGCATCTGTTTCGTTTTCATAGTTATTATATTGAATCATATAACAAGGAGTTGCAGGCTCTGTCTCCTTCGGTTTTACCGTTTCTTCAATTACAGGTGGTGTTTTATCAACTTCTTTATTGCTTATTGTTAAATCTCTTGGCTTATCAGCAGGTTTTATGATTTTTTCTTTTTTGGTTTCTTTTATTTGAGTCTTTTCGGTTTCTACCACGGTTTTTGGCGAAACTATTTCCTTGGGTCCTATTTCATCCTTTGTTGTTGTTACCTCAGGTTTTGTTTCTTTTTGAACACCGGCGAGAGAACCACCCATGAGCCTCTTATGATGTGCCAGTTCTTCGGGCCTTAAAATATCGATGTATATCTCGATACGTCTGCTCATAGGGTCATCACGCAGATTTCGTTCTTTTAATCCCACCTTGTCAACTCCGAAGCCTTCGGCATCCAGAACAACCCTGTTATTATTTCGCATTTGAGTGTATATAGGCGAACGCTTTTGCATTACCTTGTCGAATGTAACGAATGTAAAGTAAGAACGTAATTTTGAAAGTAGCACGTTTCCGTTTTCACCTTCATCCGGAAGTTTAATCCATGGTCCATCGGGATTATCCGGGTCTTTGGGCCAGCCTTGCTTCCACATGTCATGTCCTGTTGGTATTGTAACAGCATTACCTCTTTCTTCAACACCGATAGTAACTGCCTCATCAGGATAATTTCTCTTGTATTTTGATTTTTGCCTGTATGGATGTTCTTCACCTGACGACAGTCCTCGCGGGTCAGTATAACCGTGAATCGTTATTTTGAGTATCAATGTATCCCTGCAAAATTCCTGAAATGAAGGAAGTACTTCTTCTAATTTTTTATAAATACTATCATTAAATATTCTATCTATCTTCCTTGAGAGCATTTCGTAATCATATCCTGTTGAATCCACAAAACCTGTATTGTCGAAAAATCCATTCTGTTCACGTTGTCTGTATTCAATCATATTCTCAGTCGTAATCGGGTGCCAGTAGCCTGTGATAAAATACGGAAGCGTATCCATCGAGCGGAAAATAATTGGAGGTATCTCAACTTTCTTCCTCGAAATGAGTGCATCTCTAACGTATAAAGTATCAAAACCGAATGGCTTTTTTGAGAATACCTTCAATTCCTGTGGCCCCTCAATTTTATTCTGGTAACATTCCTCCTCGACGAATTTTGTAAATCTGATTAAATATGTTCTGTCTGCGTCAATCTCGTATTTATTTCCCGAACTGATTTCCTGTGTTACTCCTGAAACACTGTCAACGAGAGACAGAGGCAGTCCTACCTTGACAGTTGGAGGAACGACAAGGTTGTTGTTGGCATCAAAAATCTGTTCTGAAACGTTAACCTGAAGTTTGATTTTCGATTTTGGAAGTGCATAAGCATAAAGATTTCTTTTTCCAAAATCGGCTTTCCTGTTTGATGTAATAAAAATATATTTTCTGTCTTGACTGATAAATGGGAACTCATCATCATTTTCAGAATTGAACTGAATATACTCAGGAATTTCAATTCCATATGTATCGGCATCCTTTTTTGTTGCTACATCAAAATTAATAGGATTAACAGGCACGGGAATACCATTCTCTTCCTGATAATCAGCTCTGTAAATGTCTTTTCCTGTATTGCCCTTTTCATTTTTAATGTAATTCCAGTCGCTTGAAAAATAGAACTTGCCGTCAGCACCGCAATGAGGTGAAACTTCATTTCCGGATGTATTAATATTTGGTACCGGTTTCGGCTTTGACCATGCTCCTGTAATATCACTTACAGAATACCAGATGTCAAGTCCGCCTTTACCTCCCTGCCTGTTTGTAACGAAATACAGAATTTTACCATCAGAAGACAAAGCAGGCTGTGAATCCCATGCGTCGGCATCATTTACAAGAGTCAAAGGCTCAGGCGAAGAGAATCCTTTTGATGTCTTCATCATCTGCCATAGGTCGAAGAGGTAACTCGTGCCTTGAGATGTTGCAGTGGAGAGGTCTCGCTCGGCACCGAAAATTATTCTGTCGGGACTGATTGCCTGTGAACCGCGTGTAAATTGAGCTATACGTGAAGCCTCTGCCACAATCTGTTGTGCCTGAGACCAGCCTTCGTTAATCGGCTTTCCTGTTATCCTGGATTCAGCAGGACGTGTGCTGTAAAATATCTCAGCGGCAAGAGCAATAGGCCTTCGGTTCGGTACAGGTCTCGAGCTTGTAAAAAACAAAGTGTCGGTAAATTCACCGAATACAATGTATGAACTGTAATCCTCATCACCGGAATTTACATTTCTGTCCAATATGCCTCCCTTAATGTCTTCCTTAGCTTCCAATGACAAGAAAAGAATAAGCATAATTAGCATTGGTAAGCAAATAGCAGTTAATTTATTTACCCTTTTAAAAATCAAATTAATAATTTGTTTCATTTTTCATCTCCTGCCGATTAATTAATATAAATGCCGGAAATAGCCCGAAATTCAATTCCTGACTGCTTGCTTGAAGTCTGTTCCGTACCATTGTCAACACGCCTGATATATATTAAAGTGTAAGAATCAGGACCAAGCTGGAAAGCGATTACATCTCCAACTTGTATTCCCCGAAGTTCGGTATTAATATATCCCACAGAGTGAGCCGGGTCATTCTGAAAGTCTGCAATCAACTGAACAACATTATAAAAATCATTTTCGGGAAAACCTCTTCTCCATATTTTCATGCCCATAATTCCGCTATTTTGTACAAGCTTTAGAATAGGCTCCTGCGGCGGTATTGCACTTGCATTATTGTCATCGACATCCACCCAGATATGTCCCTTTAATGGCGGATACTCACCTGTCAGATTAATTGTCCTCGACCCACTCCCGAATAAATATACCTCATGTTCTGCTACAGGTTTTTGTGGTGTTTTTTGGTCATAAGCCCTCAAATTAATTATCGGGCTTAAATTCGGTACTGCAGTTACAATTGAATAAATATCCAAATCCTGTGTGCAGTTCAATGATGTTGAAATTCTCAACCTCACAGCAAACATACTATCAATCTTTGTTTGTGTATTTCTTCTCAGTACAACTGCATCCAGTGTATCTTTTATTGGAGCCCTGAATGTAATTGATACCAGTCTGTTTTTACCCGGCTGTAGTATAAAACTCTCTGGGTCAATTGAATAATACTGTGCCGGATTTTCATATATACGATTAGGGTCATTTGCCACAGGTTCTATTGATACTTTAAATGTGATTGCAGAGCAGGATGTATCAGGATTAAACACATCAATAATTTTTGTTACCGTTGAAGGATTCACTAATGAAGGTGAAATATAAACCCTGTTATCTGCCCTGTCTGACAAAGTATCAACGAGCATCGGAGCCCCGAACTGTATATAATTCGAACCATCCTCACTAAAGTAAGGACAGACGTTTGCACAGTCTATTCTCAGAAATAGAAAGTCAACATCATCATTACCGCAAATATCAATGGATATTACTCGTGTAACAGTGTCATAAACTGCAACAATTCTATATCTTTTTCCAATTAGCGGAATATTTAAATTGAATCTTGCTTCGCCTATATCATCAGTAACTGTCTCCTGTAACGGTGTATTAGGGTCGACATCGAGGTCATATATGCGAACGGCAACTCCGCTCAATGGCGCACGGTTCATAGTATCTGCGGGATTAGCTACAAAAGTATTAACAGTCAAAACGTACGGATTTGTATCGCTCGGTAAAGTTGTGTCCATACATCCAAAAAATAACCAGAATACAGATGCAGCAACAAGCAGAAGCAAATACAATCGCCTGAATTCCAAAATATGTTTAATTGCTTTTTTCATGTTCTTTTCGATTTATTGTTATACATTTTTTTCATTAAAAGGTTAAGCCAAATCTTAATAACAGAACTTTTGAATTTCTGTAAGGATTCTTGTCCTCACTCGGTGTCGAGGGACAACTCGTGCATGGAGGCAGGGGCAGATTCATTGCCCTGAATCCAAGGTCAACCGAAAAATCCATACTGCAAGTTATCGCCCAGTCATAGCCGATTCCTAAACCGTAAAAGTATCTCTGGAAATCAAGGCTCTTACCAAAGATTGGTGCCTCAGTCTGGAAATCAAGCGGCAATCCGAAGTTTCCGTATAGAAACCATGAATTGCAGTTATCCGAAGTTGTCGGCGGATGTTGGTTGAATGTATATCTTCCATGCAAACCGATTGGAATGAACAAAGAGCCGTCAAAGGGCCACAAACCGCTAATAAACCCAAGCTGGAAGTTCCCATTTTTATCAATGAAAGGAACATCCCATAAACCAGCAATCTCCAAACCTATTATCATAGTCGAGCCGCCTTCGTCAAATCCAAAGAAAGATGATTTGAACGGAGTAGAAACACCCGGTTTGTAATACTCTTCCTGTGTGCCTCTGTAACCCAAAGCACCGCGAAGTTCGAACTTATCGAATAAGGCAAATCCTTCACGCTGACGGCAGCATCCGAGAATAAGTTCAAGTTCATTTACTTCAACCTGTGACGGAGGCTGTAGTGGGTCGCTGACATAAGTAATTCTCCTCACCCTTGAAACAGGGACATCATAAACCTGTGGGTCCTCGTTAGGAGCACATGGTACTCCTAAAACACGCACCCGTCCTTCCCTTTCTTCATCGGCAGGCAGGAGCATCGGCTTCTCTGCCGATTTGATTGATTGAAGCTTAGCGTTCGGATTGCACCTGTCTGTTATCGGCATTTCAGCTTCTTTCAATTCGACATTCCATGTAATAATATTCTTAGATGTACTACTACATGATGAAAGAAATAGCAGAATAGCCAGAACAGCAATAATTCCCTCGATATGAGGTAAAATATTGCATTTCTCTTTTACTAACAATAATCCTTTGATAATACTCATAAGATTTCTTCTCTATAATTAACAAATACTATTTTTCCTTTGGAGGCGGCTCGCTGAAAAACACCTGCGATGGATTATCACTCACTACTCTCAGCGATTTCCTGGCCTGCTTATTTGTAATTTTTACATCCTCTATTGTTTCGTTTAATCCGTAAAGCAGCGATTCAGTCCTGAATCCAAGTCCATCAATTACTTTTCTCGATTCGATTATTGCAGAATCAAGCTGTATAAAAACGTTATCAACTTTGTGTGCCATATCGAGATTTTCAATTTGATTATTCAGGTTATTAGTAAAATACTCGAGTTCTACTGCAATCTGCAAAAGTTTCTGGCTTGTCAACTCGACATTATCAATAATATCTGATGTATCCGCATTCCGCATCAGCCTGTGCAAACTTACTGCAGAACTGTCAATTTTTGCAACAATATCATATAACTCAGGATTATTGAAAAATTTTGATGATGATTCAAGAAAAGCGATAGTCTGGTTCGATATGTCGTAAAACCTGATTCTTCTCAGATTGTCCAGAACCTCCTTCATAGCAATTTCGATTTCCTGGATACCCGAGGGAGAGGATTTTATTAATTGATAAGGAGGCTGAAAATTTAGTTTGGGATACATCTCAGCCATCTGCATATTATCAGGAAAATACATCTGTAAAAACTTGCCGCCTGCTATGCCGGACATTTCAGCTTTAACCCTCAAGCTGTCGCTGATTGCAACTTGCTTCTCGACCTGCATTACTACTTCAATCAGCTTTCCGTCGGGTGCTACCTCGATTTCCTTAACAGTACCGATAGGAACTCCCTGGTATTTGACTGCCGAACCTGTATTTAAGCCCTCGACCGAAGAGTCAAAATATGTAACGTACAAAACATTTTCCTGGAGAAACTGGCTTGCTCCGAGCCAGATTATTACTATGATGAGAACAGCCGAGCCCGCAAGGACAAACAGCCCTATTAAGAATGTACTCGACAATTTCCTCGTATGAATTTTTCCCATTTTGGTCCTCACAATTATACTGATTTACTTTTTTATCCTTAAATATTTATTCATTGAAAATTTATTGAAAATTGAAAATTAAAAATTGAAAATTTATTAGCTAATAAGCAATTCTATTAAAAAATTTATATACTTTTTCATTTTCTATATTATTCTTCATTTCAATCGCATTGCCTTGTGCAATAATCCCTTTTGTTTCTTTATCGAGTAAAATTACTCTGTGTGCAATGTTCCCGATGCTTGCGAGGTCGTGAGAAACGACAACCATTGTGGCACCAAGCGACTCGTTCAGGCTCTTAATCAGATTATCGAGGGATGCCGCAGTAACCGGGTCGAGTCCCGATGAAGGTTCATCGAAAAAGAGAATATCCGGGTCGAGGGCAAGGGCTCTTGCAAGGGCGGCTCTTTTCTTCATTCCTCCGCTGATTTCGGATGGAAGATAATTCCTGAATCCATCTAATCCGACAGCCCTCAGCTTTATGTCAATTATATCCGAAATCTCATCTTCCGATAAATCAGTAAATGATTCAAGAAGTAATGAAATATTTTCCGCAATTGTCATAGAAGCAAACAATCCGCTCGACTGAAAAAGTATCCCGAACTTCTTCTGTATTTTTCTTTTTTCATCGTTATTAGCTGATGTCAAATCCTGTCCCTGAACTATAACAGTTCCCGTTGTTGGTTTTTCCAAACCTGTAATTTGCCTCAAAAGTACACTTTTTCCACTTCCACTTCCACCGACTATCACAAGTATTTCACCGGGATAAACATCAAATGTAATTTTTTCAAGTATGGTATTATCGCCATACACGACTCCTACATCTTTCACTTCTATAATCGGCTGCATATTCATCCTAAATACCAAGTGCTTGAAATATGAAAGTAAAAACCGCATCGGCAATAATAATAGTCAACACTCCGGTAACTACTGCCGCTGTTGTGTATTTGCCAACGCTTTCTGCACCTCCCCTGACTTGTAGTCCCCGAAAACAACCGATAGCAGAAACAAGAAAACCGAACACAACACTTTTAATTAAACCGGAAAAAATATCCCCATAGCTCAATGCTTTCTGCATCTCGTTCAGGTAACCTGTCATCGTTATTTCCAAAGTTGATAAAGCCGCAATCAACCCTCCAAAGATACCTGCAAAGTTAGCAAGAAGAACTAAGAACGGCATTGCGAACATAACGGCAATAATTCTCGGCAGAACGAGAAATTGTATATGGTCGAATCCCATCGAATTAAGTGCATCAATTTCATCCGATACCTTCATCGTTCCTAATTCAGCGGCAAATGCTGAGCCTGACCTGCCTGCAATGAGTATTGCAGTCATCAATGGAGCGAGTTCACGTGTGATTGATAAACCGATTAAATCTGCAATGTATATGTCTGCGCCGACCTGCCTCAACTGCATGGCTCCCTGATAACCCGATATCATGCCTATAAGAAAAACAATTAATGTAACTATTGGTACAGCATTTACACCCGATTTTGTGAGGTGAAAAGGAAAGTCTTTCCATCGCATTTTACCGGGATGAATGAACAGAGCAAGGAATTTCGCAATGATGTCTCCAAGAAATTCGATGAACAGTTTCATATCCTGCAAACCAACTATTGTCAACTGTCCGATATGTGAAAAATAGGTTTCCCAAAAACCGGGATGTGCTTTATTGGTTTCAATATCACTTTCCTTTCGGCTGAATAGCTCTATAAACTTTGCCATCCTTGGTGAAACGCCGATAATATTCAGTGCTATTCCTTTTTGTTTACTTAATTCTTTTAATGAATCAAGAAAAAGAATAAGATATGAATCATATTCTTTTACATCCGATAAATCGCAAGTCAAAATATTCGTGTTTTCATTGATTTCTTTTTCGATTGCTTCTAAATTATAACCGGAGGAATTATCGAGTGTGACTGGTTCGATAAAACTCATTTTCAATTCTCTTTCGGATAAAGAGAAATTAAAAAAAGACTGCCCTTTTTTTGGTTTGGTCTTCAAGATTTCATCTTTGAATAGTGAAAGATGTTAATTTGAAATCAACAAAAGTAATATATCATAAACCCTCGAATGTTTAAATTAAAAAAAGTTAAGTATAATAAAAATAAAATATTGCAATTTTTTTTCTTAGTTTAGCAGAAAATAAACAATCCCGTAGCAAGCTACGATGTTACAACTGTTGATTTTGTTGTTCACGAAGCAAGTCTAGGGGAATAAAACCCACAATTGTGGGTAAATAATTGTTCATCAATAATCGTTCTTTTTAATCATGAACAATGATAAATTAGATATTTTCCCATTAAGTAAAACAAAGAATGCAAAAGGCACCCGTAGGCTTGCCAGGGAAAAAGTCCTGCAAATCATCACAGCAATTGAAGTGTCAGACATCCTCTTTGAACAGATTTTCTTGCATATTTTCTTCCGAAAATTTAATTTTGGCGATTTTGACCAAATTTCAGAAAAACTTCTGACACCCGATGAAATTTATGAACTTGAAGCCGATATTCCTATAATATGGGATGATGATGAAATAGAATTTGCAAAGGGATTAATTGAAAAAACTATTTCTATCAGGGAATCTGTAAATAAATTAATTGAAGAATACACCGAGCATTGGGAACTCGAGAGAATTGCCAACATTGACAGAATCCTCATGCAAATGGCTGTTGCCGAATTAATCCACTTCCCTGAAATTCCCATCAAAGTCAGCATTAACGAAGCAATAGACATCGCAAAAAAATACTCCACTCCGAAAAGCGGCTCATTCATTAACGGCATCCTCGATAAAATCATGCTCAGGCTCAAAGAAGAAGATAAAATCCACAAATCAGGCAGAGGCTTGCAGGAAGAATAAAAATATTTCAAAACATTTAATTAATTCATAAATATTACTTCTTCAATGTAATAAATAGGATAATTATTGTAAGGTTCATTTCAATTTTAACATTGAAAATTAAAACATTGATTGAAAATTGAAAAATTGATAATTGAAAATTATTTCAAAGATAATTTATAACTTATGAGTAACATCTGTCATTCAATAAAATATATCCCGTTATATGAAAATGACAAGACGAAAATTATAATTGCAATCCAGCCGATTGCCATTCGTTTTGGGTCCAACTTTTCGTCTCCGGCGATATTTGGGTGATTCATTTTTATAAAAAACTTTGCAATTATCACCCACAGCAGCCATCCTCCCCAGCCTGCCATGTACCATGGAGCATATACCTTCAACCATTTTAGTATTGGCAGAAAAGTAGTTTGGAGAAAGATATAAATACTGCCCGGATTGTCATATTTCAGTATATCATATAAAAAATTAAGTGCCGCACCTGAACTGATGAATATTAACGCCCACCAGGTAATCTTTGCTATTTTGCTTTGTGCTTTTCCTCCGAACATTGCATACACAATATGCCCTCCGTCTAATTGTCCCATAGGCAGCATGTTTATTGATGTTACAAAAAGTCCGAACCAACCTACGTTCAGATACGGGTAGTGGTATATCTCATTCATCGGCGGAAGAAATCCCGATGGATTTGCAAAGATTTTTACTAAAAAGCTATATAATAGTGTATCTCCGAAAAACAGGCTTGTGTGCGGGATTTTCCCACCATATTTTGTAAGGTATTCAGGATGGATGTTATAAATAAAATCAATGCCGGGTAGTGTCATTAATCCGTATATTAAAAATCCAAGACTTACTATGAAGCCTGCTATCGGTCCTGCGACTCCTATGTCAAACAATGCTTTGCGGGTCAGTATTGGTGTTCGTGTTTTGATTACTGCTCCGAATGTACCAAATGGACTGAGGTAAACCACAGGCATTGGTAAAAAATATGGGAGTGTTGCATCCACCTTGTGTATCCTCGACGCTATGTAATGTCCAAATTCGTGGGAAGATAAGAAAACCATTATTAATACGGCATAAGTAATTCCATAATGCCAGTTCAGAAGGTTGAGGAAATCTACCCCTGCCCACTGGGCTCCTGCAATAGCTGTCGAAAAAAATGTAACAATAAACAGAACTATATGCACCCAAAGAGCCGGTTTCTTTTTTGGTTTTGGAATATTCGTGAAAATATTTTCGTTAGTTACCTGTGGTTGTTCACTCATTTATTTTTGTCTGTTCTATACTTATTAATCATAATGTAGCCGTTATCATTAAAGCTCATTATCCCGTTTGAAATTTTTTTTCGTGATTCTATATACTCGACAGCATCATCAATTCTGATATTCATACTTTTCGCAAATTCACTGACATGAATTTTATATTTATTTTTGAACATCAATTTATAAAAGGACTTATTGCAAATACTGTGAATTTTTTTCTTATTTTCATTCATTGCAGTTTTGATGAAATAAATACCTATTATAAAAAAACCACCGATAATCAGATAGGCAATATTTCTTAAAGTCATCAGATGAGTGGGTGCTGATACGACACTCGCATTAAGTGCGAGAAATCCCACTCCGAAAATTATCCACATCAAACCACATAAAATAAATACTATTTTCATCTAATTATTATCAACATTATTATTTGATATTACTCAAAATATAAGATAATATTTCATGCTGAACTTGTTTCAGCATCCATTAGCTTAAACCAACATCAATATTTTAACACAAAAGGCGAAAAGAACAAACCACAAAGCACACAAAGAACATTATCCTGCGATTATTTAGTCAGACACTCGGTCTGCCCCTCCATTTTTTTTATATATACGCAATCCAACATTTAAAATTTAAAATTCAAAATTTCATCTTCAACACTCAACACTTAACACTTCTTACTTCTCAGGTTTCATCTGTGGAAAAAACAGTACATCTCTGATTGATTTCTCGCCTGTCAAAAGCATAACCAGCCTGTCAATGCCAATCCCCAAGCCGGCAGTAGGAGGCATCCCGATTTCGAGTGCATAAAGGAAATCCTCGTCAACAACCATAGCTTCGTCATCCCCTGCGGCTCTGATTCTTGACTGTTCTTCGAGTCTCGCCCTCTGGTCTCTCGGGTCGTTCAGCTCGGTAAAGGCATTTGCCAATTCAGAACCATATACATAAAGTTCAAACCTTTCTACAAGTCCCGGTTCACTGCGGTGTTTCTTTGCCAAAGGCGACATCTCCACAGGATAATCAATTACAAATGTCGGTTGAATTAAATTTGGCTGTACTTTTACACTGAAGATTTCATCCAGGATTTTCATTGAACTTGCCTTGGGGTCAACCTCGACACCAATCTCTATTGCTGTTTTCAATAGTGCCTCTCTCGACAAACCCTTTAATTCTTTTCCTGTATATTCCCTGAATAAATCGAACATCTTTGCCCTTCGGAATGGCTTATCGAAGTTTATTAAAGCATCATTGTATTCGATTTCTGTTTTATTATGAATATAGTTGACTAAGCTCCACACAAGGTCTTCGGTCATATCCATCATCCAGTTGTAATCTTTATATGCCACATATATCTCGAGGGCGGTGTATTCAGGATTATGCATCTTATCCATACCCTCGTTCCTGAAATTCTTGCTGATTTCATATACACCCTCAAATCCGCCGACAATGAGCCTTTTCAGGTATAATTCATCGGCAATTCTCATATACAAGTCAACATCTAATGCATTATGATGAGTCATGAACGGCCTCGCTGTTGCACCACCATATATTGGCTGAAGAATAGGTGTTTCAACCTCAAGCCAACCTCTCTCATCATAATATTTTCTGATGAACGAAATAATTTTGGCTCTCTTAATAAATGTATCCCGAATTTGCGGATTGACTACTAAGTCAATGTAACGGTGCCTGTACCTTTGTTCCTTATCTGCAAAAGCATCATGTACAACTTTATTTCCGTTTTCATCTGTTTCTTCTTTTGGTGTTGGAAGAATCTTTAATGATTTGCATAGGACAATGGCTTCTTTGGCATGAACGGAAATCTCTCCCATCCTGGTTCTGAAAACAAAACCTTTTATACCTATAATGTCGCCAATGTCAAGATTCTTAAGCTGCTCGTAAAAATCATTAAGGTCATCTTTCTTAAAGTAAATTTGTATTTTGCCCGAATCATCCTGTATATGACAGAAAGTTGCCTTACCCATCCTGCGAAGGCTCATCAACCGCCCTGCTACTGCAACATTGGATAGAGGTTCAGGATTATCATCTGAGAAATTCGTCAGAATATAAGAAGCCGTGTGTGTTTTGTCAAATGAATAAGGGTATGGATTTATTCCTGCCTTTTCGAGTATTTCAAGTTCTTCGAGCCTTCTTTGTTCCTGGTCGTTTAATGTTAATTCTTCCATTTCAATTAATTTGATTTAATAATTTATGTTACTTATAATATTAGCATTTATATGGACATAGAAATTTCATATTTTAATTTTTTATTTTCTTTAAATGTTCAATGAATAAACTTTCGATATTCATTTTTTTTAACCTCGTCCCTTGGTATTATTAACTGTTTAATGTTTGTATTATAACTCATTTCATTCTAAAATTTGAAATTAAAAATTGATTGAAAATTGCAAAATTGAAAATTATAAATTATCGAAATATTAAATTATGTGTAACATTATGCTAATAATTTATGATTAAGGTATCACAATTCTTTTTCTGAAATATTTGTATTTGCCCATTTTGACTTCTGCAATGTAATCACCCGATGTCATTTTCTTGCCCCTATCGTCTCTTCCGTTCCAGACATACTTATAATTCCCGGGCATCAGATTACCTTTGAAAATGGTTGCTACAGCAACCGCCTGAATAGAATAAACAGTAATTTCGATTTCATCCGCATATTCAATAGAAAATTTTATCTCTGGTGAAACATCCTCCGTCAAGCCGAGAAATGAAGCTATCTGGCCAAGTGAAACCAATCCTTCGCCGGGATTAAGAGGCCTTATCCCCGGTACATATTGAGAATTTACAAGATTTGTTATATACTGCATTTTTTCAACACCGGTCGGAATGTAAAGCTCGGATGGCACATTGTTAATATTTCTTACAGCAACCTGCCAGGGCTTACCTTTTGATAATTCCTGCCGGAGCCTCCATCCGTCAGAGAATTTATTCAGGTCGTTCGAAATTCTCACGTCAGTCGGCAGGTTCAGTTTCAATGCCCTGAAATATGCACTATCCTGATAAGGGGTATAGTCTCGCTCGAAATATCCCGGTTTTGCATTATCGGCATCCGGAACATTTTTTATTACAGTATCTCCGTAAATTTTTTGAAGTGTCGTAGGGCCATTATGTCTTTGTAATATGGTTTTATTGACTGTGTCTTTATCGGCGCCATGAAGTGACAATAAACATATTATCAATAATGATAAAATGGAAACACCAAATATGATTCTTCTTTTTATTTGCATTATGTAGCTATTGAAAATCAATCCCTGTTTTTTTTATTCCACAATTTCCAAACACAAACTTAACTTGTCTAAATTTTATTTTGCTAAAAAAATAACCGATATTGAAACAATATCGGTTAGAAAATACTAATATTGTATTTGATATTACTTTGTCATATTGTTTAATTTTTCTTTCGCCTTGTCCGAAAGCAGGTCTTCTAAGGAGAATGAACCGTTTCCCGTGGATTTCGATTTTGAATCGTCACGCCTTGGCTCCCGCCTTCTCTCGCTTCTTGGCGGCTGAGTTGCTGCTAATAATTCCTCTGTTATTACTGGTGCAAGAATTAATGATTCCTCATCCGGGTTAACATCGGCAATAATGACATTCATGCTGTCACCCGATTTGAATGGAATTTTCTTGCCTCTTAAAAGCTGTCTCATTTTACTGCGGGGCATGAATCCGTCCACATCTTCTGCAATGCTTACTATGGCTCCCTGAGGCATAACCTGAACGACAACACCCGGCACCTCGATTCCTACCGGGAACCTGTCGCTCATTGTCAGCCATGTGTTCGGCTGTGTCCGTTTATAACTAAGCGAAATATTTTGCTTCTCTTCATTTACAGAAAGAACCTCAACCATTATTTCCATTCCCGGTGAAAGCAGGTCCGAAGGCTGTTTGATACGTTTTGTCCACGATAACTCCGATGCCCTGATTAATCCGTCAATCCCGGGTTTTAATTCAATATATACCCCAAAGTCGGTCGTACGCCTGACTTTGCCCTTATGCTGTGAACCTATAACAAAGATTTCCTCTGCATTTTTCCATGGCGAATCCTCGAGCTCTCTTCGGCTTAAAGCAATCTTATTTTTCTCCCTGTCAATTTCTATGATAGCAGACCTGACTATATCACCCTTCTTAAATAACTTTGACGGGTCATCAATACGAACCTGTGAAAGCCTTGATATATGAATCAATCCCTCAACTCCACCTATATCTACGAAAACGCCGAAACTTGCAACTGATGTAACTCTGCCTTCGACGATATCGCCTACATTAATTTTGTCCCAAAATTCTTCAAGCAAAATTTTCTTACGGCTGACTATTACAGCTTTTTTCCCTTCCTCATATTCCTGTATTTCGTGAATCATCACTTTAACTTTTTGTCCGACAGAAGATTGCATTTCATGTTCGGCAGGTGTCCTTTTCAATGCAAAATGAGATGCTGGCAGAAACATGGGTATATCTTTATATATAACCCTCATGCCGCCCCGTATTCGGGCATTCAGAATCACTTCGATAAAGCCCTTCTTTTCTTTGACAGCAAGAATTTCTGCAATCACCCTTTCGTAATGAAGCTGGCGCTGGCTGGGCCTTTTTTCTTCCTTTGTTTCTTCCGAACTTACCTCCTGGACAGGTACAGCTTGTTCTACAACCGCCTGTTCAGCCGGAATTGTCTCCTCGATAACTGAAGTCATTACTTCCGCAGGTTTTTCTTCTTCCTGTTCAGCAACTGCTGTTTCTGAAATAACCGTTTCGGGTTCAACTACAGAAATGTCCGAAATTTCTTCTACTGGTAAATTGGTTTCGCCGATTGGCTCATTGATTGTTTCTACTGTTTCTGTTGTCTCTGAAGTATTTTCAACTTCGCTCATTTGCATTGTTTCATCATTATTCATAGTGATTCACCGATAAAGTTGATGCTCAGGAATATTTTCATATTCCAACCATTATTTATTAAATACGATAATTATAGAAAACAAATTTACATATATTTTATTATATGTTAAAAAAATTTTCGTGCTGTTTACATCATTTTCAAATTTTTTTACCAAAAAAAAATCCAAAAAATATTCCCGCATTTTCAAAGGGAGATTTTGGAGCTTCCTTGTATCATCGTAACGGTATTGCTAAAATATATACTTTTTCTTATCACTCTTCGTTAAATTCATAGTGACAATACTGAATGTCATACTGAGCCTGTCGAAGTATGGCCTTAATATGATTAAACTTCATTTTAAATGGTTTGTGTACCAATTTAGCAATACCATCATAACAAAATTTTGAGATTATGAAAATAAGTATTAATTTTGAAGTTCTCTAAATTGTATTGTTTTTAAATACTATTGTTAAATTCATTTTTAGTCAGCCGGAGAAATTATGAGCGTTCGTAGAGTTTATGAAACAACATTTATTATAAATGCTGCCCTCGAGGACAATGATGTCGAATCTGTCATTCAGAAAGTTTCGTCATACATCGAAAACCATGGCGGTATTATTAAAGAAGTTAACAAGTGGGGAAGAAGGCGCCTCGCTTATGCAATAAATAAAAAATACAATGGCTTCTATGCTCATATAGTTTTTGAAGCAACTTCTAACACCGTTCCTATTCTCGAGCGTTTCCTTGTTCTCGAAGACACCATACTCCGCCATCTGACAATTGTATTACCAAGGAAACTGGCTGATTACAGGGTGAAAAGAGCGATCGAACGCGGTATTAGCATTCACGACACTTTATCCGGAAAAATTCCTGAGAAGGTAGTCGAAAAAGAAGTTATTATCGAACCCGTTTTAAATGATGATTTGGAAATTGAACCTGTCATTAATGTAGTTTAACAAAATTGACACTTAGATATTTTAATCAGGGATATTAACAATGAAAGTAATTCTTCGCAAAGATGTAGATAATTTAGGTAACATGGGTGAGGTTGTAACCGTAAAAAGCGGTTACGCAAGAAATTTCCTTATACCCCGTGATTTTGCTTACATGGCTTCACCCGGAGCTGTTAAAGCCCTTGAAGTCGAGAAGAAACAGTTTGCCAAACGCAGATTAAAAGAAAAAGGAGATGCCGAAATTCTTTCCACTGCACTTTCTGAACTTCAAGTCAGCATTGCCATGAAAGTTGGTGAAGAAGGAAAACTCTATGGCTCGGTAACAAACCAAATGGTTGCCGATGAATTAAACCTGCGGGGATACGCCATCGACAAAAAGCATATTATTATAGATGAACCCATCAGGTCACTCGGCGTTTTTTCAGTGAAAGTTAAGCTCTTCACCGATGTCGTTGCCAACCTCAAAGTCTGGGTTATCAGCGAAGAATAAGTAATCAAATTTCTTTAGTAAATTTGCACAAAGTTTTTAATTAAGCTCTGTGCTTTTTTTTAATTGTCACCCTGAGCTTGTCGAAGGGTCACTCCACCTTATCAAAGGGGGTTAGAGGGTTGTTAGATATTGTCGTTCATAATTTGTAATTGATTTGTCACCCTGAGCTTGTCGAAGGGTCACTCCACCTTATCAAAGGGGGTTAGAGGGTTGTTAGATATTGTCATTCATAATTTGTAATTGATTTGTCACCCTGAGCTTGTCGAAGGGTCTTTCCCCCCTTTTTCAAAGTGGGTTTCGGTTCTAAGTATTTAATAACTAAATTTACTTTATAACTTTATAACTTTATAACTTTATTAACTTTCAACTTGGAACTTAAATTATGCAGAACAAAATAATAATACTCGGCGGCACCGGATTCATCGGTCAGAAATTATCATTCCACCTGAAGCAACACGGATATGATATAATAATTCTTTCCCGTAATCCTGAGACATCCTCAAAACAACTTCCCGAATTTCAGCATGTCAAATGGTCTCCTGAAAAACCTGAATTATGGAATAAACACATCAATGATGCTTATGGTATAATCAACCTCGCTGGTGCCTCAATCGGCGGCAGCCGATGGACAAAAAAATACAAACAAGAAATACTGAACAGCCGCCTCACTGCAACCGACTCTCTTGTCGAATCAATCCTTAAATCCAAAAATCCTACTCAGGTTTTAATCAACGCCTCAGGTGTTGACCTCTACGGCGACACAGGCGATTCCGAAGTAGAAGAATCCTCCCATGTTGGTCAAGGCTTCCTCGCATCAGTCTGCAGTCAATGGGAAGAAGCCGCATCCAATGCATCTGCCAAAACAAGAGTAGTAGCCGCCCGTATGGGGCTTGTCCTGGCTCAGGAAGCACTCGCAATAAAGAAAATGTTATTACCATTCAAATTATTCATCGGAGGTCCAATCGGAACAGGCAGGCAATGGTTCCCCTGGATTCACATTGATGATGTCGTTGAAATGTACAAATGGGTGCTTGAAAATCCCGATATACAAGGTCCCGTAAATTTCGTTTCGCCTCACCAAGTAACTATGAAAGAATTTGCAAAAGCAATGGGAAAAGCACTCCACAGACCATCAATATTCAAAGTCCCGGAATTTATGCTCCGTCTCGCAGTCGGTGAATCAGCCGATATGCTCGTAAATTCAAAGCGTGTAGTCCCTAAGGAGGCTTTGGACAAGGATTTTCAATATAAATATAAGGAATTGGAAAAAGCATTAATTAATCTATGACACAATAGATAGAAAACCATTTATAAAGCGGTATGAATACTATTATATCTATTCATAATGTGTCCACATTTACCAGCCCGGGCTTTTTGAACAATTATTCAATTCTTCTTTCGATGCGGCAATTATTGAATCAACCATACCCGGAATACTTTCTAAATATTCAGTATCATTTTCTTTTTTGGATTTTACTTTCAGGAAAATTGCATAATCCAATAAATCCTGAAGATAATAATAAGGAATTTCATTAGATATTTTTACTAAATCAGATTGTAAAACGTTCATTATACTTTACCAAAGATATAATTAGAACAAAAAATATTAAAAAAAAACGATTTAAATATAAATATAGTTTATTCTTTGAAATTCTTCAATTTTCTTCAAAAAGCATTATTGGATTTTATTTAAAATCTGTCACCCTGGGCGTAGTCGTAGGATCTGCCCCCTTTTTCAAAGGGGGTTCGGGGGTTTTTCTTTTTATACATCATTAAATAACCTTATAATAACCATTGAACCTTAGTAACAAAACCTTATCCCGCCTCGACAAACCTTATTCGACTAATATGGAAATTATTTTGTTAATACTAACCGTATAAACATTGAATCATCATCACTTTCTAATACATTTATCAATTCAACAGTCAATTTTGAATGTACACTATAACCATCATACGATTCTGTTTTTTTATAGGTAATGATTCCCATGAAATTTGATATATCTTTCTTTTTAATTCCAATAATTAAAAAATTGTTGTCAATAAATGTATAAGGTATATTTTTTAGTTCATAAGCATATTTATAATCATATATAGATAGACCCTGTGAGCGACTCCTGAAGTAATCATAAATCTGAATTGATAAATTATTAATTATTTGATTTGTTGAATCAAATGATACTTTAATTCCCATTGCATGAGAAGTTACTGCATTAGAACTAAATTCTTTTATTTTTGAACAACAATAATCAAAATTTTCAAACATATAACTTGTGCATCCTACCAAATCGGCTTCATGTGTAAACCAATAGCGTTCCATTACACTATCTTCATTTGGCCATATACTATTGATATTTTCATAATAATATTCATCTATTTTTATTGTATCATACCATGTATCTTGATGATATTCAGGTGGTGAAAAGTCTTCAGAATTATAGAACATATAAACATCAATAGCAGATATTGTTAATTGTCCATCATTAAACTCAAAATCTCCTAATTTCACCAACTGAAACTCATACATTTTTCCATCTTCAGCAATTGTATCAATCGTATCCCTTCTGAATCCTTTCGCATATCCAATAAATGTATAGGAATCATTATTCAAAACAATCTTTTTTTCCTGCGGATTTCTGTTTGCAAATGAATAATTACTGAACAGTTCATCTGTTTTAAGTATTTTGATTGTTTGAGATGTAACGCCATCACTGAATGATGCGAAGTAAAATCCGGGCAACAAATATTCATTGATTTTTATATTATGATTCCCTTCAGGCAGGCTTTGTTTAAGAGAGAGTATTGTTCTTCCAACTATATTATAAATATTAATTGACATATTTAATTCTCTATTTGCATTTACCCTGAAAGTAAGAGAATTAGTCCCTGACTCAGATTGAATTTGCTCTACAGAAAAGTTCTGCTTTCCATTCCCGTTTGATTCCTTCACTGCAGTGAACCATGTCAAATCAAATGAATCACCAATAATAGTAGCATCAAGCTGTCTTGTATTATTAATAATCTTTACACTGTCCAACTGTACAGCCTCGCTTGTAGTCTTATTTTTCCCGCTGAAATAAATCACCTGCGAATGAAGTGCAGTCATGGCAAATATAATTATCAGACTAATAAGTATTATTCTATTTGCAGAAGATTTCATATTCCATCCTATAATAAAATAAACAGCTATTTATTTCAACGCTAATATATAATAAAAAGTGTAATATATAATGTTATATCTATTCAAATAGAAAAATTCCTGTACACATTAAAAATCTTTCATATATCCCATAACCAAGAGCAGGAGCAGTATGTGGGATATAAAAAGGACCAAACAATGGTAATAATTTTAAAGAAAAGATGAAATAAATTCAAATAATAGAAAATAATATTTGTACGATTACTCAAAAAACCGTATTTTTGAAGTCCCTTTAAATAAGCGTTCTTTGAAAATAGGGAGTACAAGAAGAAAAACAAACTAATTCGAAGTATGATTCTATTTATCTTTGCCAAAAGTATTGATAAGAGGTCAGACTTTGGAATATTAAAACCCACAATAGTGGGTCAGCCAAGAGTTAACAAGCCTTGTGATCTAACTCACGATAATAAATAAATAAAATAAATAAAATAAATAAAACGGAGAGTTTGATCCTGGCTCAGGACGAACGCTGGCGGCGTGCCTAACACATGCAAGTCAAGGAGAATTTTCCCTTCGGGGAATTAGTAAACTGGCGCACGGGTGAGTAACGCGTAGGTAATCTGCCCCAATCTCTGACATAACACCGAGAAATCGGTGCTAATATCAGATGAGGTCCCGACTTGTCGGGATCAAAGGTTTCGGCTGGATTGGGATGAGCCTGCGTCTGATTAGCTTGTTGGTGAGGTAACGGCTCACCAAGGCAACGATCAGTAGCTGGTCTGAGAGGATGATCAGCCACACTGGAACTGAGACACGGTCCAGACTCCTACGGGAGGCAGCAGTGAGGAATATTGGTCAATGGGGGAAACCCTGAACCAGCGACGCCGCGTGAAGGATGAAGGGGCTTTGCCCTGTAAACTTCTGTCGGAAGGGAAGAAAAGCCCCTCATGGGGGCTGGGACTGTACCTTCAAAGGAAGGATCGGCTAACTACGTGCCAGCAGCCGCGGTAATACGTAGGATCCAAGCGTTGTCCGGATTTACTGGGTGTAAAGGGTGCGTAGGCGGACATGTGCGTCAGAGGTTAAATGTCACGGCTCAACCGTGAACCTGCCTTTGATACGGCATGTCTGGAGTGTGAGAGAGGATGGTAGAATTCCTGGTGTAGCGGTGAAATGCGTAGATATCAGGAGGAATACCAGTGGCGAAGGCGGCCATCTGGCTCACAACTGACGCTGAGGCACGAAAGCGTGGGGAGCAAACAGGATTAGATACCCTGGTAGTCCACGCCCTAAACGATGTATGCTTGGTGTTGGAGGGGTCTTCCCTTCAGTGCCGTAGGTAACCCGTTAAGCATACCACCTGGGGAGTACGATCGCAAGTTTGAAACTCAAAGGAATTGACGGGGGCCCGCACAAGCGGTGGATCATGTGGTTCAATTCGATGCAACGCGAAGAACCTTACCTGGGCTTGAAGTACAGGAAGTAGAGAGATGAAAGTCAAACGACCCGTTAAGCCGGTATCCTGTAGAGGTGCTGCATGGCTGTCGTCAGCTCGTGCCGTGAGGTGTTGGGTTAAGTCCCGCAACGAGCGCAACCCTTATCCTTAGTTGCCATCGGGTCAAGCCGGGCACTCTAAGGAGACTGCCTACGCAAGTAGAGAGGAAGGTGGGGACGACGTCAAGTCATCATGGCCCTTATGTCCAGGGCTACACACGTGATACAATGGTCGGTACAGTGGGCGAAGCCGCGAGGTGGAGGAAATCCCCAAAACCGATCTCAGTTCGGATTGTAGTCTGCAACTCGACTACATGAAGTTGGAATCGCTAGTAATCGTAGATCAGCTCGCTACGGTGAATACGTTCCCGGGCCTTGTACACACCGCCCGTCAAGCCATGGAAGTTGGGGGCGCCCGAAGCCGCATTACATGCGTCTAAGGCGAACTCAATGACTGGGGCTAAGTCGTAACAAGGTAGCCGTATCGGAAGGTGCGGCTGGATCACCTCCTTTCTGGAGATTATCCATTAAATTAAACAATTCAATGAGGCTTGTTCTTGGCTATTTCGGAAGTGCTCCCTTTTTTCTGAGAACGCATTATTATGTTCTTTTAAAACTAATATATCATATAACGCAATACAGGATTATTCGTAAAGCGTAAAATTTATAATTTAAAATTTAAAATTTTCAATAAATTTAGAATTCAAAAATTTAAAATGTTTAAATACATTAGTCATTGAAAATTAGATATTCATTGAAAATTAAAAATTGAAAATTATCGGAAGGGCCTGTAGCTCAGCTGGTTAGAGCGCACGCCTGATAAGCGTGAGGTCGGTTGTTCAAGTCAACTCAGGCCCACATCAAGCCCAAGGCGTTTGCACACAAAGCAGTTACAGGGGCCTTTAGCTCAACTGGGAGAGCGCCAGATTTGCATTCTGGAGGTTAGGAGTTCGAGCCTCCTAAGGTCCACAAAACAACAATCAAAAAACAACGAAAGAGCGTCCCGATGCAATCGGGAAGGTTAGGAGTTCGAGCCTCCTAAGGTCCACAAAACAACAATCAAAAAACAACGAAAAAGCGTCCCGATGCAATCGGGAAGGTTAGGAGTTCGAGCCTCCTAAGGTCCACAAAACAACAATCAAAAAACAACGAAAGAGCGTCCCGATGCAATCGGGAAGTTCGGTTTAAGTAAAATTTTCTTTTAAAATTAATATCTCAAATAACGCAATACAGGATTATTCGTATAGCGTAGAATTTATAATTTTCAATTTATAATTATCAATAAATTTAAAATTCAATAATTTAAAATGTTTAAATACATTAGTCATTAGAAATTAAATATTCATTGAAAATTGAAAATTATTGAAAATGGCTTGTAGCTCAGCTGGTTAGAGCGTCCCGATGCAATCGGGAAGGTTAGGAGTTCGAGCCTCCTAAGGTCCACAAAAATTGTTCTTTATTAAATTGGACAGCGGGAGAGCGTCCCGATGCAATCGGGAAGGTTAGGAGTTCGAGCCTCCTAAGGTCCACAAAAATTCAATCAAATTTATTTTCATTTCTTCAAGTCCCTCGCCTTCGGAGAGGGATTTAGGGTGAGGTAAATAAAAATTCAATAACCCAATCACAACCTCTAAACCTTAGTAACAAAACATTATTCCCCCCAACCAACCTTATTAGATTATTATTTTTATTTCCTCAATATCAATCTGAAGAAAGTTTCATTTCTTATCATACCAAAACCCAAAATAGAAAAAAATAAATAATAATTTAGTATAACTAAATTGAGTCTAAGTTATCTTGAGTCTAAGAATAAATTGATTATTGCCTCTTTCTGCATTCTTACCTTCACATCTCTCGGTTCAGAATAGCTTTTCCAAAGTTTTCAACAAACAAAAGATCATTGTACGGTATACCTTCTTGAACCTCCACAAGTAGATGAAGGTGAAATAATTGAAAACTTTACACTAAATATTCCAATCTGGTTGGTAGGTATATTAAACCCATCACTATCTGAACTTACAGATAAAGACCCATCTGTCATAAATCTGGTATTAGTTTGCTGAGAAATAGAAGAGCCATAATTATCAAGAATTTCCCATTTATATGTAACATTGCAACTTCCTATTCCAATAAATGTTATTGTTCCAGTTATCTTTGTACCAATTGAAACATGATCGACCCAAGGAGAAATTTCTAATTCACAATTATTAATAGTACAAGATTGACTTACAATTTGTCTTGATACCACCGGACTTGAAGTACAGCCTTGTTTCGTTGCTATAAACCTTACTTCGCATGTTCCGGAAGCTGGAGTTATAGATTGATACGGGGCTGTTCCGTCAGTTCCGGTTGTACATTGTGTTGAGAAATTTTTACAATCATCTTCTATGCCTACTATAACATTACTTACTGTGTTCCCACTTTGGTCTCTTACAGTTAATGTGAAATTAACAGGTGTCCCAGGTAATTGCTTAGGTACACTTATTGGTGATACATCTAAAGTTAGAATACAATCTGAACCAATAATTTGCCTGGATACTTCTGGACTTGAAGTACAGCCTTGTTTTGTTGCAGTAAACCTTACTTCGCATGTTCCGGAAGCTGGAGTTATAGATTGATACGGGGCTGTTCCGTCAGTTCCGGTTGTACATTGTGTTGAGAAATTTTTACAATCATCTTCTATGCCTACTATAGCATTACTTACTGTGTTCCCACTTTGGTCTCTTACAGTTAATGTGAAATTAACAGGTGTCCCAGGTAATTGCTTAGGTACACTTGTTGGTGATACATCTAAAGTTAGAATACAATCTGAACCAATAATTTGCCTGGATACTTCTGGACTTGAAGTACAGCCTTGTTTTGTTGCAGTAAACCTTACTTCGCATGTTCCGGAAGCTGGAGTTATAGATTGATACGGGGCTGTTCCGTCAGTTCCGGTTGTACATTGTGTTGAGAAATTTTTACAATCATCTTCTATGCCTACTATAGCATTACTTACTGTGTTCCCACTTTGGTCTCTTACAGTTAATGTGAAATTAACAGGTGTCCCAGGTAATTGCTTAGGTACACTTGTTGGTGATACGTCTAATGTTAGTATACAGCTATCTGAACTTATAACAAAAAAATCTAACTCATTACTTGGAATCGGTATAGGAATTTGTATTACGGCAATTGCAGGGCAAGCATGCACAACTACTTTCCCAGAAGTTGCTCCATCAGGAACTCTTACAATAATTTCATTATTATTCCAATTGTTGTATTCTTTTATTTCCTGATTATTTAAACTTACAAAACTCTTTCCTCGCAAAGAGCCTCCTAAACCAAAGCTATTTCCTGTGATTTTAATATTATCACCAATAGAAGCATGATTAGGTATTATTTTTTCTATCACAGGACTTTTCCATATTGTATATTTCCAAGAAAATGCATCCGGTTTATTAAAATCAAGGAATTTTATCCCTAATATTTCTAATACAGCTCCACCCCCACTTTGCACTCCAACACAAAAAGATGCTTGTGGTACTGCTGTCAAATTTTGTAATGAAAAAAGTTCCACTTTGAATTCACCATAAGTACTTGTATTAAAATAAGGGCCAATCATACCATATAATAAAAATAAAAATCTTTTTTCAATATTCAGTTTCAACTCAACTCCTGCTGTTGGTAATATTGGTTCAAATATAGGATTTACTTCGGGCATATCAAGATATGGACCTGCTTCACCATTTTTTTCAAATTTTACACCAACCCCTCCCGTAAAACTTAGTCCGATCTTGCCTTTCCAACCTGCATATAAATTACCATTAACACCAAGATACAATTCAATTTTAGGAGTGAAAACTACGGGTAATGGTATACCAATTGGTGATGGAACAAAAATAACAATTGGATTTAATTCGATTGTTGTTAGAAGTATATTGTATTTTAAAATATCCAATTTACCTGTCGCATTATAATTTAATTGGGGATCGACCGAGCATCTAATACCACCTTTAAATTTTTTTAATTGACTCCCATCTATTTCTAAGATTAAATCAATATCAAAATTTACTTTTACTTCCCCATTTATTTTTAATACTGGATTTGCATTAGCTGATGGTATTCTAAGAGTATCAATCGTAAAAGTTAATTCAAGTCGTTCCTGTTCTAAAGTTCTAGGATTATCCACACTCTTATCATTAAATCCTTTTAAACTGATCCCTTCAGTTAATGATATATTTCTTATCATTTTCTTAATAACAGGTGAGGAATAATTAATTTTACATTTCTCTATTGCATCTGTTATAGCAGCCTGTTCTGTTATTACAGATTTAATCCCATTTGATGAATCTATTCCAATTATTTTTCTAATAAATCCATCCCCTGAATCAGAGACCATAATATCATTAATACTAAGGTTATCAATTATTTCTTCGCCTTTTTTAAAGACATATAAAATTGAGTCTCGTGAAATTAGATTTTTACGAAGAGTATCAGAAAGAATTATCTTAGTATGTTGAGATATAATTGTTTGATTTGGAGATGTTGGAAAAGGGTTTCCATCTTCTCTACAACTACAAAGAATAATTATATGTGCTATAAAAAACCATATCATTGAATGACGAAAGTGTACTTTTTTTCTCATGATATTGCCTCAAAAAAGTTATTAATCATTTTTTACAAATATTATATTTCATAACTTAAAGGATACATTTAAACTCAAAGCTAAATAATTATTATTCATAGACTTATAATTAATTGTATTTGGTATTATAAGATTAAAATTATTAAAATTTATCATGTATCTAACTTCAAATGATACAAAAACTGGATAAAAAATACTAAATTTATAAGTATCAATTCCAATTGTCAAACCATAATCCCACTTAGGTAAATCTTGAAAATCATTAATATATGCTATATATTCATTATCATTGGTTGACCCTTTTAAAAATGATAATTCATTGATGTCGGCTAAATAATTTATACCAGGACCAATAAAAATCTCAATAGGATTCAAGACTTTCCATTTTATTAGCATACCAAAATCTAAATAATTCATTGATGATCTATAAGAAATATATTCATTAAGATAAGTTGATTGCCATTTTGCACCTATAAGAGTGAATAAGATTTCAGGTTGAATGGACAAATAGTTATTCTCTGTAATGCCAATTTCAAAAAATATACCTGTTATTATATTGGGATTAAGTTGTGCCTGTTTTGGTGATTCAGTTCCAGTATAAAATGAATGATTAATCCCCACTTTGAAACCAATAAAATTATCAACAATTGATATTTCATCAACATTTATTTTTTCTTTGTACTTTATACATTCTTTTAAAATATCTGAAAAATTTCTTATTCTTTTTGTTATTATTTGAATATTATCAATCATTTCATTAATTCGGTGAGCATACATATTTGGTTCATTTTGTGGTTCTATCCCATCAAAAATATATTCATCATACCCCGCTTCATTTTGTTGTTTAATTATTGTTGTTGTTAGTATTAAATTTTTTATTGAAGAATCAATTTTAAAATATTCATTGTTAATGTAACTAATATCACAAATTGATTCATTTTTATATAGAAATCTTGTAAAATTTAGCCAGACTGAATCTTTTACCCTATTTGCTTTTATATACTCTAATTCATTATAATTATACTCCATATTTGCAATTGTTATAGCCTGAAGCTTATCATTAATATTTTTTATTTTATTGATATTCTCTTCATAAACTTGAATTATAGAGGGATTTATATTATCAGAAATAAATTGCATTCTTAATTTTCTTAATGTATCTAACATGATAACTGAATTAATATAACTGCTTTCAACAAGTCCCTTCCTTAACACTGTTTCAAAAATACTTACTGCCTCAGTTACATTCTTTATTGATAAATTTAAATAATTTAACATTTTTAAAGAATCATTTTCATATAATAAGTAATCATTATAATAATTTTTATTAAATGCACTATCAAATCTATCATGATAGACCATACTTATATGTAGCTTTATTTGTGCAATGCGGTATAAATCGTTATTTCTTTCTGCACTTTCTAAAAGATTTTGAAAATTAATAAGTGCATTTTCATAATCTCCAATTGCTCTTTGACCATTAGCCATATGGAAGCACCTCTCAAACATAAAGTTATCCACATGATATTGCTTCGAGCAAGGATAATCATCATGATATTGACAAAATAATTTCCATTGCATTGCCAATAACAAAATTGAAAGAACCAGAGAAAAAAATACTTTACCCATTCTTTTAGGAACAAAACATTATTATTTTATAATCTATTTATTTGTTATATGGAATAATTATTTGTAACTTCACTATGAACACCTACAATAGTATCGTTTTCAAATTGTATCTTCTGTATTTGAGAAACTGAAATTTTTACAGTGCTGTCCTTTAAAGTTATAACGATAGTATCGCTTTGTGCCTGAACGATTAATGCAAAGCAAAATGATAATACAATGATAAGTAAAGAAAACCTCATATTTCCTCCAATAATTATATATTATATTATGAAATAATTTGATATAATGCAAATCATTTTTTTTTGTAAAAATATTTCTATGGAGTCATAATTTATTTAAATGTTAATTTCATTAATAATCATTTTTGTAAAAAAGCCCAATCCCTAGACCCCATGCCCTATTTCACATTTATCCTATTTAACAAATTATTATTAACTGAGAAATAAATCCAAATATTTTCAATAATCAGAAAATAATATTTGTACAAAAGCGCAAAAAACCGTATTTTTGAAGTCCCTTTAAATAGGCGTTCATTGAAAATTCAGGTGAGAAGCATCATTTAAGAATGCTTCTGGGAAGAGCCACAAAAATATTATGTTGTAATACCGAGTCATGAAGAAGAAACTCGTGACGGGCATGGTATAACAACCCAAAATAATTCGGTAAGTTAGTAAGGGCATACGGTGGATGCCTTGGCACAGAGAGGCGATGAAGGACGCGACTACCTGCGATAAGCCCCGGGAAGCTGGAAATGAGCTTTGATCCGGGGATTTCCGAATGGGATAACCCGGCAGGATTAATATTCTGCCATCAGAAATGAGGCTAACCCGGGGAAGTGAAACATCTCAGTACCCGGAGGAAAAGAAATCGAACGAGATTCCCGGAGTAGCGGCGAGCGAAATGGGAACAGCCTAAACCACGGTGCATGCACCGTGGGGTTGTAGGACCTCCCACAACCTTGCTTATGAATAGTAGAATGTTCTGGAAAGTTCAACCATAGAAGGTGACAGTCCTGTAAACGAAATTCAGAAGCAAGCGGGGGGTATCCTGAGTACTGCGGAGCAAGTGGAATTCTGCAGGAATCCGGGCCGACCACGGTCTAAGGCTAAATACTCCTCTGTGACCGATAGTGTACCAGTACCGTGAGGGAAAGGTGAAAAGAACCCTTCAGAAGGGAGTGAAAAGAACCTGAAACCGTATGCTTACAAACGGTGGGAGCAAAATATGATTCTTCGGAATCATAATGAGTGACCTCGTGCCTTTTGCTTAATGAGCCAACGAGTTGCTCGTTACGTGCAAGGGTAAGGCTCTATGAGCCGCACCCGCAGCGAAAGCAAGTCTGAATAGGGCGAATCAGTACGTAGCGGCAGACGCGAAACTGTGTGATCTATCCATGGTCAGGATGAAGCGTAGGTAACACTACGTGGAGGTCCGAACTAGTGTGGGTTGAAAACCGCTTGGATGAACTGTGGATAGGGGTGAAAGGCCAATCAAACTCAGTTATAGCTCGTACTCCCCGAAATGTTTTTAGGAACAGCCTTGCAATAGTGTACCGGAGGTAGGGCTCTGATTGGGCTAGGGCCGTTACAGCGGTACCAACCCCAGATAAACTACAAATTCCGGCTACATGGTCTGCAGGAGTGAGGCGGTGAGGGATAAGCTTCATTGCCGAGAGGGAAATAACCCAGACCTACAACTAAGGTCCCCAAGTAAATGCTAACAGATAAAGGAGGTTGTGTTGCTGAGACAGCCAGGATGTTGGCTTAGAAGCAGCCATTCATTCAAAGAGTGCGTAATAGCTCACTGGTCGAGCGACACAGCGCCGATAATACTCGGGACTAAGCATTTCACCGAAGTTTAGGATTTCTAGCAATAGAAGTGGTAGGGGAGCATTCCGTAGGCATCGAAGGTGTGATGTGAGTCATGCTGGAGCGTACGGAAGAGCAAATGTTGGCATAAGTAACGATAATTCAGATGAGAATTCTGGACGCCGAAAACCTAAGGTTTCCTTGAGCTCTGTTCGTCATCTCAGGGTTAGTCGGCCCCTAAGGCGAGGCTGAGAAGCGTAGTCGATGGAAAGCAGGCAAATTAAAACATTCCTGCACCACCAAAAACGTTAACCACAGGGACGCAGGAGCGTAGTTGCACCGGTTTAATGGCTATACCGGTGTAGTGAAGCACCTGCCGAGAAAAGCTGTGGGAATTGTTCAGGTGACCGTACCGTAAACCGACACAGGTGGGTGGGTTGAATATACTAAGGCGCGCGAGTGAGTCGTGGTTAAGGAACTCGGCAAATTAACCCCGTAACTTCGGGAGAAGGGGTGCTCCGGGCAACCGGAGCCGCAGTGAAATGGCCCAGGCGACTGTTTAACAAAAACACAGCACTCTGCTAACACGTGAAGTGGATGTATAGGGTGTGACACCTGCCCGGTGCCGGAAGGTTAAAAGGAGGAGTCATCCCGATTCGTCGGGAGAAGCCCTGAATTGAAGCCCCGGTAAACGGCGGCCGTAACTATAGAATAAGGACACTGTAGTTACTATAATAAATTTAGCTATATGCTGGAAAATCCGGTGTATCCGCTGCTACTCATTGCTAAATCTCACAAGAGATTGAATACGGCAATAGTGAAAATGCAAGCGGTGCGGACAATCAGCAGGAAAGGAGTGAATTAATGCTAAATCTGAAAAAAATCCCTCTCGCAACCGGCTACTACCTAGCAGGTTTTGCAGACGGAGAAGGAAGTTTTAACGTAAGTTTCCGTCCCAGAGCTGACTTTTCAGCTCATTGGAAAATATCACTGTGTTTCAATATATCTCAAAAAGATGCCGTAATATTATCTGCATTCAAGCGAACTCTCCAATGCGGAACCATGAGACAACGAAAAGACGGAATTTGGTATTACGAAGTGAATAATCTAGAATCCATTCGTAATAACGTAATTCCTTTTTTCAACAAATTTCGGTTTCGCTCTGCAAAAAAGAAAAGAGATTTCGCCAAATTCAAAGAAATTGCAGAATTAATGCTCGATAATAAACACTTAACTCTTGATGGTATAAAAGAAATACTGATAATCAGATATGATATGAATGACGGAGGCAAACGCAGATACAGTGACGAAGAAATTTTGTCACATTACACTAATCCTCAGAGACTACACGCTAAACACTGACATCAATCAGTGATGATATAGTCCGAACTGTATGGCGACATACAGAGGCAGGCAGAAATGCCCTGCCCCTTTAAATAATCAAACGATAATTTAAAGACGTAACATATTGAACGGTCCTAAGGTAGCGAAATTCCTTGTCGGGTAAGTTCCGACCTGCACGAATGGTGTAACGATCTGGGCACTGTCTCAACCACGAGCTCGGTGAAATTGTGGTACCGGTGAAGACGCCGGTTACCCGCACATGGACGGAAAGACCCCGTGCACCTTTACTGCAGCTTAATATTGGGTTTGGCTGCAGCTTGCGTAGGATAGGTGGGAGGCTTCGAAGCGGGACTCGCGGGTTCCGCAGAGCCAACGGTGAAATACCACCCTTGCTGCAATTGGATCCTAACCCGGAGGAGTGCATCCTCGGGGACAGTGTTAGGTGGGCAGTTTGACTGGGGCGGTCGCCTCCTAAATCGTAACGGAGGCTTACAAAGGTTACCTCAGCACGGTTGGTAATCGTGCTTAGAGCGCAAAGGCATAAGGTAGCTTAACTGCGAGACATACAGGTCGAGCAGGTGCGAAAGCAGGTCTTAGTGATCCGGCGGCACTGTGTGGAAGGGCCGTCGCTCAAAGGATAAAAGGTACGCCGGGGATAACAGGCTGATCTTCCCCAAGAGTTCATATCGACGGGAAGGTTTGGCACCTCGATGTCGGCTCATCGCATCCTGGGGCTGGAGAAGGTCCCAAGGGTTTGGCTGTTCGCCAATTAAAGCGGTACGTGAGCTGGGTTCAGAACGTCGTGAGACAGTTCGGTCCCTATCCTGTGCGGGCGGAGGACAATTGAGGGACCCCGTCATTAGTACGAGAGGACCGTGACGCCAGGACCTACGGTGTATCTGTTGTTACGCCAGTAGCATTGCAGAGTAGCCATGTCCTGAAAGGATAAGCGCTGAAAGCATCTCAAGCGCGAAACCTATCCCAAGATTAGTTGTCCCAATTAGTAAGGACCCAGGTAGATGACCTGGTTGATAGGCTTTACGTGGAAGTGTAGTAATACACGCAGCGGAGAAGTACTAATAGTCCGAGGACTTACCGTTTAATTTTTTTAGGTTGTTCTACCGACGCCCTTTTAAGTCGCGTGACTTCTTCATGACTTGATATTGCAACAAAAAGTCATTAGTCATTAGTCTCAAGTCAATAGTCATTAATTACTATTCACTTTCGACTTTCGACTGTCAACTTTCGACTATTATAGTGTTGGTTTCTTCCCAAACCAAACCTGATAAACAGAAAATAATTGAAAATTGAGAATTGAGAATTAATTCAACACTCAAAACTCAACACTCAAAATTTTTATAAAATTACCCGGTGACAATTGCGCAAGGGAAACACCTCTTCCCATTCCGAACAGAGAAGTTAAGCCTTGTTGCGTCGATGGTACTGCTCGGATTCCCGTGTGGGAGAGTAGATAGTTGCCGGGTTTTTTTGTTTTTAGGCTGTAGACTTTTAGACTGTTAGACTATTAGGTAAATGTCACCCTTTGCCTGTCGAAGGGTCTCCACATTGTCATTCCGCACTTGATGAGGAATCCATAGCGTTCAACCCGCATCAAATCAATATAACAATTCTATCACTTTAGTGAATATTTATAAAAGTATAAGTAACTAAATTTTTTTCTTTGTAAATTCAAAAATTATAACTAAATTTGTTACTTAAAGTCAACATAGATTATGATAAAAAAGGGATTAATAAATGAGTTAATAAAAACCAATGCTTTAACTAGCATTGAGCAACATTTGTTATATTCTTATTTAACAAATAATAAAATAGATTATTCAAAAAGTCCAATCTTATTAAATTATTTAAAAAACTTTGAACAAAACCCTCAATTGTTATTTGATACGTATTCGTTAAATATTTCTTCAATCAAAGAACTTGAGAACTATTTAGAACTGATAATTCCAAATAGTGACAGAAAATTTAACGGCGCATTTTTTACACCTGATTTCATTATTGACTATATCATAAACGAAATTAGACCAAAAGAGAATGATACCAACCTAGACAATTGTTGCGGTAGTGGAGCATTTTTAGTTGGCTTAACCGACTATTACAAACGAAATTTCAACAAACCAATTAAAAAAATTCTTAGAGAAAATATTTACGGTTCAGACATTCTAGAATATAATATTCGTAGAGCTAAACTCATTCTGACAATTTATGCATTGCAATTTGGCGAAATACTTGAAGACGATGATTTCAACCTTTGGCATCAAGATAGTTTACGCACTAAATGGATTATGAATTTTGATAATATAGTCGGCAACCCACCTTATGTTAAGTTTCAAGATCTGACTGAAGAAAATCGGAATTATTTGACAAAGCAATGGACTTCAGTTGAGGGTGGAACCTTCAATTTATATTTTGCTTTTTTTGAATTAGGTTATAAATTACTAAAACCTTCTGGAAAGCTTGGATACATAACACCTAACAATTATTTCACATCTTTATCTGGTGAATCACTTCGTAAATATTTTTATAATCAAAAATGTATTTCACGAATAATTGATTTCAACCACAAAAAAGTTTTTGATGCTCAAACATATACTGCTATTACATTTATTACAAAAGAAAAAAATGAATCAATTATTTACGATAGATTGGATGAAAATCAAAGCCCTGAAACATTTTTAGCAAATGCTAATGGTTCCCAAAACTATTTAAAAAATCTTAATGTAAAAAAGTGGAGACTTTTTAAAGCAGACGAGAAAGAAAACATAAGAATTATCGAAACTATTGGAACTCCAATAGGAAAACTATTTGAAATTTGCGTTGGAATTGCAACCTTAAAAGACGAAATATTTTTTATTGATGGAAACATTGAAAAAAACGGTTATTATATCAAAACAACAAATAATGGAATTTATGAAATTGAGAAAACTGCAACAAAAACAGTTTATAAAATATCGGATTTCAAAACACAGGATGAAATTACTCGAAATACAAGGAAGATAATTTTTCCTTACATTGTAAAAAACGGAATTGCTACTGCTATTCAGGAAATTGAATTCAAAAAGAAATTTCCAAAATGCTTCAATTATTTTCTATCGGAAAAAGAAAATTTACTTGCCAGAGATAAAGGCAAAGTTAAATATGATCCATTCTTTGCCTGGGGAAGAACACAGGGATTGACAAAATCGGGAAAAAAAATTCTAAGTCCCACTTTTAGTAAATATCCTAGATTTTTACTTATTCTTGAAGATGACGCTTTTTTCACAAATGGATATGGTATTTACTTTAGAAAAAAACAAAAAAATTCTTTGTTTACTGAAATGGTAAATCCAATTACAAAAGTTGAAAATATTGATGTTGTTCAAAAAATACTGAACTCATATCTAATGCATTACTATATAAGCAAAACAAGTATTGCAATTGAAGGTGGTTACCCTTGTTACCAAAAAAACTTTATTGAAAATTTTACGATTCCTGAATTTTCAGAAGAAGAAATTGAAATGCTTCGTTCAATTAATGATAATAAAGAAATTGATATTTTTCTTTTAGAAAAATATCATTTAAACTTCCCTGTTCCAAATCTTGTTGAGTAAATTTTGAGTAAATCCGGTACGAAACTTGGAAAATTCAAGTTTGTAATTGAAGCTATGGAATTATCGGGCAGTAAATTATCGGCTTTTAATTCTGCATCTGTATTATAAACTTTGGGAACTTTCTGACTAAAATCAACAATCAGTAAACAAACTCTTTCGTATTTATAATGGTCAGCGGCAATGAGTTGACGGTTATTAACAGCTGCAAATGAAAGTAAATATTTTTCAATATGTTTTGAAATACCTTTTATATTTCTGAATTTAATTTCTTTTTTGTTTGCTCCTGCACTATCATATTCATTAACAGCAATCATATAAAATTCACCTAAAACCATTTTTGGACAGCGTAAATGTAAATTCAATGCTTCAGCAAAAGTTCTTTCATAAAGTGTATCAAAGTTTTTAGCAGAACTACTTAACTGACTACGTATATTTATTGAAAGTGATTGTTGAGTTAAATCAAATCCAAATTCATCTTCTTGACCGTAAAGTATTCCTTGAAATTTCAAGATTTCCATTTTTGCTTTTACATCATTGGGTGATACACAAACATCTTGGTCTTTCTTTTTGAAAAAACCAGCAAGAGACATTTCACCATATGATTTACCTAAGGATGGATTTAATAAATCTGGATTCACTTTATTTCGTATTAGCTCAGTTTTTATAACTTCGTGTAAAAGTTTTATCGGTTTTTGACTTCTGATAAGGTTATTTTTACCTTCAGTGCCAGTAGACTTGATAGCATTTTCAACAGACCGCTTAATTTCATTTAGTGCGGTTTGTAGTGTTGTCAATTTCGCCATAATTAAAAAATTCTTTTAGTGATAACCCAAAAGCCTTTGCAATCTTTTCAATATTTACAATCGAAACATTTCGTTGACCATTTTCAATACTTGCAATGTAACTTCTATCCAAATCAGCAGTATAAGCTAAATCCTTTTGAGCCATTTGAGTGACTTCACGGAGTTGCTTTATTCTTTGCCCAATTTTTTGTTTTACATTCACTTTGCAAAAATCTTAATTTGTTGACTATAAATCAAAGACTATAAGTAACATCTTTAACAATTTTTTCAAGAAATAATTATCAATTTTCAATTATTTTAAAACCGTTTTAAAACCGTTTTCTTGACATATCACTCCCACATCCTTATTTTTGCACCGCATGTTCTTTGCTAAACAATGTCGGGCTCCATCAGCCGAAGCCAATATGAATTGCTCCCTTTTCAAAAGGGGATTCAGGGGTTTTTACTGCCATTTTACAATTTCAAATTAAATCATTAAACCACCACCGCCATAGGCGGTGGATTTCTAAACACTCTAAAAGAGTGTAAAATTTTCCATGTATTTTTCTTGCTCCCTCTCTTCATCTTCCTGGTATTTGACATATTTCCTTATCATCTCCT
>Ga0208373_1000705_pt1 | contig 53625 bp, 65 predicted proteins | sample RifOxyC2_FD_184036 | JGI IMG/M metagenome (GOLD analysis project Ga0208373, IMG submission 184036) | Soil microbial communities from Rifle, Colorado - Rifle Oxygen_injection C2 (SPAdes) | ecosystem: Environmental > Terrestrial > Deep subsurface > Rock core/Sediment | place: Rifle, Colorado...
AGACTTTGCCGCCGACTTCTTTCAGATTCCGCTTCGCAACGGACACCCTTGTCTTTAGCTAACGATTCCCACTATCAAGGCTCGTTCGGGACTTTCACCCTGTAGTTATAGTTCATGCCAGGCACACTAACAAAAAAGGCATCATTGCTGATGCCTTTATAAAAAATTATATTCACAATACGAATCAGGATTTTTCTTCATCCCCTGATTCGTCTTTTGGTTCTTCTTCTGATGTATCAGCCGATTCATCAGCAACTTCTTCTTCTTCTGTCTCTGCTATCGGTTTTTCGGGCATTTTTGGTTTAATTGCTTTTTTGTCAACTTTGTCTTCGGCTACTTCAGTCTCATGTGCCTCTTCAGATTCAGTTTTCTTTGCTTTCTTACCCCTTTTCTTCGACTCGGCTTTCTTTGCCATAGCTTTTTTTCTTGCCTTCAGAGATACAGTGCCATCCTGCGGAGCAGACCAGTCAACCAATTCGATAATAGCAGCTTCTCCACCATCGCCTCTGCGTGTACCGAGTTTAGTAATTCTACAATAGCCACCGGGCCTTTCCTCGACAAGCGGTGCAATCGTATCGAATAATTCCTGCAAAACAGCTTTATTTCTTATATCCCTTCCTACTACTCTGCGGCTGTGAACATCAACCTTCTGCCCTTCGGCAAGCAATCCGCTTTTCTCATTCTGCAGTGCTTTCTTGGCTTTGGTGATTAACTGTTCGGCGAAGGGCCTCAGCTCTTTTGCCTTGGCAAGCGTTGTTTTAACATGTTTATGTTCAAACAATGAAGTCGCAAGGTTTTTCATTAACGCTTTCCTGTGCGATGCCGTCCTGTTTAGTTTTCTTCCTCTAACCTGGTGTCTCATTTTAATTCTCTGTCAATTCAAAACAAAAAAAGTTTTTCCCAATTCAATTTTAATAATTGTCGCTAAGCAAACTTACTTTCTTAGGTTCATCCTTAATATACTTGTCTATATTCATTCCGAATTCTAGCCCAAATGAATGTACGACTTCACCTAATTCGGCAAGAGATTTTCTTCCGAAATTCCTGAATTTCAGCAGTTCATGCTCCTGCAGGGATATTAATTCTGCAAGGTTCTTTATGTTTGCCGCCTTAAGGCAGTTATGTGCCCTGACCGATAATTCAAGCTCGTCAACCGGAGTCAGCAAAATTTTACGAAGCCTGTTCCTTTCGGCTTCCTTTACTTCTTCCTCGACCGGAATTGGCTGTGGAACTTCTTCTTCTTCTTCGTTAAAGTGAATAAAAAGCTTAATATGGTCATTCATAATTTTTGCCGAATTATGCAAAGCATCATCAGGTGCTATTGTACCATCGGTAATAACATCGAGAATAAGTTTTTCATAATCGGTTTTCTGGCCTACTCTATAAGGTTCAATAGTATATATTACATTCTTAATCGGAGTATATATAGCATCGATAGGAAGCATACCAATCGGAAAATCCGTCAACTGATGGTCTTCTGCCGGAACATAACCTTTACCTCTGCCGATTCTAATCTCGACGTCAAATTCGGCATCATCAGCCAGCGTTCCGATGTAATGGTTTGGGTCAAGCACTTCTATGTCGTTGGTAGCTTCCTGTATGTCCTTTGCTGTCCATACAAGCGGCCCTTTCAGGTGGAAATTAATCCACTGAGCTTTTTTATCTACGGTTTTCAATCTGACCGACTTCAGATTAAGAATAATTTCCGAAACATCTTCAATCACACCGGGGACAGTCTGAAACTCATGCAAAACATCGGTAATCTTAACACCGATTATTGCAGCACCGGGAATAGAAGATAAAAGAATACGGCGGAGCGAATTACCGATGGTCACGCCATAGCCTTGCTCCAGCGGTTGAAGAACAAATCTTCCGTGGTCCTTTTTTTGTGTTTCCTCAATCTGTACCCTCTCGGGCATTTGCATTTGAATATTCATACTTGCCTGTTCTGCTGTTTATTAATTAAATGGCTGTTAATTTAATTTCCCAAAAAAAATTTAATTATACCCTTCTCCTTTTCGACGGCCTGCAACCGTTGTGAGGTATCGGGGTTTTATCGAGAATACTGTGAACCTCGAGGCCTGCCATTGTCAAAGCCCTTATGGCGGCTTCTCTTCCTGCTCCCGGGCCTTTTACGACAACATCAACCTTCCTCAATCCGAGGTCAAAGGCTTCTTTTGCTGTTCTTTCGGCTGATACCTGCGAGGCATAAGGTGTGTTCTTTTTTGAACCTCTAAAACCGTTTTTGCCTGCCGAGGACCAGCAAATAGTATTACCATACATATCTGTGATGGTAACCATAACATTATTGAACGATGCCCTGATGAACACCTTTCCGTGTATATCGGATACAATTTTCTTTTTTGTTTTCTTCTTTACAGTTGCCATGTTATTTCAAAAATTATTAATAAAAATAAAATTCTATTAAGTTAGCGATGGGGCTATTTCTTAGCCATAGCCTTTTTCTTACCTGCAACGGTTTTACGTTTACCTTTGCGCGTTCTGGAATTAGTTCTTGTTCTCTGCCCCCTGACCGGCAACCCTTTCCTGTGCCTTAATCCGCGGTAGCATCCAATATCCATAAGCCGCTTGATATTCATCTGAACTTCCGAGCGAAGCTGCCCTTCAACCTTTACGGTTTCCTGTAAAACAGAGCGAATACGGGCTATCTCATCATCCGTCCAATCGTTAACTTTTTTGCTTTCGTCAACTTCGGCTTTAGCTAACACCTTTTCTGATGTTTTCTTGCCGATTCCGAAAACATAAGTAAGCCCGATAACACCGCGCTTATTTTTTGGAAGGTCTATACCTGCAATTCTTGCCACAACATTACTCCTTATTTAAGAATTAACCCTGTCTTTGCTTAAAGCGGGGATTCTTTTTATTAATAATATAAATTCTACCTTTTCTGCGTACAATCTTATCGTCAGGATTTCTTTTCTTAATGGATGCTTGTACTTTCATCTTTATCTCTTTATCTATATTTTTAAATACTAAATTCTTATTTATAACGGTAGATTATTCTACCCTTCGACAAATCATAAGGGGATAATTCAACCGTAACTTTATCACCCTGCAAAATTTTAATAAAATTCATTCTCATTTTTCCTGATATATGTGCCAAAATTTTATGGCCATTTTCAAAACGAACAACAAATTGAGTGTTGGGGAGAGTCTCCTCAATAATTCCATCAACACGAATCAATTCCTGCTTCGACATATATCATCATTCCCTAATAGTCAAAATTAATGGATAACGGTCATCAACGATAACTGTATGCTCAAAATGAGCTGCCGGCTTACCATCCACAGTCCTGACAGTCCAGCCGTCCGATTCTGTTCTAACCAATTTTGTACCTGCATGAACCATCGGTTCAATTGCAAGAGCCATACCTTTTTCAAGTTTTACATTCGGATATTTCGACCTGTGCAGAAGCGGCGGTACAAAATTCGGGATAGGTGGCTCTTCGTGAAGATTTTTCCCAATCCCATGTCCAACCAGTTCCCGTGTTACCGAATAGCCCTTGCTTTCTACATACTCCTGAACAGCTCTCGATATATCATACACTTTGTTTCTGCTGACAGCTTTTTCTATACCAAGCATCAAGGATTCCTGTGTGATTCGCATCAGTCTTGCCTTATCATCGCTTATTGTGCCTACTGCATAAGTAACTGCACTGTCACCGAAGTATCCGTCAAGCTCTGCACCGCAGTCAATCGAAACAATCTGCCCTTCCTCAAGTTTCCTTTTTCCCGGCATCCCGTGAACCACTTCATCATTAATTGATACACAAAGCGTATAAGGAAACTTTTTGCCGTCAACCATATAACCCTTGAATGCAGGTTTTGCACCTTTTGACAAAATATAATCCTCCGCTATTTTGTCAATCTCAAGAGTCTCGGTGCCGGGCTTCATAAACTTCTCGACTAAAGTAAGTGTTTCGGCAACTATTCTGCACGATTTTTCTATCTTGCTGATTTCATTTTCGGTTTTTATTGATGGGAATTTCATTTCTATACCCGCATTAAAAACCGCCTTGTCCGACCCTGCCTTTTATTTTACCGCTCTTCATGAAGCCGTCATAATGCCTCATCAGCAGGTAGGATTCTATTTGCTGTAATGTATCAAGCGCCACGCCTATTATAATCAGCAAGCTTGTACCTCCAAAGAACGAAGCGAAGTTGCTTGTAACTGCAAATATATTTGTAACAAAAGTCGGTAATATCGCTACTATAGCCAGGAATATAGAACCCGGCAATGTTATTCTCGTTAAAATTTGGTCTATGTATTCTGAGGTTGGTTTCCCGGGCCTGATGCCGGGGATAAAGCCACCCTGCTTTTTCATGTTATCTGCAATGTCTTTCGGATTGAAAACAATTGCAGTATAAAAATATGTAAAGAACACAATCATTAATCCGTAAATACCCGCATAAACAAATGACTCGTAGCTGAAAAGCCTTGCAAGTGTTGAAAGAAACTCTGATTCCGGAAAAAAGCTCAATACTGTATTTGGAACAAACATCAATGACTGTGCAAAAATTATAGGCATTACACCTGCGGTATTCACCCTTAGAGGTATATATTGTGTTGTTCCTCCATATACCTTCCGCCCGACCTGCCTTCTTGCATATTGCACAGGGATTCTCCTCGCACCCTGAGTAACCAATACAACGCCGGCAATAATTGCAACCAATATCACTAAAATGATTAATTCAACAATCCAGTTCCTCTGGCCAACTTCAATTAGCTTATACTCCTGGAAAACTGATTCAGGCAGCCTTGCAATTATTCCAATAAATATTATTAAAGATATACCATTCCCAATGCCTCTGTCTGTGATTTGCTCGCCCAGCCACATCATAAAAACCGTTCCTGCTGTAAGCAAAAACACTGTTGAAATTGTGAATAACACAGGGTCAACAGGCACAAGCGGGGCCCCTGTAGTAACTGTGTTTAAATGCCTGACAGTCGTTCCGTAAGCCTGAAGAGCTGATATCCCTACGGTTAACATTCTTGTCCACTGGTTTATTTTTCTTCTGCCTTCTTCACCTTCTCTTTGAAGCCTTTGAAGTTCCGGAACAACAATCCCGCCAAGCTGAAGAATTATTGATGCCGTAATATATGGCATCACACCAAGAGCAAAAATGGCAGCGTTAGACCATGCACCTCCAACAAACAAGTCAAATAAACCAAACAGGGTGCCTTCATCCGAACCCATTGTTGTTTGAAGCACTCCAATATCAATACCCGGAAGAGTAATATGCGCCCCAACTCTGACTACAACAAGTATAAGCAGAGTGGTAATCATCCTCTTCCTAAGCTCTTCTATCCTGAAGATATTCTGTATTGTCTGAACAAAACTACTCATGAATCGTTACTGTCCCTCCGGCAGTTTCAATTTTTTGCTTTGCCGATGCCGAAACACTATGTGCTTCAACTTTCAATGCTGTGTTAACAGCACCATTGCCAAGAATTTTCAAGGGCAATGATTTTTTACCGATAACACCAAGTTTGTATAAAATATCAAAACTTACTTTATTATCTTCGATTTTATTTTTTTCAACCAATTCCTGAAGTTTACCGACATTAACGACCTGGTATTCAACGCGGTTCCGGTTGAAAAAACCGAACTTCGGAAGCCTTCTGTTCAACGGCATTTGTCCTCCTTCGAACCATACATGTACTCTTGCACCGGCACGAGACTGCTGTCCTTTATGCCCCTTTGTGGATGTTCCCCCAAAGCCTGAACCGGGGCCTCTTCCGATTCTTTTCTTTTTATGTCTGGCGCCTTCAGCGTGTTTTAAATTTCCAATGTGTTTCATTTTAATAATGTCTCTTTATTAATTTGCAACTTGTTCAACTTTTACCAAATGCTTAACGACTTCGAGCATCCCCCTTGTCTGAGGGTTGTCAGGCAGAATATTCGAGTAATTTGGCCTGCCTAAGCCGAGTGCCTCGATTGTAAGCTTTTGCTTTTTGCTTCTGTCAATTATACTCCTAATCTGCGTTACTTTAAGTTTATTCATTTTATCACCTGTCATACGGCTCGTTCAAATTATCCGTTAATAACTTTTTCAACTGGAATTCCACGTCTTGCGGCAACTGCTGCGGCATCATTAAGCTGTAACAATCCCTGCATTGCTGCTTTTACTGTATTGTGAGGATTAGAAGAGCCAAGGCTCTTGGTCAAAACGTCCTGAACCCCTGCTAGCTCGAGTATGGCACGAACACCGCCTGCGGCGATTACGCCTGTTCCGGGGCTTGCGGGCCTGATTAGAACTTTTGCAGCACCGAATCTTCCGATAACTTCATGGGGTATTGTAGAACCTTGCAGGCGAATAGATGAAATATGCTTTTTTGCAGATTCCGTTGCTTTTGCTACTGCATCAACAACCTCACCTGCTTTGCCTAAGCCATAGCCGACTTTTCCATATCCGTCTCCAACCACAACGATTGCAGAAAAGCTGAATCTTCTTCCGCCTTTCACTACCTTTGCGGTCCTTCCCACATAAACAAGTTTATCTTTTAATTCAAGTTCAGATGCTTTTACCTTCGACACTTCTTACTCCTTTTGTCTTTAATTAAAATTCAAGGCCATTTTCACGTGCTGCATCAGCCAAAGCCTTAATACGTCCATGGTACAAATAACCATTCCTATCGAATGCAACTTTTTTAATATTTTTTTCAATTGCTGCTTTTGCAATAGCCGCACCAACCAGTTTACTTTTTTCAATTTTTTTCGTTTTTGGAGTTACTTTTTCTGCTACATCTTTATTTAATGTAGAAGCGAAAGCCAAAGTTTTTCCCTGCTCATCGTCAATAATCTGAGCATAAATATGTTTAAGGCTTTTCGTAACGGTCATTCTTGGTTTATCCGGTGTACCGCTTATTTCCTTTCTCACCGAAAGTTTTCGCCTCAATCTTCTTTTCTTTTTTATATCGTTAGATTTCATGGCTAACCATCAACTCATAAAAATTAAAAATACTACTTAGCTGTTGTCTTGCCGGCTTTATGCCTGACATATTCATTTTCATACCTGATTCCCTTTCCTTTGTATGGCTCCGGCGGCCTTAAATCTCTTATTACCGCGGCAGTTTGTCCAACCAATTGCTTGTCAATACCATTTACTATAATAGTATTTGGGCTGGGTGAACTTATATCAATCCCTTCGGGTGGAACTACCATAATCTGATGGGAATAGCCAAGGGCTAAAATCAATCTTTTACCTTTCATTTCAGCTTTATATCCAACTCCGATAATCTGCAGAGTTTTTGAATACCCGTTGACGACACCTTCAATAACATTAGCCGCCAATGCACGTGAAAGACCATGTAGAGATTTCACCTTCTTCTCATCATTAGGCCTGACAAATGTTATAATATTATTATCTATGTTTAAATCAATCTGGTCAGGCAGTTTCATAAATAGTTCGCCTTTAGGGCCTTTAGCCTTAAGAACACGGCCTTCAACACTCACCTGAACTTTAGGCGGAATATTAATCGGTTTTTTACCTATACGTGACACTTTTATATCTCCTGTATTCCTCTGTTACCAAATAGTGCAAAGCAATTCACCGCCTATATTAAGCTGGCGGGCTTGTTTATCGGACATAATCCCTTTCGACGTTGATATAATCGATATCCCCAGCCCATTTTTAACACGGGGTATCTTATCAGCAGGAGAATATACTCTCCTCCCGGGTTTGCTCACACGCTTCATCTCGTTGAAAGCAGGTTCTCTCTTGTAATACCTTAAAGTTATCCTGATATAACTTCGGTTACCGTCTTCAGTTCTTTCAAAGTCGCTGATGAAGCCCTGGTCCTTCAATATTGAAGCTATCCCAAGCTTGGTGTTCGAGCAGGGTATATCAACCGATTTATGCTTTGCTTTCCCTGCATTTCGAATCTGAGTTATAAAATCAGCTATAGTATCTGTTACTGGCATAATACTTTCAATAAATTTGTAATTACCAACTTGCTTTTCTAATACCGGGAATTTTCCCTTCCAATGCTAACTGCCGAAACATATGCCTGCAAAGGCCAAATCTTTTGTAAACTCCCCTGCCGCGTCCTGTGACGGAGCATCTGCTGCGAATCCGTGTTGGCGAACTGTTGCGGGGTAGTTTTTGTAATCCTTCATAATCACCGAGTTTTTTCAACTCGGCACGCTTTTGGGCATACTTCTCAGCCAGCCTTATTCTTTTATTGTTCCGTGCGACAATTGCTGTTGTTGACATAAATCCTTCTTAATCACGTTTACGAAATGGAAAACCAAACTCAGAAAGAAGAGAATGGGACTCTTCATCTGTTTTTGCATCTGTTACAAATGTTATATCGAGCCCTGTGATTTTATTGACCTTGTCAACATCAATCTCAAGGAAAATTATCTGTTCTTTGATTCCTAAAGTATAATTGCCCCTGCCGTCAAAACTCTTATCGGAAAATCCTCTGAAGTCTCTGATTCGGGGTGAAGCAATATTAATGAACCTGTCAAGAAACTCATACATTCTTGCTCTTCTCAATGTAACCTTAGTGCCAATAGGCATACCTGCTCTAAGCTTAAAGTTAGAAATAGCTTTTTTGGCTTTTGTTATCACTGGCCTTTGACCGGCAATAAGTTCCAATTCGTTCACAGCCGATTGAAGAAGTTTGGTATCCTGAGTTGCCTGTCCCACGCCCATATTCATTGTTATATGCTTTAGCTTCGGTACCTGCATTATAGATTTATAACCGAATTTTTTCATTAGAGCAGGAATAATATTTTCCCTGTAAAAAGCTTCCAGTCTCGGTTTTGGTACAGGCTTGCTGTCCTTAACGTCTTCAAGCCTTTTGCCTTCGGGCTTCATATCGAGCTTCTTTGTTGCTCCTCCTGGTTGCGAACCTGATTTTGCCTTTGCCATACAATATTATCTAAATATCCTAATATCCTTATAAATTTTTATCATTAGTTTTTGCATACCTGACGGGAATTGATTTGCCGTCTTTTTCTTCGAACCTGATTCCGATTCTCGAAGCATTTTTATCGGAATCAACTATCAACACATTTGAATAATCTATTGGCATTTCTTTGCTGACAATGCCACCCTGCTGGTTCTTGGGATTTGGCTTCATGTGCTTTTTCCTGATGTTAACACCTTCGACAAGGATTTTATTTTTGGAAGGATATACTTCGAGAACCCTACCGGAAACCCCTTTGTCATTCCCTGACAGAACCTGTACTATTTCGCCCTTTTTTATTCTCATTTTCATAACATTCACCACTAAATAACTTCAGGTGCAAGAGAAATAATTTTCATATAATTTTTTTCGCGAAGTTCACGTGCAACAGGGCCAAAAATACGTGTGCCTCTTGGCTCGCCTGCCGCATTTAATATAATCGCCGCATTATCATCGAATTTAATGAAAGAACCGTCTTTCCTTCTTACTTCTTTGCATGTACGAACAATGACCGCACGGCAAACTTCGCCTTTCTTGACATTTGAATTTGGCAGTGCAGACTTAACCGAGACAACCACAAGGTCTCCAAGCCCTGCATAACGCCTCGCATGACCCCCAAGAACCCTGATGCATCTCACCTTCTTGGCTCCTGAATTGTCTGCTACGACTAAATTTGTTTCTTCCTGTATCATTTTATTAAACTCCTAAGCTTTATTTTGCTTTTTCAACTATTTCTACGAGTTCCCATCTCTTATTACGGCTGAGCGGCCTGCACTCTTTCACCTTCACTGTGTCGCCGATTGTGCACTCATTCTTTTCGTCATGTGCCATAATCTTTTTAGTTTTCTTATAATACTTTTTATAAAGCGGATGGGCTACCTGGCGTACTATTTTCACAACGATAGTTTTGTCAGCCTTATTCGAAAAAACCTTACCCTGCAGAACCCTTTTATTCGATTTCTTAGGTTCCGATTCTTCTTCTTCGGTTTTTTTCCCGGCTTCTGCAATTGGCTGTACTATATCTTCTACAACCTGTGCAACAGGTTCCATTTCATTCATAATTTCTTGTCCTGTTTCCTGTTCCATATTATTTCACTCTCTGGCGTTCATGAATTATAGTTCTCATTCTTGCTATGTCTCTTCTTAATATTCTCAGATAAGCCGTGTCATGAAGCTGGCTCAAAGCATGCTGGAACTTTTGTTTAGCTAAGGTTTCCTCTGCTTCTTTCAGCGACTGAGCCAATTCCATTTCATTCAACTCACCAAGGTCTTTTGTTTTTCGTGGTTTCATCTCAAACCAAATCAATACGTGATACAAATTTTGTTTTAATAGGTAATTTATGAGAAGCAAGCCTCAATGCTTCTTCGGCTGATTTACGCGGCACACCGTCAACCTCGAACATGATTCTTCCGGGACGGACAACTGCTACCCAGCCTTCCGGGCTTCCTTTACCGCTTCCCTGCCTGGTTTCAGCGGGTTTTTTGGTATAAGGCTTATCGGGGAAAATCCTAATCCAAACTTTCCCGTCACGCTTCAGGAACCTGTTAATCGCAATACGGGCGGCTTCAATCTGCCTGTTTGTTATCCAGGCATTTTCGAGTGCTTTAAGTCCGAATGAACCAAAAGTTACAATCGCTCCCCTAAAAGCCTTGCCTCTTCTTCTGCCCCTTTGTGTCTTGCGATATTTTACTCTCTTTGGAGATAACATCGTTACTTGCTTTCAATTAATGAAACTTTTCTAAGATAATTGTTTACCGATTATTTCGCCCTTGCAAATCCATACTTTCACTCCTATGCTTCCGTATATAGTCTGTGCGGTTGCAATTGCATAGTCAATATCAGCACGAAGCGTATGCAAAGGAATTCTTCCTTCTTTATATTGTTCCGTCCTTGCCATTTCGGCTCCTCCGAGCCTGCCGGCACACATAATCCTGATGCCGCTCGCTCCCATTCTCATAGCTGATGACACCGACTGCTTCATTGCACGCCTGAAAGAAATTCTTCCTTCGAGCTGCTGAGCTATATTTTCTGCAACAAGATAAGCATCCAATTCGGGACGTTTGATTTCACTTATAAGAATTTTAACATCGTCCCTGCTTGTGAACTTCTTGATTTCTTCTTCGAGCTGAGTGATGTCCTTGCCCGACCTGCCGATAATCACACCCGGACGTGAAGTGTTAATGGTTATCCTCAATTGCTTCGCTGTTCTTTCGAGTATAAGTCTCGACACGCCTGCTTTTTTCAAACGACTCTTAATATAACTTCTGACTTTAATATCTTCCGTAAGCTTACTCGCCATATTTCTCTCATCGAACCAGTTAGCTTCCCACTGCTTTATTATACCTAAACGAAGCCCTATCGGATGTGTTTTTTGTCCCAAGTTTAAAACTCCTTATTAATCCTTTGTTGCAACAACTATTGTTAAATGATTAGAGCGTTTTCTTACTCTATATGCCCTGCCCATCGGAGCAGGCCGAATTCTCTTTACAATCGGGCCGCAATCAACATAGGCGGTTTTAACAAAAACTTCTTCGTTTTTAACCGACTTACCGTCTTCAATATTCGATAGATTAGAAATAGCTGATTTCAATACTCTTTCGGCATCCTTTGCCGCAAGTTTAGTCGAAAAGTGCAAAGTCGAAAAAGCTTCAGCCGCATTTTTCCCCCTTATCAAATCAACAACCAGCCTCATCTTACGGGGTGATGACCTTATGAACTTTTTTATTGCTTTTGCTTCCATTTTTCCAATCTCCATCAATTATTTCTTACCTGCAGGTGCCGGGGCACTTTTTTGTTCTTTCCTATGGCCCGAGTGTCCCCTGTATATCCTGGTCGGTGAAAATTCACCGAGCTTATGCCCGACCATATTTTCAGTTATATAAACAGGGATGAATTTGTTGCCGTTATGTACGGCAATAGTTTGCCCCACAAATCCGGGAGTTATAGTCGAAGCTCTCGACCAGGTTTTGATTACCTTCTTCTGGTTGGACTCATTCAGAGCGTCAACCTTTTTCTGCAGTTTATAATAAACAAAATATCCTTTTTTTAACGAACGCGACATAATTCAACCTGTAAAAATTAACCTTTTCTACTGCGAATAATATTTTTATTTGATAATTTTCTCTTTTTACGAGTTTTTAAGCCCTTTGAAAATTGTCCCCATGGCGACCTCGGATGCTGTCTTCCACCACCGGACTTAGAAGCGCCTTCGCCACCACCCATTGGGTGGTCAATCGGGTTCATTGCCATTCCGCGTGTCTGAGGCTTTTTGCCAAGCCAGCGAAGTCTCCCTGCTTTTCCCCACTGAATATTCTCATGGTCGCCGTTGCTTACGATGCCCAGGGTGGCAGTGCAATTTGAAGGAAGAATCCTTATTTCACCCGAAGGAAGTTTTACCTGAGCTGACTTATCATCAACTGCAACAAGCTGAGCCGACATTCCTGCACTTCGCACAAGCTGTCCGCCTTTGCCGGGCTTCATTTCAACATTATGAATGAACAAACCAACCGGGATTTTCCTTAAGGGCAATGTATTTCCGTCTTTAAATTCAACATTATCGCCGGCAACAATTTTCTCTCCAACTTTCAATTTGTCCGGTGCCAGTATATATGTTTTCACACCGTCTTCATATTGAACCAATGCAATCCTTGCAGAGCGGTTAGGGTCATACTCGATAGTAATGACTTCAGCCTTCATGTTTAACTTATTACGCTTGAAGTCAATTATTCTGTATCTCCTCTTATGTCCTCCACCGCGATGGCGTGAGGTTATCCTGCCCGTATTATTTCTTCCGCCCGATTGTTTCAAAGCCACTGTCAATGGCTTATAAGGCTTATCGGATGTTATCTCCTCGAATGTACTCAAAGAGTAGAACCTTGTTCCGGGTGTTATTGGTTTTAAATTTCTCAGTGCCATTTTTCTTCTACTAATAATTTCTTCTAATCCTATATTTTATTCGGCTCCTGCCGCACCGCCAACCACATCAATAGATTGGCCTTGTTTCAATGTAATAAAAGCTTTTTTCCTTAAGGCTGTTTTACCCCGCATTATACCTTTCCTGGTAAAACGGCTTTTAATTTTTCCTTTGACTCTTGCAGTCCTGATGCTGATTATATTAACCTCGAACATCTTTTCGACAGCATGCTTGATTTGAATCTTATTCGAACGGGGGTCAACTTCAAATACATATTGTCCCTGCTCCTGATTCCTCATAGCTTTTTCCGTTACGATTGGTTTCTTAATTATCTCTATCATAGCTTCACCATCAGCATTAATTGCTTAAAGTATTATGAACAACATCAACAGCTTTTTTAAACAGTAAAAGTTTCTTATGGCTCAAAATCTCATAAGTTGAGATTTGAGCAACCGGATAAACAGTTACGTTAGGAATATTTCTTGTAGAGAGGTAAATCATGTCGTCTTTTTCGGGAAGGAGTATCAGTAGTTTTTCATTTTCCAATTTAAGATTCCTGATAACTTCTGCCATCTGTTTGGTTTTTATCTCAGCAAACGAAAAATCCTCGATAACCATAAGATTATTTTCTTCGCACCTTGCAGAAAGAGCCGATAATTTGGCAAGCCTTTTAACTTTCTTCGATAAACTTATAGTGTAACTATGAGGTTTCGGGCCATGAATCGTTCCGCCGCCTACCCAAACAGGAGACCTCGATGAACCTGCTCTTGCTGTTCCTCTGCCTTTTTGCCTCCAGGGTTTTTTGCCGCCGCCTCTAACTTCTGAACGTACTTTTGTCTTCGCATTTCCCTGCCTTTTGTTTGCAAGGAAAGCAACGACTGCCTGGTACATGGCATGTTCATTAGGCTTGATGGCAAAGATTTCATCCTTGAGCTCTATCTGCCCCGATTGCTTACCTTCTTTTGTATATATATCTACTAACATTTTAAGCCCTATTGCTTAACAATTTCTAATAAAGTATTTTTATATCCCGGAACATTTCCTTTAATAAGTATAACGTTCTGCTCCGGAATTATATCCACTATTTCAAGGTTTCTGATAGTTGTCGGCTTACCACCCATTCTTCCTGCCATTCTCAAGCCTTTGAAAACTCTTGACGGATAGGAAGACGAGCCGATTGAGCCCGGGTGCCTTGCCCTGTCAGACTGCCCGTGTGTAGTCATTCCAACACCGCTGAAATGATGCCTTCTAACAACTCCCTGGAAACCTTTTCCCTTACTTGCGCTCGTAACCCTTACTTTGTCGCCTTTTCTGAATTGGTCAACTTTCAAAAACTCGCCAATACTCAGATTTATAACCAAATCTCTGAATTCTTTCAAATATCTGACAGGTTCGATGCCTGCTTTAGCGAAGTGCCCTTTTAAAGGTTTATTGATTTTTCTTTCGGGGATATTTTCATAACCGAGCTGAACCGAGTTATAACCATCATTATCAGATGTTTTCAACTGCACTATAGGACATGGACCGGCCTGAACAACGGTACACGGTATCTGCTCACCGCTGTCCGTGTAGATGCTCGTCATTCCAAGCTTTTTCCCAAGTAATGCCCCTGTCATCTTTACTCCTTTAATTAAACTTTAACCTCTACGTCAACTCCGGCAGGTAATTCCAGCCGCATCAATGCATCTATTGTCTTTTGGGTCGAGCTGAAAATATCAATCAGCCTCTTATGGATTCTTGCCTCAAACTGCTCACGCGATTTTTTATCTACGTGAGGTGAACGGTTCACCGTATAAACCGAACGCTTCGTAGGCAGCGGAATCGGGCCGGAAACTATTGCTCCGGTCTGTTTTACTGTTCTTACAATCCTTTCGCTTGATTTATCAATCAAGTTATGGTCGTACGATTTCAATTTTATTCTTATTCTTTGTGTTGCCACGATTTACTCCATTAATCTTTAATTCGGGCTTCCAAATTCAATTTTAATTTCGAAATTATTATTCGATTATCTTTGTAACGACTCCTGCACCCACAGTTCTGCCGCCCTCACGGATAGCAAATCTCAATCCTTCTTCCATAGCCACGGGTGTAATAAGCTCTATTGTCAGGTTATCGAGATTGTCGCCCGGCATAACCATTTCAACTCCGGGAGGGAGATGAAGTACGCCGGTAACGTCTGTTGTCCTGAGATAGAACTGGGGCCTGTAACCTGCAAAGAATGGTGTATGCCTGCCGCCCTCTTCCTTCTTCAAAAACACTACCTGTGCATTGAATTTATGATGAGGTGTAATCGAACCGGGTTTTGCAATAACCATTCCTCGTTCTAATTCATTTTTATCAACACCGCGAAGCAGAAGCCCTACGTTGTCGCCTGCCTGGCCTTCATCCAGAAGTTTACGGAACATTTCGACTCCGGTGCAAGTTGTTTTCTTATGCAATCCGAAACCGACAATCTCAACTTCCTCGCCGACTTTTACTTTGCCGCGCTCAATTCTGCCTGTTCCAACTGTTCCTCTGCCTGTAATTGAGAAAACGTCCTCGACCGGCATTAAAAACGGTTTGTCAACTTCACGAATAGGTGTCGGGATGTATTCGTCAACAGCTTTCATCAGTTCAAAAACACAATCCAGTCTTGGGTCATCGGCTTTTACCGATGCATCTGTGCCTGCCTGAAGTGCCTGAAGTGCCGAACCTTTGATAATCGGTATTTCATCGCCGGGAAATTCATAAGATGTAAGAAGCTCACGAAGCTCCATCTCGATAAGTTCCAAAAGTTCAGGGTCGGCTATATCAACTTTGTTAAGGAATACAACGATTTTCGGAACGCCTACCTGGCGTGCTAAAAGTATATGCTCTCTTGTTTGAGGCATTGGTCCGTCATCTGCGGCACAAACAACAATTGCTCCGTCCATCTGAGCGGCACCGGTAATCATATTCTTAATATAATCAGCGTGGCCCGGGCAGTCAACGTGTGCGTAGTGGCGCTTATCTGTTTCATATTCAACGTGTGCAGTGGCAATCGTGATTCCACGTGCACGTTCCTCGGGGGCATTGTCAATCGAGTCGAATGTACGTATTGCCGTATTAGTGCCTCTTTTTGCCAACGCCATTGTTATAGCGGCAGTTAATGTGGTCTTGCCGTGGTCGACATGGCCAATAGTACCAATATTAACATGTGGTTTAGAGCGATCAAATTTTTCTTTTGCCATTTTGAAATGCTCCTTTTTTAATTTTATGAATAATAATTATTTAATTAATTTTCTTTAAAAACACTTATAACAATCTTTTTAAAAGTAATTTCAATTTTTTATGAACGCAGGTTCATAATGCGAATATGTCATCGTGTAAACTGCTCTTCCCTGGCTCAGTGACCTCAATTTTGTTACGTATCCGAACATTTCGGATAGCGGTGCAGCACCTTTAATCACCTGCATTACACCTCTTTGATTGATTCCTTCGACTCTTCCCCTTCTTGCGTTCAGGTCTGCTATTATATCGCCTACATATTCTTCCGGTGATACTACTTCAACTTCGAATACAGGTTCAAGCAATATAGTACCTGAATTTCTTAATCCGTCTTTGACAGCAATAGAGGCAGCAATTTGGTAAGCAAGTTCGGTTGAGCTTTCCTGATTATATGAGCCTCCAACAATATTAACTTCGATGTCAATAACAGGATACCCGTTCATTCCAACCTGGAGTGCTTCATTAACCCCTTTATTAATCGCTGAGTGAAATTGTTTTGGAATTTTGTCATCCTTAATATTATTATTAATGATGATGCCTTTGCTTCTCTGTGCCTGTTTCATCTCAATTATAACATTTCCGTACTGAGCTTTACCGCCGATTGGCTTATCGAAAACACCTTCCTGCCTGATTGCACCTGCTATGGTTTCTCTGTAAGCTACCTGGGGTTTCCCGACTTTAGCCGGAATATTGAACTCCCTGAGTAATCTATCAACGATGATTTCGAGGTGAAGTTCACCAACACCGCTGATGATGATTTGTCCGCTTTCTTCATCGAGTTTGAATTTAAAAGTCGGGTCCTCATCAACAAGCTTTTCGAGCGACTGCAGGAGTTTTTCCTGGTCGGCTAAAGTTTTGGCTTCAATTGCTTGATTTATGACTGGTTCGGAGAAATGAATCTGTTCATAAGCTATCGGGTGTTTCACATCGCAGAGTGTATCACCGGTTTTTGTAAACCTCAAACCGGGTATCGCTACGATTTCTCCTGCTGCTGCTTCCTGAACTTCATCTCTCTTGTTCGCATGTAAAATGAGGATTTTGTTTATTTTTTCCTGCTTTCCTACATAGGAATTGAGAACTGAATTTCCGATTTTAACAGCGCCCGAATATATCCTTACAAACGTTAACTTTCCCACAAACTGGTCGGTTAATATCTTAAAAGCCAGTCCGGAAAAGGGTTCATCTTCAAAAGGCTTCCTGCTGATTAGTTTTTCATGGTCTTTCACATCAAATCCCTGATATTGTTTTATATTATCAGGTGAAGGCATGTAATCAATCACAGCATCGAGCAATGGCTGAACGCCAATATTACTTAAAGATGAGCCGCAAAGGACGGGAACAAACCTTAACTCCAAAGTGCCTTTTCTCAAGCCTTTTTTGATTTCTTCTTCTGTCAGCGATTCGCCGTCAAGGTATTTACCGAGAAGTTCATCGTCGGTTTCTGCAACCGATTCGAGCATCTTAGCCCTGAAGTTTTCGGCGATTATACGATAATCTTCGGGAATAGCCGATTCTTCATAATTCAATCCCTGGGTTTCAATATCGAAGTAAATTGCCTTCATTTTAATAAGGTCAATAATACCTTCAAAATTATCTTCCGAACCAATGGGAATCTGAATCGCAACAGGATTGGTTTTCAATCTTGAAACCATCATCTCGAGGACATTTTCAAAGTTTGCTCCGAGCCTGTCCATTTTATTCACATAAGCAATTCTCGGTACATTGTACATTTCCGCCTGATGCCAAACCGTTTCCGATTGAGGCTCGACACCTCCGACACCGCAGAAAAGAGCAATTGCTCCGTCGAGAACTCTTAGGGAGCGTTGAACTTCGGCTGTAAAGTCCACATGGCCCGGAGTATCGATAATATTAATCTGATAATCCTTCCAAAAGCAGGTGGTGGCAGCGGCAGTTATCGTTATGCCTCTTTCCTTTTCCTGCTCCATGTAGTCCATGAAGGCATTGCCGTCATCAACTTCTCCTATCCTATGCAAATAGCCGGTATAATATAAAATTCTTTCCGTCGTTGTGGTTTTACCGGCGTCTATATGAGCCATTATGCCAATGTTTCTTAATTTCGATATTTCTTTTACCCGTGGCATAATTTCTCACCAAGGAAATTTCAGTTGACAAAGAACGATTCATTAATTACCATTTGAAATGTGCGAAAGCTTTGTTTGCTTCTGCCATTTTATGCACATCATCTCTTTTCTTAACAGAGGCACCTTCACCGTTTGCGGCAGCAATAAGTTCGGCGGCTAATCTAAGCGCCATTGATTTATCTCTGCGTGCCTTTGCGTATTGTTTTATCCACCTGAGAGCAAGGGCAATTCTCCTGTCCTCGCGAACCTCGATAGGAACCTGGTATGTTGCCCCTCCGACTCTCCTCGACCTAACCTCAAGCACGGGTGCAACATTTGAGAGTGCCTTGCGAAAAACTTCGAGGGGGTCAGACTTAGTTCTTTGGGCTATCGTTTCAAATGCTTCGTAAACTGCTTTACGGGCTGTGCTTTTTTTGCCCTGATACATAATATTATTCACAAGCCTCGAAACGACCAAATCGTTGTATTTCGGGTCAACATCCAAACGTCTTTTTTCTGCTCTTCTTTTTCTCATATCGTCTTACTCGCAATTCACTGAATTAAGTTTATGCAGATTTCTTTGGTTTCTTGGAACCATATTTCGACCTGCCCTGTTTTCTGCCTTCGACTCCCTGTGTGTCTGCAGTACCGCGAATAATATGGTATCTCACACCGGGTAAGTCTTTAACTCTGCCGCCGCGGAGATATACTAATGAGTGCTCCTGCAGGTTATGCCCTTCGCCGGGAATGTATGACGTTACTTCAAAACCTGTAGTCAATCTGACACGGGCAACTTTCCTTAATGCCGAGTTCGGCTTCTTCGGAGTAGTTGTATATACCCTCGTGCATACCCCTCTTCTTTGGGGACATGATTTCAATGCCGATGATTTACTCTTTACTGTAACCTTCTTTCTCGGCTTCCTGATTAACTGGCTTATAGTTGGCACTCAATTACTCCAAAATATAATATTTAAAAAAAAATTTCGACAGAGCTTACAAACTTATTGAAAAAAATTTAAAATTCAAAACAATTTGTTCATTTAATTAATATTTCTGAAATTTTTCTTGGGGATTTAATAAATAATTATCCTGTCTTTGCTGAGAAGTATTGCAATTCATCTCTGCAATGTAACAGGTCTCGACTAATCGGATAATAAATACTTATTAAATTAAAACCTGAGAGAAATAAAAAAAACCGCATACTTGAAGCATACGGCCTTTTTAAAAAATAATCAAAAATATTTTATTTCAATATAACAATTGGCAGTCTAACCTGTGTGTCACCCACATTAGCAATGATATAATAATTACCGGACGCAAGCTTTGCAGTCGGTACATCCATCTCGAGCCTGTAATCGCCGGGGCTAAGAGTTGAATTAATAAAAGTGGAAATCCTGTTTCCGAGTAAATCCACTAAGAAAATTTCTACATTGTTTTGTGCCTCACCTTTCAATTCATAATTAACAGCAGCCTTGCCATAATTCGGATTCGGCATTGCCTTCATGCTGAATAGTTCATTAATGGCATAAATTGTGCCGTCATTTACTCCAACCGTATCTTCCCTGCCAACACCGGAAAAATATATTTTATAATTTGAGTCAATTGATGAGTTGGATTTAATTTGAACGGCTGCCTGATATGATGTCTCATTGCCGGGTGTAAATCGAACCTCAAGTAAATGCTCATCATTAGGAGCAAGTGTTCTGGGAACATCAGCCGAGCCTTCTATAAAACTAAATGCAGAAGAATCATTTTGAATAAAATTAATACTGTCAATGACAAGGTCGGCAGTGCCAACATTTTTTAATGTAATTGGAAATACATTGTCGTATCCAATCAATACTGTATCGAAATTAACCAAAGATGAGCTCAACAGGATTTTTGGTTTAGCTTCGGCACCCTTGCCATATAATTTAATATAAGTGAAAGCGTTGTCCCCTTTTTGATTTGTTAATAATTTTATTTCCCCTGTATAGGATTTACCAGGTTCTTGTGGAACGAATCTAATTTGGAAAGTATAACTGCTATCAGGTTTAACCATAAAACCTGATTCTCTATTCTCATAAGTGAATGAGCCAAGGCCATTACTGTCACCATCATGGGTGAAATTGTTATAATTGATAATTAGTGGTGCTGTTCCAATATTTTTAATGACAATCGGAATAACTCCTATTTTACCGATTTTTACTTCTCCAAAATCAACAGAAGTAACAACATCAATAATAGGTCCCTGGTCAGCATCTTTCCCTCCAGTACCTTTGAGTTCCATCATAAAAGTAGATGGATGTCCCCCGGAGTTAGATTCGAATGAAAGAATTTCAAGGTATGAACCTTCTACGGTTGGAGCAAATTTAATAAAAATTGAGTGAGTATCGAGAGGCTGAATATTAAAATTTGTAGGACCTAATATTTCAAATGTTCCAGGGTCATAAGTTTCATCAATATAAATATCTTCAATCTTCAATTCCTGCCTGCCATAATTGGTTATAACAAGTTTTCTACTTGTATCGGTATTTATCTGTCTACCACCGAATTGAAGTGGATCAGGTAGAACTTGTAAAAAAGGGCCTATTTTCGGAACATCAAACAAAAGCCAGTTAAAAGCATACCAAAGTTCAGTTGCATGTCTTGGGATTGAACCGACTGAACATAAGTATTCAGTACCATAGCACCAAAAAACCATTTTTGAATGAGGAGTATGTGTCCTTACACCCATAATTGTATCAGTCATTGGTGTATTGATAATTTTAATATCGTCATATATTTTTGAAAACCAGTCAATAGGAGTAAATCTCCAGTCATCGGGCCTGACCCTGAAAGCTTCTAATTCTCTCACAAATCTCCATGGAGGAGCCGGTTCAATGCCATTTTCTCCTCTTATAAGATTACCCCATTTCCTTGTCCCGTTTGCAAGTGAATCATCAGTAACACCGTTTATTGTGTAGCCGTCAGGAATCCATGAGTTTCCTTGTATATGACTTGTTGTAACTTTGAATGGTTCGTCAACACCAAGATAATCATAGAAAAATTGCTGAACTGCTTGGTTTGGCTGAGATTGAAATGCTTTCCACAAAAGTGACCTGCCAATTATAATAACTCTTTTTCCAGCCGCTTCCATTTCTTTAATTTTATTTAGTACAGAAATTCCACCTGGTGTCGTAAAATTCAAAGGCGTATCCCCCATGGGAAAAACAGCAACATCAAAGCTTGTTATATTGTAATTTGAAAATGTAGCATCGGAAAAAGGCAACTTTACCAGTAGATCTCCATAAGGATATTTATGAATCGGGTCATAATAAAGTTGGTCAAATGCATTTGATATCACCACTTCATCAGTGTTAGTAATAACATCCAGATTGTCAAACAAAACATAATAATATTGCTGTGCCGCTGATGATTTTTCAGTGCTGACAAAAAGCAGTACAAATGATAATAAAAAGTAAAAAAACAATTTTTTCATAATAACTCCCAAAGAGTTTATACATAGTTTAATTATTCATATTCAATATTAAAGATGAAAGAACCCATAATTTATTTTAATACGGATTCTTTCTTTTTTTATTAACTCATGTTACGCAACATGATATTAATTTCAAAGGAATAGAATTTTCAATGAAAAATTTTCAAAACATTTAAGAAACATTTGAAAAATATTCTCATTATGTCATACCCGCGAAAGCGGGTATCCATAAAGTTGCTCCAGAACTGGATTCCTGCTTTCGCAGGAATGACTATCTTGCATAACATTTCAATTTTTCGGATTTATCAAATCTGTAAAATGTCGTAAAGTTCATTTAAATTTTAAAATTGAAAATTCTCCCCTCTGTCCCCTCCTTAATTAAGGAGGGGAATAGAAGGGGTGGTCTTATTTCTCAATCACAATCGGTAAATGTAGCGCTTTACCGTTTATTCTTGCTATAATATAATACACACCTGAGCTTAATCCTTTAGCATCGAATACCACGCTGTAATCACCTGCGGCAAGGTTTTTGGATATAAGCCCGGAAACAGTCATGCCTCTTGCATCAATGACAGATATGTTAACCATTCCACCATTTCCGGCTACTGTATAACTTATCGTTGTCTTTGAACTGAACGGGTTGGGGCCGACACTAACAGAAATCGAGTTGCCGTCCTCATCCTGCACTCCGACAGCATTGCCGCCGATTCCGTCTAAATCAACAGAAAGCTTATTACCGTTGATAGCATTTGAATTAATTTCAATAACTCCTTTGTAAGATATTTTCTCTACCGGACTAAATTTAATCGTAATATTTGTTTTTGCACCCGGTTGAACCGTAACAGGGAATGATGCCGGTGAAACTACCTCGAAAATATCACTGACATCCGAAACGATATTCAATGAAGATATGGACAAAGCCTGTTCGCCTGTATTTGTAATTTCAAGCACTCTGTCCTTCGGGTCATTTATAGGCACTTCGCCGAAGTCAATTGCCTGGACATCTGCTGATATTTCAGGGCCTGCATTGCTTGCAGTGCCGTTTCCTTTTAAGTTTACGACTATTTCACCATCATTAACTGCATTCGACTTAATAGTAAGGTCAACATCATAGCCAAACTCCGATGAAGGCTTGAAACGGGCTGTTACAGTTTCCGACATGCCTGGCTGAACGCTGAATGGTACCGACGGGCTTACTATTGTAAACACATTTGAATATTCCCACTCAACCGTCATTTCGCTGACATTCAGCACTTCCTCGCCTGTGTTTTCAATATCAACAGTCATGTCCTTCTGGCTGTTAACTGCAACATCGCCGAAATCAAGTTCCGTTACAGAGCTTGCTATCTTCGGACCAACACCATTGAGCCATTTCAAAGAATTACCAATCAGATTATTTCTTGCTGTGAGATTTGTAATCAACACAGGATTAAACCCAATTAGAACAATTCTTGCATTAGACACTTCTGAACGAACAGCTACTATAGTATCTGCAAATTTATGCTTCAAAATCGGAAAAGTTTTAGGATTATTTACATCGATTGCTTGTGTTATCCAATGTCCTTTTTGGAAAGTTCTATCAAATCCGTTTGTAATCGGGTCATTCGGGTATCCGACAATTGTAAAGTTCCAACCTGAAGATTCCCCCTGCCAACAATTGCCACCATAAGAACAGCCAACTTTAAACATAAGGTTGGGAGAAGAAAACTCCATTTCAGGAACTGATAAAGCTCCGGAAATCAAAATAGGTGTACCTCCATCAATCATTGTTTTAATTGCACCTGCTTCCTCATCACTCAATGTACCTTCCTCACCGAAAGTCCAAACGATTGTATTCAGTTTATTGAACTTATTGTAAATCGGGACAAAATCTGATGAGTTAATATCAAAATATCCTGTATTACCTGAATTTGTTATTGTTGCTCCTAAACTTTTTGCACCGTTTTCAGCATCATCAACGACCTGGAATTTATCAATCTCTGCAGATACTGCTGTTACAGAACCTTTTCCTTCTGTTGCACTAGAATTATTTTTTTCTTTAACCGATATTTCAGCATCGCCTATACCAATCATATCGCCGGGTGTTAACTGAAGTGTAACTGTTTTCTTGCCAAGAGGGCCGATAACTAATTCATCAGCTAAGACGCCGTCCTTTGATGTTCTCGCAGCACCGCTCGGAAGCAGAACAGTAGCATTCCAGTTCGAAGGAGTCCTCGATGATTTTGTTACATTGATGTTATAAGTTCTCTGTGTGTTTGTCAGGTTTTTAATTTCAAAATCACTCTGAGTGGTTTCGCCAAAACCAACAACAGAGGTTTGAGAACCTGCCGTACAGGTGAATTCCATATCGGCCTGACCTTCAACGCCTTCAACGCAATTAAGTATTTGCCTGTCTCCGTTATTCGTATGATACTTTTGCACAACACCTATCAGTTTAACATTTGCCCAGTTCCAATCAGCAGGTATATTAAATGTATATGAGTAATTATATTTTTCTCCATTTTTAACATTCGGAGGTATAATACTTTCTGTACCCCAGGAACCACCCATCAATTTTCTCACTACATGCTGATGATAATAATTTGAACCGCCGCTAACTTGACTAACGGCTTTAATGTCATTTTCAATTATATAAACATTAAAACGAAAAATACCTGTCATGTCTTTTTGAAATGTTCCGCTTATATCCATCTTTAATTGACGGGATGTGTTATTCCATTGATATAATAACTTGACATCAACATCAGCAGTATCATTTAATACAATACCTGCAGCTTGGTCCCATCCTCCTCTACCTATTGCAATAGCGTATTGAGGAGGTTGTCCTTGTTGTGCAATGTTCCACACCCACCTATCTATAAATGCGGACGGGTAACTGGAGACACCCATAGTTGCTCTGTAATCATTAACTTCTGAAATTTCAAGCCAATCGTTCCAATGAAACGCTGCAGCAAGCACCTTACCCTGGTATTTATCAACAACTTCTTTCATTACTATTGCGCCAGCAGGACAATATGTGCACCACTCGCCGGTGAACTCTTCCAATAAAACTCTTTTTTGTACCTGGGCATTAGTATAACTGCCAATAAGTACCAACATCAGCAGAATAGCAAATAATCTGCCGAACAAAGTAGTAGAATTAAATTTCATAGAACCTCCCTTATGATTAATGAAATAATTTATTTAAAAAAGTTTATTTCAAGTGCCTCGTTGAATCAATCTAATAACAAGAAAAAAATAAAAAATGTTACACGCTTATCGCATTTACCTTTTATTCATATTACATTAATTATTGTTAATTACAAAATATAAACTTACACTGAAATATAATAAAAAGCAATAAAATTTTCTAACTATTTACAAAATAGCATTGCTCCAATATTAAATGACACATGAAACCCGATTTGGTCTCAGAATTTTGAAAATAATTTTTATCAAGAGAAAGGTAAATGTTTGGAATTGCTTATATTGAAATGCCTTATGAAATATTTTTATCTATTGATTATTTGAATGGTAAATAAGCTAATTAGTTTGCAGGGGTGGTCCTACAACCTTCATATCATGTTCTTCAAAAGTCTTATTTATTTCTTCCTGGGTGGGTGAAGCAGTCCACATAGCGGTTTTTCTGAAAAATTCTTCCATTTTCCCTGATGGTTGATAAGCAACAATCAATCTTCCCTTTTCCTTTAGCTGAACAAAGGCATGAGGAATTCCTCTTGGCAGGAAAATAGTGTCGCCTGCTTTCATCTGATATTTGTCATCTCCCACCTGATAAAGATATTCTCCTTCAATCACGTAAAACATTTCATCCTGATTTGGGTGTATGTGCAATGGAGGTCCGCCCTTATAGGTCAGCCCTGTTTGTTCAAATACTGATAATTGTCCGGCAGTATCTTTTGATGAAATTTTAAGGTCAAGTATATTTGATGTAACACCCATCATTTTACTATGAGTATTAAACCTGTCTTCACCTGAATGGACTTTGAATCCTTTTACTGTTCTCGGTATGATATTGTTTTTTATTTTGGAAAATACGAGTAATGGATAAGCTGCAAGTGCTGTCCATATAAATTTTCTGCGTTTCATTTATGTAAAATTTACGATAAAAATGTCTTATAATTAATTGACTGTCATTATGAGATGAGCATTATTTCAGGCTTTCAGCGAGCTTGTCGAAGGATTGGTTCCATCCTTGACTTGCCATATCACCCATCTCGCCTGCAGGCATGCCTTTATGATTCAGTGTCATCATGGTCTTGCCCTTGATATCGTCTAAGATAACAGTTACCTCAAATTCTAACGGGAAGTCCCCAACCATGCCATAGTGGGTAGCTGGTACAACATTGCCATGTTCGTCTGCAAAGCTATCGGTGCAAACAAGGCGCTCATGTTCTACGATTTCCCTGTAAACACCAGTGCTCCAGTAATCCTTTCCTTCGGGAGCTCTCATGCAGAAAAGATATTTTCCGCCGACACGTAAATCAATTTTACAAACAGGTGCAGTAAAGTCTTTCGGTCCCCACCACTTTGTAGCATAATTTGGCTCTGTCCATGCTCTCCAGACGAGTTCCCGGGGAGCTACAAATATTCTTGTTATGACAAGTTCATTAACTGCTGCTGCTTCGTTGGGATTATCAATGTTGCTCATAATGTACTCCAATTATTTTAATTACATCCGCAACCACCGCCACATCCGCAACTGTGGGAATGTCCCTCATGCTGGTGAGAGCCTGCTATTGCTCCTGAATTGTAAATCACAAATCCTTCGGTATAATCTTTTGCTGAATGACAACTGCAAATCTTATCTTCGAGTCTTTCGCCTTCTTCGACAATAACCTGCTTTTCGTTTCCGCAACGCTCACATGAATAATTATATATTGACATAATAAACCTATATTTAAAAATTGATATAAATTATTAGGCAAAATTAAATATTAATTTAATCAAAACAAAATTTATAAAAATAAACGAGACAAGTCGTCGGAAAATTGTAATTAAGGCAAAATCATTATATTTTTGCTGAAAAATGAAATCAATTAGTATTTAAATAATAATAAATATAAATTACATAGTATTATGTCTTACGAATCTGTTGATAAATTACAGAAAGCATTAGTCGAAAATGTCTTTCATTATGCAAAAGACTCTAAAAAAGCTGCCGGAAGAGCCCTTGGCACATTAGTAGAAATCATAACTTATTATTTATTAAAAACCTGGGATTTTAATAATTACATTTCAATTGAAAAGGGACTCAAAGAATATGGTAATCCTGAAATCTCACACAATGTTGAATATTCATTGCATCCAATAATACGTTCTACAGACTTATTAATCAACAAAACTGAGAAATCAATAACAGCAAGTCAGATTTTAAAAGAGCTTAACAATCAGAATTTCAGCTTATCAGGATTAAGTAGAAAGACAAATAATTTATTAAGTAAAGAAGGTATTCTTCGTAATGCATGTGCTATTGCTGAATCGAAAAATTCTTTTTTGTTATGCAGTATAAAATCACAAAAGGGACCAAATATTGAACTCTGTGTTTATGAACAGAACAGTAAGCCTTTTGCAGTTTTTGAATGTAAACGAGTTGGTGTTGAAGAAGGTATAAGCAAAGGTCCCCAAACAATTGAAAAAGCAAAACAAGGTGCTTATGTAGCGAGAACTGCATCTTCACTCCAGAAAATCCGTACTGAGTCAGGAGAAATGTATGGAATTATATATAAAAGTGATAATACTTTTTATATAAAACCTTATACTGAATTCATGGAAGAAATAATTTTTTCTAATAACACTGAATTACTTCGTAGATTCATAATGACTATTGGTGTTGTTAGCAATCATGGGAATTGGTTTACGTCTGAAAACCAAAATAAAGAAATGAAGGTACTTGCTCAATCATATGATTGGTTATTGTTTTTATCTGATAAAGGACTTTCTGAATTTATTGATAAATTAATTATGAATCCTAAAAGAATACATCTTCCTATTCGGGATGCTTTTATTTCAAGTTATTCTGAAAAGAAAGTAAAGAATCAGTTTACAAAAGTACAGATGAATCTTGATGCCGACCGGATTTTATTAGATTATTTTTCTATTAATAAAAAAAAGATTGAAAGTTGGTTCAATGTGATATCTCCTAAAAAGAAACATTTATCCGAATTAAAAAGCGAATTAAATGAGTTAAAAAATAAAAATTGGAAAGAAATACTAAAATGAGTGCAGGAAGAAAAATAAATACATTCAGTCAGGATTGGGGTACACCCGAAAAATATGTGGAAGCTATAAAAGAATTTTTCGGTGGTAAAATTGTTTTAGATCCATGTTCAAATGACTTTTCAATAGTTGGTGCTGAAGTTGAATATAAGTTACCTAAGCAAGATGGATTAAAGAGTAGTTGGAATTATTCAAATATTTATGTTAATCCTCCATACGGTTTAGATAAAGAGCATGGAACATCTATTAAAGACTGGTTAAGAAGATGTTTAATTGCAAATAAAAAGTATAATTCCGAAGTTCTCGCATTAGTCCCAGTTGCTACAAACACCGGGCATTGGAAAAGATATGTCTTTGGACATGCAAATTCGATTTGTTTTTTATATGATACAAGACTCAAATTTTTAATCAATGGAATGAATGGTGGAAAAGGTGCCCCTATGTCTTGTGCCATGATTTATTGGGGTGCTAACTCCGATAGATTCTATTCAGTTTTTCATAATTTTGGAGCTGTCGTTGACATTAGAGATTTAAAGGGAAAGAAATTCGGAGAACTCTCTGAAAATCCTCAAATGTTTATACATCTTGAAGAAGCATAATTTTATTTCTATGGTTTGATGAAAGGACATTTTCTTTTTATCAATCCTTAAATTTTTTATTACTTAAATTATTTAAATTAATTTATTTTTATCTGATAAAGGAAAATTATGTTACAAACAGTTGTTCAAAAGATTCTTGCGAGGGCTTCAGGTAAATCCCATGTTGACGTAGGTGATGTGCTTGAGCCAAGGGTTGACCTTGCAATGTCACATGAAAACGCCGCACTTGTGATGAATCAGTTTCTTGAAATTTACGAAGGCACGGGGTTGGAAGCTAAAATATGGGACCCGTCAAAAATAGCTATCATTTTCGACCACAGGGTTCCTGCAGAAAGCAAGAAGACAGCCACGAATCAAAAAAAGATAAGAGAATTTGTTGCTGAGCAGGGCATTGCAAAATTCCACGACATACGCGGAGATGAGATGGGTATCTGCCACCAGATATTGCCTGAATACGGATATGTACGTCCGGGTTATGTGGTTGTCGGTACTGACAGCCACACAACCAGCCATGGAGCATTGGGAGCATTCTCATTTGGCATTGGTGCTACCGAGATGGCTTCCGTATGGACACTCGGAGCGATTCTTAATATTGAAGTTCCTGCAACAATCAAGGTGGTTGTGAATGGGAAATTCCAAAGACATGTTGCTCCAAAAGATTTGATTCTATATTTAATTGGGCAATTAACAGCCGAGGGAGCAAATTTCAAGGTAATAGAATATCATGGCGATACTATCAGAAACATGGATACATCCGGAAGATTAACTATCTGCAACATGAGCGTGGAAGCAGGAGCTACTTCGGGTATTGTTCCTTCTGATGAAGAGACAGTCAGATACCTGAGAGAAGTTGCCGGTGTGAAAGATGAGATTAACTTAGTTGTACCTGACTCAGATGCTTCGTATGTTCAAGTAATTGATATTGATGTTACATCTCTTGTTCCGCAAATTGCATGCCCTCACACAGTTGATAATGTTAAGCCTGTAAATGAAGTTGTGGGATTGAAGATAGACCAAGTTGTAATTGGTTCCTGCACAAACGGGCGTTTGGATGACCTCGAAATAGCAGCTTCAATGCTAAAAGGTAAAAAGGTGGCAAAAGGAACAAGAATGTTAGTATTTCCTGCATCAGGCAAAATATACAGAGAAGCAATGGTAAAGGGATATCTGTATGATTTGATGGAAGCAGGTGCAGTCATAGCAAACCCGGGATGTGGCCCATGTCTTGGAGTTCACCAGGGGGCATTGGGTGACGGCGAAAGAGCTTTATCAACAACTAACAGGAATTTCAAAGGCAGAATGGGTAATCCTGTTTCTGAAGTATATCTCTGTTCACCCGCAGTAGCGGCGGCAAGTGCTTTAACAGGTGTAATCACAAATCCGAATAATGGGAGTAAATAATATGGCAAAAGTAATTTATAAACTCGAAGATGATATTTCCACCGATATAATTTATCCCGGCAGATACATGGCTACTGTGCTTCCGACTGAGACTCCGCAATACGCTTTTGCAGACATTGCAGACTTGAATAAAATGCTGAATGATAAACAAGTTCCTCAGAATAGTGTAATTATTGCCGGAAAAAATTTCGGCTGCGGCTCCTCGCGAGAGCAGGCTTGCTCAACATTGAAAGGGTATGAGTTAATTATTGTTGCAAGAAATTTTGCAAGAATCTTTTTGCAGAACAGCATCAATCTCGGTTTGCAGACTATTGTCTGTCCTGACGTGGAGGCTTCTGTAGGTGATGATATGGAAATATCAGGCAATAAATTAATTAATAAAACAACCGGGAAAAGCTTTGATATAATTCCTTTGCCCCAGGCAAGACAAGCGATAATTGATGCCGGAGGATTAATTCCATACACAAGAAAAAGATTGATGGAGAAGACTGGAAAATAATTCTGAATTGCACATCAGAAGATATTTCTTTAAAAAAAATATTTAATAAAATAAAATTATAACAATTTTGTTATATTTGTATGAGTATAAATATTGGATATTTTAAAACAACATCAGGTCGAATACCAGTTATGGAATTTATTGATTCCCTTGATGTAATACAAAAAGCAAAATTAATTCATGTTATTCAACTATTGGAAGAATTTGGAATATCATTAACATTACCACATGCAAAACAAATAGAAAGTAAATTATGGGAGTTGAGAGCTAGTGCTGAAAGAATAATATATTTTATTTTTTCAAAAGAAAAAGCAATACTTTTACATGGATTCACAAAAAAAAGAGATAAAATTCCATATAAAGAAATTACAATAGCAAAAAAAAGATATTTAGAATTAATGGAAAGGTATAAAAATGACATTTAGGGAACATAAAGCTCAATTGATGAAAGACCCTGAGTTTAAAAAAGAATATGATAGATTAGAACCAATCTATGGATTAATACGTGAATTAATTAGATATAGAATTAAAAACGGTTTGACTCAAGAAGAATTAGCACTTCGCATCGGTACAAAACAAAGTGCTATTTCAAGGCTGGAGTCAACAAAGCAAATGCCATCACTTAGCTTTCTACGTTCTGTTGCCAATGCTTTGGATATGGAATTACATTTCCGTTTGATTCGTAGAAATTAATCAAATATTTTAGCTTATGATTTGTCTAATAAGTAAGGATTTTTCAATAAAATTGATTTTTAACATGATACTTGAGAAATTATTATATGAGTGGAATTAATTATATAGAAAATCAAAGCAGTCTTGTTATTTTGATTGATAAATCAGCAATAAGCAAGGAACAACTTGATTTGACAAGACAATTTTTCCTGTACGATGATATAGATACATCTCATATTCCGTATGTTGATGATGATGAACAGAAAGATATTGAAGAAATTTTAAAAAATGAAGACTGTCACATCATTGGTTCAAAAACCACTTATAATTTATGAAAATCGAAATAATTCACTCAAAAGAAACACTAAAATTCATTGAAAAACATTCAAATTTATTAGACCGCTCACATCTTGATGGCCTTGTTATTAAGGCAGTCAGAAAAATCACTAAGATTGAAAATAATAATATTGATATAAAAAAAATTAAAAGGCAGCAACAAGAATTATTTCAGAATTAGAACAGGAAATATTAGAATTATTTTTAAAGTTGATTTTGGAATCATTATAATTGCATTTGTTAAAGAAGTCGAATTCAGAGGGAATATATACAAAAAATGACACGTAAAGAACTTGGAAGAGCTATATTTGAAACATCATACCTTACGGGAACTTTTCTACTGCGTTCGGGAAAAATCAGCAGTGAATATTTCGACAAATACCTGTTCGAGAGCATACCTGAATTGCTCGAGGAAATAGTAAAGCAAATGCTTCCAATCATGCCAAAAAATTTTGATATGATTGCCGGACTGGAGATGGGAGGTATTCCAATTGCAACACTTATTTCGCATAAGACAGGCAAGCCCTGTGTTTTTGTACGAAAAAAGTCTAAAGAATACGGAACTAAAAAGCTTGCCGAAGGTGAAGATATTCAGGGAAAAAAATTATTGATTGTCGAAGATGTTATTACAAGCGGTGGACAGGTAATTCTAAGTGTTACCGATTTGCGCCAACGGGGTGCAATAGTTAACAACGCAGTTTGTGTGATTGACCGTCAACTTGGCGGCAAGGAGACTTTAGCTAAGAACAATATCGAGCTTGTTCATCTATTCACAATGAACGAACTCAAAGTGTGATTGAATAAAAAATATTATCACACTTCGATAAACTGATGATGACACATTATTAGAAAATGGTTAATGTCAGGAGTAACTCCTGACATGGCTGACAAGGATTAAATGAATAGCCACTACTTTCAAGTAGTGGTGATATTAATAACCACAACACTGGGATTTATCCCCTAATTAAAATAAGTGACTAAAGTCTGAAGGCCGTCGTGAAACACCCCACTATCTGAAGATAGTGGCTATTCAAATTGGAAACAAATTTATTTTTTTCTTTCACGAATGCATAGGTGTATGCCAAGAAAACAGAATTCATTTATAAATTAATAATGCAATCTATAATTTCAATAATTGTTCTGTCAATGATGAGGTAAGCTCTCTCAATTTATAAATATCATCTTCTTTGAGTATGCCTTTCTCAAAACGAACCGGATAAAGTTTTTCATCTTTAATTTTATATAAGCCAAGCTCGAGTTCAGCACCTTCTTTGACCCTTTTTAAAGTACCTGTGATGTAATAATCAACCTGGAATTTTCCGAGAATTTCCATTTCAAACTTAGAGGGTGCCCTGTAGTTCTCAGCAAAATAAAGTTTAAACAATTTATAAATAGTGTCGCGTGTTGCTATGTCATATATAACAAAATCCCGGCAATCCTTTGCTGTCTCGAAAATTGTCTCCAGCATATCATACGAAGCTACTGCCATGCGAGAGTATAAATCCCATATATAAAGTTCCTCATCGTCCTGGAAATCAATACCCCCAATAATTAAAGTTGGTGCAGGTATGACATTGAATTTTCCATCCAAAGAAGCATACATCATTGAATCTTTCAAACAAACAGCTACTGCCCTTTGAACTGCCGCCAGAAGTGATGGGTCATACAAAACCTGCTCATCTTTCTCCTTAATGAAATGTAGAAGTGCATAACCTGTTCCTTCAGTTTTTTCATCGAAATCGTCAGCATCAACTGCAGATATATCTACCCTGAGCATGTTTTCAACACGGTTGATATTTAAGAAAAGGATTTTATTTACATTAAGCTTTTCTGCAATAGCGGCTGCTGTTGGTGCTTTATTTTGGTCAACAATTGTTTGAGCAATAGAATCCCTCATACTAAAGGGAACAAGGTGAAATCTTTCGGTCAGGCTTCCCGCAAGCGCCATAGCTGATTCTACTTTTGACAGAGTAAGGTCGCTTGCTTCCTTCCCTAATTTGACATCGGCAATCATGAACAATTCAGATTTCCTTGTATCGGCTTCTTTAGAAGTTGTTGAAACACTTGAATCAGCCAACAATCCATTCACAAAGATTATTGAATTAAGAAATACAAGAATTGTAATTTTAAATAAGTTTCGCATTTATTTCTATTTTGAAAATTTTACTTATACTAATTACGTTTGAGCATTTTAAAAATTTTCTATTAAACATGTCGTTATTTGTATATTTTACAAAAATCCTTTTGTAATTCGTGGAAATATTATTATTATTGAAAAAGAATTTTCAAAAGAAAGGTTAATGAAATGTCCGATAATGATGTATTGTATCAAAATGTTTCGAATATAATCGAGAAAGAAATCAAGCCTTATATCGAAGCTGACGGTGGTAATATCAAGCTCAAAAATGTTGAAGACGGTGTTGTTTACGTTCATCTCTCAGGTGCATGTGCCGGCTGTCCGGGTGCGGCAATGACTCTTAAAGGCGGAGTTGAAAGAATACTCAAGATGAAACTTAATGACGTTAAGGAAGTAAGGCTGGCATATTAGTTAGCCATACTTTTAACCCGGATTATTCATTGAAAAATAAATTATATGCGAAAGGTAAGTATAGCACGGTCATTCTGAGGAGTGTAGCGACGAAGAATCTCTTACAATGGTGTGAGATGCTTCGACTTCGCTCAGCATGACATTATTAAGATTTTCTTGCATTTCTAATGAATAATTTGGGTTTAATTATTGATTTGTTAGACTGGGTTGAAAATTAAAGCCACGGCTTATGCTGTGGCTTTTTTTATAGCTTTAATTCGTATATCGTTTTTCGATGTAAACTTCAATTCTATAAATATGCCGCAACTATGTTGCTCTATAAGATATTGAATTGCGTAGCAATGACATATTTATAGAAAGACAAATCCAAATTATTCGGAATCGCATAGCGAGGGCATATTCTATAATATTTATCTCATCTTCATTATCTCAATCTCTACGGTTCTGCTTAGGAATCGCTCTTCAGGTGTTGAGTAGGAATAAATTCCCAATGGATATTTTGTTGCACCCATTCCTTCGATTTTTGTGATTTTTGCAAAAGTCATAAGAGAACGGACTGTATTACTTATTTCCCTTGCCCTCATTTCCGAAAGATATTCATTGGTCCTGTCTGTGCCGAGAAAATCGCAGTAACCCAAAATTGACATTGTCGAGTTGCCGTCCAGAATTTTCAGAAATTCTTTAATTTGATTCCTGTACAGGCTTTCGAGAATAAATTGGGAAACATCAAACAATGGAAGAATCAGTCTCTCTATCAGCGTATCAACTGTGTCCCTGTTGATTTTTACATTTCTCATCGAGAGAGCCGCCTCGTCTTTGTCATCAAAGAGTTTATACGATATGCTCAAAGGTGCAGTGGCACTCATAGAACGAAAATCCTTTGGTATAACATCATAATAAACGGCCTGTGGTTTGCTTTTCTTTCCTTCATTCGTTATTACTTTATCAAAGATTGATGAAGTGAGCATCCAACGGTTTACTCCTTCTTTAGAACTACCCTGCGGGTCATACATTACGAGTGTCGGCTCAACTTTGAGCGGCTCGAGATAGTAATTTCCCTGTACAGGAGCAAGTAATTCAGGTGATGATGATTCTATTTCAACCCGCCTGTTTTCCGAATAACCAAATTCAGACTGGCTTATTGTTCTGAATTCAGGATGACAGTTATTCAATGGTGGATTTATCGTAATGCGGCTTTCCTCGATATTAAATGTATTTACTAAATAATCCTTAACAGTCTTTGCTCTTTGATTTGCAAGAGTGCAATTTATTTTTTCAGTTGTCGGGTCAGTGGTTCCTGATAGGGTTATTTTAGATGTCGGATTATCAACCATTCTTCTACCTATGATATTCAGCACGTTTCTATGGTATATAACCGAATTTGGCTCCAGTTCTGTCTCGGAGAAAGTATTATTTTGTGAAAGGAGGTAATATCTTTCGGGAATTTTACTTGTGTTATGCTCGAAAAATACATAAGGCAGAACAGGATAAATATCGCGCCGGAGCTGAACAGTTGCGTTGAATGAAGTTACGGGAGAGAGTCTCTTTCCGGCTGAATCCGTTTCATACAATCCGATATTAGCAATTAAATTTGCTCCCCCAGATGTTGGCAGATATAATGTATCAACCCTGGATATCTCTTCCAGATAAACAATTGTATCCCTGTTCTCAATTTCTCTCTGAGTGATTACAGGTTCACCGGGAGAAAGATATTTAGCCGAATATTTATTCGATTGAATTGTAATCGTATCTATTAAATAATTTTTTCTTTTCAGCTCGATAAGCCTTTCGGGTGAGTATTTGAGCGATATTCCTGCATATAATGAATTGATTTTCCATTTATTGTTTGACGTCCAGTTATTTTCACCGATTACAGGTGTAATACCATAAGTAAAAAACACTTCGGGTGCAAGGAGCAAAGAGCCTGACTGGTTGAGAAGAATTTCATAGCTCAATCCTGCAATTGCTGAGACATCAAAAGAATTGACATTAAAAATCTTTCCGTTAGCCTTCAATTCTTTTCCATTATTTTCAATAAAGACCATGTTTGAGGGTTGTACGATTTTATCATATTGCTCAAAACTATTTTCAAGATAAATACCGGCATTCGCACCGATATGAAAGAAAAGCCTGCCTACAGACTTCAGACTGAACATCGGAGAAAATGAAAATGTCGAAAGCTTAGCCTTAAATTCTCTGTCAATTTTCGCATTAAATTGTGATTGTCCATTTTGTACAAGTGTATCAAATCTTAAATCGAACTTACCGCTTTTATCAAAGTAATTTGCCCTGACTCCCAGCAGGAGCCAGTTTGTTAGAGGCATTTCGAACAGAAGCCCAAATCCGTATCCGTCGCCTGTGCCATTATTAAGTCCGGCACAGCAATTTTTTATATTTGGAAGTGAATTAATTTTTGAATCATGCCAGTTGTAACCATATTGACCAAACAATCCATACCTTGGATTCAACTTGTAAGGGTCATTGATTAATTGGCTCGAAAGAACTGAACAAGAGATTGTCAGAATAAAGACAATCATTGCTAATTTAATAAAAGTATTTTTTACCCGGCAGCAGGTTTTCATGCTACACCTATATATTTCAATCATTTATATAAATGTTAATAGATAGAGCAAAAATTTTGCCAAGTATTTAAAAGGTTAGGATTAATTAGGATTAATGATGAATAGCCACTATCTTTAGATAGTGGGGTTTTATTACTCTGTCACTTTCCGACTTCAGTCACTTAAATCCATTACCGGATAAATCCTGTGTAGCAGAATAAACATACCTCCACTACTTAAAAGTTGTGGCTATTCATTTTAAAAAAAATGATATAAATCATTTACCAATATTGAACATTCTGAAATACACTTTTTCAGCTTCTTCAACTGTCATTATATAAACACCACAAGCAAGACTGCTGATGTTAAAAGATAAATCAGTTGAAGAACTTGTAACAGAATTAAGAATATGTCCGTTCAAATCGAATATACTTATATTTCGTTCAGCAGACACAGGCATTTTCAGGAGCAATTCATTATCTTTTACATTTATTATAAATGATGATGGTAAAACTTTCGGGTCATTAACACCTGAATATGGCTCCGGAGGAAATAGATAAGCACCCTTTTCTATTTCAGAATTTTGGATGACAATTTCATCAGCATTAATTGTATGAGGAAGATACCCGGGCCAGCAGCCTCCCTGCCCCTGGGAACCGAGGTTTTCGATTGGATATTGATTGCCGCAATTGTTGCATTTCATAATATCACCGTTCTGAGAATATCCTTTATCTGCATTGTAGCAAACTTCACAGGCATTGAATGCAGTCTTGATATTACCATTACCATCCTGAACAATGAAGTATTCAATTTCCTTTTTTGTCGTTGCATTAATGATATATGTGTAGGAATAATATTTCGCTGTTGTTGATATTTCCGAAACGGGATGTCTTTTATCCTGTGCTTGTGCATTTGTGCCGGCACTGAAAATATATAATAAAATCAGGAATAAGAAACTAATTCCCGATAAAAGAATAGTATTTATTTTAGTAAAAATTGTTTTCATAAATGCTCCCATAGATTTTTTCAAATAACTTCACTAATTCAAATTCATATTTCATAGTAAGGTTTCAATTTTAATATTATTTAATAAGTAAATATAAGAAAATATTTCTTAACATATCAATGAAAAAAATATAATTTTGTTTAATTGATAATTTAGAATGGATAATTGAAAATGAAATTCGTTAGGTGTTTCTTGTTATGACTAGTGACTTTCGACTATTCACTGTTGACTTAAAGAATTTTCAATGAATTTTCATTTTGAAATTTCAATTTCAAATGGGTTGAAAATATTCAACCCCTACAATTTAACATTCAACATCCAAATGGGTTGAAAATATTCAACCCCTACAATTTAAATCCAACACTCAAAACTTTTATCTCAAAACCACAAATTTTCCTGAATAGGCTTTGCTCCCCGATTTCACAACACAGAAATAAATGCCGTTAGGAAGCGTGGAGCAGTCAAATTCAATGCGTTTGCCGTATGTGTTTTGTGTGAGCAGTTCAGTCCCGAGGCAATCGAATATAGAAACACGAGTATTGCTCATTAATTCAGGAGAATATTCGATTGTGATTTTGTCGGTGGCGGGATTGGGGGAAACCTTGATTTCATAAATTGATTTTTGTTCAGGTTTATTATCCTCTGCACTGAGTATGACACCACCTTCGCGGAATACTGAGAGACCCCAGGTTCTTTTGGTATTTCTAAATAAACGGCTACTCTATCTAAATAGTAAAAATCATTTAGCCCTTCAATTTTACTTAGATATTCTACAATGCTGTCTCTATTTACATATTCGTTGAATCCTATAAAGAATACTCTTGAGCCAATATGATTTGAATCAGTTATTTCCGGAGATATTTTTCTAAAATAATAACTGCCAAATTTATTCTCCAACTCTTGAAAATCGCTTCTTAATTGAGTATATGAAGACGATATTGCTTCCCATGTGACGTCCAATGTGGTATCTTCGGGCGCTGCCGGTAAGTCAATTACATAATTTTTGAAAACAACATTAAACCAACGATAAACATATATTATTGGAGGGTCTTGACACGAATCAACAAGTACCGAGTCGGGATTAAACTTTCCTTTGGTTGAATCCTCTATTACGAGTAGTTTAATACAATCTGATTGTATTCGTGGGTATTTGTGTTTTCCTTCAATTTGTCCCAATAATAGATTTACTTGGATTATAAAAATGAATATAAACAATAATTTTACAAGCATGTTAAATCTCCCATATAATACCAAAAATTATTTTAGATTTATATGTTAAGCCAGAACATCAATACCAGCCATATCTTCTTAAATAATAAAAATCATAAAGTCCTTGAATTTTACTAAGGTATTCTACAACACTATCTCTTATAACATATTCGTTGATGCAATTAAAAAGTCTCTTGAACCTATATGATTTGAATCAGTTATTTCCGGAGATATTTTTCTAAAATAATAACTGCCAAATTTATTCTCCAACTCTTGAAAATCGCTTCTTAATTGAGTATATGAAGACGATATTGCTTCCCATGTAACGTCCAATGTGGTATCTTCGGGCGCTGCCGGTAAGTTAATTACATAATTTTTGAAAACAACATTAAACCAACGATAAACATATATTATTGGAGGGTCTTGACACGAATCAACAAGTACCGAGTCGGGATTATCCGAGCCGTGGTCATTATAAAAATCATACCACTTGTCCCTGCAAATTAATTTTTTACAATTGAACCACATATATTTTATGCTATCTATATTGTGATACTCTATTGTACTATCCTTAACCACAAAATTTTTATTATTTTCGTGATCGAATCCTATTGAATCCAAACCGATACAAGAATAAATAAAGTGCTGATGATTATTTTTGTAGAATATATGAACCCAGGTTAGCGAATCAATAAGCAGGATTTTTAAAGAATTGATTTCATCAAAATTGTATGATAATTCATTGCCTTCATTCATATAGATAATTACACTTTTTTTTGTATCTTGCGAAGAAAGAAACAATGTTATCAGTAAAATCAATAATAAAATGGAAAAGAATTTTTTCATTTCACACCTTATATTTTTTGAATTAATTTATATTTTACTTGGCTTCTGCCTTGGATAACAATCAGATAATTACCTGGCTGAACAATATAGCCAAATTGATTTTTTCCATCCCACTTAATTATTTTCTCACCGTTTTCACTTTCTTTTAATTGATGGTGATAGACTTCAAGACCGATAATATCGTATATTCTTATATTGACATCTGAAGATTCCTCCATATTGAATTTTATGTATAATGAAGACTCAAATGGATTAGGGTATATGCTCAATAGGTCTGATTGATTTTGAGAATTTATTATTTCAACATCAGTTGATATAGCGAACTCCAATTTTATTATCTCAGAGACAGGTAGATATTTCGGAATATCAGAAATAAAGTTGATAATTAATGAATCACTTTGAGCAATTATATTATTTGAAAAACTAACTAATATAGTTAATGAAACTAAACACAAAATAACAATCTTTTTCATTTTGGCATCTCCTTTTTCTAATAATGACACATCAAATAAGAAAAAGTCTCAAAAATAATTAATAATTTTTGTTTCAGAATAATATGAACGTAACTTTTAATGTTCATTCCCTACGGGATTGGCGTGTTGTGGCGGGTTATTATTTTCTACAGATGTTCAATCCCTATGGGATTGTAATTTAAACCTGAGAATAACTCCATAGGAGTTAAACATTAGTAACAAACGCAACTTCCCTCAATGAACCCAACTCCGTAGGAGTTGAACATTCGTCAATTTTATTTAACCTCATTTTATTTAAATATCTTAGTTAATTTTAACATTAATATATTACTACAAAATAATGGAAACTGTGAAAAAAATTACACACTTTTTTTGGAAATGGATTATGATTTTCGTAAATTTATAGTAATTAGAATAATTAACATGAGTTTTAGTTTTGAATTATCGTTGGACTTTAAGAAAAAGTGCTGATGAAGATATTATCCACAGGTTAACAAGTTCACTAAAAATACCGGCAAGCTTGGTGCATGTGCTGGTTGCACGAGGTGTTGAATGTCAGGAAGATGCTAGAAAGTTCTTTGAACCTACTCTTGACGACTTATTCGACCCTTACTTAATGGACGGCATGGAAATGGCTGTCGAGAGGTTATTGAGTGCAATCAGCAAAAAGGAGCTTATCTGGATTCACGGCGACTACGACGTGGATGGTACCGCAAGCACAGCAATGATGCTCTTGTTTCTTCGGGAAATCGGAGCAACTGTGGAATATTATATTCCGCACAGAATTAACGAAGGTTTCGGCTTATCTATAAATTCAATCCGCACAGCAAAATCAAGAGGCGCAAAACTTATATTAACCGTTGATATTGGGATTACATCTTATGATGCCCTGAAATATGCTAAAAAAGAGGGACTCGAAACGATTATCTGCGACCATCACGAGCCTATTGACGAGGTTCCCGATGTGTATTGCATCATTGACCCGATGAAACCCGGATGCCCTTATCCTTTCAAGCATCTCGCGGCTTGCGGTGTGGCTTTCAAATTGATTCAGGGTATTTGCAAAAAATTGAACACACTGGAAAAAGCGTTTCAATATCTCGACTTTGTCGCACTTGCTTCAGCGGCGGATATGGTGCCGCTAATGGGTGAAAACAGGATTCTCGTTCATTTCGGATTGGAGCAGATGAATACCAAACCCCGTCCCGGATTGAAGGGATTAATTGACTGCACTCATCTGAAAGTCGGTTCTATCGATACATCCAGCATAGTTTATTCTCTTGCACCTCTTATTAATGCGGCAGGAAGAGTAGGCGATGCAAGGTGGTCTGTCGATATGATGATACAGGGGGATGAAGTAGCTTCATTCCAGATTGCACAGAAACTCGAGCGTGAAAACAGGAAACGCAGAACATTCGATGAAAAAACATTTGAACAAGCCGCCCCAATGGCTGAGGCTTACATGAAGAAAAACCCCGAATCACGGGCAATAGTTCTTTATTCGCCTTCATGGCATGCAGGTGTAATCGGCATTGTTGCGTCGAGGCTGGTTGACAGGTTCAATCTGCCTGCAGTCATGCTGACAAAATTTGAAGACCCCGAAACACACCAGGTACTGGCAAAAGGCTCTGCAAGAAGCATCTATGGATTTGACATTCACAAGGCATTAAAAACAACCCGGCATTTATTGACTGAATTTGGAGGACATAAGCACGCCGCTGGTTTGTCGCTTGAAATAAAGGATATTGATACATTCCGTACAGAGTTTGAAGAAATTGCAAACAGGGAAATCAGCAATGAAATGCTCGTTCCCGAAATTGTTGTTGATGCCGAATTAAAACTAAGCGACCTGAATCCGAACTTCCTAAAAATTCTGGATAAATTTGCCCCGTATGGTTTCGATAACAACAGGCCCATGTTTTTCTCAAAAGGCGTGAAGTCATCGAATGGAGTTAAAGTTGTAGGGAAGAATCACCTGAAATTCAGGGCATTCCAGATGTTCGAGATTGATGCAATCGGATATAATCTTGCAGATAAGATTAATATTACACAGCAGGGCAAACCATTCTCAATTTTATTTAATATAGAAGAAAGTTTGTATAACGGAGTTACATACACACAACTACGCATTAAAGACATTAAACCCGACAGCAATGATACCCCATGAAACCGCAGAACATTATCTGAAAGAGTTAAATGACATTTATGAAAACAATGAATTGACATTCAGAAAGAAGATACTCGCTTTCAGAATTATATTCAGAAAATTAATCACAAAACTCACAGAGAATGAGAAGCAGTACTTTTCATCGGTGTTTGCGAGAACGGTATATATATCTGACAAATATAATTTTCCCGATGAAATTACAATTAAAATCAGAACCTTCACTTCAATAGCTGAAAGAATAAGAAAAGATGTGAATTTTGAATGTACAATTCAGCATCTCAATTATGCTTATGTAACAGTGGCTGAACTCATAAATTTCCTTCATCCATCAGGTAATGAAGAATTTTTAATTGATAAATTAAAAACACTCGACACTAGAATACCACAACCAAAATATAAGAGAACAAGTGATACGATTGAATTTATTCGTGCAGTAGTAATCGAAAAGGGAACAGTAAAAGAATATTCTGAAAATTCAATTATTGATTATGTCTTAATCTGCGATTCTGAAGAATTTGGTAAAATCAAACTACATTTCAGAAATCCATGGGGCAAGCTACATTCATTGACATGGAAAGGTGCTGTACTGAATGTTTTTTCAGTGAAAAGGGACGCTAAAAGAAACGATGAATTCAAAGCCGGGAGCAGTTCAATCATCGTTCTCGAACCTGACAATCTTGTTGATGTAACGGACATTGCCGAGTGTTTCCAGTATAATGGCTCGAATGCACTTATTTATTTTCTATCTAAGTTTAAATTGAAATCTACCAATGCAAAAGCGATAACTGGAAATTTAATTAATTCCTGCTTCGATGACATTCTCAATAATTCCGATAGTAATTTTGATGAGGCTTATGAAAATGCTTTGAAAATAAAACCTCTGCAAATTTTTGCAATTGCAACTGAAAGTCCTAAAGATACGAAAGAGATAAAAGAGAATGTAAAAACTCAATATGAGAATTTAAGAGAAATCACATCGAGGTTGGATTATGACAGGTACAGTATCGAGCCGACATTTATTTCATCCGACTACGGTTTACAAGGCAGGCTCGATGTTTTGATTGAATTTGAAGATGAAATTAAGAGAAAAAATATAATTGAATTGAAGTCGGGAAAAGCTCCGGGAAAAGATTTAAAAATCGCGCTTCCTGACGGTAGATTTATTAAAACAGGAATTTGGGAAAATCATTATATACAGGCAATTTGCTATAATCTTTTGCTCGACTCTGCTTATGAAAGCCGCACCGGCACATCGCAGATACTATATTCACAGACTGAGGACGAGCCACTGCGTAATGCCCCGAACATCATCCAGAAAAAGCAGGAAGCAATAGCAATAAGGAATGAAATTGTCGCTTATGAAAGACAACTCGCCGAAGGAAATTTCTCAGTATTCGACCGATTTAAAGAAGATGAATTTGGATTAATTCCAAAATTTGATGTGGACAGCCTTGAAATATTCGAGAAATTTTATTCTAACTCAAATGAATTATATAAAGCATATTTTCAGAGTTTTATTTCTTTCATTATGAGAGAATCCCAGTCATTAAAACATGGTGTTAACGGTTCGGAGAGCAGTAAGGGATTCTCATCTTTATGGAAGGAAACAATCGAGGATAAAGAAAATTCTTATGATGTGTTGTCGCATTTACAACTTGTCAAAGAAGAATCCGACTTTGAAAATTTTCATCTTATTTTCGGAAGAACCGAAAAAACACCTGATGTAACATCTTTCCGCAAAGGCGACATTGGAGTTATGTATAGATTAAGAGACGGAAGTGTAACAGAACCTCTCCGACAGCAAATATTGAAATGCTCGATTAAAGAAATCGGAAATGAAAAAATCAAAGTCAGTTTGAGAAACAAACAGGCAAATTCAAATTTACTCGACACAGATGAGCTTTGGGTAATTGAGCCTGACTACATTGACGCATCCACAAGAAATCTTTTCAAATCTGTTTACAGACTTATGCTAACCGATGAAGCCAAAAGGGAATTAATTCTTGGGATGAGAGAACCTGAATTTGCTGAACAGGAAAAAGGAGAAAATAATTATCTCAATCAGCCCCAAAATGAAATTCTTGCGAAAGCACTTTCAGCAAAAAATTACTTTCTTATACAGGGACCACCCGGAACCGGTAAGACAGCTTATATGCTCAGAGCTTTAACAGAAGAATTTTATAAGAAGGACGATTCAAATATATTACTACTTGCATACACTAATCGTGCAGTTGATGAAATTTGCCAGGCATTGGATAATATAGTAGAAGAAAAAATCATTGAGAAGAATGAATCCCCGTTTGATTATCTGAGGCTCGGCTCTAAAGAATCAACCGAGAATAATGGAAAACTTATTTCACATCTAGCTGAATCTATTGAGATTCGAGAGCTTTTCAAACTTGTCAAACGAACGAGGGTATTTGTATCAACTGTAACATCGGCAATAACAAATCCCGAGCTTTTCCGGATAAAGAAATTCAATATTGCAATCATTGATGAAGCATCTCAAATTCTCGAACCTCAGATTGCAGGAATTTTGACGCAGGTAGATAAATTCATAATGATTGGTGATGAGAAACAGCTTCCTGCGGTTGTTGTACAACATAAAAACATAACAAAAGTTGAAAATGGCCATCTTAATAATATTCATTTGACAAATCTTGCAGGCTCGCTGTTTGAGAGGCTTATCAGGTGCTGTGTATTGAATGGATGGAATGATGCTTATGGAATGTTAACACACCAGGCAAGGATGCATGAAGACATACAGGAATTTGTAAACAGCCGGTTCTATGACGGTAAGCTTCAAATAATGTATCCTCACCAAAAAGAGCCTTGGACGCGGTTTGACAGCAGCTCAGAAAATATACTTGAAAAACAACTCTCAACTTCACGTGTCCTGTTTTTTGAATCAAAACCTGAAGAAAATGCAAAAGTACATAATGCAGAAGCAGAAAAAGCAGCAGAGCTTGTTAAAACCATTTATAACAAATTTGCAAACGATTTTAATAACAAAACAGTAGGCGTAATCACACCATTCAGGGCTCAATGTACAGAGATATACAGATACATTCCAAAACAAATAGCAGGTTTGATAACTGTTGACACAGTAGAAAGATTTCAAGGTTCACAGAGAGACATAATAATAATTTCATTTGCAATCAACAATCTATATGAATTAAAAAACCTACAATCAATGCTCGAAATCGGCGATACAAAAGTTGATAGAAAACTGAATGTAGCACTAACAAGAGCCAAAGAACAGATCATACTTCTCGGAGTAGCAGATGTCCTCTCCTATTCTCCCATATTTAAAGATTTGATTGGATTTATTAGGGAGAAGAGAGGGTATTATGAGTCGTAAAATATTCATAAAGACTTTGATATAAAAATATATTTTTCTTCTACAAGTAATAATATGCCTTTGATTTGCAATATTAAATATTCAACTATAATATGAAATCAGTAAAAAATTATTACATTGACCAAAACTTATCATTGCTCCAACTATCAGGGAATCCCATATTTGAAGTGTTAATAATTGGATATTGAGTGATTAAGTTATGTAATTTTTGAGCAAACCTGTTTCTGGGATGTGCTGTTATAAGTATATAATTAATAATACATAATAGTAAATATATTTTGTCACGGCGAACATTGTTGTCATGAATCCAATCAATATTCTTTGGCTTGGGTACAATAGGTTTTATTGCTAACATTCTGTTCCAAAGTCTGGAATGGTTTTGAATCGCTGATTGCAATCATTTGAGATTCGGAAAGGATAAAGGTATGATGATAAACGGTAATAACTTATATTCAATAATGTATTTTTTGCTTCAGACACATCAATGAATTCCAAACCTCTATTACTAAGAAGTTCAAACTGTTCATCAATAGTTAATGGTTGTTTTGTATATTTCATAACACAAAAAGAAAAAACCTGCCAAGTTGCGCTTCTTCGAGAGGCGTGGCAGGTATGTTGCTACAAATATAAATAAAAATAATTAAATCACAAATATTATTTATATCATATTTTTTTATTTCCCTTTCAATAATAATTATAAAAAACTCAAGTGATAAATAAAGAAATGACTATTTCACAAACGGAAGCAAAAGAATGAAAATTTTTATATACTGAGAAATTTGTAATTATTAATAGACTAATTTAAATTTGTTTCTATTACTTTAGGTACTAATAATTCTAAAAAAGTAAAACACAATTTTTAAGTTGAATTCAATATGTTAAATAAAAATATTCATAAATGTAATATCTGTGACAATATTTTAGAAAAAATTTTCAATTATAATGATGAACATTCATACTACAGATGTCAGTATTGTAACTTTGTAAAAAGAATACCCGGCGATTTATACGTAGATTATTCAAATGAATATATGAGTGAGGAACTATTAAATAAAAGTCTTGTACTCGCAAAAAATTATTATAAAAGGTTAAATAAAATTATAAAAAATGATTCTGTCTGTCTCGAAATCGGGGGCAGTTTCGGTTTCTTTTGCAAATTGCTAAAAGAGAAAAATAATTGTATTGTTTATAATGTAGAATCCTCAATATTGGCTACAGAATATGCAAACAAAAATAAAATTAATACAGTTAGCAAAATTGAAGAAATTGATAGTAACATCTCTTTTGACAATATTTTCTCTTTCCATGTTCTTGAGCATTTGCCTCCGGATGATATAAACAGCTTAATATCAAATCTCATATCAAGATTAAAAAAAGGAGGATTATTAATATTATTTACACCTAACGCCGAATCATTCAAGCTAAAATTATTTAGAAAAGGATATCCCTGGTTGGCATTTCCTGAACATGTTTCTTTTTTATCAAGGAAATCTATTGAAATTTTATTTGCAAAAAATAATGTCGAAATAATAAAAATTACTTCTGAAATACCATCTTATTATCATTATCCTTTGATTTCTTTTGTCTCAATTATGAGAAGAATAATTTTACCCCGAAAACTTAGTGAAATTTCACAAATCAAAAATAATCCTCGGAAAAAAAAGTTTAAAACACATATCATATCCTCAGCAAAAACTCTTTACCATTCTATTCTTTTTATCGAAAGATTATGTTTACTTCCATTTTATTATTTATTAGAATTATTTAGCACCAATAAAGACGAACTTGTAATTATTGGTAGAAAAAAGCCAGGATACTAAAATTTTTGTAAATTTGTCAATAAAATATTTAAACTTTTTTTTACATAAATTTCGGAAATGAAGTAGAAAAAAATTTACTTTATAAATACAAATGGTCTCAGTATTTTAAAATTGAATTAAATGATATACATTGAATGAAACAGTCACAAAAGATTTTAAAAAATATTTTTTCTCTTACCGTCGCTGAAACATCAAGTAAAGTAATTGTTTTTATATATAATGCTTACCTTGCAAGGGTAATTATGCCTGATGGGTTTGGAATAATAGGTTTTGCAACAGCTTATTTGTCATATTTCCTTTTATTTGTGAATCTTGGCTTTAACACTATCGGGACCCGGGAAATAGCTATATCCCATTTGAACACTAATAAATATGTAAATTCAATTATTTCTATTAAGGCCATATTTGCATTCATAGCCTACACAGTACTGTTTTTTTCAACATTCGCTCTCGATAAGCCTTTAATAGTTAAATATATTATATGGATTTCAGGAATCAATTTATTTTCAAACGCAATATTACTCGATTGGGTTTTCCATGGCAACGAAAGAATGGAATTTTTGGGCTTGAGACAATTCTTAACAAGTTCACTTAATTTGGTTGGTTTAATTCTACTCGTACATAGTAAAAATGATATAATTATGGCAATGGTTGTTACAGTAGTTTCAACAGCCCTAAATTCATTATGGATGCTTTTATTATATTTTAAATTATATGGCAAAATAAAATTTGATTTTAATATATCTTTTTATAAAGAAATATTGAAATCATCAATTCCTCTTGCCTTTTCCAATTTTTTCATTGTTATTTTGAACACGATAGCTATTGTTATACTTGGTTTTTTAAGGAGTGACCAGGAAACCGGGTTATATAATGCTGCATTTAAATTCCTTTCTCTGGCAATATTTCCAACTATAATTGTTCAAAATGCCTTCTTTCCTCTTATCTCAAGGTCAAATACTTTAGATGAGAGACAAAAAGTGATGAAGAAATATTTCTTACTCATTTTTTTAATTGGGGCTGTCATTTCTGTTGGATTTTTTACTTATTCTGATTATTTGGTAATGATAGTTTTCGGTAAAGATTATATCTCTACTTCTTATTTGACCAGGGTTTTAATGATTACAGCAGTATTTGTTTATCTAAATACCGGCAGAATTGTGCCATTAATCGGATGGAAAAAAGAAAAGCTGGTCATGTATTCAATAATTATTGGCGGAGTTATAAACATTGTGTTTAATTTAGTATTGATACCTACTTATGGAGCAATTGGTGCAGCATGGGCTTCAGTTGTGAGTGAAGTTGCAATTGCAATATGTTTATCATATTACTTTATGAAAATAACTAAAAAATTATATTTGTCTGATGGAGTGAAAATGCTTTTATTCTCCTTGGTATCTTATGGAATTGGCTTTATTCTTTTTAAATATGGTTTCCATCCTTTGATAACTGGTTTTATAAGTATTTTAATTTTTGCTTTTCTGAACTATGTTTTTAAAACTATTACTATTAGTGAAATCAAAGGATATATATCAAAATGATAGATGATTTAAAAAATAGGATTAATGCAAGCTTTGTTGGATATTTAATTTTATTTGATATTTACATGATTTTATTTGATTTCACTTGACAAAATCACCGGATAAATATTAAAGCAAATAAAATTAAATTACAAATATTAAACTAATACGGCATCCGATTCAATCTCAGCCAGATATTCTCTCATACGCAATTCCACTTCCTCATAAGATTCCATCACAACAAGCTGTTGGCGGATTGATGAGTTGTTGGGCATACCTTTGAGGTAGCCTGAGTAATGCTTGCGGAATTCGTGTAAGCCGCGTGGGAAGCCCTTATATTCGATTGTAAGACGCAGGTGTTCGAGACAGGTTTCAATGCGTTCTTCGGGCGCTGGTTCTTCTTGTAATATTCCAGTGTCGAGTAACTTTATTGCATTTTTAAAAATAAATGGATTACCGATTGCTCCTCTTGCAACCATGACAGCATCAGTTCCTGTTTCATCGAAAGCACGTTTTACGTCCTGTGGAGTGAGAATATCCCCATTGAGAATAACCGGCATTTTTGCAATTTCTTTCACGAGAGGCAGCCATGACCAGTCTGCTTCGCCTTTCATACCCTGCTCCCGAGTGCGGCAATGGACAGCAAAAGCGGCGACTTTTGTATCATTCAAAAGTTCTGTAACTTTAAGTATTTTAATCGAATTTTTATCCCAGCCAATACGGGTTTTCACTGTCAATGGAATTTTGATTGATTGAGCTACTTTTTCTGCCATATCTGCGAGACGTTCAGGTTCTTTCAGGAATGCAGCGCCTGCGTTGTTGTTCACAACTTTCTTTACCCAGCACCCGAAATTAATATCAACGATATCTGCTCCTGTGTCTTCACAAATTTTTGCAGATTCAATCATCGAATCAATTTTATCGCCGAATATTTGTACTGAAACAGGTCGTTCTTCATCCAACAGCCTCATTTTATCCAGAGACCTTTTTACATTTCTTATCAATGCTTCGGATGCTATAAATTCAGTGTAAACGAGTCCTGCACCCATCCTTTTGCAGATTACCCTGAAAGGCAGGTCGGTTACCCCTTCCATCGGTGCAAGGAATAATGGACGCTCGATATTTATATTTCCTATTTTCATAATGTTCAATTTAACTTTTTAGTGACGTTAAAAGAATTCTTAAATTTTTATATTTGTTTTTTTGAATAGCCACTATCTTCAGATAGTGGAGGTTTATTGGCACAATGTACAACCGTAGAGACAGGTCTCAGGCCTGTTTCTACGGGGATAAATCCCGATTTGTAGTGATTTAACCTCACCACTACTTAATAGTAGTGGCTATTCATAAAATCATTTATTAATGAGTCATTTTTATACCCTAATTAATTAAAGAAAATATATCGGATTTCAAATGATTGTATTAAAGCCAGATTTCAAAAAAGCATTAAAGAAAGAATTTTATATAAGAGATGCCGAAACAGTTGCACGGGAACTTATTGGAAAAGTACTGGTCAAAAAGCTTGACACAGGAGACATTCTTGCAGGTATGATAACTGAAACGGAAGCATACCTGGCAAATAATGATTTAGCCAGCCATTCAGCAACAGGAAAATCACAGAGAAATGCCCCCATGTTCGAGGATGGTGGCATCGTATATGTTTATAAGATATATGGCATTCATCATTGTTTGAATATCGTTACCGGAACCGAAGGCAAAGGTAGTGCCGTTCTAATCAGGGCTATTGTGCCTCTGTTGGGTATAGAAAAGATGAAGATATTTCGTAAAACAAATGATATAAATAAATTGTGCAATGGCCCCGGAAATGCTGCCAATGCATTTGCTTTTTCTCGTGAAGATAATTTCAGAGATTTATTCCATCAGGGTTTGTTTGTTCAGGAGTATTACAATCCCAAACCAAAGGAAATAATAAAAACAAAGAGAATAGGAATTACAAAATCAGCAGACCTTGAATTGAGATACTGCTTAAAAATATAAATACAGATTTATCGTTAAAATACAAAACTTCAAACCTATCAGGGTCTTTTACAATTGAAGAAAATTAATTTTTAATTGAGTTCCTTGAACTTTATTATTTGATATTTTTATTTTTAAAAAGGGAGTATGCATGTTCAAATCCATTACACTAATTATATTTATAATTCTGATTTCATTGCCATGCCTGGCAATTCCACAATATTCGATGCTCACAGGAAATAAATGTATAAACTGCCATATAAATCCTCATGGGAGTGGGAGCAGGAATGATCTCGGATGGTATGCACGTAATGATGTCGGTTTGTTGAATCCCGATGACATTGGTTTATTAAATTTCTATGAAGCATTGGCAAGTACAAATCAGTTTTTTAAAAAAACTTTCATATTAGGTTTTGATTTTCGGTATCAAACAGCAATGGTAGGACCACCGGATAATCCGGAAAGAACATTTTTCGGCATGCAGGCTTCACCATATATTGCTATTGCACCTTTTGATTGGCTTACACTTGGAGGTTCATATAATTTCTTTTATAATAAAAATAAAAGTTATCCGGGACAAAAAGCCTGGACAGGATATTTAATAATACAGCCTGATATAACACTGCCATCATTTAAAGCAGGATTCTTTAGTCCACCAATCGGTATGCGTTACGACGACCATACGGTTCTCGTCTCGAAGATAAGCGGAGGAGGACAAACACAGCTAATCCCGCCCGATTATGCAGAGTATGGAGCAGAAATTAATTATGAAGGTTTAAAATGGTTAAGCCTGTCCGCAGGTATATATGATGCCTCAAGTATGGCTGAGAATACTTATAGAAATGCTTCTGGAAATCCCATTCCGCTTGTTGATAAAAATAAATTATCTGCTTCCTTAAGTGCATCTTTATGGCAAAGATTTTTTGAAAATAAATTAAATCTTAATCTTGGTACATCATATTTTGTAAATAATGATTTTAATATTACTGCATTATACTTCAATGCCGGTTTAACCGATAAGCTCTCATTCCTTTCTGAAATATTATGGACTGATAAAAAGGATATTAGAAAATCGAGAAATTTTCTTGTAGGAGTAACCTATCAAATTCTCGATGCCCTTTTAGTAGAAGTAAGATTAGAAAAGGCTTTAACAGATGATATAATCAATAAAGAACCGTGGAATACAAATCAGTACTTAATCGGTCTTCATATATTTCCACTACCTTTTATCGAGTTAAGGCCCGAGTACAGAATTTTCGACAGGGAATGGGCTGATGGTTATCAGGCTCAATATGCGGTTCAGCTTCATATTTTTTATTAATTTTAATACAATAAAATGACATTGGACAATAAGAATTTATAATTTTCAATTTTTACAATTTTCAATAAATATAAAATTTTTAATTTAAAATTTTATTATAGAAATCAGATTGGTAATAGTTGAAACTAAATAATTGAAAATTTACAAATTGAAAATTCAATGATAATTAGAAATTGAAAATTGCAAAATTTTTGGATACTTAATTGATTATTAGGAGAATTAAATATGAATTGGAAAATTCTTACATACATAAGTTTAATACTCATCATACCATTGTTGATTAAATGGTATGTTGACAGTAAAGACCTTGGGGAAGCTATAATTTTTTCAAAAGATAAAAAGCCTGTGATTACTAAAACAGTTGACCCTTTATTTGGAACCGAAACAACAAAGACGGAATGGAAAAACGGCTTTTGGCTTGGCCTTTTGCCGAATGATGATTCATTTTCGTTCAACGCATTGATTGGTGTTTTACCAATAGGAGGCTTCCTTATTGTTGTTGCAGGTTTCGGAATTTTTATGAATTACCGGCAAAATAAGAAAAGAAAGTCATAAAAAGTAGTATATAATTTTTTCTACAATAGAAAAAAATGTATTCGTCTATTTAGGCAAGACTAAATTTTTTTACAAAGGGAGTAACAAAATGTTCAATAATAAATTCATTGCAATTTCAATTGCAATATTAATATCTATTTTTTCAATTCAGACTGCTTTCTCGACAAGTTTCAATCTGAATTCTTCGGGAGAAAAAAAATTCGAGGTTAACTATAAAGTCAGCCAGCCTCAGATTTTATTTTTGAGTAATGCACCTCTTGAAGATATCAGAGGTTCTGTAAATGCAGAATCAATTTCCGGTTTAATCGCACTCGACCCGGCAAACATCGAGAATGCAAACGGCAATATCACAATTCAGGTGAAGGGAATGGAAACCGGAATCCAGAAACGAAACGGGCACCTTTACAGTAAGAACTGGTTAGATGCCGAATCATTTCCGAATATAATTTTCAGTTTGCAGAAAATATCAAATGTAAAAATTGAAAACAGTGGTGCCACAAAAGGAAGAGCTACGGCATCTGCAATTGCTAACGGCAGTATTACAATTCACGGAAAAACAAAAAATGTCAATGTTAAAGTAAGCCTTACTTACATTAAAGAATCCGAAGCAACAAGAAAACGAGCTTCCGGTGATTTCTTCAGTGTATCCGGAAAGTTTGACGTTGCTCTCAAAGATTTCGATATTACCGGTACACAAGGTTTAGTGGGAAGTAAAGTTGGAGAAGTGATTAATATTGATTTGAGTCTCTTTTTCTCAGGCAAATAATTTGATCAATACTTCGGACATTTTTTCAATCCTATTAAATAAAAAGTCCCCCCATTCGATTTAAAACTTAGAAAAATATTTTTTTGAAATTCACCTGGGGGGGAAATGAATTTCATTAATTCAATTTTACAGC